>ERZ791934.3-NODE-3-length-331711-cov-15.222016_pt1 | contig 331711 bp, 344 predicted proteins | sample MGYA00510125_ERZ791934 | MGnify/ENA primary metagenome ERZ791934 (study PRJEB30046, sample SAMN00993240) | human gut metagenome | study: EMG produced TPA metagenomics assembly of the A metagenome-wide association study of gut microbiota in type 2... | reverse complement strand
TAATCTTTTTTAGAATATTTTGTATTTAGAAAAGATTATGAATCAAGAAAATCTAATCCTAATGAATTATTAGACGCATCTAAGAGATATGTTGTTGGTGCAGGTATCAATACAAGAGATTATGCAACACGTGTCCCTGCATTAGTAGAAGCAGGAGCAGATGTATTATGTATTGATTCTAGTGAAGGATTCAGTGAATGGCAAAAATTAACAATTGAATGGATCAGAGAACATTATGGTGATAGTGTAAAAGTTGGGGCTGGAAATGTTGTTGATGCTGAAGGATTTAGATTTTTAGCTGAATGTGGTGCTGATTTCGTTAAAGTTGGAATCGGTGGAGGTTCTATTTGTATTACACGTGAACAAAAAGGAATTGGAAGAGGTCAAGCAACAGCAACGATTGAAGTCGCTAAAGCAAGAGATGAATACTTCCAAGAAACTGGTATTTTTATCCCTATCTGTAGTGATGGTGGAATTGTTCATGACTATCATATGACATTAGCTTTAGCAATGGGATCAGATTTTATCATGTTAGGAAGATATTTCTCTCGTTTTGATGAATCACCTACAAATAAAGTCAATATCAATGGGCAGTATATGAAAGAATACTGGGGTGAAGGATCGAATCGTGCCCGTAACTGGCAGCGTTATGATATGGGCGGTGCATCTAAGCTTTCTTTTGAAGAAGGTGTTGATTCTTATGTTCCTTATGCCGGTACGTTAAAAGATAATGTAACGCTTACTTTGAGCAAGGTGCGTTCTACTATGTGTAACTGCGGCGCTCTTAACTTGGACGATCTTAAGAAAAACGCAAAAATGACCTTGGTTTCTTCAACTTCGCTGGTTGAAGGCGGTGCTCATGACGTTATTTTGAAAGATAATAATATGAACAACTATGTGAAATAAGTTCTATAAAGCTGATAAAATGTTATGTGCATTGTATACATGCTGATTTATATTGACTTCTTGCGCATAGAACTGTAAAATTAACACATAATTTATTTGATGGAAAGGCGTGTTAGAAGAATGAATTTGAAAAAATTAGTTACAGCTGCTGTATGTACTATGCTGATGGCTGCAGTTGCTTTTACTGCTGGTTGCGGCGGAGAGAAAAAATCTGACAAAAAAGTATTGAAGGTTGGTATGGAATGCGCTTATGCTCCTTACAACTGGTCTCAGACCAAAGCTGACGGCGGTGCTGTAAAAATTGCAGGCAGCAATGAGTATGCTTATGGTTACGACGTAATGATGGCTAAGAAGCTGGCTGATTCTATGGGTGCTGATCTGGAAATCCATAAAATCGAATGGGATGGTCTGGCTCCAGCAGTTGTCAGCGGTAAGATTGACGCCGCTATTGCAGGCATGTCTATTACCTCTAAACGTAAAGAAACTGTAGATTTTACAAAACCATATTACTATGCAACGGTAGTTGCTCTGGTAAAAAAAGATTCCGAGCAGGCTAAGGCTCAAAGCGTCGCTGATTTAAAAGGTTCCGTAGCAACTTCTCAGCTTAATACAATCTGGTATGACCAGATTGATCAAGTTCCCGATGTAAAAAAATTGCCGGCTATTGATACGGTACCTGGTATGATTGTTGCATTGACTTCCGGAAAATGCAATCTGATCGTTACTGATATCCCTACTGCAAAAGCTGCCGCTTTTGCTAATCCGGAATTGACTGTCTTGAACTTTGAAGAAGGAAAAGGCTTCAAAACTTCTCGTGAAGATGTTGAAATTGGTATCGCTGTGAAAAAAGGCAATACAGAGCTTGTTAAGGCAATGGATGCTGTTTTGGAAAAAATGACTGCTGCTGATTTTGATAAAATGATGGACGAAGCTATTAAAAAACAACCTTTAGCTCAATAATAGTTACCGGTTATGCCTAAAGGGACGGCAATTATGCCGTCCCTTATTTTCCTTTTTTACCATATTATTCTTTTGCGAATTAAGGGATATCTGTGCTATAATAAATAACAGTGTTTTATCAATTAATTATGTTAGGTGGAGGAACTTATGACAACAATGCCCGAGTCATTTTTTGGATGGGTGACTTTTTTACTGCATCAATATGGTGATGTTCTGTTAAAAGGCGCTTGTGTGACCTTACTTTTGGCTATTGTCGGCACTCTGATCGGTTGCGTAATCGGTCTTGTTGTAGGTATTATCCAGACTATTCCCGAGGATCCAAAGGCAAGTGCTGCCAAAAAGGCTCTTGTAAAAGTGACTCAATTGGTCTTGAATGCTTATGTAGAACTTTTCCGCGGTACGCCGATGATCGTACAGGCTATGGTAGTATATTATGGTGCTATGAGTATGTTTAACATTGATATGTCACCAATGTTTGCCGGTTTTTTAGTTGTGTCTATCAATACGGGCGCATATATGGCGGAAACTGTACGCGGCGGTATTGAATCGATCGATCCGGGTCAGCGCGAAGCTGCTGTGGCTATCGGCATGGATCATTTTCAGACGATGCGCTGTGTAATTCTGCCGCAGGCCCTGCGTAATATCATGCCTCAGATCGGTAATAATCTGATCATCAATATTAAGGATACATCGGTTTTGAATGTAATTTCTGTCACAGAGCTGTATTTTGCTTCAAAATCGGCAGCAGGCGTATATTACAGGTACTTTGAAATATTCTTCATTACCTGCGTTATTTATTTTATTATGACTTTTACCGCTTCAAGACTTTTGCGCTGGTGGGAAGGGAAAATGGATGGACCTAAGGATTATCAACTGGTGTCTTTTGATCCCATGCAGGATCCATGTGGTCATTTTCCTGTTAATGTGGCCGGTAAAAAGAGAAAGGACGGTAATTATTAATGACTGCTGAACAAAGTAAAGAATTGTTGTTATCCGTCCAAGGGTTGAAAAAGAATTTTGGAGAACGTGAGATTTTAAAGGGTATTGATTTTGACGTGCATAAGGGCGATGTAGTTTGCGTTATCGGTCCTTCCGGCAGCGGTAAGTCTACCTTGATCCGTTGCGTTAATTATCTGGAGCAGCCTACTGACGGAGTGATCGGCTACCGTGGCGAAAATGTTTTGGAATGTTTTAAAAATCTGCCTTTATATCGGACCAAAGTAGGTATGGTTTTTCAGCAGTTCAATTTGTTTAATAATATGACAGTTTTAGAGAACTGTGTTGTAGGCCAGGTCAAAGTACTGGGGAAAAAGTCGGAAGAAGCAAAAGCAATTGCTATGAAATATCTGGAACATGTTGGCATGGCGAGCTATATCAATGCGAAGCCGCATCAGCTTTCCGGAGGTCAGAAGCAGCGTGTGGCGATTGCCAGAGCTTTGGCTCTGGAGCCGGAAGTATTATTGATGGATGAACCTACTTCTGCGCTTGATCCCGAGATGGTAGGCGAAGTTTTAGCCGTTATGCGTGAACTGGCAGAAGAAGGTTTGACGATGGTGATCGTTACACACGAAATGGCATTTGCCCGTGATGTTTCCAGCCGCGTTATTTTCATTGATCAGGGTGTGATTGCTGAAGATGCCAGCCCGGATGTTATTTTTACCGCGCCTCAGAATCAGCGTACGAAGGATTTCCTGAGTAGGTTCAGTTTAACCCGTTGTTAGCAGGAAAAAACCCCTTCTGTGTAGAATTTACATGGAAGGGATTTTTTATTGAAAAAGCTTGGGAAGGATTATCGGTATGAAAAAAATTTGTTTTGTTTTAGCTTTCTTCGTAATATATTTTTTACCGTTTACAATTACAGAAGCCAGTATGGGGAGGAATACGCTGCTGTTCGTGCCTTTAGATAACAGGCCGGTTTGTTTGGATTATGCAGTGGAAACTATGCAGGCAGCCGGATGGAATGTGGAAACGCCGCCATTAGAATATATTGCCAGCAGTGATCATAGCGGTAATCCTGATAAATTGTATGAATGGCTGGCGGCGCGATCCGCAACAGCCAATGCGATCGTTGTTTCATCAGATGCGCTGATCTATGGCGGACTGGTTGATTCGAGGACGCATCATCTGCCGAAAGACGTTTTAACAGAGCGGGCAGAACGTTTATTAAAGTTGAAAGCGCAGGGTGGTGACCCCTTTGTTTATGTATTTACAACTATCATGCGTTCTCCCAAAGCCAGCAGTGCTCCTGTAGAACCTGCTTATTACGCCGAATGGGGACCAAAGCTGTTTAGAATGGGAGCCTTAGAAGATAAACTGGATTTAAAAGAAATCAGCAGAAAAGAACGTAAAGAACTGGCAGCGTTACAGGCGGAAATACCTCAAGCTGTTCAAGATGACAGAGCGCAGCGCCGCAATTTGAATATAGCAACTACGGAACTTTTGCTGCATGGCGTAGAAAGCGGTAATTTTGACTATTTACTGATTGGCCGCGATGATACGGCACCATATTCACAGGCCCATAAAGAAGCACGCAAAATGGACATTCTTGTCAGAGAACTGCCAAAAGAAAAAATTCGCTTTTTCTCAGGCGCGGATCAGCTTGGCCTGATTTTATTAAGCCGTGCTGCCAGCAGAGTCAGTTATGAGATTCCTATGGTCTATATTGATTTTGCAGAAGGCAAAGGCGGAGCGACTATACCGACCTATGAAGATGACCCGATTGCTTTCAGCGCAGCAGAGCATATTCATGCTGCTGGTGGCTGGCCTACCGCTAAATTAACGAGGGCAGATTTGGTGTTGGCTGTTAATACTCCGTTGGACGGAGTGACGTTGGAAGCCTCTAATCCAAAAAATACGGGTGAGATAACAAAACAGACAGAAGAATTTGTTGCGGATGTTAAAGGATATCTGAAGCAGGGCAAGGCAGTCGCAGTAGCTGATATTGCTTATGGCAATGGTGCAGATAATGCTTTAGTCAAAGAACTGTTTAAGGAAAATCTGGCGGAGAAACTTGCTGCTTACGGTGGCTGGAACACTGCTGGAAACACATTGGGCTTTGCTTTGGGGCAAGGTTTACTGGCTAAAAGTATGGATGCGGCCGACCGTCAATCCTTACTTACTGTAAGATACCTGGATGATTGGGCTTATCAGGCCAATGTGCGTAATAAGACTTATGTGGAATTGATTTGGCCTAATTATTGGCCTAACAGTGGACTTAACACTCAACAGGTGCAAGAGGCTGAAGCCGTTATCACCAAAGATATTTTAGAGCTGGCACAGCCTGTTTTAGGTGACAGAGTAAGTAAGTATAATTTCACTTTACCATGGAAACGGATGTTTGAAGTAGAAGTAAGCAGAAAATAAAACAGAAAAACCCGGCAGACTATAATGTCTGCCGGGTTTTTCTGTTTTAAAATTGTTTTTTAGATGATTTTTATATTTGAAATTCAAAAAATATATTGCTATAAAGACAAAATAAAATATTTTAAATAGATGATAATTAGTGTATAATAAAATATAAATATTAACTAAAACAAATGGAACGTATAATAAAAGACCAAAATAATCTTTAGAAGATGGGTGAATGATGAAGACAAAAGCTCAAAGCCATAAAATGATAGTTACGGTGCTGGTGATATTAATTTCCTGTTTTTTTGTGAATACTGTTAATTGTAATCCTCAGGGAAATAATACAAGAAAACAGCAGGAGCGAGCGATTTTGGTAAATTCTGTAGACGATGAACGCGGTTTTATTTTTTTAAAGAAAAAACTCCATGATCAAAACGATGTGATCATTTATTCTGTCAATCAGCAGGGGCTGGCCGATTATGGAGTTAGTGAATCTATGGGGCAGGCCATGGAATATGCTGCACTGAGGAAAGACAGACAATACTTTGATTTGCTTGCAGCACAAACTGATAAATATTATTTGGACCGGGCCGGCTATTACTACTGGAAAATTAATGCTGAAAATTATGCTGGCGAACAAATTTCTGCACTGGTGGATGATTTAAGGATATTTAAAGCATATTATTTGGCTGCTCAAAATAATATGGGCGACTATAGTAAACAGTTGGCTTATGTGTCTGAGTCTATTTATAAATTTGACAGTGATGGCAAGTATTTATATGACTTTTATGATGACAGAAGTCAGCAAAAAGCAGACTATGTTTCGCTTTTTTATTTGGATATGAACAGTATAGATATGCTGAAAGCGTATGATAAACAAAAATGGCAGGAGTTGTGGCAAAATTCACGCGAATTGCTGCAGAAAATAGAAAAAAGAGAATATGGGTTTTATCCGGTTGCTTTTAGTTACAGTGAAAAAAAATATGTTTGGAATGAAACTGGCATAAATATGGTTGAAAATTTGTATACTGCTTTAAATTTGTATAATGCAGATGGGGATACAGGCAGCTTGCTTAAATTTATGCGGGAAGAAATAAAAACAAATAAAAAAATAGCTAACTGGTATAATTTTGATGGTTCTGTTAAAGACGAAAATGAGTCTGCGGCAGTGTATGCTTTAGCGGCCCGTTTATTTTGGCTGAACAATGACAGTAAGTATGCTTTGTGGTGCTATAGTAAGGTTTTGGCATTTCAAATAGAAGATGTTTCAGATTTTGGCGGCGGGTTTGGTGATCAGGATTCTGGTATGGTTTACGCTTTTGATCAGTTGGAAGCATTACTTATGTTGAGGATGGTGCAGGGAATTGGTGAATAAAGAATTTAGACCGGATGTTATCTGGTTTAATAGTTTTATTATTACTGTTCTGTGTGTATTTGCCGTTATTCTTGTACGGTTTGAAGCACTGAATATATTTTTTGCTTTTGGACTTTTTGGTGTTTTTCTTTTGGTGGCAGTGCTTTCATATATGATTGGCTTGCAGCGGGGGCTTTTGCTCTCGGTAGGTGTTACTTTTTGCTATGGTAGTTATCTTATTTATGCAGTAATAATCAGTAAAGAAATGACGACAGTTGATCCATTGGATGTAGCGTGGCTTTTTTTGATACCGTTGATAAGTGTTTTAGCAGCCAAATTAGGGGAATGTATTTCCAGGAATGAGTCTTTAGCCAAGGATATTGAAGCGATAGCTGAACTGGTTACATTAGATGGAGATACGGGATTCTATAATAATCAGGGGTTTTTTAAAAAATTAGATGAAGAATTTTGGCGTGCTAAACGTTACAACGAAGCTTTTACATTGCTGTTGCTGCAAATTGCCAATTTTGATGAAATCCAGCTGGCCTATGGTAATGTTGGTGCAAGCCGAATATTGATAGCAGTTGCTAAAAATATTGACCTGAAAATGCGCGGTACAGATGTCAAAGGACTTTTAATAGATAATATGTTAGGTATTTTAATGCCCGGAACCAATGCTGAAGGTGCGGTTACTGTGGTAGAAAAGTTGCATTTGTTTTTGACAGTGGTAGCAGTTGAACTTGAAGATGGTAAAAAAAATATAAAAGTTAAACCAAGTATAGGCGCAGCTTCTTTTCAAGAAAGCGATATTGATGTTATTGAAGTGTATGAAAGAGCCAGAACGGAACTTACTTATGATAGAGGTTAAAAAATAACAGCTGTTTTTGGGGGATATATGGACGCGGAAAGATTATTTTTTATTTCAATGGGTGCAACCTGGCTGATACTTTTTTATCATGTATTTTTAACTGTTGGTGGATACAAGCATTTTTTGAAAACAATGCATGATGATGACGTTGATATGAAAATGGATTACTATCCTTTTGTCAGTGTGTTAGTGCCGGCGCATAATGAAGAAGCCGTTATTGGCAGGACGGTTGAGGCATTGGGAAGATTTGCCTATCCTAAAGATCGTTATGAAATAGTGGTGATAAACGATTGTTCAAGTGACAAAACGGGTCTGATTTTAGAAGAGAAGCAAAAGAAAATTCCACAGCTGAAAGTTGTTACTTTGCAGCCGCCGGTGGGTGCTAAGGGAAAATCAAATGCGCTGAACCATGGACTGAAAGTCAGCTGCGGTGAATATGTTGCTGTTTATGATGCCGATAATACTCCGGAAAGAGGGGCTCTACTGCAGTTAGTTTATAAATTATATACTAATGATAAATTGGGGGCTGTTGTTGGAAAGTTTCGGACACGCAATCGTAATGTAAACTATCTTACGCGCTTTATAAATATTGAGACTTTGAGTTTTCAGTGGTTATTGCAGGCCAGCAGGTGTTATTGGTTTGGTCTTACTACTATTCCTGGAACTAACTTTGTTGTGCGGAGAAGTATCCTCGAAAGTATTAACGGCTGGAATGATCAGGCGTTAACCGAAGATACGGAGCTGACAATTCGCATTTATGATTTTGGTTATACCATCTTTTGGTACCCGCATGCCGTAACTTGGGAACAGGAACCAGAGTCGCTGCGTGTCTGGATGAAACAGAGGACACGTTGGGCACGTGGAAATTTGTGGATCATCAGCCAATATTTACTGCGGATATTTCAGCTTAAAGACAGAAAAATCGGTACAGATATAGTTTATTTTGCTTTTACATATTTTGTATTTTTTGCGGCTGTGATTATATCGGATATATTGTTTGTTTTAGGCGCACTGGGAATAGTTCGTCTGAGTATAGATGCGCCGTTGTCACTGATATGGATGTTGGCTTATGCGCTTTTTGTAACGGAAACCTTTATTTCACTTTCCTTAGAGCGTGGCGAAGGCAGCTTAAGTAATTTATTTTTGATTTGTCTGATGTATTTTACATATTGCCAATTGTGGATCATTTTAGTATTTAAGGCGCTTTACGAAAGCTTGAAGGACAAGATTCAGGGAAAGGGGTTCCACTGGTATAAAACAGAGCGGAGCTCTAATTAAAGAAAGATATGGTCAGGAAAGGTTCTAGAAATATGCAAAAAAAAGCTTTTGTGAGACGCGATATGGCAATATTTAATGGAATTGTGCTGCTGCTGTTGATTGCAGCAGTGATGACATTGTTGTGTTTTTTGAACAATGAAAAAGAATTAGTGTTTCTTATTTTTGCGTGTCTGAGTTTTAATATTATCGCTGCCTATTCGTTAGGAACTACGAAGGGACTTTATTTATCGATTGTTTTTGTAATGTTTTTTAGTATGTACAGTTTATATGACATCGTATTACTGGAAAAAATGGGGGCGGATGTCTATATTGATTTTTTGGCATTGCTATGTTTTCCTGTTGGAGGTTTCTTAGGTGGAGAATTATCAGCGGTGGTAGAGAAAAATATGTTTAAAATAGCCAGTGTGTCTGAACTGGAAAAACTTGTTACTCTTGATGGGAGTACCGGTTTTTATAATCAACAGGGATTTTTTAAACAACTGGAAGAAGAAGTAGGACGTGCTAAACGTTACGGTACAAGTTTTTCCCTGCTTTTATTTCAGATTAGCAATTTGCAACAGCTGCAATCTATTTATAAGAAACAGGATATTATGTTCATCAAAAAAACTGTGGCAGAAATTGTTGCCAGTAAATTGCGCTTTACTGATTGTAAGGGGATTTTAGATGACGGCAGTATTGGCGTGATCCTTCCTCAGACAGAAAGCGGCGGCTTAAATATTGTTGTGAGCAAAATAGATACTGCTGTCGGACTGATACCGGTCAAGCTCAGTAGCGCCAAGCGCATGGTGCGTGTAAGGACTTCACTGGGGTATGCCACGATTGAAAATACGGACACAGATTATAAAATGTTATACTTGCGGGCGAAAGAAGATTTGGTGAATGGCAGCTAGGATGCTTTTAGTCAAAAAAATAATATTGGTATTGTTAATGTTGATATTGGGGACAGGCACCTGCTTTGCACAGACTGCTGGCAGAAATTTCCTGCTCTATGATCTGCAGATGCGCTACGGTGGAACTTTCCCGCTGGTTACTTCGCTGGCAGAACATCTGGGACATTTTGAGGAGGATTATGTCCTTGTAGCTGTGGATGATTGGCAACCAGGGTTGTTGCAAGATGCAGATACTATAGTTTATGCCGGGCTTCAGCAAAGAAAGCTGCCGCGGGAATTGGTAGAAGAAATTGCAGGGGCAAGGCAGGTTCTGTGGTTTGAAGATAATATTGAACAGCTTGCAGAAGTTAAAGGCTGGCATGATTTTAGATCATTGGGTAAGGTAAGTGATTGGACTTATATAAACTTTAAGGGAAGAAGTTTTTATGATTGGATGAGTGTTGAATATACTGATCCAGGAAAAAACGTAAATGTTATAGCAACCGCAAAAAAGTTTATTGATGAAGTACCAGTAATTTGGCAGCGTGAAAATATTTATTATTCTGGAATGTTGGAATTTAATGAGCTGTTTGATGATTATATGGGCTATTTACTGCATCAGGTATTTAAGCGGCATACTGATGACCAACGACCAAAAGCGTTTTTAAGGGTTGAAGATGTAAGTTCGATCGTTGATCCTAAAGCCGTTAAGGCTGTGGTGGAGAAAATAGAGAAATATAATATTCCCTTTGCTATCGGTGTAGTCCCCGTTGGAATTATGGACGGGAAAAAACATTATTTACACGAGCGGGAAGAATTGGTAGAAGTGCTGCAGGAGGCTCAAAAGCGTGGCGCCAGCATTATTATGCATGGCTACACTCATCAAAATGAATTTTCACCGACGACTGGCGAAGGCTATGAATTTTGGAATGCTAAAGATGATAGACCAATGGAGGATGAAGAAAGTTTTACTGTTCCCCGTATAGAAGCAGGCATTTCGGAATTACTGCGTTGCGGATTAATTCCATTAGCTTTTGAAGCTCCGCATTATGCCGCAAGTCAAAAAACATATGAGATTCTGAGTAGATATTTCAATATTTATTCCGGTCAATTGCAGATTTCTGATGATACGGATAGCGTTACTATGACCTTACCGTATATGACGAGATCAAGATACCTTTATGGAATGTTGGTTATACCTGAGAATATGGGGTTTTATGACGGCGGCGAGTTTGTGGTAGAAGAAATGATGAATAAAAGTGCTTCGCTTAAAACTATACCAGGCGCTGTTGCTTGTTTTTTTTACCATGGTTATTTAAAACCAGATAAAGTTGGCTCTATTATTGAGGGTTTGCAAAAGCAGGGTTACGAATTTTTAGATTTAAAATATCTGCCGGTAAAAGTGCAGGCACCAGGAATCGTAATTACAGCAGCAGATGGTGTTGTAAATGCGGTTGTGGCTGAAGAAGTAAAGCAGTCATGGCAAACTGCTGCAGGAGAACAATATTTAAAAATTAACAAGATCGTCAGTGTTCAGGCGGCAGTTTTAGTAGTAATTTTAACTGTGTTTGTATATATAATTTTAAAATTAAAGCGCAATACAAAAAAACATTATGAGAAATGATTAATATTAAGGATGTGTTGGGAGTATGCTCAAGAGAGTATGTTTGTTGATGGCGATGATATGGTCTTTGGGATTCATATGTACAGCGGATGCTGCACCAATGGAACTCGGACTCAAGCCTGTTGTGCTGGGGAATGAATACAGTATAAGTTTATTTATGGATGACAAGGTTTTGCGCAACCCCAATGCGGCACTGACAGGATTTTTGGAAATTAAACCCGGTATGAAGCTTTCCGTGGCACCGGTTTTGGATTTGTGGTATTCGTATTCGCCGACAATCCTGCCGGATATTTCGACAATGACAGTTTCAGTGAATGGAATCCCTGCGGAAAGCCGCAGACTTGTTCCAGATGGTGCTTTTAGGAGTAATTGGCAGGTTGCGCTGCCCTTGACCAGTTTAAGAGAGGGGATTAATGAAATTACCATCAGTGTTTTGCACAGGTCTATTGAGGGCCTCTGTAAAGATATTGATAATGATGCTAATTGGTTTATTATACGTCCGGAAACAACAATAAAATTCAAAGTTGATGCTATGAATTATAGTTTGGCCAATTTCCCTAATCCTTTTATAGATGAATATTTTGGCGCCCGGAATAATGTTACTTTTTCTCTTGCTAATCTCAATGATAATAATATTATATCGATGCTGCGGCTGTCGTCGTTTATGGGACGAATGTCGGGTTATGGTTCGCCGGTGGTTTGGGAAGCGAGGCTGGAACAGCCAGATGCAGTGCTTGATACAAATGTTATAAGATTGGGCGGACAGGTTGAGGCAGATGTAAACTTCAGCGGTGATACAGCATTTTTGAAATTATTTCCTTCCCTTAACGGTCATTATAATTTAAGTGTGGGGGGAAATAATGAAAATGGTGCCAAGCTGGGCGTTAACGCTTTGTGTAATAATAAATTTGTTAGAACATTGAGCGGCAGTGAAACACAGTTTTCTTTGCCTGTGCAGGCTGAAAAACTTTCCGGTAAAAAAGGTTTAGACAGTAAAGGAATTTATACGCTTAGTGATATTGGCTATAATGACGATATTTTAGCAGCTGGTGCTTTTCATCAGGAAGCAGAAATATTTATTCCCAAACCTTCTAATTATGATATTGAAGAAGGTTCTTATGTGGAATTGCATTTCAGGCATGCCAAAATTCTGGATCGTAAGAAATCGGCCGTGACTGTTTATGTCAATGATATTCCGATCAGATCAGAAGTGCTGACCGCTGAGAATGCTGACGGCGGTATTTTAAAAGCTGAGCTGCCGGTTTTGCCGGCTAATCAGCAAGGATGGCGTGTGCGGTTTGCCTTTTATCATGATCTTGGTATAATCGACTGTTCTAAAAGATATGACGATGTTGCCTGGTCGGTGATTGAGAAAGAAACCAGCATCTATTTGGCAGTAAGCAGCCATTCGAGACAGGAGAGTCTGGCAGACTTTCCCGGGTATTTCAATACTGACAGCAATGGTGATATTGTGCTGACCATGTGGTTAAGTCAGACACCGGATAATGATGAACTGACGGCTGCAGCGCAACTAGCTTACTGGATCGGTCAAAATAATACGGGTAACATAGTCTGGAAAGTACAGCTGGGACCACAAGCAGTTATTAGTAATGACAGTGGAACTGTTATTACTACCGGTCAAAACAGAGTTTTAACGGATAAACGGACAATTGGTGACAGTTTGCCTGTAACTGTTAATGCAGATGGAACAATAAAAACCAGTGAGTGGTTAAGTATTGCTACTGACGCAATAGATAGAAAAAATATTTTTCAGGTTGCGCGTAAGGGCGATAATGTAATTTATGCCTTTACCTATGCTAATATCGAGAATATGAAAAGTTTTATGCGTTTGGCTTTTATTAATGGAACCAGTCTTAATGGGCAGGTCGCTTTAATAGATGCTAATGGACAGACTCTTACTTTTGCAGAGGAAGTAAAACATCAGGATGCTGGACTTAGCAAAATTTTTAGAAATTTTTCCGGTAATCGCTTGGGAAGTTATCTGGCGGTGATCGCTGTAGTTGTTTGTGGGACGCTGATAATGATGTGGTATTCCAAACGTCGCAAATAAGAACTGACGAAAGGATAAAGGGAAGATGCAAAATAGAATCATAACGATGTGTTGCAGCATCTGCATGTTGATTCCTTTAGTAGGTAATGCAAGTGCTATTACGGTCCCACCGGATGTTAAAGATGTTGCTGATAGTGCAGCTGAGTTAGCTAAAGGAGTGGATTACAGGAAGCGCTTTGAGCAGGAAGAGGACGAAGCCGCTTTAAGTAAGCAACAGATGGAAACGGAAATGGCTGCTTCCTGGTCAACGGTAGTGAGCTTGTTAGAACAGGCAGAGAAAAACAGAGCTCTGTTGAATGCTAATCAGGAGCTGCTGCAGCATATGCAGCGGGACAATAATTCATATGAGCAAAAAGTCCGGGAGCTGGAAGAGAAAAGTAGAAATGCTTGGGCCGCAGCTGCAGCCCAGGTCAATTATGCAGAGGCGCTTGATGATGCACAGGTAGAAGGAAGCTTGGGTGGAGAGCAGGTAGGTACTGCATATGCCTATGCAGGTAATTTGCAACATCAGGCCGAAAACATTGATGTTGAACTGGAAAAAGTTTTTCTTGAATATGAAGCGCTGCAGAATAAAACTGATCTGCTGCTGGGCGTAAGAGACGAAGCCGCAGCCGAACTTGGTGAACAGGAAAATGAATTGGCAGAAGCGGTGTATAATGCAGGCGGGTCTATGGATTATGCGTTGGCAAGCAGGGATTATTACGAGCGGCTATTGAAAGAAAAAGAAAATCCTTATCAGGATGTATCTGGCTTTCTAAGCAACAATTTTTATAATTGGCACGGAAACGGTTGGAGTGGCAGCCAGTTTGTCCAGCCTTATTATTTTGGATATGCCAATAAAAATAGCTATTGGGGGCTTAACTTCAATTATGTAAGTTCAAAGAATACAACGCCGGGACATGAAGGCAAGATAAATACTTTTACAGATACTTTATTATATTTTTCAACGAGAAATAATAAGGATAAATATATAGTTGATTATAATTTGGGTATTAATATTCCTACGGGAAAAGCGAAGCTGTCAAGCTACGAACGCAACGCCAGAATGGATGAAGATCTGGTGAGATTTGCTGAGTTTGGTGAAGGTTGGAACTTTACTCCCGGAATAGCGGTTACGCGTAGAATAGGGGGGGACAAAGATCTGCTGACGTTGGGAACAAACTACTCAGTCAGAGGTTCTTATGATCCTACCAGTGATATCGATGATGACAAATTCAATCCTGGTAATGAATGGCAAAAGTATTTACGCTGGCAGCACGCTGAAGAAAAATGGCAGCTGGTAGGTGAGCTTCTTCATACCAGTTCTGCAGAAAGTAAGATTGCTGATGGCAGTGTTTTTGATACAGGCGCAGTTTGGGAAACGCGGTTGACCTATAACCGTAATTTAGCCAAGGATCAGGACTTAATGTTGTACTATTGGTACTATCATGAGAATAATGAAATTATTTTGAATAAAAAAGTTGAAGAATCTCCAGTACATTATTTTGGTGCGGAATGGAAAAAACATTTATCTAAAAAAACAGACCTGCGTCTGGCTGCGGATATCATGATAGCCGACGGTATTAGATATAGCTCGCTGACGGATTCATATGTAGATAATAGAAAAAAAGTTGCTTTGGGCATAGGCTGTGATTTAAAAATGGATGAAAGAAATAAATTGTCGTTGAAGGTACAGCACTTTTCTATGCGCGACGGAAAAAACTCTAATGGCGCTGATGCCAGAAGGTACCAGGGATTTAATTTTCTTACAAGTTTCTACCATACATTTTAGGAAGGATAGCCTAACATGATAAAAAACAGAGATTTACCAGCATATTTTTTTATATTATTGGTTAGTACGTTTTTGACTTGCTCTGTTGATGCTCAAGAAAAGGCTGAAAATAAGATATATGCAGATGAACATATGCAATTTTTGCTGCCAGAAAAATTTAGAGGTGAATCAGATACAGAAAAACCTTTTCAAGTTTGTTTGACTGATGACGCTGGCAGCAGAATATATTTTGCAGTTAGAAAAAGAGCGGATAAAACAATTGCAGGAGGGATTACTAACGAGGCAGGAAACATAACGGCTGCAGAAAAGAAAATAGCGGTTGCTGAAACTTTAATTGTTTCTGATTATGGCAGCAAATTGTGGGGACTACAAAAACAGAAAATAAATTGGATTCGTATGCAGAGATCAGAGGATTCAAATGATTGCTTAATGATTTATTTTTGGCAGGCGAAAGGAATGGAATACCTTTTTTTGCTGGAAGGATCGCAAATAAAAATGGATTTACTGGCAATGGAAGTAGAAAAAAATATAATTTTTTAAATACGGAGAATAAAATCCAATCAAATTGACCTCAAATTTAGCAAAATTTGAGGCTTTTCTTTTATATTTAAGAGCTTGTGATAAATTATGACTGAATTTGTCAAAAATGCTGAAATAATACATATAAAATATCCTCTGAAAATGGAAATACGAGTCCCAAAAGATTACAAAATTAAGATTTTTTGTGTAAAACATATTACAAAGTTACGCAAAAGAAACGCTAGGGTCCGTGTAATACAAAAAACACGGTTTAATGCGGGTTTGCGCTTGTAAAAAAATCAAGAAAAAGTATTGACACAGCCAAGTGGCAGTGTTACAATATGTAAGTATCTCGGGATAGCTATGCGCTTTTACAAGGAGGGTTTGTGATGACAGTAGAGTTGTTAAAGCAAGCAACGAAGCGAGTTGTCGGGAACAAGCAAACCGCTAAAGCGATTCAAAAAGGCACTGCAAAGACGGTTTATATAGCTGATGACGCAGATGTCCGGGTTGTGCAGCCGCTGCTTGATGCCTGCGCTGAAGCTCGGGTGAATGTAGAAAAAGTAGCGACAATGCAAGAACTTGGTAAAGCCTGCGGAATCCATGTCGGTGCAGCGACAGCCGCGATACTCAAAGGTTGATAGGGATCTGGAAGCTTTGCTGAAGGATTTTTATAATCATTAAAATCTATTTATTCGGAAGGAGGTGCCGATATGCCTACAATTAATCAATTGGTTCGCAAAGGAAGAGAAGTTTTGACTGTAAAATCCACTGCCCCGGCATTGAAAGAATGCCCGCAAAAACGTGGAGTTTGCACTAGGGTTTATACTACAACCCCGAAAAAGCCTAACTCTGCTCTTCGTAAAGTAGCTCGTGTACGTTTGACTAACGGTATCGAAGTTACTGCTTACATCCCTGGTATCGGCCACAATCTGCAGGAACATAGCGTTGTCCTGATTAGAGGCGGAAGAGTTAAAGATCTTCCTGGTGTGCGTTACCATATCATTCGTGGTGCACTTGACACTGCAGGCGTTGCTAACCGCAATCAAGCCCGTTCTAAATACGGTGCTAAACGTGCTAAAGCAGCTAAAAAGTAATCAAGTCTACACAACGAATTGATAATCCATAAGGAGGGAAACACATGCCGAGAAAAGGCCCTGTAACAAAAAGAGACGTTTTGCCGGATCCTGTATACGGTTCAAAACTTTTGACAAGATTTATTAATAAGATTATGCTTGACGGTAAAAAAGGCGTTGCTGAACGCATTGTATATGATGCTTTCGATCTGGTTCGTGCTAAAACTGGTAAGGATCCTCTCGAAGTATTCGATGCAGCTATGAAAAACGTTATGCCGCTTTTAGAAGTACGTGCTCGCCGCGTTGGTGGTGCTAACTACCAGGTTCCGGTTGAAGTCCGTGCAGACCGTAAGACCACCCTTGGTATTCGCTGGCTGGTCAACTACTCCCGTTTGCGTGGTGAAAGAACCATGTGCGAACGTGTTGCTGGTGAGATCATGGACGCAGCAAACGCTACCGGCGCTGCTGTGAAAAAACGCGAAGATACCCACAAGATGGCTGAAGCAAACAAAGCGTTTGCACATTACCGCTGGTAATGGCCCGATCCCTATAACGAGGAGGATAAAAAAGTGGGCAGACAATTTCCGCTTGAAAAAACAAGAAACATCGGCATCATGGCTCATATTGATGCTGGTAAAACTACTACGACTGAACGTATTCTGTTCTACACCGGTAGGGTTCATAAAATCGGTGAGACCCATGATGGCGGCGCTACCATGGACTGGATGGTTCAAGAGCAGGAACGTGGTATTACCATTACTTCTGCTGCTACCACCTGTCAATGGGATGGACACCGCATCAACATCATTGATACGCCAGGTCACGTTGACTTCACTGTAGAAGTTGAACGTTCTCTGCGTGTACTTGATGGTTCTGTTGCAGTATTCTGCGCTAAAGGCGGCGTTGAACCTCAGTCTGAAACAGTATGGCGTCAGGCTGACAAATATGGCGTACCGCGTATGGCGTATGTAAATAAAATGGATATTACCGGCGCTGACTTCTACAATGTAGTACAAATGATGAAAGATCGTTTGAATGCCAATGCTGTACCTATCCAATTACCGATTGGTTTCGAAGATACCTTCCAGGGTATGGTCGATCTGATCAAAATGAAAGCTATCGTTTACAGCGACGCTCTGGGTAAAGAAGAAGAATTTGTTGATATTCCGGCCGATATGGTTGAAAAAGCCAACGAATACCGTCAAGCTTTAATGGAAGCTGTAGCTGAAAGCGATGACGAGCTGATGATGAAATATCTGGAAGGCGAAGAGCTGACGGAAGAAGAAGTTATGGCTGGTATCCGCAAACAAACTATTGCTTGCAAAATGACTCCTGTCTGCTGCGGTTCTTCTTACAAAAACAAAGGCGTACAGCCTTTGCTGGATGCTGTTGTAGCGTTCATGCCTGCTCCTACTGATATTCCTCATATCAAAGGCGTAAATCCTGAAACCGGCGAAGAAGACGAACGTCCGTCGTGCGACAGCGAGCCGTTCTCTGCACTGGCTTTCAAAATTATGACTGACCCGTTTGTTGGTAAACTTGCTTTCTTCCGTGTGTACTCCGGTACTCTCGGCTCCGGTTCTTACGTTTACAACTCTACCAAAGGTAAGAGAGAGCGTATTGGCCGTATCCTGCAAATGCATGCCAACCATCGTGAAGAAATCGACATGGTTTATTCCGGTGATATTGCAGCAGCAGTAGGTTTGAAAGATACCACTACCGGCGATACTCTCTGCGACGAAAAAGCTCCGATCATTCTGGAATCCATGGTATTCCCTGATCCGGTAATCTCCGTTGCGGTTGAACCTAAAACTAAAGCTGACCAGGAAAAGATGGGCATTGCCCTTCAAAAACTGGCAGAAGAAGATCCGACTTTCCGTGTTCATACTGATCCGGAAACAGCACAAACCATCATTTCTGGCATGGGCGAGTTGCATTTGGACATTATTGTTGACCGTTTGCTGCGTGAATTCAAAGTAGGCTGTACTGTTGGTAATCCGCAGGTTGCTTATCGTGAAACTATCCGCAAATCTGTTAAGTCCGAAGGTAAATTTGTACGTCAGTCCGGTGGTAAAGGCCAATATGGTCACTGCTGGTTGGAAATTTCACCTCGTGAAGCAGGTGAAGGCTTCTTGTTTGAGAACAAAGTTGTTGGCGGTGCTATTCCGAAAGAATACATCGGACCGATCGAAAACGGTGTTAAGGAAGCTATGGAAAACGGCGTAGTTGCCGGTTACCCAATGGTTGATATCAAAGTTACCGTTTATGATGGTTCTTACCATGAAGTCGATTCTTCTGAAATGGCCTTCAAAATTGCAGGTTCTATGGGCTTCCGTTCTGGCGCTACTAAAGCCGACCCGGTTATCCTTGAACCTTATATGAAAGTAGAAGTTACTGTTCCTGAGGACTACATGGGCGATGTTATCGGCGATTTGAACTCTCGCCGTGGTCGTATCGAAGGTATGGAAGCTCGCAATGGCGCTCAAGTTATCAACGCATTTGTTCCGCTTTCCGAAATGTTTGGCTATGCTACCGACCTGCGTTCTAAAACTCAAGGCCGAGGCAACTACTCTATGGAAGTTGACCATTACGAAGATGTACCGAGAAACATTGCCGAGGCTATCATTGCCAAAAACAAAGGCACTCAAGCCTAATATAAAGTAAAACCTAATTTAAGGGAGGAAAAATAAATGGCAAAGCAAAAATATGAAAGAACAAAACCGCATGCTAATATCGGCACCATCGGTCACGTAGACCATGGTAAAACAACCCTGACCGCAGCAATCACCAAAGTATTGGCTTCTAAAGGCGGCGCAGAATTCATGGATTACTCCATGATCGATAAAGCACCTGAAGAAAGAGAACGCGGAATCACCATCAACACTTCCCACGTAGAATATGAAACAGCAACCCGCCACTACGCACACGTAGACTGCCCGGGCCATGCCGACTATGTAAAAAACATGATCACCGGCGCAGCACAAATGGACGGAGCGATCCTCGTAGTATCCGCAGCAGACGGCCCGATGCCGCAAACTCGTGAGCACATCCTTCTTGCTCGTCAAGTAGGCGTACCTGCAATGGTAGTGTTCCTGAATAAAGCAGATATGGTAGACGATCCGGAACTGATCGAATTAGTAGAAATGGAAGTACGTGAACTGCTCTCCAGCTACGACTTCCCCGGCGACGACATTCCTGTAGTAGTAGGGTCTGCACTGAAAGCACTTGAAGGCGACGCAGCATACGAAGCAAAAATCATGGAACTGATGGACGCAGTAGATGCATACATTCCTATTCCGGAACGCGCAACTGACAAACCGTTCCTGATGCCTGTAGAAGACGTATTCACAATTACCGGCCGTGGCACAGTAGCAACAGGCCGTGTAGAACGTGGTATCATCAAAGTAGGCGACAATATTGAGATCGTAGGAATGACAGAAGAGAAAAAAGCAACAGTAGTAACGGGCGTAGAAATGTTCCGTAAATTACTGGACGAAGCAGTAGCAGGAGACAACATCGGCTGCCTGCTGCGTGGTGTAGACCGTAAAGATATCGAACGCGGTCAAGTACTTGCAAAACCCGGCAGCATCCATCCGCACACAAAATTCAAAGCAGAAGTATATGTACTGACGAAAGAAGAAGGCGGCCGTCATACACCGTTCTTCAACGGCTATCGTCCGCAGTTCTATTTCAGAACAACAGACGTAACCGGCGTAACTGAATTACCGGAAGGTATTGAGATGGTAATGCCTGGCGATAACGTAACCATGGACGTAGAGCTGATCACTCCGATCGCAATCGAGCCTGGTCTGCGTTTTGCAATTCGCGAAGGCGGCCGTACTGTTGGCGCCGGCGTTGTTGCTGCTATCAACGAATAATCTTTAATTAGATCCCGAATGAGGGGCTAATAAAAGCCCCTCATTTACTTATGTTTATTTGCATGGCCCTGCGATGATGTGAGAGGTTGCTTGCCTGCTAGACAGGGAGATTTTCACGGAGTATGTCCGTTCTTAGAAACTGGGCGATTAGGAGGAAAAAAATTAATGTCAAAATCACAGAAAATCAGAATACGCTTAAAAGCGTATGATCACAAAGCGCTTGATCAAAGTGCTGCAAAAATTGTAGAAACTGCGAAACGTACCGGAGCTCAGGTTTCCGGCCCTATTCCGCTTCCTACTGAAAAAAATATCTATACGATTCTGCGTTCCCCTCATGTAAACAAGGATTCTCGTGAACAATTCGAGATGCGTACCCACAAAAGACTTGTAGACATTCTGGAACCGACTGCGAAGACCGTTGATGCTTTAATGCGTCTTGACCTTCCTGCCGGCGTAGATATCGAGATTAAACTGTAAGGAGGAGGTGCAATAATGGCTAAAGGAATCTTAGGCAAGAAAATTGGTATGACCCAAATTTTTGAAGCTGACGGCAGATTGATCCCTGTTACTGTTGTAGAAGCAGGACCTTGTGTTGTTGTTCAAAATAAAACCGAAGAAACAGACGGTTATAATGCTGTTCAACTTGGCTTTGGTGAAGTTAAAGAAAAACATATGACCAGACCAATGAAAGGCCATTTTGACAAAGCCGGCGTAACTCCGGTTAAATTTGTCAAAGAATTGCGGTTGTCTGCTCCTTCTGAATATACAGTCGGCCAACAAATCACTGCTGACATTTTTGCTGCTGGAGAACTGATTGATGCAACCGGTATTTCCCGCGGTAAAGGCTTTGCAGGCACTATTAAGCGCCACAATTTCGCTCGTGGTCCTATGAAGCACGGTTCCAAATCCCATCGTGAACCTGGTTCCATGGGTCCTATGCATTCCGGTCCTGGCGGTAGAGTTATCAAAGGCAAAAAATTGCCTGGCCGTATGGGTAATGCACAAGTAACTGTTCAACGTTTGACTGTTGCTAAAGTTGATGTTGAACGTAATCTTATTTTGGTCAAAGGCTCCATTCCTGGTGCCGCTGGTTCTTTTGTTGTAATCAAAGAAACAGTAAAACCTAATAAATAAGAGCGTAAGCGAAAGAAAGGAGGATGCTTCTAATGCCGAAGTTATCAGTATATAACATCTCCGGTCAAGCTACCGGTGAAGAAATAGAATTGAATGATCTCGTGTTTGGCGTTGAATTTAATGAAGCTGTTGTACATCAAGCAATTGTTATGCAACAGGCTGCTGAACGTCAAGGCACTTCTGCTACCAAAACCCGCGGTATGGTTCGCGGCGGCGGTCGTAAACCGTGGAGACAAAAAGGCACCGGCCGCGCTCGCAGCGGTTCTACCCGTTCTCCGATTTGGGTAGGTGGTGGTACCACTTTTGGTCCCCAACCTCGCAGTTATGCGAAAAAAATGCCCCGTAAAGCTCGTCGTTTGGCAATTCGTTGTGCATTGTCTGCAAAAGTTGCTGCCGGTGAACTTATCGTTGTTGAGGGCTTGAGCTTTGATGCTCCTAAAACTAAAAATGTTGTAACTATGCTGTCTGCTTTTGATGCAGCTGATAAAAAGGCTTTACTCATCACTGACGGTTCTAATGAAAATGTTGAGCTGTCTTCACGCAACATTCCGAAAGTCACTGCACTTTCCAACGGTTGCCTGAACTGCTTTGATCTGCTTCATAACAATAAAGTGTTCTTAGCAAAAGACGCTGTAGCTAAAATTGAGGAGGTGCTCGCATAATGGCTGCTAACCCTCGCGATATTTTACTCCGTCCGATCATTACTGAAAAAACTTCCGTAATGCTTCAAGACAACAAATACACTTTCCAAGTTCCTTTGACTGCCAACAAAGTGGAAATCCGCCAGGCAGTTGAACAAATTTTCAAAGTAAAAGTGTTAAACGTAAATACTGTACGCGTATTTGGCAAAACCAAACGAATGGGTAAATACGTTGGCAAACGTTCCGATTATAAGAAAGCAATCGTGAAACTTGCTGAAGGCAATACGATTCCCCTTTTCGAAGGAATGTAATTTGACGTAATAAGGAGGCAAATTAAATGGCTATTAAAAGCTTTAATCCGTATTCTCCTTCGAGGCGCTTCATTACAGTGTCTACCTTCGAAGAGATTACAACTGATAAGCCTTACCGTCCGCTGGTTGAAAAACTGCAAAAACATGCAGGTCGTAATAACACCGGCAAAATGACTGTTCGTCATCAAGGTGGCGGTAATAAAAGACAATATCGTATCATCGATTTTAAACGCAATAAAGACGGTGTTCCGGCTCGTGTTGCTACCATCGAATACGATCCTAACCGTAATGCACGTATCGCTTTAGTAAACTATGCTGATGGCGAAAAACGTTATATCCTCGCTCCTTTAGACCTTAAAGTAGGCGATGTTATCGAAAGCGGACCTGATGCTGATATCAAAATCGGCAACTGCCTGCCTTTGAAAAATATGCCGCTTGGTACTATGGTTCACAATGTTGAGCTTAAAATTGGCAAAGGCGGTCAAATTGCCCGCGGTGCTGGTACTTCTGCTCAGTTGATGGCTAAAGAAGGCGATTATGCTCTGCTTCGTCTCCCTTCCGGTGAGATCCGTAAAGTGCATATCAACTGCCGCGCCACTATTGGACAAGTTGGCAATATCGACGCTGAAAATATCTGCATCGGTAAAGCAGGCCGTTCTCGTTGGCTCGGTATTCGCCCGGCTAACCGCGGTGTTGTAATGAACCCGAATGACCATCCGCATGGTGGTGGTGAAGGTCATTCTCCTGTTGGCCGTAAACGTCCTGTTACTCCTTGGGGTAAATGTGCATTTGGTACTCGTACCCGCAAAGAGAAAAAAGCTTCTAGCAAATTAATCGTAAAACGTAGAACGAAATAATTATAAGGATAGAGAAAGGAGGCTAACCTAGTGTCCAGATCAATCAAAAAAGGACCGTATGTCCATGCAAGTCTTCAAAAGAAGATTGAAGCGTTGAACGCTTCTAACGATAAAAAAGTCGTAAAAACATGGTCTCGCAGCTCCACTATTCTTCCGGATTTCTTGGGCCATACTATTGCTGTTCATGATGGACGTAAACATGTGCCTGTATTTATCACTGAAGATATGGTAGGCCACAAACTAGGAGAATTTGCTCCTACGCGTACTTATAAAGGCCATGCCGATAAGAGTACATCTTTAAAATAAGGGGAAAGGGGGCAAAATAACATGGAAGCAAAAGCTATTGCAAGATATGTTCGCATCGCGCCGCGCAAGTTGCGTATCGTGATTGATCTTATCCGCGGCAAAGCTGTGGGTGAAGCATTCGCGATCCTCAAACATACCCCTAAGGTTGGTTCTGAGGTTATCGAAAAAGTACTGCGCAGTGCAGTTGCAAACGCTGAACATAACTATGATATGAATGTGGATAATCTGATCGTATCTTCCTGCTTTATAGATCAAGGTCCGACCATGAAAAGAATCCATCCGCGTTCCCGTGGGCAAGCGTTCAAAATCTTAAAACGTTCTAGCCACGTAACAGTTGCTGTTAAAGAAAAATAATATCCCGGAAAAAGGAGGGAAAAGATAGTGGGTCAAAAAGTTAATCCGCATGGTCTCCGCGTAGGTATTATCAAAGATTGGGATTCCAAATGGTATGCTGACAAAGACTATGAGAAATTCTTATTAGAAGATATTAAAATTCGTGAATTCATTAAAGAAAAACTGTTCTTGTCCGGTATCTCTAAAGTAGAAATCGAACGCGCTTCGAATAGAGCCCGCATCTCTATCCATACTGCTAAACCTGGTATGGTAATCGGTCGTCAGGGCAGCAACATTGAATTGCTGAAAAACGACTTGAAAAAAATGACCGACAGCGTAATTGATATCAACATCGTTGAGGTAAAAACCCCGGATATGGACGCAACTTTGGTTGCAGAGAACATTGCATCTCAATTGGAACGCCGTATCGCTTTCCGCCGTGCAATGAAACAATGTGTTGGCCGTACCATGCGCATGGGCGCTAAAGGTATTAAAGTTCAGGTTGGCGGTCGTCTGGGCGGTGCTGAAATCGCTCGCAGCGAAAGCTATCGTGAAGGCAGCATTCCTCTGCATACTCTGCGTGCTGATATTGATTATGGCACAGCAGAAGCTCATACCACTTATGGCCGTATCGGCGTAAAGGTATGGATTTACAAAGGTGAAGTCCTTCCTGAAAGCAAAGAAGTAGCGCAAGCTGCTCCGGTGAAGGAGGCATAAACTAATGTTATTACCGAAGAGAGTTAAACATCGTAAACAACATAGAGGCCGTATGACTGGTCGTGCAATGCGCGGTAACAAAATCGCTCATGGCGAGTATGGCTTGGTAGCATTGGAACCCGCATGGATCACCAATCGTCAAATCGAAGCAGCTCGTATCGCAATGACACGTTATATTAAACGTGGCGGTCAAGTATGGATTCAAATTTTCCCGGACAAACCGATCACTGCAAAACCGGCTGAAACTCGTATGGGTAGTGGTAAAGGTTCACCTGAATATTGGGTAGCAGTAGTTAAACCCGGTCGTGTTATGTTCGAAATGAACGGAGTTAGCGAAGAGATCGCTAAAGAAGCTATGCGTCTTGCTAGCCACAAATTGCCTATTAAATGTAAATTTGTGACCCGCGCACAGCAAGAAGCCGAAGCTGCCGCACAAGAAAAGGGTGGTGAAGCTTAATGAAAACAACAGAAATTCGTGAAATGTCTGCTTCCGAGTTAGACAGCAAATTGGCTGGTTTGAAAGAAGAACTCTTCAACCTGCGTTTTCAAATGGCAACCGGACAATGTGAGAATCCGATGAAAATTCGCGAAGTCAAAAAGTCTATTGCCCGCATCAAGACCATTCAGCGTCAACGCGAGTTAAATGCCTGAGTGTGTTTGAAGTATGAAGAAGGAGGAAACAGTCGTGACCGAAGAAAGAAACGCACGTGTTACCCGTATCGGTAAAGTAGTAAGCGACAAAATGCAGAAAACTGTTGTAGTTGCTATTGAGCGTTTTGTTCAACATCCGCTTTACAAAAAAGGTGTAAAACATACTATCAAATTCAAAGCTCATGATGAAAATAACGAAGCGCATATTGGCGACGTAGTTCAAATTATGCAAACTCGTCCGCTTTCCAAAGATAAATGCTGGCGTGTTATTGAAATTTTAGAGCGTGCAAAATAAGATATTGCCGATCGGATAAATTGGCAAGGGAGGGAAAACCATGATACAACAACAAACCATTCTTAATGTTGGTGACAATACTGGCGCTAAGAAAGTTATGTGCATTCGCGTATTGGGCGGTTCTTACCGTAAATATGCTAACATTGGTGACGTTATCGTATGCGCTGTTAAAGATGCATCACCCGGTGGCGTTGTAAAAAAAGGTGACGTAGTAAAAGCAGTTGTTGTTCGTTCTGCAAAGGGCGTTCGTCGTCCGGACGGTTCTTATATCCGCTTCGACGAAAACGCAGCAGTTGTAATTAAAGATGATAAGAGCCCGCGCGGCACCCGTATTTTCGGGCCTGTTGCTCGTGAACTTCGCGATAAAGATTTCATGAAAATCATTTCTCTGGCACCGGAAGTGCTGTAAGAAATCTGATAATGCACATAAGGAGGTGTTCCTGAAATGACTGCAGCAATCAAAATGCATGTAAAAAAAGGCGATACCGTTTTGGTTTTGTCCGGCAAAGATAAAGGCAAAGAAGGAAAGATCATTGAAGCTCTGCCTAAAAAAGCTAAAGTAGTCGTTGAAGGCGTAAATAAAGTAAAACGCCATACAAAACCGTCTCAGGCTAATCCCCAAGGCGGCATCATTACTAAAGAAGCTGCTATTGCTTCTTCCAAAGTAATGTTAGTATGCCCGGCTTGTAAAAAAGCTACTCGTATTAAAAAGACCGCAGTTTCCGGCAGCTTCGTAAGAACCTGCAAAAAATGCGGCGAAGTAATTGATAAATAAGATTCCGGGAAAGGAGGAAATTTTGAATGGCAAAAACAAGATTGCAAGAAAAGTATTTGTCCGAAGCTGTTAAAGGCATGATGGATAAATTCAACTATAAAAATGTTATGGAAATCCCTAAAATCGAAAAAGTTGTCATCAATATGGGTATCGGTGAAGCTGTAGCTAACAGCAAGGCATTAGATTCTGCTGTTGCAGATCTGACTTTGATCGCTGGTCAAAGACCAGTCATCACTAAAGCTAAAAAATCCATTGCAGCTTTTAAATTGCGTCAAGGGATGCCGATCGGTACCAAAGTTACCCTGCGCGGTGACCGCATGTATTACTTCCTTGATAAGTTGATGAACATTGCTCTTCCGCGTGTACGCGATTTTCGCGGCGTAAATCCCACCGCTTTTGACGGCCGTGGCAACTACGCATTGGGCATGAAAGAACAATTGATTTTCCCGGAAATTGAATATGATAAGATCGATAAAGTCCGTGGAATGGATATCATCATTGTTACTACCGCTAAGACTGACGAGGAAGCCAGAGAATTACTCAGACTCCTCGGAATGCCGTTCAGCGCATAAGTGAGGAGGGAATACCTTGGCTAAAAAAGCCCTGATTGAAAAATGGAAAAATGAGCCGAAATTTGAAGTTCGCCGTTATAATCGCTGCAAGGTTTGCGGCAGACCACATGGCTATATGCGTAAATTCGGTCTCTGCCGTATCTGCTTCCGTGAATACAGCTACCAAGGCGCTATTCCGGGAGTAACCAAAGCTAGCTGGTAAAACAGCAAATTAGGAAGGAGGGTATTTAAGTATGGTAATGACTGACCCGATTGCCGATATGCTTACCCGTATTCGTAACGCAAACTCGGTTCATCACGATAAAGTTGAAATCCCCGGCTCCAAAATCAAAGTAGCTATTGCTGAGATTTTGAAAGCTGAAGGTTTCATTAAAGATTTTGAAGTAATTGCCGATAGCAAACAAAATGTTATCCGCGTCAGCCTGAAATACGGTGCTAATAAGGAAAAAGTTATTTCCGGTATCAAACGTATTTCTAAGCCCGGCTTGAGAGTATACTCTCAAAAAGATCAGCTGCCCAGAGTCCTCGGTGGTCTCGGTATCGCAGTGATCTCCACTTCTCAAGGCCTGATGACCGATAAAGCTGCCCGTAAGGCTGGTCTCGGTGGAGAAGTGCTGGCATACGTCTGGTAATACTTGAAAGATAGGAGGTGCTCATAAGTGTCTAGAATTGGTAAACAACCAATTACTGTACCCGCTAACGTTACAGTTACTATTGAAAATAATTTGGTTACCGTTAAAGGTCCCAAAGGCGAATTATCTCGCCAAATCAATAAAGATATGAAATTGACTCTGGAAAACGGCGTACTGACTGTTGAACGTCCGAGTGATGAAAAAACTCATCGTTCCATGCACGGTCTTTCCCGTACTCTGATCAACAACATGGTTGTCGGTGTAACCACCGGTTTCAGCAAATCTTTAGAAATTGCCGGTGTCGGCTATCGTGCCGCTAAACAAGGCAATAACATCAACTTTACTCTCGGGTTCTCTCATCCGGTAGTAAAAGAGCCGCCTGCAGGTATTACTTTTGAAGTTCCGGCTCCTAACAAAATCGTTGTCAGCGGCGCAGACAAAGAAAAAGTCGGCGCAGTTGCAGCTGAAATCCGCACTCTGCGTCCGCCTGAACCCTATAAAGGCAAAGGTATTCGTTATGAAGGCGAATACGTTCGTCGTAAGATGGGTAAAGCTGGCGCTAAAGGCAAGAAGTAATTTCTAAAAGAAGGGAGTGAAACTCTTGCTTAACAGAGTTGATAAAAATGAGAAACGTCAAAAACGTCATCTCCGTTCTCGTCAATATATTATCGGTACGGCAGAAAAACCTCGTTTGAATGTATATCGTTCCTTGTCCAATATTTATGCACAAGTGATTAACGATGTAACAGGCGAAACGATTGTTGCTGCCAGCACTGTTGAGAAAGACTTGAAAGCTAACTACGGCGGCAATACTGAAGCTGCTAAAGCAGTTGGCAAGGCTATTGCTGAAAAAGCTTTGGCTAAAGGAATTAAAGAAGTTGTATTTGATCGTGGCGGTTATCTGTACACCGGTCGTGTTGCTGCACTGGCAGACGCGGCTCGTGAAGCTGGACTGCAATTCTAATAGAAGGAGGAATAAAAGTGGCGAATTTCGAAAAACAAGAAAGCGACTTAAAAGAGAAAGTCGTATTCATCAACCGCGTTGCAAAGGTTGTTAAAGGCGGACGTCGTTTCTCCTTCTCCGCACTCGTTGTAGTTGGTGACGAAAACGGTCATGTTGGTATGGGCCTTGGTAAAGCTGCCGAAGTTCCGGAAGCTATCCGCAAAGGCGTTGAAGATGCTAAAAAGAACCTGATTACTGTTCCTATGGTTGGCACTTCCATTCCTCATGAAATCATTGGTGTGTTCGGCGCAGGCCGTGTGTTCTTGAAACCGGCTGCAGAAGGTACCGGCGTTATTGCCGGCGGCCCTGTTCGTGCCGTACTTGAATTGGCAGGCGTACGTGATATCTTGACCAAATGTCAAGGTTCTAATAACCCTAACAATGTTGTTCGTGCAACTTTGGAAGGTTTAAAATCCCTGAAAAGTGCTGAAGCTGTTGCAGCTCTGCGCGGAAAAACCGTACAAGAATTACTTGGCTAAGGAGGTAGCATGATGGAACAAGTTAAAATCACGCTGACCCGTAGCTTGATCGGTTACCCGCAGGATCAACGCGCAACCGTAAAGGCTCTGGGCTTAGGAAAAATCAATTCTACTGTTGTTAAAAACGACACCCCGACTATTCGCGGTATGATTCACAAAGTTGAACATCTTGTGAAAGTTGAAAAAGTTGAAGCTTAAAACAAGGAGGTGTGCTACAGATGAATTTGCATGAATTATCTCCCGCTCCGGGATCTAAAAGAGCCTCCGTTCGCGTTGGCCGTGGTCTCGGTTCCGGACTTGGTAAAACATCTGGCAAAGGTCAAAAAGGACAAAAATCCCGCTCCGGCGGCGTAAAACGTCCTGGTTTTGAAGGTGGTCAAAAACCTTTGTATCTGCGTTTGCCTAAACGTGGATTCTATAATAGATTTGGCATGAATTATGTCGAAATCAATGTTGGTAGTCTCAATTGCTTTGAAGACGGCACAGTAGTTGAACCTGTAATGCTGATCGAACACGGAATGATCAAAAACATTCGTGATGGTGTTCGTATCCTCGGCAACGGCGAGCTTACTAAAAAGCTCACGGTTCAAGCTATGGGTTTCAGCAAATCTGCTGAAGAAAAAATTATTGCTGCCGGCGGAAAAGTAGAGGTGATCTAAGTGTTCGCAGCCCTCGCTAATATTTTCAGAATTACGGAACTCAGGCAAAAAGTTGTATTTACTCTCGCCATGTTCATCGTTTTTCGGGCTGGAACACATATCCCTGTTCCTGGCGTTAACGTAGCCATGATCGAGCAGCTTTTCCAAAGCGGTAATTTGTTTGGCCTGCTTGATATGTTCTCCGGCGGCGCCTTGAGCAAATTCTCAATTTTTGCTATGAGTATTACTCCATATATCAATGCGTCCATTATCCTTCAATTATTAAAGGTCGTTGTTCCTACATTAGAACAATGGTCCAAAGAAGGTGTGGAAGGTCAGAAAAAGGTTACTCAGCTGACTCGCGGCGGTACAGTTCTGCTTGGTTTTATCCAGGCTTTAGGTATGGCTTATGGTCTGAGATCAGCAATCAATAACCCCGGAATCATGTCGATTCTGTTGATTGCGATCAGTTTAACTGCTGGTACGGTATTTTTGATGTGGATCGGTGAACAGATTACGTCTAAAGGTATTGGTAACGGTATCTCGCTGATCATCTTTGCTGGTATCGTTTCCAGACTTCCTGATGGAATGCATGTTATTTTCCAATATCTGCAAGCCGGCACGGTTAACATTCTGAACGTGATTTTGTTCGCGGTGATAGCTTTGGCGATGATTGTCTTTGTTGTAGCGATCTCTCAAGGTATTCGCAAAATCCCGGTTCAATATGCAAAACGTGTTGTTGGCCGTAAAATGTACGGTGGTCACACCAGCTACATTCCTTTAAAGGTCAACCAGGCAGGCGTAATTCCGATCATCTTTGCATCCTCCGTGCTGATGTTTCCGGTTACGATTGGCCAGTTTGTAGACATTCCTTGGGTAAAAACTGTTGCAGGCTGGTTTGCATGGGGTACTCCTCTTCAAACTACTTTGTATGTATTGATGATTTTATTCTTCACTTACTTCTATACCGCAGTAAGCGTGAATATAGCTGAAATGTCGGATAATATCAAAAAATATGGCGGTTTTATTCCCGGACTGCGTCCTGGCAAACCGACAACTGATTACTTGGATAAAATCATGTCCAGAATCACTCTGGCCGGCGCAATCTTTCTCGCATTGATTGCTCTGATGCCGAATGTTGTTGGTTGGATCACCGGTATAGAGGGTATCTATTTCGGTGGTACGGCCCTTTTGATCGTAGTCGGTGTTGCATTGGATACAATGAAACAAGTAGAGTCTTTGGTTTTGATGCGTCATTACCAGGGCTTTATGAAATAGGAGGAAGATTAGAATGTATATTCTTTTGATGGGACCTCCGGGTGCCGGTAAAGGCACTCAAGCAGAAAAACTCATTGCTGAATACAAAATTCCGCATATCTCTACTGGTGATATGTTCCGTGCAGCTGTTAAGCAAGGCACAGAATTAGGTAAAGAGGCAAAAAGATACATGGACGCCGGCGGCCTCGTGCCCGACGTCGTTACCATCGGTATTGTTCGGGAAGGCTTAGCCAAACCTGAATGTGCCAATGGCTTTATCTTGGATGGATTTCCAAGAACCGAAGAGCAGGCTGTTGCCCTCGACGGCATTTTAACTGATCTGGGCATTAAATTGACCGGTGTGGTTAATATCGTAGTTCCTGACGCTGAGCTTGTAGGCAGGGTCACCGGCAGACGTATCTGCAAGGCCTGCGGCGCTACATATCATGTAGAATACAATCCCAGTAAGGTGGAAGGTATGTGCGATAAATGCGGCGGCGCGTTGTATCAACGTGACGACGATAAAGAAGAAACTGTAAAAAATCGTTTGCATGCATATCATTCGCAAACGGAACCGTTGATCGAGTACTACAAAAAACAAGGCGTATATCATGAAATCGATGGCCTGCAGGAAATCGGCAAAGTTTACGCTGATGTTAAAGCTAGTCTCGGGGCGCTGAAGTAAGGAGGTAAAACGCTGTGTCCAAACAAGACGTAATTGAAGTTGAAGGCACAATCTTAGAATCCCTACCGAACGCCATGTTCCAAGTTAAATTGGAAAACGGTCATGTGATTCTGGCACACATATCCGGTAAGATACGTATGAACTTCATCAAAATTTTGCCTGGCGATAGGGTTACTGTCGAGCTTACTCCGTACGATTTAAGTCGTGGAAGAATTACTTATCGGTTCAAATAACCAAAGACAGGCAAGAGGAGGTTTAAAATATGAAAGTCAGACCGTCTGTTAAACCAATATGTGAAAAATGCAAAGTCATTAAACGCAAAGGCCATGTAATGGTAATTTGCGAAAACCCGAAACATAAACAAAAACAAGGCTAAGAAGGAGGTGCAGCGTTAATGGCACGTATTGCTGGTGTCGATTTACCTAGAGACAAACGTATTGAATACGCACTGCCGTACATTTATGGCATCGGTCTTACCCTGTCTCGTGAGATCCTGAGCAAAACCGGTATCAACCCTGATACCCGCGTTCGCGATCTGACAGAGGAAGAAGTTGCAAAACTTCGTGAAACTATCGATGGTGATTATAAAGTAGAAGGTGACCTCCGCCGTGAGGAATCCCTCAATATAAAACGCCTGATTGAAATTGGTAGCTATCGCGGCCGTAGACATCGTATGGGCTTGCCCGTTCGTGGTCAAAATACCAAAAACAATGCTCGTACTCGCAAAGGTCCGAAACGTACTATTGCAGGTAAGAAGAAATAATCAGTGAGGGAGGGATAAACGAGTGGCTGGTAAAAAAGTTGTTCGCAACAAAAAGAAAGTAAGTAAAAATATCGAAAGTGGCGTAGCTCATATTCGTTCCACTTTCAATAATACTATCGTTACTATTGCCGATATGAACGGTAATGTACTCAGCTGGGCATCTGCCGGCGGCTTAGGCTTCCGCGGTTCCCGTAAAAGCACTCCGTTTGCTGCTCAGATGGCTGCTGAAGAAGCAACTAAAGCTGCAATGGAACATGGCTTGAAACAAGTTGAAGTATTCGTTAAAGGCCCCGGCGCTGGTCGTGAAGCAGCTATTCGTGCTCTTCAGGCTGCAGGTCTCGAAGTTAACTCCATTAAAGACGTTACTCCGATTCCTCACAACGGCTGCCGTCCGCCGAAACGTAGAAGAGTTTAATTTATTGGAGGTGTACCCGCTAAATGGCAAGATATACTGAGGCTGTATGCCGTCAATGCCGTCGTGAAGGCGCAAAACTGTTTCTTAAAGGTGACAGATGCTACAGCGACAAATGCGCTTTTGCTGTTCGCTCCTATGCTCCTGGTCAGCATGGTCAAGCACGCAAAAAAGTATCTGAGTACGGTATTCAGTTACGTGAAAAACAAAAAGCACGCCGTATTTACGGTATGTTAGAACGTCAATTCCATAATACCTTCGTTAAAGCCGAAAAACAAAAAGGTATTACAGGTGAAAACCTGCTCGTTCTTCTGGAAAGAAGAATGGACAATGTAGTTTACCGTCTTGGCCTGGCCGATAGCCGCAGCCAAGCTCGTCAATTGGTAACTCATGGTCATATCGCTGTTAACGGCAAACGTCTTGATATCGCTTCCGCTTTGGTAAAAGCCGGCGACGTTATCAGCGTTATGGAAAACAGCCGTGGTAAAGAATACTTCAAAGGTATGGCTGAAACCCTGGCTTCCAAAACTACTCCTGCTTGGCTCGTTCTCGATGCTCAAAGCTTGAGCGGTAAAGTTGATCGTTTCCCGACCCGTGAGGAAATCGATGTTCCTATCGAAGAACATCTCATCGTTGAGTTGTACTCTAAATAATTAGTTGAACATCTGCCACCCAACATTAGGCGTATTGTGGTAATACGCACGAGAAGGAGGCTTTCCGCATGATCGAAATAGAAAAACCTAAAATGGTCACCGCTGAGATCAGCGATGACGGCCGTTATGGCAAATTTGTATGGGAACCGTTGGAAAGAGGATACGGTATCACGCTGGGCAACAGCCTTCGCAGAGTATTGCTTTCTTCTTTACCCGGTGCTGCGGTTACAGCTGTTAAAATTGACGGCGTGCTGCACGAATTCTCTACAATTCCAGGCGTAAGAGAAGATGTTGCGGATATTATCCTCAACATCAAGGCTCTTTGCCTTAAAGTGAGCAGTGAAGAACCAAAAACTTTACGTATCGAATGCAGCGGTGAGCAAGAAGTTACTGCAGCAGACATCCTTGTTGATGCCGACGTAGAGATTTTGAATCCTGAGCTGCATATTGCTACCTTGGACAAAGATGCGAAACTCAATATGGAGATTGCCATCGACAAGGGGCTGGGCTATGTTCCTGCTGATAAGAACAAACGCCCTGATCAACCGATTGGTATGATTCCTGTGGATTCCATTTATTCTCCGATTACGAGAGTAAAATTTGGTGTTACCGATACTCGTGTTGGTAACGTTACCAATTATGACAAGCTGACTTTGGAAGTTTGGACAGACGGAAGCGTTGAGCCGGACGAAGCAATCAGCATGGCATCCAGTATCATGATTGATTACCTGAAGTTGTTCCAAACCGGTACCGCTGCTTCCAGCAGTATGGTCACCGTAGTTGGCAGTTCTGAGACCGCTCCGGTCGAGGAGCCTGTCCAAGCAGGTCCTGGTTCCGTTTCCATCGACGATCTTGATTTGTCCGTACGTTCCAACAACTGCTTGAGACGTGCAGGCATCAATACTGTTGATGAACTGGTTCAAAAGACCGAAGAAGACATGATGAAAGTACGTAACTTAGGTCGTAAATCCCTCGATGAGGTTAAGAAAAAATTAGCCGATTTGGGACTGGCTTTACGCAATAGTGACGAAGAATAAGAAGGGGGTCGGAAACGAATGGCATACAGAAAACTGGGCCGTAATTCCAGCAACCGTAAAGCTTTGTTTCGCAGCATTTTGAGCTCCTTCATCAAACACGAGAGAATTGAAACTACTGTGACTAAAGCTAAGGAAGTTAGCAGCCATGTAGCCAAATTGATTACTTTGGCAAAACAAGGCGACTTGCATGCCCGTCGTCAAGTTCTTGCAGTTCTCGTCGATGAAGAAGCTACCAGAAAGCTTTTTGATGAAATCGCTCCGAAATATGCAGAAAGACAAGGCGGCTTTACTCGTATTTACAGAGTAGGTCCTCGTCGCGGTGACGCTGCTGAAATGGCAATTATCGAGCTTGTTTAAGAATAAGCATGAAAACCAGGAACTTTTGTTCCTGGTTTTTTTATTATTGTTAGTGGGAAATTCCCAAAGGGACACAGTTAATTCACAAGTGGCATTAGCAATACAGGATAAAAAAGATGTATAATAATTATATGAGAAAAAGTTAGAAATATGTGAGGAATAATTTATGAAGGTAAATGAAGAAAATCCACTTGGAAGTGAAAAAATAAGCAGACTTTTACATGATTTTGCTTTACCAAGTATTATAGCTATGCTGGTAGGAGCCTTATATAATATTGTTGATCAGTTTTTTATTGGGCGCAGCGTTGGGATGTACGGTAATGCGGCTACTAATGTCGCTTTGCCGTTAACTACGGTATGTACTGCGTTAGGGCTGCTTTTTGGCGTTGGCGGTGCGTCTAATTTCAATTTGAAACTTGGGGCAGGTAAACGCGAGGAAGCGGCTAAATATATTGGTAATGCCATAACGCTGCTTGTTGGAAGTGGTGTGGTGCTAGCGGTATTTGTACTGGTATTTTTAAAACCTTTGATGATCGCTTTTGGCGCAACAGATATTGTTTTAAAGTATGCGCTTATTTTTGCGGGAATCAATTGTCTGGGTTTCCCGTTTTTGATTTTGGGGACGGGGGGCAGCACTTTAGTGCGCGCTGACGGCAGTCCTAAGTATTCAATGATTTGTATGCTGACCGGCGCTTTTATCAATCTGATTCTCAATCCGCTGTTTGTTTTTGTAATGGATTGGGGTATTGCCGGATCAGCATCTGCAACTGTTATCGGGCAAGTTGTGTCGGGGCTTATGGTCGCTGGATATTTAAGAAAGTTCAAGACTTTGCCGTTGTCTAAAAACGATTTGCTGCCAAACTGGGAACGTTCCCGTTTGATCTCGGCACTTGGCGCTGCCAGCTGTTTTAATCAATTTGCGATTATGGTAGTGCAAATAACATTAAACAATACTTTGACTCATTATGGCGCAGATTCAATATACGGCAGTGAGATACCTCTGGCCTGTTCAGGGATCATTACGAAAGTAAATATGATTTATTTTTCAATCATTATTGGGTTGTCACAGGGGCTGCAGCCAATAGTCAGTTTTAATTACGGCGCAAAAAAATACGGACGTGTTATAGAAGCTTACCGCTTAACGCTTCTGATAGGAACGGTAGTATCCATTATTGCTTTTGCCTGTTTTCAGCTTTTCCCGCGGCAGATCATTGGTTTCTTCGGTGAAGGATCAGAAGCTTATTATCAATTTGCGGAGGAATATTTCAGAATTTATTTGTTCTTCACCTTTTTAGATTGTATCCAGCCGATTTCTTCCAATTTTTTTACGTCCATTGGTAAAGCAACTAAAGGTATCATTCTTTCCCTGACCAGGCAGATTATTTTTTTACTGCCTCTGATTGTCATACTACCTTTGTTTTATGGTATTAACGGCGTTATGTATGCAGGTATGACAGCGGATTTTGCGGCTGCTGTCCTGGCCGCATATTTAGGCTGGCGTGAAGTACAGCTGATGCGCAGCTGGATGAAAGCTGATAAATAATAAGAAAATCATCTTTTATTGGAAGGATTAAAAATGGAGAAAGAATTGAAAATCAAAATGTATTCTTTCACACTGGATTGCATAAACCCTTATGCGTTGGCTAAATTCTATGCAGAGCTGCTAAATTGGGAAATCCCTTTTTATGATGAGAACTGGGCCTGTATAGGAGTACCTGGAATGTCCCAGGGAGCTTATCCGGGAATACTTTTTCAGCGAAATCCAGAGTACTGTCCGCCTGTGTGGCCGGAAGAACCGGGAGTACAGCAGCAGATGGCGCATTTGGACTTTGCAGTCAACGATTTGGAAGAAGCGGTTCAGCATGCGATTAACTGCGGAGCAACAATGGCAGCTGAACAGTTTTCTGAAGAATGGCGTGTGATGTTTGATCCTGCAGGGCATCCTTTTTGTCTGTGCCGTATGAAAGCAATTTTTGAAAGCGAAAAATTTGCTTTGCTATAGAATTGAAAGATACTTCTGAGAAATTCTTTTTATACATATGGATATCAGTATTAATTTATGGAAGCTGCGGTAAAGTAAAAATAGCCTTGTTTCAAATGTTGCAGCTGCAAATTCGAGAATAAGAAAGTTTGAAAATAAGATCCGGACTGTTCCGGGTCTTATTTTTGTAAAGTTAACCAAGTGTGCTGGAAGCGGTTGACGTACCTGGGCTGGAATAATATAATATAAAGGTACTGAATTAAGCGGAGGTTTGCCATGCAAACTATAATTGAAGTAAAAAATTTAACACATGTTTATACAGACAGTGAAAATAAAGAAATAAAGGCTTTGGATGGGATCAATTTAGAAATAAGACAAGGTGAATTTGTTGCTGTTATTGGTGCCAATGGCAGTGGTAAAAGTACTTTAGCGCGTCATTTTAACGCTTTGCAGAGGCCAAGTGAAGGTGTGTGCCTGATCGAGGGTATGGATACTACGGTAGAAGAAAATCTTTGGGATATTCGCCAGCATGTGGGGATGGTGTTTCAAAATCCTGATAATCAGATCGTGGCGGCAATTGTCGAGGAAGACGTTGCCTTTGGACCGGAAAATATAGGGGTGCCGACGGCAGAAATAAGAACAAGAGTGGATGCTGCGCTGGCGGCAGTAGGTATGAGTGATTATGCCAAGCATGCTCCGCATCTGCTTTCCGGCGGTCAAAAACAGCGCGTGGCGATCGCAGGTGTTTTAGCATTGGAACCCAAGTGTATTGTTTTAGATGAACCGACGGCTATGCTCGATCCACAGGGACGCAAAGAAATAGTAACTACTGTCAAAAAATTGAACCGGGAAAAAGGCATTACCGTGGTTTATATAACTCATTATATGGAAGAGGCGCTGCAGGCTGACCGAATCATTGTTATGGGAGAGGGCAAGCTCAAAATGCAGGGGACGCCGAAAGAGGTGTTCAGTCATGTACGAGAGTTATATGCTTTAGGCTTAGAAGCGCCTTTAGCTGCTAAAATTGCCGATGATTTGCGGCAAAGCGGTCTGAATTTACAGCAGGGAATTATTACAAATGAGGAGTTGGCTGAAAGCATATGCCGATAACATTAGAAAACGTAGAATTTACATATATGGACAAAACACCCTACGAACGCAAAGCGCTGCAAGGTGTTTCGCTGACTGTGGACAAAGGGGAGTTTGTTGCTGTGATCGGGCATACCGGCAGCGGAAAATCGACTTTAGTGCAGCATCTGAATGGTCTTTTAAAACCGTCGGCAGGTAAAGTAACGATTGATGGACTGGATATCAGCGGCAAAGGTGAAGCCGTAAAAAAAGCAAGACACCAGGTTGGTATGGTTTTCCAATATCCTGAACATCAGATTTTTGCTGAAACTGTTTTTGAGGATATTGCATTTGGACCGCGGAATAAGGGGATGCAGGAGAATGAGGTTAAGCAGCAGGTCCAAGACGCGATGAGATTTGTGGGTTTGGATTTTGAAACCTTTGCCAGCCGGTCTCCGTTTCAGCTTTCCGGAGGACAAATGCGCCGCGTGGCGATTGCCGGGGTAATAGCAATGGATCCTGATTATCTGATTTTAGACGAACCTTCTGCCGGACTTGATCCGCGTTCACGTGATGCTGTTTTTGCAGAAATCATGGCTTTGTATAAAAAACGCCGGATGGCTGTGATTTTAGTTACGCACAGTATGGAAGAAGCAGCCCGTTACAGTAACCGGCTGCTGGTTATTTCCGGTGGACGCGTCATTTTAGACGGAAGTCCTGCTGAAATTTATCAAAATCATAAAAATGAACTTTTGGCGGTAAGCATGGACGTACCGCAGCTTTTTAAACTCAGTGATGAACTGCGTGCACGCGGGATGGAAATCCAGGCGGATACCATGACTGCGGAAGCACTGGAAGCGCAGATCAAAACAGCAAAGGGGTTGAAATAAATGCTGACTGACATTGCGCTTGGACAATATTACCCGGGAAATTCTCTGATTCATAAGTTGGACCCGCGGACGAAGATACTGATAACATTATTTTTCATTGTCGCTATTTTTCTGGCCTCAGGAGCCGTATCTTATGGAATACTTTGGGGTTTCGTATTTTTGATTATTCTTTTATCACGTCTGCCGCTGATGCTGGTTCTAAAATCAATAAAGCCGCTGTGGATCATCATTGTTCTGACAATGGTAATCCATATGTTTACAGGGCAGGGTGAAAATGTAATTTTTTCCTGGAAATTTTTTAAAGTAACGCAGGAAGGTCTGGAAATGGGCCTGAAAATGTCGATGCGTCTGATTCTGCTGCTGCTGATTTCTTCGATACTGACATTTACGACTTCACCAATAGTTTTGACTGACGGGATAGAGGCTCTGCTGCGCCCATTTAAACGTTTTGGCGTACCAGCGCATGAGCTGGCAATGATGATGACGATCGCCTTACGGTTTATACCTACGCTGCTTGAGGAAACAGACAGGATTATGAAGGCACAGACCGCACGCGGGGCTGATTTTTCCAGCGGCAATCTGATGCAGAGAGCCAAAAATATGCTGCCGCTTTTGATACCTCTTTTTATCAGTGCGTTCAGACGTGCCGATGATCTGGCGGTAGCAATGGAAGCACGTTGTTATCGCGGTGGAGAAGGACGCAGCCGTATGCACGAGCTCGTTTATTATGGACGTGACTATGCGGCATTAGCGACAGTGTTTGTTTTGATTGGTCTGATGGCGTTTATTCGCTGGGGGAACGCGTTATGCGTACTCTGAAATTAACAGTGGCTTATGACGGCACTAATTACCATGGTTTTCAGAAGCAGACTAATGCTCTTACAGTGCAGCAGGTGCTTGAAGAGAAACTATCCTTGCTCTGCGGCGAAAAAATCGTTACAGCCGGTTCTGGACGTACTGATACGGGTGTGCATGCACGGGGGCAGGTAGTGTCGCTGACAACCAGCGGTAGTATTCCATTGGAGAATCTTTTAAAGGCCTGTGCAGGAATCCTGCCGAAGGATATCGTGCTTTGGCAGGCTGAGGAAGCTGACGAAGGTTTTCATGCCAGATACAGCGCTTGTTGGAAACGTTATTGTTATCGCATAGTGCAGAATAAACATGCGGACCCTTTCCTGCGTAACTATGTCTGGCAAATGCGGGAATATCTGCGGCTTGAAGCGATGCAGGAGGCAGCACAGCTGCTTTTGGGAACACATGATTTTTCGTTTTTCCGTTCGGCCGGCAGTGTGCAAAGTTCGCCTGTTAAAACGATTTACCGCGCTGAATGGCTGCCAAAAGAGCAGGGAGAACTGGAATTCTGCATTGAAGGTAATGGATTTTTATATCATATGGTGCGTAATATCGTCTGGCATCTGGTAGAAGTCGGCAAAGGCACTAAAAGTATTGCTGCATTTAAAAGTGAATTTGCAGCAGGCAAGCGTCATTTTAAGGTTGCCCCGGCGCCTCCTCAGGGACTTTATTTAGATTATGTTGGTTATATACCGCATTTTCTGGCAGATATTGAAAAAATCAGAAAATAATCCTGATTTTACTTGACAAAAAATGTCAAGATGGTTACAATATACATACGTGATTTTACGCCTATCTCCACTAGCCCCGGAGAGAAACGATAAAATTACATCGAACAGGAAATACTTTAGGGAGGGACATAAGGATGAAATCTTTTATGGCTAATCCGTCCAATATCGAACGTAAATGGTTCGTTGTTGACGCAGCTGATAAAACTCTTGGCCGCATGGCAGCCGAAGTTGCAAAAATCCTTCGTGGCAAACACAAACCGACTTTTACTCCGCATATGGATACCGGAGATCATGTAATCGTAATCAATGCTGACAAAGTAGTTTTGACCGGTAAAAAACTGGTTCAAAAAGTTTACTTCCGTCATTCCGGTTACCTTGGCGGCGACAGCTACACAAAAGCTGGCGATATGCTCGCTAAGAACCCGGTAAAAATGGTAGAACTCGCAGTTAAAGGTATGATTCCTAAAAATCGCCTTGGCAGCCAGATCTACACTAAACTGCATGTATATGCTGGTCCTGAACACCCGCATGCAGCTCAAAAACCTGAAACTTTAGAAATCAACGTAAGATAATCCGGAGGAGGAAACGTAAATGGCAGTAGTTACTTATAGTGCGACTGGTCGTCGCAAATCTTCAGTTGCTCGCGTTCGCCTGGTTCCGGGTGAAGGTAAAATCGTTATTAACGGCCGTGAGCTGACCAATTATTTTGGTCTGAAAACATTGGAACTCATCGTTAACCAACCGCTTGAAATTACTGAAACCAAAGGCAAATACGACGTACTCGTAAATGTTATTGGCGGCGGTATTTCCGGTCAGGCAGGTGCGATCCGTCATGGTATCGCTCGTGCTTTGCTCGACGTTGACGCTGAATATCGTCCGGCTTTGAAAAAAGCTGGCTTCCTGACTCGCGATCCGCGCGAAAAAGAACGTCGTAAATACGGTCTTAAAAAAGCGCGTAAAGCAAGCCAGTTCTCGAAACGTTAATCATTGGGAACAGAAGTTCAAAACCCGCACAATTTGTGCGGGTTTTCTTTTTGTCAATATGAAAAGACTCCTTTGAATTAACTAAACAGGATTAAAAAAATAAATACTGTTGTTATAATATGCAGTAAAAGTATGCTTTTTATTTAGTTTATGTAATCATTTTAATGAAGATGACGTTTTAGAGTCGTATATTTTCTCTTGACAAGTATCAGGCAAGTAGGTATAATAACTTTTAACAATTCAAAAATTTTCACCTCAAAGACTGTGAAGGGAACAAGATAAAACTGGCAGGCCTCAGAGAGTCGACGGTTGGTGCAAGTCGATGGCAAAAGTTTTATGTATAACTCATCCCGGAGTTGTCTGCTTGATATGTAGAGCAGAACGTGTGGCAACGTTAAGAGCCTGGGCCTTGTTTGAGGCTGAGAGGGCTGCTTGGCAGCTGAATTAGGGTGGTACCGCGTGGATAACAGTTCCTCGCCCCTATGCATTTATCGTAGGGAGCGGGGATTTTTTATTTCCGCTTCCGAAGTTGGGCCGCTGCGCCGGCATAAACAGATTGGAGGCAAATATTTATGAAACAAGCAAGTAAACAGTATATTCCTTTTCAGCCGCTCCAGTGGCCGAATCGCCAATGGCCGAATAAAACTATTACCAAGGCGCCGATTTGGTGCAGTGTTGACCTGCGCGACGGGAATCAGGCTTTGGTTACGCCGATGCAGCTGGAAGAAAAGCTGCTGATGTTCAAGACTCTGGTAGATATTGGCTTTAAAGAAATAGAAGTTGGTTTTCCGTCTGCATCTGAAACCGAATATGAGATCCTGCGCACTTTGATCGAAGGGCATCATATTCCCGATGATGTAACGATTCAGGTACTGGTACAGGCGCGTCCGGAACTGATCAAAAAAACTTTTGAAGCAGTTAAAGGCGCTAAAAACGTTATCGTACATTTTTATAACTCTACCTCTACCTTACAGAGGAAGGTCGTATTTAAAGAAGATATGCCAGGCATTATCAAGATCGCAGTGGAGGGTGCAAAACTTATCCGTCAGCTGACTGAGGAAGAAATTGCCAGCAGCGGTATGAATATTCGGTATGAATATTCTCCTGAAAGCTTTACCGGTACTGAGATCGATTTTGCTATTGAAATATGCGAGTCGGTAATGGAAACCCTGGGGGCAACGAATGAGAACCCGATCATTCTGAATCTGCCTTCAACAGTGGAAATGTCAACGCCGAACACATATGCGGATCAGATCGAATATTTCTGTACTAAGATGAAAAACAGGGAAGCTGCTATTATCAGCATTCATCCGCATAATGACCGCGGGACAGGTGTTGCTGCGGCTGAACTTGCCCTGCTGGGCGGAGCAGACCGCATCGAAGGAACATTGTTTGGCAACGGCGAGCGCACTGGCAATCTTGATATTGTGACAGTTGCTTTGAATATGTATACTCAGGGCGTTGATCCGGAGCTTGATTTTTCCAATATTCTGGCGGTCAAAAAAATTTATGAGGCCTGTACCAAGATGAAGGTGCCCGAGCGCCAGCCTTATGCGGGTGAATTGGCGTTTACCGCGTTCTCCGGTTCGCATCAGGATGCTATACGTAAGGGTTACGAATATATGGCGGAAAGCGATACTCCTTATTGGGAAGTACCGTATCTTCCGATCAATCCTGCTGATCTGAGCCGTGAATACGAACCTGTTATCCGTATCAACAGCCAATCCGGTAAAGGCGGCGCAGCTTTTGTGCTGCAGCATGCTGTCGGTTACAGGCTGCCGAAGGAAATGCATCCTGAATTTGGCAATATCGTGAAGGCTGCTTCCGATGCTTTTGGTGATGAATTGAAGGAAGAACAGATCGTTGACTTGTTTAACCGTGAATATGTAGAGTTTGATGGTAAATACAAACTGGCTTCCCACAGCTTCCTGGAACAACGGGAGTTGGATGGCACTACACATACTCGTTTTGAAGGTAAAATCGATGTTTGTGGTGATATGAAAGAAGTTGCCGGTGTCGGCAACGGCCCGATAGATTCATTCTTCCAGGCGCTGGCAGGAATCGGCGTAGAGGGCTATGAATTTGTTAATTATCACGAACATGCTATTTCCCGCGGTTCTGACGCGAAGGGTATTTGTTACATAGAACTGAAGATTCCCGGTAATGGACATATCTTTGGTGTTGGTATCGACAGTAATATCAACGTAGCTGCGCTTTTGGGTATCCTCTGCGCTATTAACAGAGCTGAGAAATAATCAGAGCGGTGTAAAAATCAGATAAAAAATATTAAGACAGGCGTAGTTTGGTTATCTTGCAGATAAAGGCACAGTACTGATAAAGTACTGTGCCTTTTGTCGTAAATTTCGTGTAAAAGTGAAGGGAGGCAGGCAGGAGCTTTGCCGCAAAGCTAGAAATAAACAGCAGCAATAGCAGAGAAAATTACGGATCAATAACAGGAAGAAGGGGAAAAAGTGTAAATTGCCAAGTCTGTAATGATAGTAAAAATCTGTCGTAAAGAAGGATGAAAATTTTATGGCTAAAAATAAAGTGATCCTGGGGCATCTGTCTGGCAGTGCTGTTTTCTTAAATCCAGTTTGTATGATCGTAACAAAGATGCATTTTAAAGAACCTGATGAAGGAATTATCATCAGCAAAGAAACAATTCATACGTGGGAATTTGTAACTGAGGAAGCTATCAAAGATGCTTTTGCAGGAAAGTCTGATTGTGCACTTGAGGGGATGACAGAAGAATATGGTCAGGAGCTCATGGGGGCAGTGTTAAAACCTCCTAAAGCATCTGTGTATCAGCTGGCCGTTCAATTTGAGAATGGGGAATACAGTCTGCTTGAGTTGGATGGATATTATGCTAAAGCGTTTATCGATGCTTCAGCTAAAGAAAAAGCAGCTTTATGTGAGCCTGCTCAGAGCAGGGAGAAGAAGATTTCCTGCATTAAAAAAGTTGTCGCAGGCTGTATTTCGTTAGTTTCTCTTGCAGGACTGCTGTTATTGCTGTAAATGATAGATTAAAATAAAACAATGATTATTAAAAATGAAGGCCGCTGCTTTTAACAAGCAGCGGCCTTCATTTTTTAGGGGTATTGTGAATGTAAGGTTAAACAAATTTATAGCTTTTCAGGATACTATGCTGCACTGCTTTATACAGGAAAACTGCTAAAATAACAGATGGCACAGCGCTTACCGCCATGGAAACAGCACAGTTGATTGCAGATAGATAGGCTATCTGGTGCGGAAGTCCTAAAACGAAGACTTTAAAGCCATAGCGAATCAGCGGTTCGGTGATAACATTGACCAGGCAGACGAAAACAGCCGCTATAGTTACGATCTTAGTCGCTTTTTTGTCATCTGCCGCAGCCAGATTAAAAACTTTATGAGCAATAAAGGCTACCGCCAGTCCCAATAGAAATTTGGCTAAAAAAGTCGGCGGTGCTGATGTGGTATAACCGGCTAAAATGTCTGCAAGTGACAGACCTATTGCACCTGTAAGCGCTCCGTATTTTGCCCCCAGAATCAGAGCAGACAGGAGGATAAAAGCATGACCGATATAAATTTTGCCGGTCATACCGCCACCCATGGGGATCTCGATCCGCAGATAAGTAAAACAAACGAAAGCCAAAGCTGCAAACATACCTGCCAGCGTCAGCCTTGTAATATTGTCATTACGCATAAAAAACACCCTCTTCAGTTAAATCTACAAAATATAGTATAAAACAAAACTGGTTTGTGTAAAATGGACAGAAGTTGAAAAATAAAGCAGGACAGTTAGAAAAAGCAGGTAAATGTGGTAATACTGCGGCAGGCAGAAAAATAATTCACAAAGGTTTTGCAGAAAAATATATATGAATAACGACTCATATGTTATAATAGATTTAAGGAATGAATTGCTGCCTGCTGCGTATAATTTCAAGCTTCTGTAAGGCAGAGTTATTATTTGACAAAGCCTGTACAGGTTGTTAAGATTGAGTTATAAGATGTAGAGGGGCAGTTTTTGCTAACCTTAAAATTTAAGCTGTCGATTTTACTGGCAGCACTGGATCAAATTCCGAAATGGAGGCATAAATTATGGAAAAAGCGAGTATGTATATTTTTGGTATGTCGTGTGCAGGTTGTGTTGCCAGTGTAAAAATGGCATTGGAGGATGTACCGGGCGTAAAACACGCAGCAGTAGACCTGGAGCAGTGCATGGCAGTTGTAGAATATGAAGCCCCGGCTACAGTGGAGCAGTTGGAAATGGCAGTAAAAGAAGCTGGTTTCACTGTTGAAAAATAAAGCTTATGAAAACAGTAACTATTAAAATTTCAGGAATGCATTGTGCTGCCTGTTCTAATGGCGTGGAACGTTCTTTAAAGAAGGTTACAGGTGTCGACAGAGCGGAAGTCAATCTGGCGACTCAATCGGCGTTGGTGCGTTATGATGAAAATCAGGCGACGATAGAGCAGCTGGAAGCAGCTGTGACCAGAATGAGCTTTGGTGTCGTCCATGATGCGCCGGGCGAAGAATCGACAGCTGAACAGAGGGCGGAACAGGATGCCCTTGATTTAAAGAAACGTTTGAAAGTGGCGGCTTTCTTTTTTGTGCCGCTGTTATATTTGGCGATGGCGCCGATGGTTCCGGGTAAATTTTTGCCTGTACCGATAGATCAGGATCAGATGAGCGATGTCTATGCTTTTGTGCAGTTGTTGTTAACGCTGCCGATATTGTATGCCGGCAGTCCGTTTTTCAAAAATGGTATCATCAGCTTGAAAAATGGTGTTCCGTCGATGGATACACTGGTTGCTTTAGGTACGGGGGCTGCGTTTATTTACAGCAGCTATTCAACCTACGAAGTTCTGGCAAGAATAAATCCGCATGCTGTGCATAGTCTTTATTTTGAGTCTGCCGGTGCTATTTTGACCTTTGTTTTATGTGGTAAGTTTTTAGAACTGCGTGCGAAAGGTGAAGCTGGACACGCTATCAGCAGCCTGCTTAACCTGGCGCCGAAGACAGGCTTTATCTGGAAGGACGGCGGAGAAGTAGAGATTCCGCGTGAAGCGATACTGACTGGTGATATAGTTATCGTCCACCCAGGCAATCAGGTACCGGTAGACGGGGTGATCACAGACGGACATGCCAGTGTTGACGAATCGATGCTGACCGGTGAAAGTATGCCTGTAGGTAAAAGTGTCGGCGAAAATGTTTTTGCGGCTACAGTAGTTACCGACGGGTATCTGCGTTTTAAAGCTGAAAAAGTCGGTAAGGATACGATGCTGTCGCAGATCATGCAGATGGTAGAAGCGGCTCAGGGCTCGAAAGCGCCGATTGCCAAAACGGCTGATAAAATTGCGGCGGTTTTTGTGCCGGTAGTGCTGGTGATAGCTTTAGTCGCCGGCTTGAGCTGGTGGTTTGCCGGCTCTGGCAGTAAGTTTGCCATTCAGGTCTTTGTTGCCGTACTTGTTATTGCATGTCCCTGTGCTTTGGGACTGGCGACACCGGCGGCAATCATGGTCGCTGTAGGTAAGGGTGCTGAAAAAGGCGTGCTGTTCAAAAATGCAGAAGCTTTAGAAACAGCCCATAATGTAACAATGGCGGTTTTTGATAAAACCGGTACGATTACGAAGGGCAAACCGATAGTAACAGACGTTATCGGCTGGAACGGAGCCAAAGAAGAAGCGATAACAAGGCTGGCGGCGGCAATTGAACAAGGTTCAGCTCATCCGCTGGCAGTAGCTGTCAAAGAACGGGCCGCAGGGATGGAACTGCCGACCTGTACAGATTTTAGAACTACGGTAGGCGGCGGTATCGCTGCCCGTTGTGAAAATACCAACGTACGGTTGGGAAATTTGTCCTTTGTACAGCCTGTGGCAATGATTCCTCCGAATGCCATAGAACTTGGCGAAAAATTAGCGTCAGTTGGTAAAACGATCGTTTATCTGACGATCGGCCGTAATTTATGCGGTATTTTTGCTATCGCTGATACGCTGAAGGAAGAAACCCAGGAAGCAATGCAGAAGCTGCACGAGCTGAATATCCGTACCGTTATCCTGACCGGCGATAATAAACGCGCTGCTGCTTATATTGCGCAGCAGGCAGGCGTGGACGAAGTAGTTGCTGAGCTGATGCCTGGTCATAAGGCCGAGCTGATCAAAAGCTTCCAGCAGGGTGGGGAGATCGTCGCCATGGTTGGCGACGGTATCAACGACGCACCGGCTTTGGCGCAGGCTGATCTGGGCATTGCCGTTGGCGGCGGGACTGATGTGGCGATAGAATCGGCGCAGGTCGTGCTGGTCAACGGAGATATTCGTAATATCAGTACTACCCTGCGTTTAAGTAAGGCCACGATCCGCAACGTCAAAGAAAATCTGTTCTGGGCTTTTGGCTATAATATTATTGGTATACCTGTAGCCGCAGGAGTGCTGCACATTTTCGGCGGACCTTTGCTTGACCCGATGATCGCTGCGGCCGCAATGTCGCTGAGCTCGGTTTCGGTAGTAAGCAATGCCCTGCGTTTAAAACGCTTTAAGTAATCTAAATAAATTTGAAGTAATAAAGTGAATATTGATACATGTATTTTTGCATGCTGCGGCCTGTAAAAATACAGAAAAAGGCGAAAGCCCCGTTTACATTTTTGTAAGCGGGGCTTTTTTATTTGTCCTTTCTAAGTACTAGGATACAGCTGCGAGGACTTATGAAAGGATAAAAAGCAAAAATAAAAATGTTTCACAATTTAAAAATTCGTAAAACATTAAAATAATAAAGTATTTCTTATAATATTCCACCATTGTGGATAAAGATAATAGTAATGTAAAGCCAGGGAGGTGAAAGCTATGGAACTTGATGATGAAAAACTGAGCTTCTCCAAAAAGGTTGTCGGAACGGTGACCTGGTTATTTGTCGGCATCATAATGTTTTCGGCCGGCACTTGGTTAATATACAGAGAAATACCGGACAGGCTGATAGATTATGTTGACGGTCCGTTTTCTGTTATCATCAGCGGTTATTTTGCCAAAGCCGGTATGGAAAACTTTTTGAAGCTGCGGGGAGGAGCTAAAGAAAAAGGCACCTAGAAAGGGGGGCTGGCTTATGATTTGTTATTATCTGTTTCCAGGTCCGCACTGAGAAACGTATGACTCAAAAGCATTTATCTAAATTATCAGGTATCAGTACAAGTATGATCAGTGCGATCGAATTAGGCGAACGGCATCCGACTGTTCCGGTTCTTGACGCTTTGGCAAGAGCGCTGCAGGTTAAGGTGACCGATCTTTACAGCCGTAAATTTTGATTATGAGGAGGAGCCGTGATGGCGAAAAAGCAATACTTTGAGAATTTGTTGGGAGCGATGCAGGAATCAATTTTAAAAGCGCACAGCATGATCGAAAATCAGCACTTGAATGTTATGAAACGTTATTTTGACGAGTCGCAGAAACCGCTGACTTTTGATATCCAATATCCTCGTATCAATCCTGACACAGGCGAACTGGAATATGTACTGGTGCAGGTGCCGAAAATTGCGCTGGTACCGATGAATTCTCTGAAGCTGAAGGAGATGAAGCTGAAGTTTAAGGTAAAGCTGAGCAGCTGGGATGATGGTAAAAGCAATGACAGCGGTCTGCTGGCAAATATTTTGTCTTCCAACAAAACGGATACCGATAATTTTGTCGATGTAGAATTGCTGTTTGAGTCTAACGATCCTCCTGAAGCAGTTATGAAAATCAATGATCAGATGGTGAAAATACTGCCCTGATAAAGTACAAACAGAAAGGATGTAGTTAATTATGGCATTAGTAAAAATGGCGGAAGAATTCGGCGGTTTGCCAATGGAGTCTTTGATCGGCGGTCCGCTGCAGGCTGCCTGTGACGCACAGACGATGCTGGCCGGCGCAACGGCTCGCTTTATTGAAGAGGTCGGCCTGGTTAAGGAAGGCGATAAACAGGTCGTACGTACTGTAGGGTTCAGCTTTACCCGCAGCGCTAACGGCGATGACGGCAATGGTCCCGCTTCTGAAAAAGTGGAAATGAATATCCCGCTTTTGGCGATGGTCAAAGTTCCGTCTCTGTCGATCGATCTGGTAGATATTACCTTCGATATGGAAGTAAAATCTTCGGAAACTCAGTCGGAAATCGACGATAAAAAAGGCGAGCTGGAAGCAGAGATGGGGTTGCAGATCGGTCCTTTCAGCATGAAAGCCAAAGTTAAGGGATCTATCTCCAGTCATAAGGAAAATACCCGTAAGAGTGATAATTCCGCAAAATATCATGTGCAGATCCGCGCTACTCAGGGCGAGATACCGGAAGGTCTGTCCCGTGTTTTGGATATCCTCAATACGGCGATCAACCCCACAAGTATCCAGAAAACTGCGGCAGCAGGAGCACAGGGGCAAGAACATTATACAGCTGATAATGATGTTGCCTGATGAGGTGTAAAGGCAGGTAACTATGATGACGAAACCATTTGATGTAAGTGCGGTGGGCTATGTAAAACGTGTTGTTATCGGCAATACCGATCCAGAAAAAACAGTAAATGAGGAAGACATTGAAAAGCAGCGTCAGCTGCTGAACCGCTGTCTGTCAGATTCTCCGCGCGGACGGATCATCGGACAGGAGAAGAACTTCTATTTGCTGAATATCGGTGAGCATCAGGTGGTGATGCAGTACATAGTTTACCATGTTGGTTTTGCCAGAAGGCCGGTATGGCTGGAAGATTAAGAAAGCCGCCTGTTATGGGCGGCTTTTTTCAAAGGAGGGAAAATGGAGTGGAAATAGATAATAAGATCAATCTTGGTTTCAGCGGCGGCGGTTTCAGAGCTACGTTTTACTGTCTTGGGGCTTACCGCAGATTAGTAGAGCTGGGACTTGAAAAACATGTCAGCGAAATAACCTCTGTGTCCGGCGGCAGTATTGCGGCAGGTGCTGTCATCAGCGCTTTGGCAGAAGGTGATTTCAGCAGTTTGCTTGATTTTGACAGGCGGGTGACAACGAAACTGATCAATCTGGGGCAGTGCAATTTCCGCAGGCGTATCATGACAAAAGCATCCTGGCTCGCTTATCTGCTGCCATATCTGCCCAAGCTGCAGCAGTTGGCTCTGGCGGCTGTTTTAAGGCCGAAGATGAGTAAAGCTTTTCCACAGGTGTTGGACGAAGAACTGTTTGAAGGCAGAAAAATGAAGCAGGCAGAGGCAGCGACAGAATGGAGCTGCAATGCTACCTGTATCAATACCTTAAAAAGATTCAGGTTTAAAAGTAGTGATATTTACGGTTATCTGCTGGGGCGCAGCAGTGATATCGACGATATCCCCGTTGCTTTTGCCGTTGCGGCTTCGGCTGCTTATCCGGTAGGCTTCGCACCTTTGGAGCTGGATGTAGAGGCAAGAGAGTTCAGGGATCTTTACGGTACAGGAACGCAGAAACCGGAAAACCCGGCCAAGCTCTATCTGACTGATGGCGGCGTTTATGATAATCTGGGCAGCGAAAGTATGTTGAAATCGCCTGTTCCATTACTGATGCTGGATGCATCCGGTGCAAGCCAACCTTTGTGGGATAATTCACACATGAGCAAGTTGGAGCTTGCCAACCGTACATTGGCAGTAGGGCTGGATCAGGTCGTGTATCTGCGCCGCCGGCTGCTTTTTGAGGTGAAACAGCATCAGCAGCTTATTTTAGGTCGTGGGATAGGAAAGATCATAGAATATTGGCGCGAGCGTGGAACCAGAGGAATGAATATGGAACAGCTATTGCAGGTGGAACAGCTGTGTGCTGCACTAAGGACCGATATGGACGGCTTCCACGATGTCGAGATAGAGTACCTGATGTGGCTGGGCGCGGTAAAAATAGATTATGCTTTAAGATTGCTGCTGCCCGGCAATGAACAGCTTCAGCAAAGCAAAATGCCGAAGCTGCCGGATTATGACGCAGGTTTTGCAACAGCAGTGCTGGAGCGCGGTGGTAAAATGAGTGTTTTTAAGCCGCTGCATCACGATCTGCATTTAAATTAAGGAGCGGAACATATGAAGAAGCCTTCATTTTTAGCGATACTTTTGGCTGCGCTGGTGCTTGCAGCCGGCGTTGTTACTAAAGACAGCGAGCTGGTAAAAAGTTATGTGCCGGTTTTGCTGGAGCAGTTGCAGGCAATGGATACTGCAGTACCCAAAGAAATGCCGCCAAAAGCGGAGGCAAAAACACAGGACGCTGTGAAAACTGCTGACGATATCCTTGCCGTTACTGCTTTGGATATTGGACAGGGAGACAGTATCCTGGTACAAATGCAGGGGAAAAATATCCTGATCGACAGCGGCGACCGCAGCGAAGCTGCCAGGCTGCTGACTAAGCTGGAAGAAAATCATGTCGAGCAGATTGATATGCTGATCGCTACACATCCGCATGCCGACCATATCGGCGGGATGAAAGCGGTGCTGAACAGGTTTCCAGTAAAACAGGTTTATGACAGCGGTCAGAATTATAAAACTAAAATGTATAACGACTTTCGTTTGCAGATTGAAAAGGAACAGATTCCTTTTGAAGTGCTGCGCGGCGGTCAGGAAGTTCCGGTCAATGAAATGGTGAAGCTGAAGGTCCTGAGTCCGCAGACGCTGTATAAGGGGACTCCTTCTGACACCAATAACAACAGTCTGGTGCTGCGGTTGGAGTATAAAGATTTTGCAATGCTGCTGACCGGGGATATTCAGGCCGAAGTAGAACGTGATCTGCTGCAAACTGACCCTGAGGCACTGCAGGCGCAGGTTTTAAAAGTGGCGCATCACGGCAGTAAAACATCATCGATCAATGAATTTTTAGCTGCTGTCAAACCGAAGATAGCGGTCATCAGCAGCGGCGAAGGTAATAAATATAAGCATCCCAGCCCGGAAGTGGTACAAAGACTGTACAATTTACAGGCCGATGTTTTCAATACGGCTTTATGCGGCGATATTATTATAAAAAGCAATGGCAAAACCTGTGATATAACTGTTGAGAAGTTTTATGATGAGCAGCAGGCGCAGGCAGCCTGAGACGGAGGGATAGAAAATGCGTGAAATAACATTGCAGGAATTGGCGGCGCTGGCTGAAAACGCAAAGGGTGAGATCAGAAGGATTTATTTGCACTGGACGGCGGGGCATTATAACAATACTTATGACGACTATCACTTGAATATCACAGGTGACGGTACAGTGTGGAGCAGCTGCGGGAAACTGACAGAATATAAAGAGCATACCTGGCATCGTAACAGCGGCGCAGTTGCGGTAAGCATCTGCTGCTGCGCCGACGCGGTGGCTTATGCCGATGGCAGTGTGGACTTTGGCAGCGTGCCGCCTACACGGCAGCAGTTAGAAACCTTGGCGCAGGTAGTAGCTGTTTTGTGCCGGGGACTGGATTTACCGATCGACGATAATTGTGTTATAACCCACGCAGAAGCGGCTGACCGTGATAATTATGGGCCGGCAACGACTTTTGAAAGATGGGATCTGTGGAAGCTGGCAGCTGCCGACGGAACTTTGCAAGATGGCGGTGCTTTGATCCGCAGCAAAGCGAAAGCCTGCTGTCAGTGGTAATAAAAAAGCCGTAACGCTGTTGGATCGGCGTTACGGCTTTCAGGTTTTTATTTAGTTGCTGCTTTAACAGGCAGCTGCGTTAAAAGTTCGATTGTAGAGCCGTCGGCAAAGGACAGACTGCTTAGAGAAGCCTTCCAAGTCACTTTGCTGAAATCGCTGTTCATAACCTTGGCATCATCAGTCAGAAAAGGGTTCAGCTCCCAGTTGAATTTATAAACTGCGGTCTGTTTGGCGGCAAGGTCTTTGCTGCTGGCAAAATTACCACTGTAAAATAATTCATTATCAGCGTTGTAAAGCTCCAGAACACCGGTAAAATACTGCAACTCCCTCATCGCGTTGTTAGTCAGCTGAATATCTGCTTCTAACAGGCGTATAACGCCGGAATAAGGAGCCGAAGTTATAAAGATTTTTTGCGGAGAAACGGCAACAGCGTCGCCGATCTGCTTTTGTACAGGAGCGTTAAGTTCAGCCAGTTTGTTTTGTAAGGCCTGATCACGTTCATTGATCAAAGTTTTCAGATTGTTGATCTTGGTTATCTGCCAGGTATCGTCAGTAAGCTGCTGCATAGCAAGTTCTACTAAAAAATGTTTGTCTAATTCGCTGTCGAAAACTTTGATGGTTACGACAGCGACACTGCCATTTTTCTGAATCTTTTCCACACCCTGATACTGCATAGAATTGACGCCTGTCTTGTTTTTCAGATTATTGACAATATCAGTGCCGTTGTTTTGCAGCATCGGCGAGTCAGCATCACTTGGATCTGCTTCTTCCATAGTACCGCCGTTGACGTATTGTCTGGTCTGGTCGATCAGGATCGGGACGGCAACACCTTTGATATTCTGTACTAACGCAGCCAGAATCGGGCTTGACAGGCGTTCATTACCAAAAGAGGCAACAACGACATCATCATAAGCACTGCTGTAAAGTGTTTCCATATCGACGTGCTTTTCAAAAGCCGCAAAATCGTGCTTTTGTACCGCAGTGCCAATAAGACCCAGCGAATACTGCGGCGTTTTGACCCAGTAGGCAAAGTACCAGACCACTGTGGCGGCTATTGCGATAACGGCAAACAGCAGCAGGTATCTTAATTTTTTTGTTTGCATAAGTGCATCCCCTCAAAAACTTTAAATTTATTATAATGCCTATTATACTACGACTTTGAAAGGATGCAACTTTTTTAGTCAACAATATAAATAAATTTTGTTTTAAAACTTAACAAGATAATAAAAAAGCTCAGACGTTGGAAAATCATCTTTCCAAGCCTGAGCTTTTTTGCGGTTGTACGCTTTGGAATTTGCGGGACGTTTGGTTACCGGGTCAATGTTGCCCCAACTTTTGCGATGGCTTTTGTTGATCTCCTGCTGCGCCTTTTTCGACAGCTTGGCAAAAGGGATAAATTTCTGCATATTTGTCACCTCGTTTGTGGTTAGTTAAAGGTATTATAACATGGATTGAACAGATTATGTTGTTTATGCTAGTTTCCTGCAAATATGGTATAATTTTTACAAAGTATTAAAATATAAAGGGTAAAGTAAAATTTATACTGGTTGCTTTTAGTATATTTTGTCATTAGCTGTTAACTTGAAGCTGTTTTGAATTTATACTAAATCTAATGTTGGAAATTGTAAGTTCACCTGAAAAGAGGCAGGCTATGAAAGTATTTAATAACATTACTGATATACTTCGGGATGATATGACATCCACAATTAAAAAGGGCAGTAAAGTTTCTATTGCTGCGGCTTGTTTTTCTATGTACGCTTATAATGAATTGAAAAAACAGCTGGAAAATATTGATGAGTTTCGATTTATATTTACATACCCTACATTTATTGCAGAAAAGGCTGAAAAGCAAAAACGCGAATTCTATATTCCGCGTCTTAATCGTGAACATAGTTTGTATGGGACTGAATTTGAGTTAAAACTGCGAAATGAGATGACGCAAAAGGCTGTTGCACGGGAATGTGCTGAATGGATACGCAAAAAGGCAACTTTTAAATCAAATACTACAGGCAACAATATGGGCGGTTTTGCCACAGTAGAATCTGTTCAGGAAAATGTTGCCTATATGCCATTAAACGGCTTTACTACAGTAGATATTGGTTGTGAACGCGGGAACAACAGCTATAATATGGTCAATAGAATGGAAACACCTTTTTCTGAACAATATATGCAGCTTTTTGAAACTATCTGGAATGATAAAACTCAGTTGCAGGATGTTACAGATGTTGTTATTGAGAATATCAGTACTGTTTATAATGAAAATTCACCGGAATTAATTTACTTCATGACACTTTATAATGTGTTCAGTGAATTTTTGGAAGATATTTCTGAAGACGTACTGCCAAATGAAGCAACTGGATTTAAGTCCAGTAAAATATGGGATTTGCTGTATGATTTCCAGAAAGATGCTGTCCTTGCCATTATCAATAAGTTAGAAAAATATAACGGCTGTATTCTTGCAGATAGTGTAGGTTTGGGTAAAACTTTTACCGCTCTTGCTGTTATCAAATATTATGAGAACAGAAATAAAACTGTGTTGGTGCTTTGCCCCAAAAAGCTGGCGGAAAACTGGAATACATATAAAGATAATTATATTAATAACCCCATTGCAAGCGATCGCTTGAATTATGATGTTTTGTTCCATACTGATCTTTCAAGGGAATATGGAAATTCCAATGGGCTGGATCTGGATCGTCTGAACTGGGGTAACTATGATCTTGTGGTAATAGATGAATCGCATAACTTTAGAAACGGTGGCGCAATTTCAGGAGATGACAGCAGGGAGAACCGATACCTGAAATTGCTGAATCGTGTAATTCGTGCAGGGGTAAAGACCAAGGTGCTGATGCTTTCTGCTACTCCTGTTAATAATCGCTTTAATGATCTGAAAAATCAGCTGGCTATTGCCTATGAGGGTGATTCAAAGTTAATTAATAATGCACTGGATACAACAAAGACGATTGATGTAATATTTCGTCAGGCCCAGAAAGCCTTCAATGTATGGAGTAAACTTGAACCGGAGTCTCGTACTACAGAAGCCTTGCTTCGCACATTAGATTTTGACTTTTTCGAAGTATTGGACAGCGTTACGATCGCTCGTTCCAGGAAGCATATTATCAAATATTATAATACTGAAAAAATTGGCAAATTTCCGGAACGATTGAAACCAATCTCGTTGTGCCCCAACCTTACAGATATGGACAGCGCGATCAATTATAATGATATTTATGAGCAGCTATCATCATTATCGCTTAGAATTTATACTCCGTCCGATTATATTTTTCCAAGTAAAGTTGGAAAATATATTGATTTGGCGCATAACAAAGGTGTAGGATTGACCCAACAGGGGCGTGAAGAAGGTATTCGCCGCCTGATGAGTATAAATCTGCTAAAAAGACTGGAAAGCTCGGTGTATTCCTTCAAATTGACACTTGGTCGGATTCTGGAGCTTATTGTAAGCACTATTCGGGCAATTGATCAGTTTGAAAAATTCGGCTCTGCTGACATTGATATGTATGAAATAAATAAGAGTAATGATTTTGATATGGAAGACCAGAACACCGACTTTTTTTCTGTGGGGAAAAAAGTGCGTATTGAACTCTGCGATATGGATTATATAAGCTGGCGTGATGAATTGAAAAAAGACGCCGATATTCTGGAGCTGCTTACTTTGATGATTGCCGACATTACTCCTGAGCATGACAAGAAGCTGCAAACGCTGCTCAAATTACTTTCGGAAAAAATCGAGCAGCCAATTAACGCTGATAACAAGAAAGTGCTGATCTTCTCGGCGTTTTCTGATACCGCAGAATATCTGTACGAGCAAGTAGGTAAATACATTAAAAATAAATATGGCCTGGAAACGGCAATGGTAACTGGTGATGTTGAGGGGAAAACCACCATTAAAGGGTTCAGGGCAACTTTAAATAATGTCCTTACGTGTTTTTCACCAATATCCAAGGGCAAAGACGTGCTGATGCCCGACAGTAAAGAAGAAATTGATATTCTGATCGCAACAGACTGTATTTCGGAAGGTCAGAATTTACAGGATTGCGATTATCTGGTAAATTATGATATCCACTGGAATCCGGTGCGCATCATTCAGCGTTTTGGCCGAATAGACCGTATTGGCAGCAGAAACGCACATATCCAGCTGGTCAACTTCTGGCCTGATCTGACACTGGATGAGTATATCAATCTCAAAAATCGTGTTGAAACACGCATGAAGATTTCTGTCATGACTTCCACAGGCGATGACGACCTTATCAATGCGGAAGAAAAAGGCGACCTGCAATATCGTAAACATCAGCTGCAACGCTTGCAGGAAGAAGTGGTAGATATTGAGGACATGTCCTCAGGTATTTCAATCATGGACTTGGGCTTAAATGAGTTTCGTCTTGATTTGCTGGAATACATCAAGACTCATAAAGATTTGGATAAGAAACCCTTTGGGCTCCATGCAGTGGTGCCTGCCAGCGAAGACATGCCGCAAGGTGCTATCTTCATATTGAAAAATACCAATAACAGGATAAATATAGATAATCAAAACCGTATCCATCCGTTCTACATGGTCTATATTGGAGCGGACGGAGAAATCATCTGTGATTACCTTAAACCGAAGAAGCTGCTTGATACTATAAGGTTGCTTTGCCGGGGCAAAGATGAAGCGATTACAGAGCTGTGCCGTAGATTTAATGCGGAAACCGACGACGGCAGAGATATGAGCGCGATGTCAGAATTGCTGAATGAAGCGATCGATTCTATTATTGATATCAAAGAAGAAAATGATATCGACAGCCTGTTTAAAGATGGCGGCACATATGCGTTGTTGTCAGAGGTATCAGGAATAGAGGATTTTGAATTAATATGTTTTATCGTTGTAAAATAGGGAAGTGTTGAAATGTTGGGTTTACCGCGATCTACCGAATTTAATAAGCGTATTCCCAAGCAGAAGTTTTATGAGCATCTTGCCGGAACTGCTGCCTTAAAGCGAATTTTTGCAGAACAGGTAAAGTCTGTTTACTGGCGTAATAAGATAGCAGTTACAACTATGAATATTGCTGCCGGTACAGCAGTAACAGAGATAGAAGTATTTGAGATACGTTTGAATCAGCCCCAAATTGATGAGAATGTTTTGCGGCAGATCGACAAAGTGATACCTTATCATATTTTGTTTTTGCTGGAATACGAAGGCAAGCATAAAGCCGTTATAGGTTATAAAGAAGCCGCAGCGCCAGGCAGTAAAGCATTTACCGTTATGCGCTATTATCATACAGACTGGCTTCCGCTGGATGAAATGCCTGTTAAATTAGAAGGCTTGAATATTGATGTGATTTATGAAAATTTTGTGCGGCAGGTAGCCGCAGATCAGCTGCAAATTAATGATAAAGACAGCATTAAGCACACTATAGAAAAAGATGGAAAAAGGCGGCGGCTGAAAAAACAGATTGCTGCTTTACAAAACAAAATCCGCAAAGAAAAACAGCTAAACAGGCAGATGCAGCTGAATCAAGAGTTGAAAATGTTGAAGTGGACATTGGAGGACTTAGTATGACCAATCATGATGAGATAGTAAAAAAAGTTCTTTTAAGGATAAATTCAGCGGGGCTGTTGAAAAGTAGAGAAAGCAATACAGTTGAATTTAAGATTTCTTTTAATAAAGCAAATACAGCTAAATATGCAAAGACCATGGCTGCGTTTTCAAATAATCGTGGAGGATATATAATATTTGGTATTAAGGATAGTCCTCGTGTTATCGAAGGATTAAATAATGATAACTTTGAAAATTTTAGTCAAGAACAATTTTCAGAAGCACTTAATTCGCTTTTTGCGCCATCTATTGAGTGGGAGTGTGGAACTGTTATTCTAGATGTAAGTGTGAATAATAAAATAGTAAAGAAAAAAATTGGTTGGATTTATACAGAAGAAGCTATTCAAAAACCTATTATTGCGCAAAAGTCTAATGATGGAGAAAAAATTACAAGTGGGGACATTTTTTATCGCTATCGGGCAAGAAGTGAGAAAATTCGAGTTGCTGAAATGACACGAATTATAGAGGGAAGAATATCTAAAGAGCGAGAAGGATTACTAAAACTTTTTGAAATAATTAGAAAAAACAATACTGCAAGCCTGGGAATTGTGAACTATAATAACGGTCATATATCGACTCCTTATGGTGTTGATGTCGCATTTGAACGAAAATTAGTGACTCAAGTTTTGCGGAAAGCAAAGTTTATTAAAGAGGGGAGTTTCAACGAAACAGATGGTATTCCCGTTATAAAAGTAACTGGTAACATAGATTTAGCAGAGGAGGTACCTGTACCAGATGGGAATCCTGATGAAACACATCCGTACATTCAAAAGCAGTTAGCAGAAAAATTAAAAATACCACCTCAGGATATTTATGCACTTGTTTGGTATTATAAAATGAAAGAGGCAAGAAAATATCATTTAGAAATAACCGTATCAAAAAATGGGAAAACTCATAAATTCTCGGAATTTGCTTATCAATTTCTTAATGAGAAACTTAAAGAACTTCATAAAAATCAAAATGAATTCAATAAAATTAGAGAGGCATATAGAAATCGCAAGAAAAACGGAGGAACAAACTAATGGATAAGATGCGGATGGAGTCGGTTGATATGACTGCGCAAAATATTGAAAAAATCGGTGCGATGTTTCCTAATTGTATAACTGAAACAGTTGATGAGAACGGCAAGCCGAAGAAGGCCATCAACTTTGAACTTCTCAAGCAGATGCTTTCGGATGAAGTGATAGATGGTGATGAAGCATATGAATTTACCTGGGTAGGGAAAAAGGCCGCTATCGTGGAAGCACACAAACCCATTCGCAAAACTTTGCGCCCCTGCAAAGAGGAGAGCAGAGATTGGGATAAAACAGAAAACCTCTATCTCGAAGGCGATAACCTTGAAGTGCTGAAACTTTTGCAGGAAAGCTATCTTAATAAAGTGAAGATGATATATATAGATCCACCATATAATACGGGGAGCGATTTTATTTATCGTGATGATTTTGCGAAATCCAATGAGGAATATGAGGCAGAGAGTGGAGTCTACGATGAAAGTGGAAATCATATTTTCAAAAACACTGATAGTAATGGTCGATTTCATTCCGATTGGTGCAGTATGATGTATTCTAGACTATTGGTAGCAAGAAATTTGCTAATGGAAGACGGTATTATATTTATTTCTATTGATGAACATGAATATGCAAATGTAAAAAATATATGCGATGAAATTTTTGGCGAAAAAAATTATTTTGGAGATATAGTGTGGGAGGCAACGACACAGCCTACAAATGCAGGTAATGCAAGGTTTGGTTTACAAAAAAAGACGGAATCTATTTTAATGTATGGTAAATGCAAAAATAAAGTAATAAAATTTTCGCTTGATAAAATGGAAAGTAGTTTGGACTATCCACATAAAGGGAAATATGGCAATTGTCGATTTGAGATAATAGAGAAATCAGATTCTGGTTATTACAGTAGACCAACAATGAAATTTAAAATACTGAATCAATATCCTCGTGAAGGAAAACGTTGGCAAATTGGAGAAGACACAGCAAGAAAGTTAGAGGAAGATGGGAAAGTAGAAATTGTTGATGGAATAGTAAAAAAAGCGGTGTATCCAGAAGATGAGTTGGATAAAGCACAATACAAACCTTTTTGGTCGCTTATGTTAGCAGATATTGTAGGCACAGCACAAACAGGAAAAGATGAACTCAATAATTTGCTTGGAATAGCCATAGGATTTGATACGGTTAAACCAACGAAATTAATAAAAAAGTTATTGAGCTATATGGGAAAAAATTTTATAATAATGGATTTCTTCTCCGGTTCCGCGACATCTGCCCATGCAGTTATGCAACTTAATGCCGAGGATGGTGGTAATCGAAAATTTATTATGGTTCAGTTACCGGAAAAAACAGATGAGGAGTCCGAAGCATATAAAGCTGGTTACAAAAACATCTGCGAGATCGGCAAAGAACGTATTCGCCGTGCAGGAGCTAAAATAAAAGCTGAAACGGGCGCAGATATTGATTATGGCTTTCGCGTACTGAAATTGGCTGATTCCAATATGACCGATGTTTATTACAGTGCTGACGAATACGATCAAAATATGCTGTCTAAATTAGAATCTAATGTCAAAGCAGACCGCAGCGATATTGACTTATTATTTGGTTGCCTGCTGGAATGGGGTTTGCCGCTTTCCCTGCCGTATAAATCAGAACAAATTGAAGGCTGCACCGTACACACCTATAATGATGGTGACTTGATTGCCTGCTTTGATAAAAATGTGCCCGATAACGTCATTAAAACTGTTGCCAAACGCAAACCGCTGCGTGCAGTGTTCCGTGATAATAGTTTTGCCAATAGCCCTGCTAAAATCAATGTAACCGAAATTTTTAAATTACTAGCGCCTGATACCAGAGTGAAAGTCATCTGAGGAGGATGTTATGGCGGAGAAAAATAAAAAAGAAGTGACCGTAAGAAGTTCTGCGGCTGAATATCTTACTTATGTTGCATCTGTTGGTGACAGCGCGGACAGCATTGAAATGCGTTATGAAGACGAGAATATATGGCTGACCCAAAAGATGCTGGCTGCACTATACGATGTGGATGTTCGAACAATAAACTATCATCTGAAAAAGATATTTGAAGATGCCGAATTACAGGAGGATGCAGTTATCCGAATTTTTCGGATAACTGCTGCAAAAAATTATTTAACTGCCGATGAGATGGCTTCACTTGAGCTGATTGTATCTGCTTATCTGGATTTGGCAGAAAATAGAACAAGGCGAAAAATACCTATGACAATGGAAGATTGGGCAAAGCGTATTGATATTTATTTAGCTGCTGATGATTTGGCTGTATTGCAAAATCCAGGTAAAATCACTGCTGCTATTGCGAAAGACCATGCAGAGACTGAATTTGAGAAATATCGAATTATTCAGGATAAACTTTTCATGTCCGACTATGACAGATATTTGCTGGAATTAGAGGAAAAAGTAAAAGTGACTGGTGAGAAAGAATGAAACTACAATTTAAACATCAGAAGTTCCAATCCGATGCGGCAAAAGCTGTATGTGATGTGTTTTCCGGCCAGCCTTATCTGACTCCGACTTATCTGATTGATAAAGGGAATGAGCAGGGACAGGGTTCTTTGATAGAGTATACAGGCTGGAATAATCAGCGTATCGTGCCGGAATTAAATGATGGCGTGATACTGGAAAATATCAATAAAATACAAAGAAGTTACCAGATAGAACCATCTAATCAGTTGGAGGGAAGATACAATCTGACTGTAGAGATGGAGACCGGTGTCGGTAAAACATACACTTACATCAAAACCATGTATGAGCTGAACAAGCGTTATGGCTGGAGTAAATATATTGTGGTCGTACCGAGTGTTGCTATTCGCGAAGGTGTTTATAAATCCTTTCAGGTGACACAAGAACATTTTGCGGAGGAATACGGTAAGAAGATTCGTTTTTTTATTTATAACTCTGACCGGTTGACAGAGATCGACCGCTTTGCTTCTGACAGTTCGATAAATGTAATGATTATCAACTCGCAGGCATTTAATGTCAAGGGTAAGGATGCACGCCGTATTTATATGCAGATGGACGAGTTTCGCAGCCGCAGGCCGATCGATATTATTGCCAGGACCAATCCAATAGTTATCATTGATGAACCGCAGTCGGTAGAAGGCAAGCAGACGAAGGAACGCCTGAAAGAATTTAATCCGCTGATGACGCTGCGTTATTCTGCTACTCATAAGAGCGACAGTATCTATAATATGGTTTATCGCCTGGATGCGATGGAGGCTTACAACAAGCGTTTAGTCAAAAAAATCGCAGTGAAGGGAATTACCGAAACTGGCAGCACTGCTACAGAGAGTTATGTCTATTTGCAGGGCATCAATCTTTCCAAGTCTGATCCAACGGCTACGTTGGAGTTTGATTTTAAAGGAGCTGCGGGGATCCGTAAAGTCAGTCGTATCGTTGGGATCGGGTATAATTTATACGATAATTCCGGACAATTAGATGAGTATAAGTTAGGCTTTGTCGTCAAAGCTATTGATGGACGCGATAATTCTGTCGAGTTTTTGAATGGCATCAAACTGTATGCAGGTGATGTTATCGGTAAGGTAAGCGAGGATCAACTGCGCCGTATCCAGATCCGCGAAACGATCTTATCGCATATCCAGCGCGAACGGCAGTTGTTTTACAAAGGTATTAAAGTATTATCGTTGTTCTTTATTGATGAAGTCGCCAGGTATAAGCAGTATGATGCAGCAGGACAGGCTTCCAATGGCATTTATGCAGATATTTTTGAGGAAGAATATAACGATGTTATCAACAACTTACAACTTCAGTTTGGCGAAGATGATTACATTAAGTATTTAGAAGCTATCTCTGCCCATAAAACCCATGCCGGGTATTTCTCGGTAGATAAAAAGGGCAGGCTGATCGACAGTAAGGTGGGGCGCAGGGAAACAACGTCTGATGATATTGATGCCTATGATTTGATTATGAAAAACAAGGAACTGCTTTTGGATAGAGATCCCAAGAAGTCTCCAGTGCGTTTTATTTTTTCTCACTCTGCTCTGCGTGAAGGCTGGGATAATCCCAATGTATTCCAGATCTGCACGCTGAAACAGAGCAGCAGTGATGTGCGCAAGCGTCAGGAGGTTGGGCGAGGGCTGCGTTTGTGTGTCAATCAGGATGGCGAACGTATGGACAGCAATTTGCTGGGGAATGACGTTCATACTGTCAATGTGCTGACTGTTGTTGCCAGCGAAAGCTACGACAGTTTTGCTAAAGGTCTGCAAAGCGAACTGGCTGAGGTAGTGGCAGACCGTCCCCGTGCAGTTACGGTAGATTTGTTTATTGGGAAGGTCATTCGTGATGCCAACGGTAATGAACAGGTTATTGATATGGGTATTGCTCAGGCGATTCATTTCGATATGATAATGAATGGTTATATTGACCGTAAAGGTGCACTGACAGATAAGTATTATGCGGATAAGGCCAATAATGAGATCAAGGTTGCCGAGGAGGTACAGGATTCGGCGGCGGATGTGCTTGCTATTCTTGATTCTATTTATGACAGCAAAGCTATGCTGCCGGAAAATGCACGCAGCAATAATGTGGAATTACAGGTCGATCCTGATAAACTGGCTATGCCGGAATTCAAAGCCTTATGGAAGCGGATCAACAGTAAATCGGTTTATGTTGTGGATTTTGATACCGATGAGTTGGTGCGTAAGTCTATCAATGCTCTTGATGCTCGATTACGTGTATCCAAGATTTTCTTTAAAGTGGAAACCGGGCATATGGATAATATCAAAAGCAAAGATGCATTGCTTAGCGGAGATGCTTTTATAAAAGAAGCATCGGCATCTTACGGAACGGGGGCTAAAATTGCCGTCAATCATGGCGTGAAATATGATCTTGTCGGTAAACTTGTAGAGGCGACGGGTCTGACAAGAAAAGCAGTTATTGCAATTTTGACCGGAATCCAGAAAGCAGTTTTTGATCAGTTTAAGGATAATCCTGAGGACTTTATTTTAAAAGCGGCTGCCCTCATCAATGATGAAAAAGCAACTGCCATTATTCAGCATATTACATATAATGTTTTGGATGAGCATTATGATACTGATGTCTTTACCGAGCCGACGATCAAAGGCAGGTTGGGCGTAAATGCAATTAAAGCAACTAAGCATCTGTACGATCATATTGTATATGATTCGAATAATGAGAGAAAATTTGCAGAGGATTTGGATGTCAGTAATGATGTCGCAGTCTATGTGAAGCTTCCAGATGGTTTTTATATTTCTACTCCGGTGGGGCGTTATAATCCCGACTGGGCGATTGCATTTTATGAAGGTGCGGTGAAACATATTTATTTTGTTGCTGAGACTAAAGGATCGATGTCGTCTATGCAGCTTCGATTGATTGAGGAGTCGAAACTCCATTGTGCAAGAGAACATTTTAAAGCTATCAGCAGTGGAAATGTAGTTTATGATGTTGTGGACAGTTACCAGTCATTGCTGGATAAGGTTATGAAATAATTTTGGAGGGATATGTAGATGATTGCGCCTACATCAGTAGATACAAATTTGAGCCAGTTACTGGAAGAAGTTAGCAGCGGTAAAATACAGCTGCCTGAATTTCAGAGAAGCTGGACATGGGATGATAATCGTATTCAGGGCATTATTGCCAGTCTTTCACAAGGTTATCCGATGGGGGCTGTTATGCGCCTTCAATATGGAAATCCGGATATAAAATTCAAGTATCGGCCTATAGAAGGCGTAAGTGGAATAAGCGTTATGCCGGAACATTTGGTATTAGACGGTCAGCAGCGCTTGACATCTATTTATCAGGCGGTTTTTTCTGATAAATGTGTGAAGACAAAGAATGACAAAGAAAAAAAGATTGAAAGGTTCTATTACTTGGAAATAGAAAAATGTATGGATGAGAGCGTTGATAGAGCTGATGCTGTTATTGCAGTTCCAGCAGACAGAAAAATTAAGGAAAACTTTGATAGGAATATCAAGCTTGATTTATCTGATCGCAATAAAGAATTTGCGAATAAAATGTTCCCGATGAATATTGTTTATCACAGTAAGCAGCTTACTGATTGGATGATGGGGTATTTTAAATTCTATAACGGGGATAGTGCGGCAACAGATTTATTCATGGAGTTTAAGGAAAAAGTGATTGACACGATTATCGCTTATAAACTGCCAGTTATAACTATGGACAAATCAACTCCGAGGGATGCTGTTTGTAAAGTTTTTGAAAACGTTAATACTGGTGGAGTAGCGCTCACTGTTTTTGAGTTGGTAACTGCTGCCTTTGCTACAAGGGAATTTGATCTTCGCAAGGATTGGCTTGCATGTAAACGTGTGATACAGGGCAGGGATGATACTCTGCGTACAGATTTATTAGATGGTATTGATGAAACTACATTTTTAACGGCAATTACCTTGTATATCAGTTATATAAATAAGAGTAATGGAAAATCAGGAGCTGTTTCCTGTAAGAAGAAAGATGTACTGGCGCTGGATTTTGATTCTTATATAGCTAACAGGGAACAGATTCTTGTCGGATTTCAACTTGCCAGAGAATTCCTTTTAAAATATCAATTTGTGTTTAGAATGCGTGATCTTCCCTATACAACGCAGCTGATTCCACTTGCGGCAATCTGTGCAGCGCTTGGAAAGTCAAAATGCAATGAGCCCAATACTATAAAAATCCTTTCGCGCTGGTATTGGTGTGGAATTTTAGGTGAGCTATATGGTGGTGCTAACGAAACACGGTACGCCAATGATATAGAGGATGTTATTGAAGAAATTTATGGCAGACCAAATGCTTCGAGAACGATAAATTCTGCTTTTTTCTCTTCGACTAGGTTGCTTACATTGCAGACCAGAAACAGTGCTGCTTATAAAGGTATCATGGCCTTATTTTACATGCAAAAGTGCCGTGATTTTATGAATAATATTACGATTGATATTGTTAACAGTATGCTGCAATCCCCAGATATTCATCATATATTCCCAGAGGCTTACTGTGAAAAAGTGGGCATCAGTCGCCAAAAATATAACTGTATTGTGAATAAAACTCCTATTTTGCCGGAAACAAATCGTTCGATTGGTGGTAATGCGCCGAGTGTTTATACAAGATCCATATTGAAGAAGGTGGTTGGACTTACTGAGTTAGAATTGAAAGGCAGGATCGAATCTCATTTAATAAACTACAAGTCACTTGTAACTGATGATTTTGATACATATTTTATCGACAGAGCCAAGAAAATACTTGATCTTATCGAGATTGCTATGAATAAACCAGTATCAGATAGAAATGCTGAGATTACGGTACAACAATTTGGAGCAGCTTTAAAATGACGGTACAAACTCCGCCACATCGCCGCTAAAATCGTCACTGTTTCGCCTGTTCATAAAAGAATAAAGAAATAAACAAGAAAAGATACAAGATAAAAAAATAAACGTTTTGTATTTACGTTACAGCATCGTGGTATATTCTGCTAACGTACTATCTACAAAGTAAATTCAGTTTAGAGTTTTAATATACTATTTATCTCAATACTAACACAGTAAGCAGAATATAAAGCCAGGTATTATTGCTGAATTATGTAAGCAGTAGTACACGAAACAAAATTTTAAAATATTTTTAAACTGCCCTTGATATAACAGGAGCAGTTTTCTTTTGCCTCAAAGCAGGGAAGTGATTACAAAACAGCGTTTTAATAACTGGTGCAGATAGCTTTCCTTTTTAGTCTGTCCGGAAAAAGAAAAACTCACTGCTTATGCAGTGAGTAAGTAGTGTACTGAATTTTGCTGTTCAGGTAAATCATGCAGGGCAAGGTGCTTAATGTCCGTGGTGACTATTGCTACCGCAGCCGTGTGCGCCGCAGGTGTGGCCTGCGCCGCCGTGTTCCTGTTCGTGGTGTGCGCATTTTACTGCCGGGTCATAGTTCAATTTATTATTGAGCAAATCATTTACTGCAGCATCGGCCTTGCCGGTAACGCCGCCATAAAGCTTGATGCCTGCTTGTGACAATGCCATTTGGGCGCCGCCGCCGATACCGCCGCAGATCAGAGTATCGACGCTGTGTTCGTGCAGAAATTGTGCCAGCGCGCCATGGCCGCTGCCGTTGGTGCTGACGATTTCTGTTTTGACGATGTCAGTGTTTTCGATGTCGTAAATTTTAAAGAATTCGGTGTGTCCGAAGTGTTGAAAGATGTCGCCGTCCTGATAAGTAACTGCGATTTTCATTGTTATACCGCTCCTTTACTGTGATTGTTATGAGTTTGCGACATATGCCGTAAACATTTTTAGCATAGCACTGTTCGCAGCCTGTGTCAATAAAGTCGGGGATGACATAGTACCTGCTAAAATAAAAAGGCTCGCCGCCGTTGCAGACGCGAGCAGAAGAAGCTTGACTGTGAGAGATATTTTGATCTGTTTGTGCTTAGGTCGCTCATCATCGATATGTCAGCGCAGCGTCTGGCGTTTACGCTGGCGACGCGTAAAATATTTTGCCAGTCGATAGGCGACGGTACGGTATTGTGTGGTCAGATAGACGCCACCGAGGATAAGTACGCCGCCAATAGCCTGGGAGATGAGAAGTTGTTCGTCAAGAAACAGCACCCCGCAGATGATGCCGACCAGCGGCATGATATTCATAAATACGGCTGCCTGACTGGGTCCGACGATGCCTGTGCCTTTGTTCCAGAAGATCATGGCGATCAGCCCGCCGGCAAAAATGACGAACAGATATGAGCCAAGAGCCAGCGGTGAAAGCAGCGAGGGCAGTTCGAAATGGCCAAGATAAGCAGCACTAGCTGCCGTGGTAAGCGAACCTAACAGACCCGACCAGGCGACGATGGCAAAGGGGGAAACATCGTCGATGATGCGCACGACGATGATAGAATACAGTGCCCAGGCGACCTGACTGGTAAAAAAGAGTACGTCGCCGATATTAAAGCTCAGCGTCAATATGGCCGCAAGCGAACCGTTGCTGATCAGGTACAGCGCGCCGCACAGGCTGCTGCAGATGCCGAGCCATTGCAGGCGGTGCAGACGTTCATGGATCAGCACAAAGCTGAGCAGAGCCGTCACGATGGGCGTAAGTGTGGCGATAATGGTAAAGTTGGTGACTGTCGAATATTGCAGCCCGGTAAATTGGGTAACGTTATTGATGCAGACGCCGAGGATACCCATGGTAAATAAGGCCGGCCAGGTCCTGCGTGGCGGCAGCAGCTTTTCGCCGCGCCAGGCAAGCATGGCAAACAGCGTCAGGGCTACGATAGTGTAGCGAATGCTGACCATAGGTATGGGCGACATTTCCCTGACGACGAATTTGGCGAACATAGGTTGAATGCCCCAGATGACGCAAGTACAGATCAAAAGTGCCGAGGCGGTAAGCTTGTTCGTTTGCATGGCAGTGCTGACAGACCTTTCGATGATGATTTATAAAGTGCCGGGCATCTGCCCGTAACTTAAAAGCTTAACAGTCGTTCAATGATTTCTGCCGCCGGCGTTTGACCAGATATCTGGCCAGTTTATAGGCCAGCAGGCGGTACTGAGTAGTCAGATACACACCGGCGATGATAAGAGCGCCGCCAACTGCTTCGGAAGTATAGAAGCTTTCGTCGAGAAAGGCGATGCCGCAGATGATGCCTACTAACGGCATCAGATTCATAAACACGGCGGCCTGACTGGGGCCGATAACGCGGATGCCTTTGTTCCAGAACAGCATACCGACCAGGCTGCCGATAAAAATAACGTAAAAATAGGAACCCCAGGCCAAAGCGGAAAGGTCATAGGGCAGTGCAAACTGCCCGGTCAGGATACTGTAAGCAGCCGTAGTCAGCGAGCCAAGCAGCCCGGCCCAGGCTACAGCGCTGTAGGCAGATACATATTTACTGACCTGCGCGACAAGAATGGTATAAAAAGCCCAGGCGACCATACTGACGCAGAACAGGATATCACCGAAATTAAAGTTCAGGTTGATAATCGTTGAAAGCGAACCTTTGCTGATCAGGTAAACGGCGCCGATGATACTGGCGGCGATACCGAGCCATTGCAGCTTGTGCAGTCGTTCATGCAGCAGCACCAGACTTAAGAGTGCGGTCACGGCAGGCGTCAGCGAGGCAATAATAGTAAGGTTGGCTACGGTCGAGTATTGCAGGCCTGTAAATTGCGCAACATTGTTGCCGCCAACGCTGAGGACGCCCATCAAAAACAGTGGCAGCCAGGCCTTGCGTGGTGGCAGCAGTTTTTCGCCGCTGTAAGCCAGCGCTGCCAGCAGCACTACGCCTACTGTAAAATAACGGATACTGACCAGAGGGATCGGGTCGAACTCGCGGACGACAAAAGTGACGAACATCGGCTGTGCGCCCCAAATGATGCAGGCGGATAAAACCATCAGTGTTGCTGCGGAAATATTTTTGGGCATAGGAACGCCTTCTTCGCTGTTTATTTTACCAGCTGCGGTGTAAAACCCTGCGTGTCACAGCTGACAAGCTTATAGGTGATGCCGTTGCGGATACCTTCAAAAACCATGCTTGCATCGCTGCCGTGGATATGGCCGAAAACGCAGTGCCTGACGCCGTAACGTTCCAGCAGTTCGGCAAAAACAGATTCATTTGCAGCGTCATAAAGAGGCGGATAATGCAGTGCGGCTATGATATCGCTGTAGCCGGCTTGTCTGGCAGCTTTCAGTGAAGCCTCCAGGCGCAGTCCTTCACGGCGGTAGATAGCGGCATCGTCCGCGTTAAAATTGTCGGATGAAGGCAGGAGCCAGCCACGACTGCCGCAGATGGCAGTCGTGCCGCAGGTAAAAAAGTTGTTTTGCAGAAAGCTGAAATTATTTTCTGTCGCAGTCTGCATCTTTTTTAAAGATGCCCACCAGTAGTCATGGTTGCCGCGCAGAATGATTTTGCGCCCGGGCAGGGCGGCGATCCAGTTCAGGTCGGTCAGCGCGTCTTGCAGATCCATGGCCCATGAGGTGTCGCCGCAGATGATGACGGTATCGTCGCTGCGGATAAGTTGATGCCAGTTGGCTGCAACCTTGGCGGCGTGGTCTGTCCAGTGTTCACCGAAGATTTCCATAGGCTTGGACGGAGGCTTTCCGGAAAGGTGCAGGTCGCCGATAGCGTAAATTTTCATGAATTATGCTCCATTTTTGCTGCTTAATGTTAACTTAATGTTAGCTTATTTTAAGAAGGAATGCAAGGAATTGCTGACAGGGTTGACCTCGGCGCGAGAATAAATGCCTGTGTCTACTACCAAAGTCTGATTAATCCGTTTAATATAGATATGAAGTCTGAATTAGGATGCGAGAATCTTTTTCCTTTCTATCCCTGGTTGCTGTTGCCGCTTTCAGCATTTTTATACAATGAAAGTATCAAAACGCAGGGGAGGGGCAACTATGACAAAGCTGCAGGATTTCAGTATGTGGTCAGTGAATTTTATTTTGTTTTGCCTAGCTAATTTTTTGTATTACGGAGCTTTTTATTTGTATATTCCGGTATTGCCGCAGTATGTGGAGATGTTGGGCGGTACACCTGCCGATATCGGGCTGGTTGGTGGCGCTTTCGGCCTGTCGTCCTTTATTATACGGCCGTATTTGGGTAAACTGGCCAACGAATGGGGTCGTAAGCGTATGATGCTTCTGGGTGCGATTTCTTTTGCACTGTTGTTTCTGCTGTTCGGCAGAGTTACCGGCGTGGTGCCGCTGGTCGTACTCAGGCTTGCGCATGGTGTTTGTCTGGCGATGTATCTGGCGGCATCGGCTGCCTATATAGCCGATTATGCGCCGGTAGACAGGCGCGGCGAGGTGCTGGGGATTTATCAGACCTGCAGTGTGGTTTCTATGGCTGTTTTTCCAGCAGCAGGCATTTGGATCCTTCAGCATACACAAAGTTATCCTTTTTTGTTCAACGTGACTTTTGTTACGGCATTAGTATGCTTTTTCGTGTTACTGCCGCTCAAGGAAACGAATCCTGTTTATGACCAGGAACAAAAACTGGATCTGCTGCCGATTTTCAGGCGGCGGGTAATTTTTATGTCTTCGCTGTGCCTTTTGGGTGCATCACTGGTCTATGGCGCGATTCTTACTTTTTTACCGATTTATGCTCAGCAGCGGAATATAAGTGATTATGGTATTTTTTTCGTAGTCTATGCTTTGGCGACGATGGGCAGCAGGGTCTTTGCCGGTAAGCTGTCCGATCATGTCGACAGGCGTCTGGTAATTTTGCCGTTTTCACTTTTGGTTGCACTGGCGGCTATGTGTTTCTTTATTATGGATAACGTTTGGACGCTTGGGCTGATCGCAATATTATTCGGACTGGGATATGGAGCTTTAGTGCCGGCGCTTACTGCACTGGTCGTTGATGTTACCCGGCCGGAAGAACGTGGACCGGCACTGGGTTTTTTTACTGCTTTTATTGAAGTCGGCATCGTCGTCGGCGCTATGGGTCTGGGGTTTATTACCGAGATATTGGGCTATGCCAATATGTTTGCATTGTCAGGTATCATCGTACTGGTGATCACACTGGCATTTTGGCTGTTGGTGCAGCAGCGTCATACTATTAAGCTTGAGGGAGAGTAAGCAGGCTCCAGATGAGCGCAGAGCATTAAAAGCCGCCTGCAGTGCGTACTAGGCAGATGGGGAAGAAAAGACTTGAAACTCCGCGGATTTGTGATATAATGGTTAAAGTATTTGCAGAATGAACAAATTCGGTGAAGCGGAGTAGTAACCACAGATCCCTGTTGCAGAAAGTTGACGGCAGCTGCGAGTCAATACGGGAGCAAGGTGAACTCGCCGCGGAGGAGCCGCGTCAAAAGCGCGGACGCATAACCGGCGTTACAGGTTTCGAGTGGCCGAGATTTTTTTTCGGCAATCAGGGTGGTACCGCGAAAGCTATTTCGTCCCTGGCCTAACAGCCGGGGACTTTTTTATTTGCCGCGCTGCGGTGGTAAGCAAATTTTAGGAGGTTATGAGAAGAATGATCGAAGAAAAGTATACTCCCCATGCCATAGAAAGCAAATGGCAGAAATATTGGGAAGATAACAAGGCATTTAAAACTGATATTGATGCAGGCAAACCCAAGTCTTATGTGCTGGAAATGTTCCCGTATCCTTCGGGCAACCTGCATATGGGGCACGTACGCAATTATTCCATCGGCGACGTAGTTGCCCGCTTCCGCAGTATGAACGGTTTTAACGTGCTGCATCCGATGGGCTGGGATTCTTTTGGTATGCCGGCTGAGAATGCCGCGATCAAACATGGTATCCACCCTGCTAAATGGACGATGGAAAATATCGCCAACATGACCCGTCAGCAGAAGGAACTGGGATTGTCCTATGATTGGGACCGCGAAGTTGCCACCTGTAAGGAAGATTACTATAAATGGACCCAGTGGTTCTTTGAGCTGTTTTATAAGCGCGGTTTGGCCGTCAAGAAAAAATCTGCTGTCAACTGGTGTGGCGAATGCAACACTGTTTTGGCTAATGAGCAGGTTATCGACGGACGCTGCTGGCGCTGTGACCATGAGGTCGTCAAAAAAGATCTGGAACAATGGTTCTTCAAAATTACCGATTATGCGGAAGAACTTTTGGATGATCTGAAACTTTTGAACGGCTGGCCGGAACGCGTTAAGACGATGCAGAAAAACTGGATCGGGCGCAGTGAAGGTCTGGAATTCAGCTTTGACGTGCCCTGCATCGATGCTAAGCTGCCTGTTTACACTACCCGTCCGGATACGTCATTTGGCGTTACCTTCGTGGTCCTGGCTGCCGAGCATCCAATGGTAGAGCAGTTGTGCCGGGATAATCCGAAGGCAGACGAGATCAGGGCTTTCTGCGCCCGTGTGCGCAACCAGTCCGATATTGAACGTACTTCCAGCGAGTCGGAAAAAGAAGGTATCTTTACCGGGAAATATGCTGTCAATCCTTTCAATGGCCGCCAGGTAGAGATCTGGGTCACCAACTATGTCCTGTACGATTATGGCACCGGAGCTGTTATGGGTGTACCTACAGGTGATCAGCGCGACTGGATGTTTGCCGATAAATACGGTCTGGATAAGATCGTTGTCGTTACTCCTAAAGACCAGGAATTAAAAGTTGAAGATATGACTGCCGCCTATGAAGAAAAAGAGGGCGTGCTGATAAATTCCGGCAAGTTCAGCGGCATGGAGATGCATGCTGCAATCAAAGCTATTATGGATTATGCGGAAGAACAAGGCTTTGGTTCCCGTCATGTCAACTACCGTCTGCGCGACTGGCTCATCAGCCGTCAGCGTTATTGGGGGGCTCCGATCCCGATTATTTACTGTCCTGACTGCGGCGAAGTTCTTGTGCCGGAAGCAGAGCTGCCGGTACGTTTACCGGAAGACGTCAAGTTTGATGCGGGCAGCGTTTCACCGCTGGCAACCAGTGAAAGCTTTGTTAACTGCACCTGCCCCAAATGCGGTAAGCCGGCCCGCCGCGAGACCGATACTATGGACACTTTCCTGTGTTCTTCCTGGTATTATCTGCGGTATACCGATCCGAAAAACGATACTGCTCCATTCAGTAAAGAAGCTGTTGATTACTGGGCTCCGGTCGATCAGTACATCGGGGGTATCGAGCATGCGATCCTGCATTTGCTGTATTCACGTTTCTTTATGAAGGTATTGCGTGACGCAGGCCTTGTAAAATACGACGAACCATTTACCAACCTGCTGACTCAGGGCATGGTCATTAAAGACGGTGCGAAAATGAGTAAATCTTTAGGTAATGTCGTTTCTCCGGAAGAGATCATTTCCAAATACGGTGCCGATACTGCTCGTCTGTTTATTATGTTTGCTGCTCCGCCTGAAAGAGAGTTGGAATGGAGCGATCAGGGCGTGGAGGGTTCCTTCCGTTTTATCAACCGTGTCTGGCGTGTCGTCAGCCACTTCCAGGGTGAGCTGGTCCAAAAGGTCACCGGCTATGATACTTCAAAACTGGATGAAGCTGATAAAGAGCTGCGCCGCGTGCTGCATAATACGATCAAAAAAGTTACCGACGATATCGAGCAGCGGTTTAATTTCAATACTGCAATCAGTGCGATGATGGAGTTGGTCAATGCTTTATATGTTTATAAGGAAGCTCAGAAAAATTACAATGCCGGTCTGGTTTATGAAACCGTTTCCGCTTTGCTGCGGTTGCTTGCTCCTTTCGTACCGCACGTAACCGAAGAATTGTGGCATGGCGTCATCGACGCTGACAGCAGCGTGCATGCACAAAGCTGGCCTAAAGCCGAGGCAGAGGCCATGAAGGTCGATAATGTCGAGATCGTGCTGCAAGTCAACGGTAAGGTCAAAGGCCGTTTGGTTGTACCTGCGGAAGCCGGCAGGGAAGAACTGGAAAAACTGGCTTTGGCGGATGAACATATCGCTGCTATGGTCGATGTCGGCAAGATCGTGAAGATCGTCTGCGTACCCGGACGTTTGGTCAATATTGTTGCCAGACCTTAAATCGCAGAAAAAAATTAAATAGCTGGATCAGTAAGATCAAATCATAAAGACGCTATGGCAGAGTTCCTAAGGTATAACGAATTTATTGTTGACCTCAGGAACTCTGCTTTTTTGCGTTTTAAAGGGGCTGGATAGCGATGATGGAACGAGGGCTGAGAGGAAAAGTAGCAGCTTTGGGGGCTGCCGTAGTTTTATGTGCCGGCGGCAGTCTGCTGGGAAGCAGCCCGCAGGATACTGCTGCTGTTGTGCCTGTACCGGCAGCTGGTATCAGTGCGGTACAGACTCGGGGAGTCAAGGTATATGTAAGCGGTGCGGTAGCAAAGCCGGGTTTATATGAAATCCCCGCAGGGAGCAGAGCTACTGCGGCTATCGCCGCTGCCGGAGGAATGACACTGGAAGCTAATCCCGATAAAGTTAATTTGGCAAAGCTGCTGAAAGATGGTATGCAGGTAAATGTGCCGCGGTTAAGTGCCAGGCAATTGCGTGAGCAGACTGTGCCGGTAAATGCAGGTGCAGCTGCTGAGGCAGCAGGCGCAAATACTTTGGTCTCGGTAAAGACTGCTGCTGATAGTGGCAGGGGCACAGCAAAAGCCGGCGGCAAGGTACATTTGAATACGGCTACGGCTGCCGAACTGACAGCGTTGCCTGGGGTCGGTGATATTACCGCGCAGCGTATACTTGAGTATCGGGCGGCGCATGGGTTTACCAGTATCGAGGATGTTATGAAGGTCAAAGGGATCGGTAAGGCCAAGTTTAGCAAAATGCAGCCTTATCTGGAGCTGTGATGCAGCGTCAGCTGGAACAGATCATTGTCGCTGCCACACTGGCATTTCTGCTTGGCTGCCACGCAGGGCTCAGTAAGCTGTTGCCGTTGATACCAGCATTGATACTGGCGGCATTTTTTCTGCTGCTGCTTGCCTGGGGCTGCCGCCAAAAGGCTGGAGTAAAGTTGTTGGCCGCGGCAGGTATTGGTTTGTGTTTTTGTTGTGGCGCTGCCAGCGGCAGCGGGGCCATGCGTCAGCCGCAGCTGCCTTTGCAGACTTTTACCGGTCAGGAAGTACGGCTTTTCGGCAGAGTGGAAGCTGGCAGTGTCAAAGTAACGCCGCAGGGAACCAGTCTGGTGCTTGCCTGTCATACGCTGCAGCAAGCGGTGCAGACAAACAGTGCGGAACTTGGCAGCTCTTTACCCGATACAGCAATCGCAGTATCGGGTAAAGTACGTGTGCTCGTCCAAGGGCAGGATCTTAGTGAGAAAATAACCAGTGGCGTTATTGTACAGGGAACGCTTAAACCATTGACTGATTTTGCCAATCCGGGTGGTTGGGATGGCGGGCTGTGGAGCGAATTGCAGGATTTACAAGGGCGAATGTCTATAAAAGGCAGTGAGCTGTATTTGTCCGGGGACGGACAAAGTATCAGGCAGTATATCGGCGGACTGGCTGCAGGGCTGCGTTCAAATCTGCAGCATACTGTACCGGGACAGGCCGGGGCTGTTTTAGCCGGTATGACTTTAGGTGGTTACGACGGTATCAGCGCGCAGACGCGGGAAGATTTTGCTGCTGTGGGATTGGCGCATCTGCTGGCTGTATCTGGTACGCATATAGCAGTGGTGACAGGCTTTCTGCTTGTACTGCTGCGGCGCCGTAACCACTGTACTATGGCGCTGCTGGCAGGGATTTTATTTTTTTATGCGGCTTTGTGCGGGTTCAAACCGCCTGTACTGAGGGCTTTGCTTATATCACTGGCACTATTTGGAGCCGGCGTTAGCGGCAGGCTGCCGCAGCGCAGTAATATTTTCTGTGCTGTGGTCATACTGTTGCTCTGCTATGAACCGCGCTGGCTTTGGGACGCAGGTTTTCAGTTATCATTTACCACAACAGCGGGGCTGCTGTATTTCTACCCGGTACTGAGCGGCCTGTGTACCCGTTACTTACCTGTGGGGATTGCCGAGATCCTGGCAGTATCTTTAACAGCACAGCTGGCGGCTTTGCCGTTTTTGATCCATTATTTTCATCAGCTTTCACTGAGTGGGCTGGCAGCTAATCTGCTTCTAGTACCGCTGCTGGAACTGGCACTACTGCTGACACTGGCGGGATATGCCCTCCTGCCGGTATTTGGGTTGGGAAAGCTGCTGTTTTTACTGGCAGGGCTTTTACTGCACCCCTTGCTGAATATCATTCACTGGCTGGCATCCGGCGGCTGGGCAACTGTCACTGTTGGCAGCTGGCCTCTTTTATGCGGCGCTGTCTATTATTTACTGTTGTTGCTGCTTTTCGGCAGCAGCGACTGGGATGATTTTACTGCTTGCGAAAGACGGTTGCTGATCGGTTTATGCTGCTGTATGCTGGTGGGGATCGGGCTTTATGATAAATTCAGGCCGCAGCCTCTGACCGTACATTTTATCGACGTGGGACAGGGGGATGCGGCACTGGTCGTAACACCGCAGCGTCAGACGCTGCTGATTGATACCGGTGGTCTGCGTGGTGACTATGATACGGGCAGCCGTATCGTTCTGCCCTATCTGCGTTACCTGGGGATTCGCAGTCTGGATATGCTGCTTTTAAGCCACGGACACCACGACCATGCAGGAGGAGCGGCCGCAGTAGCTAAAAATATACCTATACGCAGGCTCATTCTGCCTCAGGAACAGCCTTCAGCAGATATACAGGCACTGCTGAAGAATACCAAAGCGCAGCTTATATATGCCGAGAGCGGCACAAATTATTCCCTGGGCAATACTGCAATACAGATCATCAGCGCGCCTGTCGGCAGAGCTGACAGCGATGCAAATGAAAGCTCGCTGATCGTGAGGGTTGTATCTGCTGACGGCAGCATTGTTTTTACAGGTGATGCAACAGAAACGGAGGAACTGCTGGCAGCGGGGCAGGTTCAGCCCGGTCAGGTATTGAAGGTCAGTCACCATGGCAGTAATGCTTCTTCTTCAATGCCGTTTTTAGCGGCAGTCAGTCCGCAGCTGGCGGTTATCTCAGTCGGTGCGGCCAACAGCTACGGCCATCCTGGCAGTGAAACGCTGCAGCGTCTGGCAACCTGCGGGGCTCAGGTGCGGCGTACAGATCAGGACGGAGCGCTTAAAATCACTTTTGACGGCAGCCAGGTAAAATGTTATAGTTATCGGTATCAGAAGGAATTTTTTTAGTGGCTTGAAGGAGTACAAACATGGAAATCACTGCAGAAAAAATTATGCAGCAATTAAGTGCCGGCACACAGGTAGCTGGTGTAATCGCAGTGTTCGGCGAAGAAGGCTATTATAAAGATAAAATAGCCGCTGCTTTACCGCGGGCTGTTTTTGGCGACGCCGCGCTGGAAGACAGGGAAATAACTGTTTTTGAGCGTGATACGGATATAAAGGAAGTATCTGCTGCTGTCAATACCTACCCTTTTTTCTCAGGACGCAGTCTGGTTATCATTAAAGATGAAAAGCTGTGGGGAGGTAAGGATGGCGGCGAAAAACGCAAACAGCAGCAGGAAGAGCTGGCAGAACTGCTGGCGGATGTGCCTGAACATTGTCAGGTACTGCTGTTAGGCGAAAAAATCGATAAACGCGGTAAACTTTATAAAAGCCTGCTTAAAACTGCTGCGATGGTGGAATGCAAGTCTCTCAAATCCTATCAGCTGAAGCCCTGGCTGGACGAACAGGCTGCGCTGCGCGGCTGCTGTTTTGATTATGAAGCGTCACAAACGATCATGGAATATCTGTCGGTAACTGACAATGCACCGCTGCTGCTGCTGGAACAGGAAATCGAAAAACTATCGGTTTACGCCGGTGAACGTAAGATTTGGACCAAAGATGATATCGAGCAGACTTTCGCTGCGTTGCCTGAAGTTTCGCGCTTTGCGCTGCTGAACGCCATTGCCGAAAAGAAGCTGGGGCAGACTTTGGAGCTTTTGGGTGAAGAACGTAAGCACGGTAATACTGTGCTGGCGCTATGCGGCCTGGTTTCGTTCCAATTGCGACGTCTTGGACGTGTCAAAGAACTTCTGGAAGGAAGGGCCTCGCAGGCCGAGATCGCTTCAGAGTTAAAAGCCGCGCCTTTTGCTGTAAAAAAAATGGCGGAGCAGAGCCGCCGCTTTGGCTTGGGTGAACTGGAACGGGCACTTTTGGAACTATCACAGCTCAATATCGAAATCCGCTATGGCGGCCGGCAGTTTGAAAAGCTGGAAGAGATATTGATCCGGCTTTTGAGCAAGTGATATTTGGTGTTTGGTTAAAAAAGTGCTTAAAGTTTGTTTTAAACACTGGACAAGCCTGACTGTTGTTTGTTATAATGATGGCGATAGATCAATGGGGATCTTTCTATTTTATTGCTTAAAAATAGGAAGGTCCTTTTTATATTTGTATTTCAGCTTCAGCATTGGGAAAGGAGCGCGGCACAGTGCCGCAAGTGATTACTATGATGAACAAAGAAATGTTGTATTACATTAACCCCGAACAGCAAACCCCGGAGGAACTGAAGGCTTTGCTGGAAATGCACCCGGAAATCAAATTTGTTTCTTTTATGGGTGTGGACTTTGCCGGTAACGATACCGACGAAAAAGTGCCCATCAATTTATTTATCGAAGATATCAACAGCTTCCTGGAAGGCATGGCTGCTCAGACTGACGGTTCTTCCGTTGTTTTGCCGGGCATTGCTACTTTAAATAACGCCCGCGTCGATATGAAGGTCGACAAAAGTGTCAACTGGTATATTGATTATAATTACGAGCATTTTGATGCTCAGACAGGTAAAATGGTCGGAACCCTGCGCATACCCTGTTTCCTGATCCACAACGAAATCTTTGTTGATTCCCGTTCGATCCTGCAAAACAGCCTGGATTATGTGGAAGCACAAATGCTGGAAATGTTCAAAAAACATCCGCAGATAGCAGGTCTTGAACATGTTGACCTGTCTCAGATCGAAAAACTGGTCTTTACCTGTGCTACCGAGCTGGAATTCTGGGTCAAATCTCCGCGTGAAGACGCACCGATCGAAGCCCTTTCTTCTTCGCAGATGATGCAGGAGCAATACTGGCAGCGTACCCGCGGTAACGTGCGTACCGCTTTAGAACAGACTATAGAAATGATGGAAGCTTATGGTCTGGAACCGGAAATGGGCCATAAAGAATGCGGCGGCGTACGTGGACAGATCGACGGCGCAGGTCATATGACGCATGTTATGGAACAGCTGGAAGTAGACTGGAAATTTAACGTCGGTCTGCAAACTGCTGATAACGAACTGCTGGCCCGCATTATCGTTAAAGAGGTTTTTCGGATGAACGGTCTGGAAGTTTCCTTCCAGGCTAAACCGATCCCCGGCGTTGCAGGAAGCGGAGAACATACCCATGTCGGTATTGCCGCAAAACTCAAAAATGGTAAAATGGTCAATCTGTTTGCGCCCGGCGATATGAAAGCGGATTTTCTGTCTGCTATCGGTTACGGTTCAATGATGGGCCTTTTGAAGAACTATGAGGTCATCAATCCTTTTATTTCAGCTACGATCGATTCATTGAACCGCTTGAAGCCAGGTTTTGAAGCCCCTGTCTGTATCGTTACCTCTTTGGGTATCAGTCCGCAGGTCCCTTCCCGTAACCGTACGATTCTGGCAGGTTTGATCCGCGATATCGACAGCCCGATGGCGACCCGTATAGAAATGCGTTCGCCTAATCCTTATACTAATACCTATATTGCTATCGCTGCTTTCTATCTGGCAATGTGGGATGGAATCAAGGCTTGTGTGGAATCAGGCAAAAAATTGAAGGAACTGGAAGCCGAATTGTCCAAAAAGGCCGGCGTTGAAGGCTTCTATCTGGAAAAAGACCGCGAATACCGCAGCGAAGATGATGTTTTTGAAGACTTCAGCGAGGAAGAACGCAGCCGTCTGTTTGGTAAACCGCCTGCAACTGTGTGGGAAAATATGTGCGGCTTTAATAAATATCCTGAAAAGAAAGCTGCTCTTACCAGCGGCAATATCCTGCGCGCAGAATTTATCGATTCTTTTGCCAAAGGTGCCTTGGTTCGCTGGCAGACCGAGCTCTTAAACAGGATCATCCCCGAATTCCATGCTGAGATCGTGGCAATGAAATGTCTGCATGACACTGGCTTCTATAATAAATGTGACGATGAGCTGTGGGAGAAGATCGCAGCGCTGCGTGTTATGTTGGCTAAAGATTCTGTCGAGGCTCCGTGTATCTTTACTATGATCCGCGATGCTTTTAGCCGCGGCGATTTTGATGCCGCCTCCAAGTTAAAGCTGGAAATGGTAAAAACAATGGAGAAGCTGAGAAGCTGTTATCACGATTACAAGCAAAATATCATCGACTGATAAAGCATATACGTTTTGGATCCGCCGGAAAATATTATCGGCGGGTCCTATTATTTTTCACAAAATGTTTTCTTGACTGGAGCGCAGACCAGACCTATATAATTTAAACAAGGAAAAAGAAGAGGGCGCTGTTGTCGTCCTTTTCCGCAATGATATCAACATTTTTTACGGAACTGCTTTTTATGCGGCAGGTAATTACGGTCTTTTGGGAGCGGTATAGCTTGGCATAAAACAGTATGGTAGCGGGAGAGAGGGGAAAAAATGAGATGGAGTAAAGCTTTTTCAAAAACTGGCCTGCTGGCATTGATGCTTGCCGTGGTCGGGATTGGTATCTTTTTTTATGAACGTCAATATTGCGGCGCCGAACAGCCTGCGCGTTACGAGCCGCAGCAGCTGCGGCAGGTGATTACTGCCGACAGTAAAACCTCGCGGACTATTATGTGGCAGACGCATGCGCCGGAAAGCGATGCCTGGGTGGAATATAAGCTGCAGGGCGAAAATGAGCTTCACAGGGTGCGGGCGCAGGGCAAAGAATTTGCAACAGATTCAGGGACGGTTTATCAGCAAAGTGTGACGCTGACAGCTTTGGAGCCGGGAACTGTTTATGAATACAGGGCTGGCGGCGGCAAAGAATTTTCTGCATGGCAAACGTTGAAAACAGATACCGGAGGCGCTTTTACGGCTTTGATCTTCGGCGATTCGCAAAGCCTTGATTATAATGTCTGGCGTAAGACTGCCGCTTATGCTTACAGTCACGATCCGGAAGCCGCCTTTTTCATCAATATGGGCGATCTTGTAGATAACGGCGAGCAATACAGCCAGTGGCGCAGTTGGTTCCGTGGAGCGTCCGGGCTGTTGCCGCAGATTCCGGTTGCTCCTATCAGTGGCAACCATGAAAATTATTCGCTGCAATGGAAACCTTACCGCGGCGATTTATATCTTAATTTGTTCGATCTGCCCCTGAATGGGCCGGAGGGTTTGCAGAAGCAGGCTTACAGCTATGATTACGGCGATGTGCATTTTTCTGTAATCGATACGCAGCAGGAGGAATTAAACGAGTGGCAGCCTGAACTGATAGCAAGTCAGGTGAGCTGGCTGGAGCGCGATCTGGCCGCCAGTGATAAGAAATGGAAAATCGTGTTGGTGCACCGTAATCTGTTCCGCTATCAGGACGGCAGACCCAATGAATTGGGTGCGGCACTTTTACCAGTTATTGACCGTGGCAATGTCGATGTAGTTTTTTCTGCTCATAATCATACCTACGGCCGTTCTGCTCCGTTTAAAAACGGTAATGTGGCATCACAGGGAACGATCTATATTTCTTCGGGCCGCAGTGGTGATAAAACATGGGCCGGTTCGCGTTCCAAGCCGCAGGAGGTCGCTTTTGACGGCGTGCTTGACCAGCCTAATTATATGAAGCTGACTGTTAATGACGGTAAGCTGACAGTGACCAGCCTGAAGCAGGACGGTAAGCTGATCGATACGGTGACGCTGACGAAATGACAAGCTCCCGATTTTTTGATATAATGTTATTATTAACAAATCAATGAATGGAGTGACATCATGGCTAAAGACAGTTCTTTTGACGTTGTATCGCAGGTCGATATGCAGGAAATGGACAATGCGGTCAATCAAACGAAAAAGGAGATCGCCCAGCGTTATGATTTCCGCGGCAGTGATGCCAGCATCGAATTAGAAGAAAAATGTATCAAATTGGCAGCTGAAGACGAATACAAGCTGAACGCTATCATCGATATGCTGCGTGCCCGTATGGCTAAACGTGATATCCCGCTGCGCTGCCTGGAGCTGGGTAAGGTAGAGCCGGCATCCAAAGGCACAGTTCGCCAGACACTTACTATCCTGCAGGGTATACCGAAGGAAAAAGCCAAAGCGATCGTAGCCGCGATCAAAGCGACTAAATTGAAAGTCAATGCTCAGATGCAGGACGATCAGGTACGCGTCAGCGGAGCTAAAAAAGACGATCTTCAGGCTGTTATCCAAACGCTGAAAGCAGGCGACTTCGGCGTAGATTTACAATTCATCAATATGCGCTAAACTGGATTTTTATACTTCCTACGTAACGTAGGAAGTATTTTTTTATTTTATTGTTTTTGCCAGAGTTTGCCTATATAATAAATATAATCCATATTGCAAACTTGCAATAAATTTGGTGACAAGGAGCTGATTTGTTGAATTGGAGAAAGAGGTAAAGAGATTAAAGCTACATGGTTTCAATAATCTGACGAAAAGCCTGAGCTTTAATATGTACGACATTTGCTACACTAAGACGGTAGCAGACAGGGAGGCTTACCTGCAGTATATCGACGAGCAGTATAATGCCGACCGTCTTACGGAAATTTTAACAAATGTTTCCAACATTATCGGAGCAAACATTCTGAACATCGCCAAGCAGGATTATGAGCCGCAGGGCGCCAGTGTCACTATCCTCATTGCCGAAGGCTGTCTGCACAGCGTTGGTGCTGAAGATAACAGTTCCGCTCCGGGCCCTTTACCGGAAACAGTTTTAGCCCATCTAGATAAAAGCCATATCACGGTGCATACCTATCCCGAATATAACCCTATCGGTGGTATCAGTACCTTTCGGGCCGATATCGACGTATCTACCTGCGGTGAGATCTCACCGCTGAAAGCGCTTAATTATCTGATCCACAGTTTCGATACCGACATTATGACTATCGATTACCGTGTGCGTGGTTTTACGCGTGATATTACAGGACATAAACTGTTTATAGATCACAATATCACTTCAATTCAAGATTATATCCCTGAGCTGATAAAGGAACATTACCAGATGATAGACGTGAACGTGTATCAGGAAAATATTTTCCATACCAAGTGTAAGCTCAAAGATTTCGACCTTGATAACTATCTGTTCGGGCTTAGCAAAGAACAGCTGCATCCAGGCGAAGTAAAACGGATTGAGGCCAAGCTGCGTCATGAAATGGACGAGATCTTCTACGGCAAAAATATGGACCGCATCAATCTTTAAGGAGGAGTAAGTATGCTGGATTTATGGTTTTCTGAATTTCACGCTCCCGACGCCAAACTTTCGATTTTGGTCAAAGAGCAATTATATAGCGAGCAGACTCCCTTTCAGAAAATAGACTTTTTTGATTCGGAAACTTTTGGTAAATTTTTCACTTTAGACGGGCTGATTATGATTACCGAAAAGGACGAATTTATTTATCATGAAATGATCAGTAATGTGCCGATGGCAGTTAATCCGGACATCAAAAAGGTCTTGATCATTGGCGGCGGTGACGGTGGTACTGCACGTGAGGTCTGCCGCTTTAAAACAGTAGAGCAGGTAGATATGGTCGAAATCGATGAACGTGTCGTACGTCTGTGCCAGAAATATTTTCCACAGACTGCTTGTGCGCTGGATAATGATCCGCGGATCAATCTGATTTTTGGCGACGGGTTAAAATTCGTACAAGACGCGCCTGAGGGTGCATATGATTTGATACTCGTCGATTCTACAGATCCGCTTGGACCTGGCGAAGGTCTTTTTACGACCGAGTTTTACCGCAATTGCTACCGGGCGCTGAATGATAAGGGTATCTTGATCAATCAGCACGAATCACCTTACTATAAAGAATATGCGTATGAAATGCGCCGGGCGCATAAAAAACTTGCTTCGGTATTTTCCATAGCAACAGTTTATCAATTTTATATGCCTACCTATTCTTCTGGACACTGGTTGTTCGGGTTTGCTTCGAAAGGTCTTGATCCAGTGAAAGATGCTGACTTTAAACGCTGGTCTGAATTTGGGCTGCAAAATCGTTATTATAATCCCGGGGTACATCTCGGTGCTTTTGCTCTGCCTAATTATGTACAGGAAGAACTTCAAAAAGAAGATTAATGATTCGTAACAAGGTATTCAGGTTTGTCTGCAAAAGCGGCAACACATTTATTGTGTTGCCGCTTTGTGATTTTATAACATAGATGGCTTTGTTTGAAAAATGTGTGATAAGATTATTTTTTTGTAATTTTATTTTAACAGTATTGCTGGATATATGTATGTGTGTTATGATTTATTTATAAAAATACAAGCAAAACTTTAAAGTGTATTTGCATAGTATTTTTGCTGTAAGAATAATAATTGGGTGAAGTTTTACCTGTAGAATTAAGAGGTGATAAATTATCAGATACAGTAAAGAATTTATGGAAGTCCATAAAAATAAGAATGGTGGGATAATGGTGAAGAAAGTAATTTTGTATTTATTAACTATGATCTTTGCACTCAGCACAGCTACGGCACTTGCTGCAGAACCTGCTGACGCTCCTGTGTCTATGCGTGAAAGAATGGAAAAAATCAGGGTGGAGAGCGACCCGGTATATCAGGCAGAAAAAGCCAAAAGAATGGAAAATATGCCTAAAGTAGCTGTGCTTTATGTAAATAATGCCGAAACTACTTATAATGACGAAGTAGATGGAGTGGTTTTAGGCAATTTGGAAAAATGCATCAATGATGATAAATATATTTATATCAATGGTGAACCATATATCGAAAAGTTAAACAAAGTTGGTATTGTTGATATTACTACGGCTGAAAGAGCCGATATAGTTGATGCTTTTGAAGGTGAAGATGTTGATTATGTCGTTTTTATTGAAGTGCAGCCGTTTATAGCAAGAGACAAAGTGACGTTCTTTACAGTTGGTAAAGATATAACGACTACTGTACCATTGAAAATCATTGATTTGGTAAATGGTAAATATTTATATAATGGCAAGTTTACTGAGAAAGCTTCCGACAGCACAATGATCGGCGGCATAGGTAATAAATCGGTTGCCATGAAAGCCCTGAATAAGATCAACGAACAGATCACTTCTGTTTTAACTGTCAGATTGCCGGAAGAAAAATCTGTTGCGGTAGCTGCTGATAAAAAATAGGTTCTATAATGAAAAAATATTTTGATAAAAGGCTTATGGGGGTCTTTTTAATGATATTTGTATTTTTTACTGCGGCCTGCGAAGCTGAAGCGGCTAAAAGCTTGCGACAGAAAAGCAGCGTGCTTTTGGTGTTTAACAATATCGCCGGAACACGTTATGATGAAAAGCTTACCCAAATAGCATTGGAAAAGCTGCAGAAGAAAATCTAAGGAATTTATCTTGAAATCGATGCTGAACCTTATGGTGAAAACTTCAAAGAAAAGTCATTCGAAAAAGCTTCATTTGCAGAATTGACGGCGCAGGTTGATGGCTGCGGGGCAGATTATTTTGTTTATACCGAGCTGCAGCCCATTACAAAAGAAACACATTTTAATTTTATATATTTTGATAAAAATGTGGAAACCGGGTTGGTTTTGCGGATCGTGGATTTAAAGAATGATAAAGAACTTTATAATAAAAAATATTTGATAAAAGCTGAAGATTCTACTGACTATTTCTTTATCGGCAGCGGATCAGTTGCACAGAAGGCGTTAGATGCCATACTGTTCAGAGCTGGCGAAGCGATTTCAGTCAAGCTTCCGCTTTAAAAATAATCTTTAACAGCCTCCAACAAGTTTTATTACTTGTTGGAGGCTGTTTTTTGTAAAACAGTTCGTTTTACAAACTTTACATTGATTTTACAAAACTGCGCTAACGGATTTTACTTTGCTGGGATATGCTATAGCCATAGTCAGAAAACTAAAAATAAATCATAAAAATTTTGGAGGCTATAGTGATGAAAATGAACAAAAAAGCAGCAGGTATTTTATTAGCAGCAATGAGTACGATGATTTTTACCGGCTGCGGCAGCAGTGAATCGGAAAAGAAGGCTGATAATGCGGCAGCAGGCAGTAAGATCGTTGTTATCTCCCGTGAGGATGGAAGCGGTACACGCGGTGCCTTTATAGAATTGTTCGGTATTGAGAAGAAGGATGCTGACGGCAAAAAAATCGACCATACTACTGATAATGCTGCCATTACCAATAATACTTCGGTCATGATGACTACTGTCGCCGGTAATAAAGAGGCTATCGGCTACATTTCACTGGGCTCTTTAAATGATACAGTAAAAGCGCTGAAAATCGATGGTGCAGAAGCAAGTGCAGCCAATGTAAAAAGCGGTGCTTATAAAATCGCCCGTCCGTTCAATATCTGTACGAAAGATGGTTTGAGCGAAGTTGCCCAGGATTTCGTTGCTTTCATTATGTCAAAAGAAGGCCAGGAGGTAGTAGCTAAGGCCGGCTGCATCGGCGATGACAAAGCTGCGCCTTATAAAGGAACCAAACCGGCAGGTAAAGTAGTTGTAGCAGGTTCGTCTTCCATAACTCCGGCAATGGAGAAACTGAAAGAAGCATATATGAAAATCAATCCGGCTGCTAATATCGAGATCCAGAGCAGTGATTCCACTACCGGCGTTAAATCTGCTGTCAGCGGTATATGTGACATTGGTATGGCTTCACGCGACTTGAAGAAGAGCGAGCTGGAACAGGGCTTAAAAGCAACTGTTATCGCTACTGACGGTATTGCGGTAATCGTAAATAAAGATAATAAAGTCGGCGATCTGAAAAAAGAACAGGTCGAAGCGATCTTTACCGGCAAGATTACTGAATGGAATAAACTGTAAGCAGATAAAACTGAACACTGTAAACTAACGGCTGCCTCTAGGGGCAGCCGCCTGTATAATGTGAGGGAGTATGGAGAAGCGTAAAGAAGAAATAATGAAGTTTGTTTTTCTGCTGGCGGCGTGTGCCTCTATCGCTACAGTAGCTATGATTTGTCTGTTTTTGTTTGCCAACGGGCTGCCGACTATCGGCAAAATCGGCGCTGCAGATTTTTTCTTAGGAGAAAGATGGCGTCCTGCCAACGATGTCTACGGCATTCTGCCGATGATCCTGGGCAGCTTGTACGTTACGCTGGGAGCGATCGTCGTTGGAGTTCCGGTCGGGATTTTGACGGCTGTCTTTATGGCGCGTTTCTGTCCTGAGAAAATATACAATGTGCTGAAGCCTTCTGTAGAATTGCTGGCTGGTATTCCTTCAGTTGTCTATGGTTTTTTCGGACTGGTAGTGATGGTCCCGTTTATCCGTGAACATATCGGCGGTACCGGCAGCAGTATGCTTACGGCTTCACTGCTTTTAGGCATGATGATTTTGCCGACACTGATCAGCGTCGCTGAAGCCGCGTTGCGTGCGGTGCCTGACAGTTATTATGAAGGGGCTCTGGCTTTAGGAGCAGGGCATGTCCGCAGTGTATTTTTTACAGTCGTGCCGGCTGCCAAGTCGGGGATTATGGCGGCGATCATTCTGGGAATGGGACGGGCCGTCGGCGAGACGATGGCTGTAATTATGGTCGCAGGCAATCAGGCCAGAATGCCTATAGGTATTTTAGAAGGCGTGCGCACGATGACAACAAATATTGTCATTGAAATGGGATATGCTGCGGATCTGCACCGTGATGCGTTGATTGCAACGGCTGTCGTTCTGTTTGTATTTATCCTGATTATTAATTTGACTTTTTCGTACCTGAAAGGTAAGGTGGTGCAGCAATGACGGGTTTAAAAGCGCAGCTTAACCGTAAGCTGCATGAATGCGGACGCGATCCGCTGTCGTTGTTTTTACTGGGCTGTGTGATTGCTGCAGCGCTGATTACTTTCATGGTGTTGAGTTTTTTACTGGGGTATATTTTGTGGCAAGGGTTGCCAAATATAGAAACAGGTTTGTTTGCTTTGCAGTATAATTCAGAAAATGTTTCTCTGTTTCCTGCTTTGGTTGATACAGTGCTGATGGTAATAATGGCGCTGGCTATTGCGACTCCGCTTGGTATATTTGCGGCGGTCTATCTGGTCGAATATGCCAGCCGCGGCAACAGGCTGGTAAGCTTGGTACGTGTAACTGCTGATACTCTTGCCGGTATCCCTTCGATTGTATATGGTTTGTTTGGTATGCTGTTCTTCGTTACTTATTTGAAATGGGGCTATTCCTTACTTGCCGGCGCCTGTACTGTTGCGATCATGATTTTACCTCTTATCATGCGCACGACAGAAGAAGCATTAAAAGCGATCCCTGACAGCTACCGTGAAGGCAGTTATGGCTTAGGGGCAGGCAAGCTGCGGACCGTTTTTGCCGTAGTTCTGCCTTCAGCGGTTCCCGGTATTCTGGCGGGCGTTATTCTTTCCATTGGCAGAATCGTAGGCGAAACGGCAGCGCTTATTTATACAGCCGGTACGGTGGCGGCACTTCCTGACGGGGTGCTGTCGTCAGGACGAACTCTGGCAGTACATATGTATGTGCTGGCCAGCGAGGGTTTGTACATGAAACAGGCTTATGCGACGGCTGTAATTTTAGTTGTGATCGTTGTTGCTATCAACGCTCTGTCGAGCAGACTGGCAAAACAATTGATGAAGGGAAAATAATATGGATACGAAAATAGCTATTGAAACTTTGGATTTATATTACAGTGAATTCCATGCGCTAAAAAATATCAATATGCGGATACCGGAAAAAGAGATTACTGCATTTATAGGTCCTTCTGGCTGTGGCAAATCAACACTGCTGAAATCTTTGAATAGAATGAACGATCTTATCGAAGGCTGCCGTATTACAGGCAGGGTTTTGCTGGACAATGATGACATTTATGCCAATGACGATGTTAATTTGCTGCGTAAACGTGTGGGCATGGTTTTTCAAAAGCCGAATCCTTTTCCGATGAGTGTGTATGATAATATTGCTTTCGGACCTCGAACACATGGCGTCAAAGGCAAAGCTAAGCTGGATGATATGGTGGAGGAGGCTTTGCGTAAGGCGGCAATCTGGGATGAAGTCAAGGACAGGCTTGATAAAAGCGCTTTGAGTTTTTCTGGTGGTCAGCAGCAGCGGCTCTGCATTGCCCGCGCGCTGGCGGTACAACCGGAGGTTTTGTTAATGGACGAGCCTACTTCGGCACTGGACCCGATTTCGACCCTGAAAATAGAAGATTTGGCATTGGAATTGAAGCAAAATTATACTATCGTGATTGTAACGCATAATATGCAGCAGGCGGTGCGTATTTCTGATAAAACAGCCTTTTTTCTTTTGGGTGAAGTGGTAGAGTTCAACGATACTGATAGTTTGTTCTCGAACCCGCAGGAGAAAAAGACTGAAGATTATATTACAGGGAGGTTTGGCTGATGGTAAGGAGCAGATTTGCGGCTCAGATGGAGCTTTTGAACACAGAACTGATCGTAATGGGCACTTTGTGCGAGAATGCTTTGGAGCATGTGATGCAGGCTTTGCAGGAAGATAATGATGCTTTGAACAGAGAAATTATTATTTTAGGCAAACGCACAGAGGAAAAAGAGCGGGAAGTAGAGAATATTTGTATAAATCTGCTTTTGAAGCAGCAGCCTGTCGCTTCTGATTTGCGTCAGATTTCAGCGGCGCTGAAAATGATTACGGATTTGAGCCGTATCGGTGAACAGGCGGGCAATATTGCTGAGATTTTAGGCAAGGCTGAATTTGGCAGGGATTACGATACAACGCTTTTGCAGCAAATGGCGACAGCGGCGAAAAAGATGGTCAGTACCAGTCTGGACGCTTTTGTGAAGGGCGATCTGCGCCTGGCTCAGCAGGTAGAGCGTGACGATGATGTCGTTGACGAATTGTTCAGCAGGGCAAAAAAAGAATTGATCCAGGTCATACGCAGCACGCAGGATAGCGGAGAGCAGGCTATTGATTACCTGATGATCGCCAAGTATTTTGAAAAAATCGGCGACCATGCGGTAAACATTTCCCAATGGGTGCTGTTTATGATTACAGGAGCACATGAGGAGGATACTGTGCATGATCTTTTGCGTGGAGGACGATCCTAATATTCGTGAATTAGAAGTTTATACATTGCAGTCAGTTGGTTTTAAAGCTCTGGGCATAGGCAGCGGTGATGAGTTGTTCAAAGCGCTGGAATGCGGCAAGCCGACTCTGATTCTGCTGGACATCATGCTCCCGGGTGAAGATGGCCTTAGTCTGCTGAAGCGGCTGCGCAGCGATAAACGGACCGCACAGGTGCCGGTGATCATGGCAACAGCCAAAGGCTCAGAATTCGACAAAGTTCATGGTCTTGATAATGGGGCTGATGATTATATAGCCAAACCTTTCGGCATGATGGAAATGGTGTCGCGGGTCAAAGCCGTACTGCGGCGTTATAAGCAGGAGGATAAGCAGAGCAGGCTTACTGCCGGCGAGTTGGTAATGGAGATCGATAAACACCGCGTGATGGCCGGTAGTCAGGAGGTAGTTCTGACATTTAAGGAATTTGAGCTTTTACATAAGCTGTTAGAGCGGCCGGGACAGGTTTTTACGCGCGAACAGCTTTTAACTGATATCTGGGGTTATGATTTTGCCGGCGAGACACGTACTGTCGATGTTCATGTGCGTACGCTGCGGCTGAAACTGGGCGAAGCAGGAGCATTGGTAGAAACTGTACGCGGCGTCGGTTATCGTATAGGAGCTGGCTATGAGAAATAAAATTTTCAGCGGTCTGCTGTTTTTGTCAACGGCGGCTGTTATCATTGCTTCCGTGCTGATTGCGGTTATTATGTACCAGGGGTCGATGACCACAATGCAGCGTGATTTGAGACAGGAAGCAACTTTTATAAAAATGGGTCTGGAACAGAGCGGGAAAAGCTATCTGCAGGCATTGACCATGGAAAGCGGTAAGCTGACTCGTGTTACTTTGATTGCTCCTGACGGCAGGGTCATCTATGACAATCATGTGGCAGCCGAAAAAATGCTCAATCATAAAGATCGTGAGGAAGTACAGGAAGCGTTAGCAAGTGGAATTGGTTTGGCCGAGCGTATGAGCGATACTCTGTCAGAAAAAACTTTTTATTTTGCGCTGCGGCTGGATAATGGTGATATACTGCGTGTTGCAAGAACGACAGACTCTGTTTTTGCGACGGTGGCCGGCAGTATTCCCTATATGATCGCGGTAGTGCTGGTGGTGGCTTTGGTGGCTATGCTTCTGGCACGGCGGATTACTGATAAAATGGTTTTACCGCTGGATCAGGTGGATCTGGAAAACCCACTGGAAAATGATACTTATGATGAACTGGCACCGTTTTTAACACGGATCGCCCAGCAGCAGAGGCAGGTTTCAGAAGGCTTAAAGCAGCTGCGGCAGAAGCAGAATGAACTGGCGGCTATTACTCAGAGTATGAATGAGGGTCTGATCCTTTTGAATGACCGGCAGAATATTTTATCGATCAACGACAGTGCCGCCAAATTATTTGGTTTGCAGGATCATGAAGTCGTTGGTAAAAATATTCTGACTTTGGAGCGAGGCCAGGAAGTGCAGGAGCTGCTGCAGAAGGTAGCTGTGGGCGGCAGCGGTGAAAGTCTGTATCAGAAGGACGGGCGCTTTTATCAGCTATGCGGCAGCAGTGTTGGCGGTAAAGGCAGCGTATTGCTGATTTTTGATGTTACTGAAAAGCGTGCAGCAGAAACACTGCGGCGTGAGTTTTCTGCAAATGTTTCGCATGAACTGAAAACACCGCTGCAGTCGATTTTGGGTTATGCTGAGATTATGAAAAACGGGTTAGTTCAGGAAGGAGATAAGCAGCGCTTTCTGGAAAAAATCTACAGTGAGGCCGGGCATCTGATTGTGCTTATCGATAATATTATGAAACTGTCGCGTTTAGACGAGTCGGCGAATAATATGAACAACCTGGAAATTATCGAATTGAAAAAGCTGGCTGAAGGTACAGTTCAGCGTCTGCAGGAACAGGCTGCCGGAAAAAATGTCGCAATAAGCGTCAGTGGCTGTGAAGCTGAGGTAGAAGGAGTACCTGCAGTTTTGAGCGAGGTTATTTATAACCTTATTGACAACGGGATCAAGTATAATCGTGAAAACGGCAGCGTTGAGATTACAGTAGCCGTAATTCCCGGTGAAGCAGTACTGACATTTAAGGATACCGGCTGCGGTATCGGCAGTGCTGATAAAGAGCGGGTTTTTGAACGCTTTTACAGGGTTGATAAAAGTCACTTTAAAGAAACCGGCGGCACAGGTTTGGGACTTTCCATAGTCAAGCATGGGGTGATGTTCCATAAAGGTCGCATTGAGCTGGAAAGTGAACTGGACAAAGGGACTACTATAAAAATCTTTTTGCCGCGGAAATAATTTAAACACCCTCCACCAATAATTATTTGATGGAGGGTGTTTTGTTTTTATTGTAAAATTAATAATAAAACTTATATTTAATTGCTCAAAAGATATAATTTTGTTAAAATGAATATAAATATTAAAAACATAATAAACAAGCTTGATTGACAGGAAAGATAAGGTAGCAATTTTCATATGAAGCTTCTTAAAAGTACTTTTGTTTGGTTAGCGATAATAATATCTATTTGTGCCTGTGTGACTGCAAATGCTGCAGAAACACAGGCTAAAAAAGTTTTAAAGGTGGCATTCCCTGAAACACGCGGTATATGTGAGACATACGCAGATGGCACACGTGGCGGTGTTGTCTATGAATGGTTAGTTGAAATCGCTAAATATACAGGTTGGGAATATGAGTTTATTGGAGATTCCATTAGCCAGTCAATAAAAAATATGGAACATAATAAATATGATCTTATGGGTGCTGTGTTAAAGTCACCTGGATTTGGTGAAAACCTGTATTATCCTGAACATCTGATGGGTTATAGCTACAGTTTGCTGATTTATAACAAAAATGACCAGAATATCAAGGGATTTGATATCAAAAGTCTGGAAGGGAAAACGATTGGTGTTTTTGCCAAGGCTACTGATAAAATAAAGCGCTTAAATAATGTTTTAGAATTCAATGATATAAAAAGCGATATCAAATATTACGGTACTTCTGATGAATTTGAAAGTTCTTTGGATAATGGTGAAGTGGAGCTGCTTTTAGTAAGCGATCTTTTTAACAAGCTGGCTGATTATAATGTCGCATTGCGTTTTAATTCTGAACCTTGTTATATCGTTGCCAGGAAGGACGATCCGGAAACAAGTGCGCAGCTGAATGAAGCTATAAAAAAGATTTATGCAGTCAATCCGAATTTTGGCGAAGCCCTGTTTCAAAAATATTTTCCTGTCAATTACAGTAACACTGCTGTATTCTCAGAACAGGAAAGTACGTTTATACATAAAAATGGCCCATTTAAGGTAGCTGTAGTAAAAAACAATTATCCTTTTTATTATATTAAGGATGGTGAACCTAAAGGTATCGTTCCTGAAATTTTTGCATTGATTGCTGCTCAGATCGGAGCGGAGTTTGAGTATATAACGGCTGCTTCCTATGGGCAGACTTTGGAATTGGTCAAAAGCGGTCAGGCAGATATCCTTGGTTATTATATCAATGAAAATGACGCCTTTAATCCTGATGGTTTAAATATCACCAAAAATTATATGATGCTTAATTCTATAATCATGCGTAATAAGTATACACCTTTCCCAAATGATAAAAATATTGCTGCAGTCATAAACGGCAGCTGTGCATCGCGTAATATCAAACATACAGACGTTGCGCATTTTGATACATATGAAGAATGTCTGAATGCAGTAGATTCGGGAGAAGCTTCTTATAGCAGAATACCTGTCGTTGTTTTGGAAGATCTGTATATGAGTGATTATTATACTAATATCATTCCTGTTATAGAGAGTCCTGAGATATATTTGTCTTTGGGGGTCAGCAGCAGTAATGATATACAGCTGTATTCTATTTTGAATAAAAGTCTGGTCAACCTGACCAATGAGCAGACTGCGCAGGTTTTATCCAATAATACCTTGATGTCTGGCAAGAAAGAAATGTCTTTCAAGGCTTTGGTTTATTCTAATCCGGTCATATTTTCTCTGATCATAATTGGGTTTATTTTACTTGTGGTAACGATTGTTTTTATGTATTTTTGGTTTAAAATGAAAAATCAGGTCATTTATTTTAAAATGAAAAAAGTAGAAAACATCAGCAAGGTGCGTTCAGAGTTCCTTTCCAGGATGTCACATGAAATAAGAACTCCTTTGAATGCAATCATCGGATTGGCTAATCTGATGCGGCTTTCCGGTGAAGGGGATCCTGTGACGCAGAAAAATATTTCCAAAATTGATTCTTCTGCTAAATTTTTATTATCGATCGTCAATGATATCCTTGATATGTCAAAAATAGAAAGCGGCAAGATCCAGATCGAAAGCAGACCTTTTTCTATGGATAATCTGCTGCGGCAGCTGAGCAATATTTTTCTGGTGATGGCGGAAGAGAGGAAAATCAAATTACAGTTTAAATGCTGTTTTACACATAAAAATTTTGTTGGAGATGAGCTGCGTTTAAAGCAGGTTCTTATTAATTTGCTCTCCAATGCCCATAAATTTACAGAAAACAATGGCGAGATAACGGTAACGGTTCTGGAAAGTGCTGCTGAAGAAGGGGTTTCTGAGCTGCGTTTCAGTGTTTGTGATACAGGCATTGGTATTCCTGAAACAGATTTGGAACGTATTTTTGGATCGTTTGAGCAGGTCTTCCGAAAAAGCCGCAGCAATCAGCAGGGAACTGGGTTGGGGCTGGCTATCAGCCGCAATTTGGTAGAATTGATGGGCGGTATTTTAAGTGTACGCAGTGAGGTTGAAAAAGGTTCTGAATTTTTCTTTACTATCAAGCTGCCTGTTTACGAAAAACAGTTTGATGAAATCCTGGAGAATAATAACGAAGTCAGACTACATAGTTATTTAGCGGGTAAAAATATTTTGTTGGCAGAAGATAATGATCTTAATGCCGAGATTGCCGTAACGATGTTGGAAATGCAGGGGGTACATGTTGAACGCGTTGTAAACGGACAGCAGGCTGTAGACAGGTTTCAGGAAACTTTACCAGGCACTTATGACCTGATTTTAATGGATCTGCAGATGCCGGTAAAGGGCGGGCTTGAAGCTGCTGCAGAGATCAGGTCTTTGAGCAGGGACGACGCACAGGAAATACCAGTTATCGCTATGACGGCCAATACGCTGCAGGAAGATCGTGAGAAAGCGCTGGCTGCGGGAATGAATGCTTTTATTCCCAAGCCGTTCGATGTGGAACAATTGTATAAAAGTATTGAAAAGTTTCTGCATTAGCTGATAGTATTTGCTGAAGTCATAACAAAAGAAACTTTTATCAAGGAGAGGTTGCTTTGCAGCAAAAAAAATTGTGTTTCTTGGCTATATTTTACCTGGTGCTTTTCTCAATGAAAACCGCGGCTGCAGCGGGTGAAGCGGAATTTTATTTAGAGCCGATGATAGTTACGGCTGCGCGTTATGACAACAGTGCAGGTAAACCAGGTTACTATAAAGTTGATGAAAAGAAGCTGGAAAACGGCAATTATGATAATGCTTTGGATGTGATTAAGCAACTGCCGGGCGTTACTTTGATGGCAAGGGGCGCCAGCGGTGGTATGAATGCCTATAGTAAGATTTTGCTGAATGGTTCTGACCGTTATTTGGTAATTATTGACGGTGTGCGTTCTAACTGGAACGGCAGCAGTTATAATGATTTTGATTTCAGCGTACTGCCGGCGGGAATGCTGGAAAGTGTAGAGGTTTTGTCGTCAGCAGCCGGAAGCGTTTACGGTAATGCTGCTAAAGGCGGTGTGATCAGGATAACTACAAAAAAAGCTGTTGAAGGTGTTAAAACCAGTATCAATCTGGAAACGGGCAGTTATGGACGTGAGCAAGAGAATATTTTACATTTAGGCAAAAGCGGTGAATGGAGCTGGTCGGTTTATGCCCGAAAAAGTATTATGGGCGATTACAGTAGTGCAAGGCAGAGTATACCTTCATACGAAAATGTTGAAAATGCTGGTATCAAATTGACCAAAGCCTGGGGTGAAACTGCTGATCTGACTTTAAGCTACAGCGTTTTCAGCGGCAGGTATAAATCAAAGATCTTCAATTATAAGAATACGGAACCTGATGAAACTAAGCCGCCAAAGTTATTTAAAAATATTTTTATGACCGATGCCCGCAAGACAGAAGATAATCTAACTCTGGAATATGAGCGTAAATTTTCGGATACAGAAAATAATATTGTGGGTATTTACAGACGCAGCAGCAATGCCGCCTATGATAGAAGTTTAAATGTTGAACGACCATGGCTGCTTGATTTACGGACGGAAGGTTTTTTTGACCGTTACAGTAAACAGTGGCACCCAAAACATACTTTGACCGGCGGTGTGGAATATTACAAGGATCAGGTCCTTGATTATCAGGATCTGGCAGCAAAATATAGTGACGGAACTGTGATCAGCAAAGCTGTTCATCTGCAGGATTCCTGGCAGCTGGCTGACAGCGTCAAAGCTGTCGGCAGTCTGCGTCAGGATTGGAATTCTTATGCAGGGAGCAAGCTTTCTCCTGCTTTGTCGTTGGAATATCAGCCCTCTGAAAAGGTATTATATACTTTGGCCTATACAGAATATTTTGCGCCGCCCAAGCAGCTGCAGATATTTTCTCCTGATTATGGTGACGAGGCGCTGAAGCCAGAAGAAGGTAGGGTTTATGAAGCGGGATTAACTTATATACCGGATGAGTCTTCGTCATTAAAAATTAATGTTTTTCATCGTGATGCAACTGATGTCATTGCAGTAGATATAAGTTTACCAAAATATCTTCGTCGATATGCCAATATTGCGCATGAGAAAGCAACAGGATTTACTGTTTCCGCATCGAAACGGTTTTCAGAAAAGTGGCGTTCTCTGGTGGCTTATACACAGACGAAAGTGGATACAGAACGTAAAAATTCAAGCCCTGTAAGTACGATGATACCTCACGGTGAACTGTTGCTTGATTTGATGTACGAATATGATAAGTATAGTGTGCTGCTGCAGGGGCGCGGAGTTTTTGATCAGGCTAACGGCCGTGGTGAAAATCGTTTTGCCAATAATAATTACTGGGTATGGAATGCTTCATTGAACTATAAACTGCAGAAAAATACCAGGCTTTATGTGAAGGTCAATAATATTTTTAATCAGTTTTATTCCAATTGGGACAATGAGAGCGGCGGATTTCTTGGATTTGATGAGTGGTATGCCGAACCTGGGCGTAACTATCAAATTGGTATAAACTACAGTTTTTAATGCTTCAGGAAAACAGCAAAAGCCATCTGTGTATTTGCAGATGGCTTTTCTGTATTGTGGAATTCTGGTGTTCAGCTCAAAGTTAAAGAAAGAGAGATGTTTAGATTAAATTTATTAAATGTTTATCTACAAGTTGCTGATCGGTATGCAAAAAAAATCAGAAGACATCCGATGCAGATGTTGATTAATTGCTGTAGTGAAGGTGACAATAGAGGTGCGCTGCTGTTACCTAAAAAAGCGAGCAGACAGAGAAATAAGAACGTTGCACTTATACAGCCACAGGTGAAAGAAAGAAGCTGCTGTCTGTTGAGCCGGTACTGGGAAACTTGTGCTGAAAGCATACCTAACCAGAAAATAATCGTCAGGGGATTGCTGAGCGTAAGCAGCCCTGCAGCGTAAAAACTGCTGATTTGTGGCAGCATAATAGTGGCAGTTGAAATCTGTGGATGAAAAACATCAGCTAAAGCAGTAACTGCAAAGTAGAGAAGCACGGCAGCACCGCAATAACGTAGTTTTTTTTGTATGCCCGGATAATTTTTCAGGCAAGTTCCTAAACCATATAATGCCAGCAGGATATAGAAAGCGTCAACCAAAACTACTGCCAGTACGGCTTTCAACGCTTCGGTTATTCCCCGGGCAATAGCTGTTTGCAGAATAAAAAGACAAACCGGACCGATTGACAGCTGTAAAATTATACCAAGGCGCAGACCGCGTATAAAAGAGTTCAGCAATTTAACTCTTCCTTTAGCGTTGCCAGAGTAATAAAGGTATTAGAACTGCTGACGCCGGTGATTTTTTTTAGCTTATTAGTAAGAAAGCTTTCCAGAGCATCGGTATCGCTGACGCTTACTTTAAGCAAATAGTCGTAAGCTCCGGCAAGATGATGACATTCAAGTACATCCGGAAGAACGGTTATCTGACTGCGGAAAGCATTGATATGCTCGGTTTTATCAATATTTACAAAAATAAAAGCTAAAAGTTTTTGCCCGGTCTGCCGGCGGTCGAGCTTGATTGTATACTTTTGAATAATCGAATTTTGTTCGAGTTTACGTATTCTTTCGGCAACAGCAGGAATTGACAGTTTTACTTTTTTACTTATCTCAGAAGCGGTGACGCGCCCATTTTCCTTTAAACAGTCTAGAATTGCAGTATCAATATTGTCCATAAAAACCTCCTTAAGTAAATAATATAGCAATTCTTTATTAAAAGTAAATAATTTATTGAAAAACGATAAATATTTAAGTAAATAGGCAGATAATATAAAAAAATACCGTTGGACTAAGTTGTTCAACGGTATTTTAAGACAGTTATTTCTTTTTATCTTTTTTCAGTTCTACATCAATTTCAAAAAGTCTGTTCCAGGGGAAAGAAATATCAAAATTACTTTTTTCTGTAAATTTATAACGTCCTGATAAATCTCGGCAAACGCCTAAAGCCAGATCGTGAACTGGTTTCTGATAAGGACCGAGAAGGTAAACTGCATTTTTTTGATTTTTGCTTTCCAAAAATGCAGTAGCACTGCGTCGGGCATTGGCCTGATAATACCAGTCGTCTATAACTCTGATACGCATCAGTTTTTCAGCATCCGGTTTTGACATCTGCGGAGTCAGTATACCCTGACAAATGGCAAATCCAACGGTATTGTCCGCAGTATTCCAGCCATTATAGGCTGTCAGCCGTTCCAACTGCCCCTGTTTGGCCAGTTCGTTCATAAAGCCATTGTCAGCTCCGTTAGAATAAGCTACGTCGGCCAAAGATACCCGGTAGCCGTTATCCATAAGCTGCTTGAGCTGTTTGATATAGGCACGGTTTTGCGGTGAAGAGAAAAACTGATTGGAAGGAGCGGTAGAATCCATCATTATGCCGTCAAAGGGCGTGTTTAGTGCCAAAACAACGTCTGCGTTAGCGGCACTGGTAGCAGTACGTCCGTCTACTGCTAAAATCTGCTGTGGCACTGATTGACCTAAGGTCATATCAGAATATTGCGGCAGCATTCGCGGTCCCCAGCCATCTGCATAATAGGCGTAAACACGTGGCTGATAACGCTTCAATTCGTTTCCGGCTCTGGTCAGCAGCAGCAGCCCGAGCTGGTCGACACCGGGGATTATCTGAAAAGTTCGCTGCGTAAGATCATAGGTTTCCTGAGTGAGCTTGCGTGCTTCCATATGGGTATGCGATAACGGAGCATTATCGTCCTTGCCGATTGCGAGAAAGTGAAAACGGTTGCTGCGGGTCATTTCTGTCAGCTTGCTGTTGATATTGAGATTTTTTTGGCGGCGTTCCAGCCAGTCCTGCAAATCTGCTTTAGGCAGGTTGGTAGACAAAGTTTTTTTCGTTAAAGCATCTTTGAGGCTGAGTCCAATCAAATCTTCGGAGTCACAAAGCTCGGAATAACGAAAAATAGCCAGACCGATTTTCGAATAATATGGAGGCTCAACAGCACCAAAACTGGCGCGCGGAGTTCTCATCAAGGTAGAGAAAGCATAAAGCCGTACTGGGAACTGATCACGCAGTGTTTCGAGTCGCTGCAGACGCTGCTCTAAAACTGCCTGCGGTTCGTGATGAGTACGTGATGCAACCAGACCGCCGTAGATCAGACTGTCTGTGGAAATGACGGCAGCGTCTGCCTGAGGCGCACGGCTGACGAGCCATTTCCATAATTCATCAGGACTGCCGTTTCGATTATATGAAGCCAGATATTTATCAGGCGGAAGCAGCACTTTGTAGCCCGCTGCTTCCATTGTTTTGGCAACATAAGAGGAACAGACAGGACGGTTATCCAAAGGTAAAAACAACAGAGTTTCTTTTTGGTTTTCCTCTGCCTGAGCCGAACTAAAAGATAGAAGCAGCAGGGAAAACAGCAGTATTTTTCTGAATGGATTATTCCAGATCTTCATCGGGGCATCTCCTAAAACTATTACTAATCTTAATATAATTATAAGGTAACGATATAAATTTGGCTACAAGAATTTTACAAATCAAAATTATTGACAATAATTATTGTTAAGTTTATAATTAATCATAGTCACATAATCAATCGGTTATGCGAAGGAAGAGGCTAACATATCTTTCCTGCAGAGAGAGGCGCCCTGGCTGTAAGCGCTTTGGAAAAATGATAGACCTTACCACCTTCAAACCACATTGCGGAACCTCTGCTCTGGCAGTTAGTATGCAGTGTCGTATGTCGGCGTTAACGGTACCGAGTGGACTTGCCAGCGGCAGGTCAATTAGGGTGGAACCGCGGTCAACTCCGTCCCTTTCCAGGGAACGGAGTTTATTTATTTTTAGGAGGCTAGTAAAATGGCAAATGTTAAAGTAACCTTAAAAGATGGCAGTGTAAAAGAAGTTGCTGCCGGAACGACATTGCTGGAAGTAGCAAAAGGTTTGTCGCAGAAACTTGGCAAACAGGCGCTTTTGGCTGTGGTAGACGGTGTGAATAAAGATTTGACAGATAAATTGGAGCATGATGCGTCAGTTGAATTTGTTGTTCCTGAAAGCTCTGAAGGACTGCATGCGATTCGCCATACGGCGGCACATATCATGGCCCAGGCAATTCAGCACTTGTTCCCCGATACTAAATTTGCTATCGGACCTGCTATTGCTAATGGTTTTTATTATGATTTAGACAGCGAGCATGTTTTTGTCCCGGAAGATCTGATTGCTATTGAAAAAGAAATGGCTAAGATCGTTAAGGCCAATCTTCCGCTTGTACGCAGTGAATTGCCGCGCAGTGAAGCGTTGAAAATGTTTGCAGACAAAGATGAAAAATATAAGGTCGAACTGATCAATGATCTGCCTGAAGATGCAGTTATCAGCACTTATACGCAGGGGGATTTCACAGACTTATGCGCAGGGCCGCATTGTCCGTCGACCGGCAGGGTAAAAGCTTTTAAACTGCAAAGTATTGCCGGCGCTTACTGGCGTGGTGATGAAAAAAATAAAATGCTGCAGCGTATCTACGGCACCGCTTTTCCTAGTAAGGAAGAACTGGACGCTTATCTGCATATGCTTGAAGAAGCTGCCAGACGTGATCATCGAAAACTTGGCAAAGAGCTGGATCTGTTCAGTATCATGGAAGAAGGTCCTGGGTTCCCGTTTTTCCATCCCAATGGCATGGTAATCCGCAACGAGCTGATCAATTATTGGCGTGAAGTGCACAGACGTTATGGTTATCAGGAAATCAAAACTCCGATGATCTTGTCCCGTAAGTTATGGGAGACTTCTGGACACTGGGACCATTACCGTGAAAATATGTATGTTACTGAGATCGACAACGAAGATTACGCTATCAAACCCATGAATTGCCCCGGTGGTATGCTGGTCTATAAAACTCATCCGCATAGCTACAGGGAATTACCGATCCGTGCCGGCGAGCTTGGACTGGTACATCGTCATGAATTGTCCGGTGCTTTGCATGGCTTGTTCCGTGTGCGCTGCTTTACGCAGGATGATGCTCATATTTTTATGATGCCGAGCCAGATCAAAGACGAGATCCAAAATGTTATTCGTTTATTTGACGAGGTTTATGCAACCTTTGGGCTGAAATATCATGCCGAGCTTTCGACCCGCCCGGAAGATTCAATGGGTGATGCTGAAACCTGGGAAACTACAACTAATGCTTTGAAGAGCGCAATGGAAGATTTTGGACTTGATTATGTTATCAATGAAGGCGACGGAGCTTTCTATGGCCCTAAGATCGACTTTCATCTGACAGATTCTATCGGTCGTACATGGCAGTGCGGCACTATTCAGCTGGATATGCTGCTGCCAGAAAAATTTGATTTGACCTATACCGGCGAAGATGGTTTGAAGCATCGTCCGGTTATGATCCATCGTGTGGTTTATGGTTCTATAGAGCGTTTTATCGGTATCCTGATTGAGAACTATGCCGGTGCTTTTCCTGCCTGGCTTGCTCCCTGCCAGGTGCGTGTAATGCCGATTACCGACAAGCATTATGAGTATGCTAAAAAATTGAGTGATGAAATGTTTAAATTGGGGCTGCGCGTTTATCTTGACGATCGTAACGAAAAAATCGGTTATAAGATTCGTGAAGCACAGCTGCAGAAAGTTCCGTATATGCTTGTTATCGGTGATAAAGAAGTTGAAGACGGTACAGTTGCTGTGCGCCGCCGCGGCGAAGGAGATATCGGAGCTATGAAGCAGGAAGATTTTATTGCCATGCTGCAAGAAGAAATTGCCGATAAAAAATAATCAGATATGAATGTCGTGCTAGATAAGTGGTAACGGAAATAGATAATAATTATTGAAAAAACGAATAAAAAGTGTTATAATATATCCAGATAAAAACGGCATTTTAAGCTGTTAAGGAGGATGTTATCATGAATAAAAAAGTTTATAAGGTTTTTAATGAACAAGTCCAGGCTGAATTGTATTCTGCATATATGTATCTTGCGATGAGCCTGGATATGGAAGCTAAAAATTATAAAGGTATGGCTAAATGGCTTTATCTGCAATATGAAGAAGAACGTGAACACGCTTTGCGCTTTGTAAAATTTATGCAGGACTGCGGTGTGCAGCCTCAGCTTCTGCAGATTGATATGCCGGCGGCTGATTACGGTACCCCTCTGAATTTGTTCAAAAAAGTTTTAGAGCATGAAAAATATGTTACTTCCCGTATTTATGATATGTATGAAGTAGCTTTGAAAGAAAAAGATTACGCGGCTCAAAGCTGTCTTAAATGGTTTATCGATGAGCAGGTAGAAGAAGAAGCCAATGCTTCTGAGATTGTTGAAAAGCTGGAAATGATCGGCGATAATATTTCCGGATTGTTTTATCTTGACGGACAGCTGGGAGCAAGAAAAGATTAATAAATATGTTGACACAAAGTTAACATTATGATATTATATCCAAGTAACAAAGCAGAAGCCGCTCGCTTCTCACCTTGCAGCAAAAGCTCGACAGGGTCGGATATGATTTTCAGCGCGGGCAGTATTATCTGCTCGCGTTTTTTATTTAATTTTGGAGGTGAACGGTTATTAGCAAAGAAAGCTTGCGTATCAATGAAGAAATTCGGGCACGGGAAGTGCGCGTTATTGCCGGTGAAGGCGAACAGCTGGGTATTATGTCCGGTCGTGATGCTTTGCAGCTGGCGCAGGAAAGACATCTTGATTTAGTGGAGATCGCTCCTACAGCGAAACCTCCGGTGTGCCGGATTATGGATTACGGCAAGTATCGTTACGAGCAGCAAAAACGAGATAAAGAAGCTCGTAAAAAGCAAAAGACCTTTGATATCAAAGAAGTCAAATTGCGCCCCGGTATTGAGGATCATGACTTCGGCGTCAAATTCAAAAATGCAGTGCGATTCCTGGAAGACGGCGACAAAGTAAAAGTCACCATCATGTTCCGTGGCCGCGAATTATCGCATCCTGAGCTTGGCGAAGTGTTGCTCAAAAAAATGGCTGAACAGCTCAAAGACATGGCTGTCATTGAGCGTGCACCTAAATTAGAAGGCAGAAACATGATTATGATTGTTGCGCCTAAAGCTACCAAATAAGGAGGACTTAACAATGCCTAAAATGAAAACCCGCAGAGCTGCTGCTAAACGTTTTAAAAAGACTGGTACCGGTGAATTCAAACGTGCTAAAGCTTTTAAAAGCCATATTCTTGAACATAAATCTCCTTCCCGCAAGAGAAACTTGCGTAAGGCTGCACTTGTTCACAAAACTGATCATGAACGCGTAGCAAAAATGCTGCCGTACGCATAATAGATAAGGGAGGCTGACTATAATGGCAAGAATTAAAGTGGGCGTTACTGCTCATCGTCGTCATAAAAAAATCTTAAAACTGGCTAAAGGCTATCGCGGTTCTAAACATTTGCTGTTCAAAAAAGCTAATGAAACTGTTATGAAAGCTTTGAGCTATGCTCGTCGTGACCGTCGTGCTAAAAAACGCGAATTCCGTCGTTTGTGGATCGCTCGTATCAACGCTGCTACCCGTGCTAACGGCATGAGCTACAGCCGTTTCATGAATGGTCTGGCTAAAGCTGGTATCGAAATGAACCGTAAAGTTTTGGCTGATATGGCTATTTATGATGCAGCTGCTTTCACCAAACTGGTAGAAGCTGCTAAAGCTGCTCTGTAAGAATTACTGCTTACAGTACAAATGAATTGAATTGCTGCTGCTGCGGCAATAAAAAACAGTGTAAGTCTTAGGACTTACACTGTTTTATTTTAAGTTGTTATTTAATGTTATTAAGGATAGTAACTAATTCACCAGCGCTGATATCACCGGCAACAGGAGTAATAATACCTTTGCCTGCGATTTTTACAGTGCCGCCCTCAGCATAGGCATTTTGAGTATTCTGACCTGCATGATAGATCGCTGCAAGATTGCCTGCTACGAAGTAAGAACGCTGCATACCGCTCATATTGCCTGCAGCAGCCGGTGTCATAAAGGTCTTTCCGTTAATTTTCACTTCGCCGCTGTTAGCGTCAACAGTAACTTTGCCGTTACTGTATTCGGTAAGCTTTTTGGAATAATTATTGCGGCGGTCGCTGTCTTTCGGATGAGTAGACGGGTTGAGTATGTCGCTGAGAACATCTTTTTTAGAGCTGTCGCTGGAGCTTTCGATAACTGCCTGCCAAACAGCTGCAGGAGCGCCTACATTATAACCGGCATCAGCCATATAAGTGAAGGCGATATTGTCAGCTTCCCATTCGTTGGGTTTGGTAACGCCGGTGTTTTTGGCATGGACTGCTACTACTTGTGCTGCCAGACCGTTAGCACCGCCGATTTCAGAGCCTACAGTTTTCATCACGAAGTCAACGGACATCTTTTTCTTTGCGCCTTTGATTGGATGTTCTTTCTGACCGTGTACAAGCTCATGGGCGATAACGGCAGCCAGTTTATCTTCATTGTAGTCCAGGAACCAGAAAGCGCCGATATTTACGGACATATTGTGCCCTAATGCACAGTAAGCATTGAAAAATTCCTGATTATTAACGAAATAATTATATGGTTTACTATTGATGGTTGCGTCGCTTTTGGCGATGGCCGGGGTCATACGCTGCATAATGCGGCCAAGCATGGCATTGGCATTATAATCGCTGTTGACGCCGTCTTCCTGTTTCAGGGCTTCGAACAGCTCATGGCGGCCTTCGTTATCATAATAATTCAGTGCCTTGTTGATTTCCTGCTGTTCCTTGGCGGCGCCTACGGCTTTGCCGGCAATACTGCCAAGGTTGATGGCTTCAGCCTGCTGTGGCAGAGTAAAGCTCAGTACTGATACGGCTAAAAGAGCCGCACCTACTATTATTTTAGATTTTTTAAACATTGATATCCCCCTTTGTGTATATTCTGTGAACTATTATAGCAAACAAAATGGTAAAAGCAAAGTTTTGTTTAAGGAATATTTTTAAGATAAAAAGAATTTTGCTTAATTTTTACGTCAGCAGTATAATTTAAGGTGAGTTTTTTATGAAGCAGTAGATAAAGACAAGATTTCTTTTGATGAAAATGAGGGAACCATATGGAACAGGTTTTAACTAAGGCACTGGCGTTTGTAGCCGTTATTGCCTTAGGTTATTTCTTAAAGAAGCGCGGCTTTTTTAAACCGCATGACTATGAACTTATTGCCAAAATAGTCTTAAATATTACGCTGCCATGTGCCGTTATTACCAGCTTTGCAGCTTTTAAAATGGATTATACGCTGTTTATATTGACTCTAATCGGTTTTTGTGGAAATTTGCTGATGATTGCCTGGGGATTTATATTGACGCGTTATCAGACGAATGCGGCAAAGATTTTTTACGTATTTAATCTGGCCGGTTATAATATCGGCTGTTTTACTTTACCGTTTGCACAAAGCTTTTTGGGCCCTTTCGCTGTAGTAGCTACTTGTATGTTTGATGTTGGTAATTCGATTATGTGTACTGGCGGAACTTATGCTCTGACCAGTGGGCTGGTGCATACAGGTGAAAAATACGAGCCTGTGAATCTGCGCAGTATAGCTGCTAAACTTCTTGGATCTGTGCCTTTTGTTGTTTATATGCTGATGTTGGTCTGTGCGGTACTACAGCTGCATTTACCTCAGCCTGTTTATACTCTTACTGGTCTTATCGGCGGTGCCAATACTTTTTTATCGATGCTGATGATCGGAATGATGTTTGAAATGACGTTGGATTTAGATAAGCTGAAGCAAGTGAGAGAGGTAGTGCTGTACCGTTATGTTTTTGGAATTGCCCTGGCATGGCTGTGTTTTTATCATGTGCCGCTGAGTGCAGAGGTCAAGGAAGTACTGACGCTGGTTTTTTTGGCGCCTTCTACGGCTATCGGCCCGATCTTTATTGCCAGAATGGGCGGTAATGTGGAACTGGCCGGTTTTGCTAATTCCATAACTATTGTGCTCAGTATTATTTTGATGACGCTGTTTTTTACATTTCTGCACATTTGATTTGTAATTAAATAAAGCGGTCTTTTAGTAAGCAAGTAAAATTGACAAGCATAAAGTAATGAGAGTAAACTTGATTTATATTCAATAAGTAATATTTAGCGGCTTTTGTCAGGATGGTGAAAAATTTGTTGTTTTTGATCAATTTATTGCACAAATGGTTAAAGCTGCTTAATCGCAGTTTGAATGGCAGCCAGATGGTGGCGTTTACTTTTGCCATGCTTATCTTATGCGGTTCACTGCTGTTGATGCTGCCAATGGCCAGTGCTGACGGCAGCAGTATGCGTTTTATCGATGCTTTGTTTACAGCGACCTCTACTTCATGCGTAACAGGACTTGTTGTTGTAGATACAGGGCATTATTTTTCCTGGTTTGGAAAATTAGTGATGATCGTTCTCATCCAGATCGGTGGATTGGGCATTATGACTCTGACCACCTTACTGAGCGTGGCGGTTGGTAAAAGGATCAATCTGAGAGAAAGGCTGTTTATTCAGGAATCGCTTAATCTGAATGAACCTTCCGGGGTAGTACGGTTGTCGTTAAATGTTGTTAAATACGCTTTGACGATCGAATTTATTTTTGGGACTATTCTGGCCTGGCATTTTTATTCTGCTTTGGACATGGGGCTTACAGGTATTGCCTGGGGTTACTGGCATGCTATATCGGCTTTTTGCAATGCCGGGTTTGACTTGTTTGGAGATTATGCCAGTCTGACAGGGCATTATAACGATATAACTCTGAATTTGTGTATTATGGCGCTGATAACCATCGGTGGTATTGGTTTTACGGTTTTGGATGATCTGCGTCGTAACCGGAAATGGAAGAAGCTGCGTTTGCACAGTAAAATAGTGCTGACGGCCAGCGCGATCCTGACTTTTGGCGGTACTCTGGTGATCTTGGCTTTGGAATATACGAATCCGGCTACTCTTGGCGGCATGCCCAACGAATTGGACAAATGGATGGCGGCTGCTTTTCAGGCGGTTACCTGCCGCACTGCCGGGTTTAATACGATCGATTTGACTGATATGCGGGCCAGTTCTCTGTTTTTTATGGTTCTTTTAATGGGTATCGGTGCTTCGCCGACGTCTACTGGCGGTGGTATGAAAACGACAACTGTGCTCGTTCTGCTGGTATCGACGTGGGGACTTCTGCATGGCAAGCGTGATACGGTGCTGTTTGACAGGAGGATAGCTTCGGAAACAGTCGATAAAGCTTATAATGTTTTTACAGTTTGCCTGTTGTGGATGCTTGGAGCGTATTTTTTGCTCCTGATCTGCGATGGTGGGCTGCATCGGGCGGATTATGTTTTATTTGAAGTGGTTTCTGCATTTGCGACTGTTGGTCTGGGAGTTGGGATTACGCCAGACTGGAACGACTGGGGCAAACTGATTCTGGTTTTGACTATGTATGCCGGACGTATCGGCGTGCTGACCTTTGTTTTATCCTTCCTTCATTCTAAAGATGATAAGATCAGATATCCTTCGGAAAATATTATGATTGGTTAAAGGCGGTAACGATAATGATTAAAAAACAACGTGAAAAACAATATGCTGTTTTCGGGTTAGGGCGTTTTGGTACGAGTGTAGCATTGACACTTAACGAACTTGGTTATCAGGTCATGGGTGTTGATACTGATGAAGATAATGTTCAGCGTCTGGCACATGAGCTGACTCATGTTGTAACGGCAGATTCTTCTGATGAACGTACGCTGCGTTCTTTGGGCGCTCAGAATTTTGATGTGGCAGTCGTGGCGATCGGGGATTTGGAAGCGAATATGCTGACGACCTTACTGCTTAAGGAAATTGGTGTTCCTGTGGTTGTCGTTAAAGCTATCAATCAGGTTCATGGAAAAATGCTCAAAAAAATCGGCGCTGATAAGATCGTTTATTCGGAACGTGATATGGGACAGCGTGTAGCGCATAACCTTATTTCCAACAGTATCGTCGATTATATCGAACTGTCTGATACCATCAGCTTGATGAGTATCACTGTGCCGCCAAGTCTGGCAGGGAAAAACCTGATCGAATCCAATCTGCGCAGCCGCTATAATGTCAATATCGTGGCGATTAAGCACGGCAGTGAAACTCTGGTCAATCCCGATCCCAAAATGGTACTTAACCTCGGCGATGAAATGATCATTATCGGTGAGCATAGTAATATTAAAGCACTGGAGGAAGTGGTCTGATGAAAGAACTGAGCAGCGTAAGTAATCCGATCGTTAAAGCTGCCGCAGAGCTGAAACAAAAAAAATATCGGACAGAACAGCAGGCTTTTTTAGTGGAGGGAATGCGATCGGTGGAGGAAGCTGTAAACTGTGGTATAGTGAAACAGCTTTTTGTGCTTAAAGGAACTAAAACTGCTTCGGCAAGGCAGGCCGCTATTATAGCAGCGGCTGCGGCAGAAGGAGTTGAATTGTATGAGGTTACCGAACCTGTAATGAAAAAAATTGCCGACACAGAAACGCCGCAGGCTCTGACTGCCGTTGTTGCCAAACAAAGTGCGGCCTTAGAGGAACTGGCTGCAGCCGGTGGTATTGTGCTCGTATTAGACCGCATCGGCGATCCTGGTAATCTGGGAACGATGATTCGTACTGCTGATGCGGCAGGTATCAGCGGCGTAGTACTACTGGCTGGCTGTACTGATATTTTTGCACCGAAAGCAGTACGTTCTACAATGGGATCACTGCTGCATATACCGGTAGCTGAAGGTATATGCGAAGCAGACTTTATCAGCTGGGCACGTAAGAACGGTTATGAAATAGCGGTAACTTGCCTGGAAAATGCAGACAGTTTATATCAAACAGATTTACAGGGCCCGGTAGCAGTTGTTGTCGGCAGCGAAGCAGAGGGTGTTTCAGACGGCTTGCTGGAAGCAGCCGTAAAAAAAGTTTTTATCCCGATGGAAGGGCAGGCCGAATCGTTGAATGCTGCTGTGGCAGCTGGAATCGTTATGTTTGAATGTCTGCGGCAACGGCTTGCAGGTAAAGGCAAGTTGTGATAAAATAAGTAACGTTAATTGAATACGCCCCATTTTTTCGACACTATGACCGAGAGAGTACGCCAGACGTGCGACACAGAGAGCGAGGCCACGGCTGCAAGCCTTGCGATACACTAAAGCGGAAGTTCACTCGTGAGTGTTTGCGCTGAAGGCTTTGGTTTGTAGGCGCAACGTCAGTCGCGTTAAGACAGCAGAGTACAAATTAGGGTGGTACCGCGGAAGCATAACTTTCGCCCCTTACCAGGGGCGGGAGTTTTATTTTTTTATAGGAGGAAGAATATGAGAGAAGAATTGCAGGCACTTAAGGAACAAGCGCTGGCAGAGCTGGGAGCAGTAACGACTCCAGACGAACTCAAAGATTTGCGCATCAAATATTTGGGTAAAAAAGGCCCGATGACAGAAATTCTGCGCGGTATGGGCGCACTGCCGGCAGAGGAAAGACCGAAAATCGGACAAATCGTCAACGAAGTAAAAAGCGCCTTGGAAACGGCTATCAATGCCAAAACCGAGGTTTTAGAAGCAGAGTCCTTAAAAGCAAGGCTGGCAAATGAAAAAGTGGACATTACTTTGCCTGGACGCACACAAAACTGCGGGCATCTGCATCCGGTGACACTGACACTGCGCGAGATCAAAAAGATTTTTATGCGGATGGGGTTTGATGTTATGGAAGGCCCTGAGATAGAAAGCGATTATTATAACTTTGAAGCTTTGAACCTGCCGCAGGATCATCCGGCACGGGATATGCAGGATACATTTTATATTACTGAAAAATTTTTGCTGCGTACCCAGACTTCACCTGTGCAGGCTCGTACAATGCAGGCCTGTGAGCCTGACACACCGATCAGGATGATCGCCCCTGGAACAGTTTACCGCAACGATTATGATGCTACTCATTCTCCGATGTTTCATCAGGTAGAAGGTTTGGTACTTGGTGAAAATATCAGCCTTGCTGATTTAAAGGGTACGCTGGAAACCTTTTGTAAAGAGATGTTCGGCGGCAGTGTGGAGATACGCTTGCGTCCCAGTTATTTCCCCTTTACGGAACCAAGTGCCGAAGTAGATATTTCCTGCGTTATCTGTGGCGGCAAAGGCTGCCGCGTCTGCAAGAATTCAGGCTGGCTCGAGATTTTGGGTTCAGGTATGGTTCATCCCAATGTGCTGCGGATGAGCGATTACGATCCGGATAAAATTAATGGTTATGCTTTTGGAATGGGTGTTGAACGCATCGCTATGCTTAAATACGGCATTGACGATCTGCGCTTATTCTTTGAAAATGATTTGCGGTTTATCCGCCAGTTCAAATAAGGAGGAAGATTATGTTAGCATCTATTGACTGGTTAAAAAAATATGTTGATATTAATGTCACTCCTGAAGAGTTGGCTGAAAAACTGACACGCGTAGGTTTGGAAGTTGAAAGTGTGAACTATCTGGGAGCGGGGTTGGAAGGCGTTGTTACCGGCAAAGTAACACAGATTGAGCGGCATCCTAATTCTGATCATTTGTGGATTTGTATGATGGATTACGGCAGCGGTGAGATCGTACAGATTCTGACTGGTGCGCAAAATGTCCATCAAGACGATATCGTACCGGTTGCAGTTGTTGGGTCGCAGCTTCCCAGTGGGATGAAGCTTAAAAAAGCAAAAATGCGCGGACTTGATTCTTTTGGAATGTTGTGCAGCGCTGAAGAGCTGGGCATTGATGCTAAGCTTTTGCTGCCGGAACAGCGCAATGGTATTTTCATCCTGCCGCCGGATACACCGATTGGCGTAGATATAAAAAAGGTTTTGGGACTGGATGACGTGGTGTTGGATATTGACCTGACCGCCAACCGCGGTGATTGTACAAATATCATTGGTCTGGCACGTGAAGCTGCTGCTGTTTTGGGTACGGAATTCAGAATGCCAGATATGAGCGTACAGGAAACTGCCGGCGGCAATGCTGCCGAAATGGCGAAAGTAGATGTGCAGGCGGCAGATCTGTGCAGTCGTTTTGCTGTGCGGATATTGAAAAATATTAAAATCGGTCAGTCGCCGGAGTGGATGCAGAAACATCTGCGTGCCTGCGGTATGCGTCCCATCAGTAATGTTGTCGACGTGACTAACTATGTAATGCTTGAATTAGGGCAACCGATGCATGCCTATGATTATGACAGGGTCAGTGGACATACGCTGATCGTTCGGCGTGCTGCTGAAGGTGAGAAGCTGGTGACGCTGGATAATCAGGAGCGGAGTCTTGATTCCAGCATGATCACTATTGCTGATACTGAACATGCGGTAGGCCTGGGCGGTGTTATGGGTGGTTTGGAAACAGAAGTTACTGCCGATACCGTAAATGTTATGTTAGAGGCCGCTACTTTTAACGGACCTTCGATTCGCCGTACTTCGAAAGCATTGGGATTACGCAGCGAAGCGTCAGGGCGCTTCGAGCGCGGTGTTGATACCGTGCTGACTCATAATGCGCTTAATCGTGCAGCACATTTGCTGGAACAGATGGGTGCCTGCGAGACTGTCTGCGGTATCGTAGAAGCTTATCCGACTGAGGCGCAGCCGGCTGTTGTTAAAGTTAATCCGTCTGCTATCAATACCCGCATTGGTGTAGAGATAGAGACAGGGGAAATGATTTCTATTCTGCAGAAGCTTCAGTTCGAAGTACATGAGGAAGGAGAAGATCTGGTCGTTACAGCGCCCAGCTGGCGTTATGATGTGACCTGTGATGCTGATATCAGTGAAGAGATCGCGCGTATGCATTCGTATGACAAGATTGCCTCACATATGCCTGCTCTGCCTTTGGTACAGGGGCGTCAGGATGTGATTGAGGACGTACGCGATAGTGTGGAGGATTATTTGGCTTCGGTCGGACTGAGTGAGGTTATGACTTACAGTTTTATCCATCCATGTTCTTTTGACAAGCTGGAATTACCTGCAGATGATGAACGCCGTCGGTTTATTGAAGTAATGAATCCGATCAGCGATGAATTCAAAGTTATGCGCACTACTTTAGTACCAAGCATTTTAAGTACAGTTGCTTATAATTTGGCACGTCAAAGTGAAAGTGTCAAAATTTTTGAAGTCGGGCGCACTTATCTGCCGAAAGCGCTGCCTTTGACAGAGTTCCCGGTTGAAAAGCGTGTATTGTGCGCTGCAATGAGCGGTAAACGTAATGTGTTAAACTGGACTGAGGGAAAAGATAATGTAGACTTTTATGATATGAAAGGTGTCGTAGAAGGTCTTTTGAGCAAATTACAGGTCACTGATTACAAGCTGATACTGGCAACACAGCCATATCTGCATCCGGGAAAGAGCTGTGCAATCGAATATCAGGGAGAGCTGATTGGTTATTTCGGTGAAGTGCATCCCACGGTTGCTGCTAACTTTGAACTGAGCAGTGAAACCTATGTTCTGGAGCTGGCAATCGAACCTTTGGTCGCTGCTGCTGTTAAGGTGCCTAAATATAAACATCTGCCTAAATTCCCCGGTACTTCGCGTGATATAGCTGTCGTTGTACCGTTGGAAGTAAGTATGCGCGAGCTTGAAGGCGTGATTCGCGCTAATGCAGGCGAGCTTTTGACTGACGCAAAGGTGTTTGATGTGTATACCGGTAAGCAGGTAGCAGACGGCTGTAAATCCATGGCCTTTAATCTTACTTTCCAGGCCGGTGATCGTACCTTGACTGATACGGAGATAGATACGGTAATTAAAAATGTAGTTGATAAAGTAGGAGAAGAATATAAAGCTAAATTAAGAGCCTGATAAATGATTTTTTAACAGCCCTTTATAAATAAGGGCTGTTTTTTCGTAAATAATAAAACTGCATCGGCTATCGTCAAAGGTGTTATAATGGAATTGTATGAAAGAAGGTGCATTTTATGAAAATCATTGACGCGCATATGCATTATTATGATATAGACAAGTTTTATGAGGTCGCAGAAAATGCAGGACATGAAAATACTGCGGCTTGTTGGCAGCAGATATGCCAAGAGAATAATATTGTTTTTGCTGTGGCGATGGGTAATTCTGAAGATGCGCCCAGTCGTTACGGCGGCAGTACACCGAGACTGATTAATCTAAGTGGTCCTTTTGATGAGAAAAATTATAACCAGCCTCTTTCAATGGGGTATTGTTTAGGCGTCAAAAGTGAAGATATTACACTGGCAAATGCTGAAAAAACAGCTCAGGAATTTGAGCACTATCTGAGTGATCCTCATTGTCTGGGCATAAAGTTTTATCCAGGTTACCGGCCTGTATTTATTTATGATGAACGTCATTATCCGCTGTTTGAATTGGCCCGGCATTATAATGTGCCTGTGGCAGTGCATACAGGCGATACAGCAACGCCTGCTGCTAAACTGCGTTATGCCCACCCGTTGACGGTGGATGAGGTAGCTGCTGATTTCCCGGACGTGCAGTTTGTTATCTGTCACTGCGGAAATCCATGGCTGCTTGACGCAACTGAGGTGGCTACGAAAAATGATAATGTAGCTGTAGATCTGTCCGGTTTACTGGAAGGAATACCGGGGCCGCATTTTTATAGGCAGAATCAGGGTTATTTTGATTATTTGGGTATGTGGCTGCGTTATATGAACCGCTGGGACAAATTGATGTATGGCAGTGATTGGCCGTTAATCAATATTCCTGATTATATAGCGATAATGCGTCAACTGATCCCGGAAGAACATCAGGAAGCATTTTTTTACAGCAATGCTTTGCGGGTTTATAGTCGTATACAGAAAATTTTATAAAATCTACAAAAATCCTATTTGCGTATGCAAATAGGATTTTTTTGTATTAACGTAGATTTTACAAGGGTTTGTTAATATTTATGAGTGCTAAATTATGAAGAATGTGGTATAATAAAAATTTCAAAATATTTAACATTTACAAACAAACTATCAATACAATATAAAACTATTGAAAAGTTAAGGCAATATTAAAAATACATAAATAATATAAAATAAAAATATTGGATTGATAGATAACAAAAATGTTCCAAAAATATGTTCCAAATATAAATAAATATACCGATATAGTGCATTGTATTACGATAATTCAGATGCAGATTTATCAAATACTTCTGCTATACAAAAAGCATCTTCGTTTGTTAGTTCGCCATAAATATCTGCTGTAGTAGAAAATTTAGAGTGCCCTAGAGCTTGTTGGATAATTTTGAGGCTTATATTGTCTTTAATTGCAGCTTTAACAAATGAATTTCTAAATTGTTTTGGAGAAATACCATCAAACCCAAATTTTTTCATAATTCTGTAGACAGCCGCAGTAAATTCATTTGGATTCCAATGTCTGCCCTTGTGAGTAAATACATACTCAGAGTGAGATGTGCCCCTGCGTTTCATTAATTTTTCAAAAACAAAATCAGGAATTTTAATAATTCTTTCGCTGCCTTTGGTTTTTAATGGGACATCTACGTAAATTTTATCGCCTGCTGATGTTATTTGTGTTGAAAGACGTACTGTTTTTGTAGAAGGATCTATTTTATCCCACTTTAATCCTAGTAACTCACCTCGTCTAACACCAGTAGTATACAAGAACAGTAATTCCAAATAACACTCTTTGTTTTCTATATGTTTGAGCAAATAGTTCATTTGTTCTATATCTATAAAAACCTTTTTCCCATTTTTATATCCTTTTATAACAGTAAGCTTATTTGGATTAGATTTTAGTTTTCCAAGCTTTACGGCACTGTTTAACAATACGCCTATGTCTTGATGGATACCTGCAATAGTATTTTCAGAATATCCTTTTTTCTGCATTTCGGTATAGACTATTTGTAATTGTTCTGTTGTTATTTTATTTAGACTGGTCTCTTTTAAATATTTAGGTATGTAGAGATTAAAAAAACGCTTCTTTTTATGTATAGTAGACTCTTTGTTTTTTGACGTGAGATTTTCAATATAGAAATTAAACCATCCTTCTAAAGAAAGTTTCTCTGAACTTATATTTTGAGTTGACAGTCTTTTTTTAAACTCTGCTACTGCTATTTCTAATTCTTGCGGAGAATCTGCTCTAATTATCCGACTCCCTTTTTGACCATTGTTTTTTGTGTAATAAACATTAGTTTCTAATTTCTTGCGTTTGTTATTGTAGCGCATTTTCATAGGCTCACCTCATTTATTTGGAAATATGAATATTCTTTTAAAATATTCATAATAGGTAATAATTACCTAAGTTAAGTATATTTTAACAGTAAATAAATAAAAAATCAACATTTGACAGAATAAGTTTAAAGGGGTATAATTTCAATATAATAACAAACAGTCGTTCGCAAAAGGAAAACCTGTTATTTATAATTACTTAAAATATCGAAAAATTACTTGACATAAGTAATTAAGGTGATTATAATAGTGACTGTGGTTAACGAAGGGAGCTTGAAAAATGTATGAAGTAGAAATCGTACATTATGGGAGTGTAGAGATATGTTCCTGTGAATTCAATTCTTTGGAGGAGGTTGTTGAATTTTTAGACGCATGGAGAGATCTTGAACAAGAGTTGACACATGTTAATATTATTAGAAAAGGAGAATGAGTATAAGAAAATTAGCAAGCGTACAAGTCATTAGTAACCTCAGATCAATAGAGGGGGCTGATAGAATTGAGTTGGCAAGAATTTTAGGTTGGAATGTAGTAGTCAAAAAAGGAGATTTTAAGGTTGGAGATAAGGTTATCTATTTTGAAACGGATAGTATCTTGCCAGAAAATAATCCCGCATTTGACTTCTTAAAAAATAGTAAAGGGAAGATCAAACCGTTAAAAGCAAAGCGTATAAGAGGGATTGTATCTCAGGGATTGGTAACTGGACTTGATGTTATCCCTTTAGGAAAAATCATTCCACTAGATGTTGGTTTTGATTGTACTGAAATTCTTGGAGTGAAAAAATATGATCCTATTGAGGTGGTCTTTAGAAACCAAAAAGGAAATTATAGTTACATTGTTTCTGGCTTTCCTTATTTTATTCCAAAGACCGAAGAGACTAGGGTGCAGATTCTACAAGACAAACTTGATATTGCAAAAAATCATAAATTTGTAATAACCGAAAAACTTGATGGCTCTAGTATTACCTGTTTCATTAAAGACGGTAAGTTTGGGGTATGTAGTAGGAATAATATGGTTTCTTTAACTATTTCTAATCCGTGGGGTGAGGCTGCATTAAAGTATGATTTAGAAAATAAGTTTACAAAATTAAGGGAGGCTTTAGGATATGATTTTGCGCTACAAGGAGAACTTATTGGCGTAGGGATTCAAGGCAACAAATATAACTTGTCTGATTATGAGATTAGATGGTTTAATCTGTTCAGGATTGACAAACAGGAAGATGTTGGTTTTTATCATTCTGACCAGCAACAGTTAAATGACTTTAATGGTTTTACTTTAGGAGAGGTTGCTAGTATGTTAGATATGGAGACAGTACCTGTCCTTGACGTTGATTTTGACATGAACAATAATATTGATACATTGGTTATGATGGCACAAGGAAAATCAAAACTAAATCCTAATCAGAATAGGGAGGGAATCGTGTTTAGAGCTAAGTATAATAAAGAATTTAATAAAGTAGGCTTTGGTTGTCGTTTTTCTTTTAAGGCGATAAACCCTGATTTTTTATGCCCGTAAAATTACTTAAATTACTTAAAATATAACAAAGGAGATAATTTATGAAAGAAACTGAAAAAAAGAATAGTACCGATCCAGGTACGCCTAATGTTGAAGATAGTAATGTTGAGATTAAAGAAAAAAAGAAAGAATTAGGTATTGCCGCAGTAATTCCAAAAGCAGTATCTACAGAAACAAACAATAAAGGGAAGAGTAATGTTTGGCGAAAAATTCTAGCTGTTATGGAAGAAGTCGGCTTTGTTAAAAAAAATGGTAAGGTATCTTTTAAAAATACAAATTATAACTATCAAAAAGAAGAAGATATTACACTGGCGTTAAGAGAAGCCAGACTAAAACATGGATTGGTGATAGTACCAACAAAAGTACATTTTATTGAGAATAAAGACAATATTACTCGTGTTGTCATTAGTTATCTAATTGTAGATGCAGATAGCGGAGATAGTGTTTGTGTAGAAATGGGTGGTGAAGGTCAAGACTCTGGCGATAAAGCAATTTATAAAGCATTTACTGGTGCTTATAAATATATGCAACGTCAGACATTTAGTTTGACAAGTCAAGATTCTGACCCAGATAACACTCCTAGTGGTGCATTTAAAAATGTAAATGAAAAGAGTAATTCAAAAAAGAGCGAACAGCCTGTAAATTTGGTAACTGGTGATTTAGATACAGTTTTAGCAATAGGTAAGCATAAAGGTAAAACCATTAGTCAAGTTGCTAAAGATGACCCTAATTATATTAAATGGTTAGCGGGGAAACAGGGAGATCTTCAGGCATTAGCACAAAAAGCTGTAAATGATTTTAAATTATGAGATCCACTAAGTCTGTAATAAAAAGAGAGCCTTTGCCAAAAAACTGTAGACTTTCTCCCGCAGAAAAAGAAACAGTTATAAGGTTTGATAAAAGCAGTAATGTTGCCACTATCTATTGTGCTGATAAAGCTGAAATTACAAAGTTAAAGAAAAGAGCAAGGCTTGTAAAAGAAGATAAATTTGGAGCATGGTTTGAAATTGACAAAAAATATATCACGGTCAGAAAAGCGACAGCAAAAAGAACTGTCAACAAAAGAGTTTCAAAAGCTGGATATAGCCAAGAGACTGAATAAAGTAATTCGCCTATATTTTCAAAAATGTACGAGTGGTGTTCTTTATAAAAACAATAAGATGAATTTTGCTGCTTGGAATAGCGTTAAAACCGTAATTCTGGATAACTTTAATGTCAATGATCTTGTTGTTGTTTATGAATATTTAAAAACGATTGAATTTGAGTCTATGAGTATATATAAGGTTCTATATTTGGCAGAACGGTTCAGAAAAAAACAAATAAATAAAGTTGGGAAGGAGCAATTAAAAAAGTTAAAGGCCAGCCCTTATAAAGAGTTTAGCCTTGATGATTTTATATGAAATCTGCTGTAGATAGCATTATCGAAAGTCAGGATATTGTTGATTATATTGGCAATGTTACTAGGTTGAAAAAGTCTGGCAACACTTACAGAGGTAAGTGCCCGTTGCACAACGGGAATAATGATAGTGCATTAAGTGTTTATCCAGAAAACAACAGCTTCTATTGTTTTAGTTGTGGTAAACACGGAAATATTATTGATTTTGTGGCAAGTTTAGAAAATATTGATTATTTGGAAGCAATAGAGATGTTGGCAAAAGAAGCCAACATAGATATAAGCCTTGATAAAGATTATTGTCGGCAGAAAACACTTTATGAAAAAAATAGAGATCAAGCAAATCGCTATTATAAGAAACAAAGTGTTATAATCGACCATTTGATTGTAAAAAGAGGGCTTTCTAAAGATACCGCTGATGCATTTTATTTGGGGTATGACGATTATAACGGCAAGGCTATAACAATACCATTGCATGATAGACATGGACGTATCGTAGGTTTTTGTAAGAGATATTTAGATAAGCTTCCTAAGTACATTAATAGTCAAAATAATGAGCTTTATGATAAGTCAGAATATCTGTTTAATCATTACAGAGCAAAGAATATGCTTCAAAATTTCAATAGGCTTTATGTTGTTGAGGGATATTTTGACTGCATGAGCGCACATCAACAGGGGTTGGCATGTGTTGCATATTGTGGGAGTGAATTGACAAAAGGCCAAATTCAGGAGATTAAGGAAATCATCAAACACACACCTAATGTAGTTATTATGTATGCTCCCGATAATGATGATGCTGGTCAGTCTAAAATATCTCGTGTTTGGGAGAAATTTAATGAAGTTGCTCCAAAGCTTGATGTCAGAGTTGTAAAAATACCTGAAGGGCAAAAAGATTTTAATAATGTGTTGGTATCTGGTGGTCAAATAGCGGCTCTTGAGGCAGAACCAATAGCTATGGCAGCTATTAAAATGCAACTTCGAGAATGTATCGACCAACAACAGGAATATGGTATTGCCGCTGAAGCTTTGAGGCTAGTAAATAATCCAATGATTAAGTCCGACATTATAAATTATTTGGCTACCCATTGGAATAAAGACGTATCTGACGTTAAAACATTAACTAACCTTAGTTTTACGGCCGAGGAAGTATTAAATGAATTTAAAGACATTGATACTTGTTTTGGGGAATATATTGACCTAATAAATGAAGGTACAAGTGGGATCGGATTTCCAAGTATTGATGCAGCAATGAAGCTTAGACAATCAGATGTAGTTTTTTGGGCTGGATATTCTGGTACTTATAAAACTATGGTGGCTGTTGAAGTAGCGATTCATAATGCAATAAGGGAAAAGAAAAATGTGTTGGTATTCAGTTTAGAGATGTCTGCTGGAAGCTTTTATGAGCGTTTAATTGCCAGAATCATGGGCAAAGACATAGACGAACTTGAAAAGATAATTAAAAGTGGTGAACAGGCTGTTATATTACAAAAACTAAAATCTAAATTGCAAGAACGGATTATAGTTTTGGATAAATCAAATTTGTCTATTAAAGATATTGAACAGCGCATTATTATTGCTAACTCTAAAGTTTGGAAGGAAGGAAAAACAGATGTTGTTATCCTTGATTATTTCCAGTATTTGAGAGCCAATGGATTTGATGAACAAGCAGTTGCTGCTAAGTACACCAAAGTTATTGCCAAAACACATAATCTTATTTTCTTCATACTGTCACAGCTAAATAGGACAGGGGAAAATTTTGCAAAACCATCCATAAAAATGTTGAAAGGAACAGGTGATCTGGAAGCAAGTGGGGATTATGTTTGTCTGTGCTGGAAACCTGATGCAGACCCAAAGCTGACAGCAGAACAGTATTTAGAAGTAAAAGACCATATTGGCGTATCTATTGGAAAAGCAAGACGTGGAGCCAAAGCTACAGAATTTGAGTTGATATTTGATGCAAGTGTTGGTGCAATTAAAGATTTGGGGGTTGATGAAATAGTAAATGCCAGCTAAGTATTTTAAGTGTCCTGATGGAGAGAAAATCGAGATTTCAGAGTGTTATAAGAAGTGTCGGATGAAAGAAAGATGTATGCTTTTACCAGTTTTAAAAGCTGTTGGAAAAACACGGGCATGGTATGGGAAACCTTCTGTTACACAATTACTGAAAGACACTAGGCAGACGTACCTTGAAATAGTAAATGCCTATTCTATTGACCCACAAAAGAGCATAGCTTCTATGATTGGAACTAATAGCCATAGTCTAATGGAAGGTAATGTTCCAAATGGTTATTTGTCAGAAGTTCGACTTGAAGATGATATTACTTCTGGTCAGTTTGATGCTTATGATATGAAGAACAATACTTTAATTGATTTTAAATTCTTTGGCGCATATCGAATAGCTAAAGCTCTTGGGAAACGCATGAAATGGGTTGCTAATGGCGTATATCAAAGGGGCATTAACAAAGGTAAAACAAAATGGGTGCAGATGTTTATTGATGGCGGGGTTCGTGATGTGTTAGAGATTAGTATGCAGCTTTCGTATTACAAAAAACTGCTGAAAGAACATGGCTTAAAGGTAGATAAAATCATGGTTCAGATGTTATTGCGTGGCGGGTTAGATAAGACTGCTAAAAGCTATGGCTTAGATCGTATGAGTTACCCTATTGAGTTGCATGGCGTATCTGAACGATGGATAGTTAGATATATGAGAGCGAAGTATAACAGACTTATGGAAGCTTTAGAAACCAATGTATTGCCTCCTGTGTGCAAAAAACGCTGGAATGATCTGCGTTGTAAGGATTATTGTGGGGTAAACGAATTTTGCCCTTATTACCAAGAAAAGTATATGAAAAGGAGTAAATAATGAACAGGAAAGAGTTTGAAGGTTTTGTAGCAAAAGGAATTACTAAATTTAAAGTAATAAAACCAAGAAAAGGTGATTTGTCTGTGTATAGTCTTAGTCTTGGAGAAATTTTAACTTTAAGAGAAGATGATGGTTCAGATTGTCCATATTTTTATAAAGAAGATGGGTTTAGAACAGACGTTTCGTTGGAGAGATTGATTCCGTTTGCGGATTTTGGAGAAACTAAATTCAAAGTGGTTGCTTATCCTTCCCATAATAAAGTTATTGCAAAACTTATTTACAATAAGTCTGTCGTTTCTGTGGCTGAAGCAAAGTGTAGTCCAGAAGATGAATTTAATTTTCTTACTGGTTTGCAGATTGCTATTGCAAGGCTTGTTCAGCAACACCCTTGTCCTAAACTTGTCCTGCCCAAAGAAGCATTAAATGCAGAGTTGATTTGAGGTGAAGAGACATAAAACAGAAAACAATTATTTTAGTAGGTTATCCTTGTTCTGGAAAAGATACTGTAGCAGAAATTTTGTATAAAAGTTATGGTTTTACACCAATAGCTTTTGGGAATGTTCTTAAAGCTATTTGTGAACTTATAAGGACGGACAAACTTGCTGCTTCTTTAGCACTTCAAACAAGAATTCCTCTACCACCACATAAGATTGGTGAGATGGTATCTCGTTTTGCGAATATCTCTGTTGAAGGGCGAAAAGATAGGTTATTACTCCAAACTGTAGGTACAGAATGTAGAAAAATTCGTAATGACATTTGGGTAAATGAAGTTAAGCAATACATAAATCCTCGCACAAGAACAAATTTCGTAATTACTGATTGCCGTAGATCGTTTGAGGTTAATTCATTTCCAGATGCTATATCTGTTTTTATAGATTGTGAGGAATCGGTAATATACAATCGGTTGAAACAACGTGACGGATATTATGATGTTGATATTTTATCTCGTGAGGCTGAATTAGAAGTTCCGTTATTGAAGGAGAAATGCGACTTTATAGTAGATAACAATGGAACATTAAAAGATCTTGCAATGCAAATAAAAAATATAATGGAGGTAATTCGTTAATGAGAGTTTATGAATATGTTGACAAAAATAGTAAAAATATTGTCGCACAATCTGCGGCTAAAGTAGCTGGTGGTTTTGCCAAAGCAGCCAAAAAGGGAAAAAGCAAAATTGTGGTTTGCGATAGTGGAGAGTATTGTCCTAAAAGAAGTGGGCATTGCTGGGCATGGAATCCCAAAGAAAAAAGAAAGGCGGCTTAATATCGGTTGCCAAGATGTTTATGTACTGACTGTGGTGTAAAAAACTGTTCGAGAAAGAAAATCCCAAAACGCAGGGTTATTGGGAAGAAAAATAGAGTCACAGGAAAGTATGCTGAGAACAAGCTTTATGCCTTATTTAATGAATGGGGAATTAGAATAGAAAAAACTTTTTGTTCTGGAAGTAAAAAAGAGCTTGCACATGAGTTTGGAGATAAGTTTAGTGGAGATTTCAATATCAAGGGCTTAGTTAATAAAAATATCAAGATCGAGAATAAGAAGAAACTATACTCTGTTTTTAAACGATATTATGAATTAACAAACCAGAAGATTTGTCATATTGAGGGATTTTGTTATTTAGTTCCGCAAGATATGTTCGAGGATATGCTAATTAGAAAAGTTAGACATGGTCACTACGATATTGCAGATGAAAAGTTTAAAGTTCTTCATAATTTCTTTGACCAAGATAACGCCGATATTGTGACTTTAATATCCCCTAAACCAGAATCTAATAGATATTTAAATTTTATCTTCTGTGTATCGGAAGAACTGTACAAAATTTTAAACAATAAGATTGGAGATTGATAAATATGTTATATGACGTAAATAGAGTGGTATTGGTTGGTAGATTGACAAGTGACCCTAATGTAATGATGGCAGGGCAAACAAGTAAGTGTGTATTTAGTTTAGCTGTTAATAGACCAAAAGGGAAAGACGGGAAAGAAAACGGCGTAGATTTTTTGCGGGTTATTAGTTTTGCTTCGCTTGCTGATAAAGCTATGGAACTGAGCAAAGGTCAGAGCGTTGTTGTAATTGGCAAAGTAAATACTGGATCATATGAGAAAAACGGGCAAAAAGTATATACTACAGACTTTGTGGCTGATTGTATTGGAACGGTTATCTAAATTAGTATATATCCCAGATTACGATATCTCAGTAGAAATAAACGGAAATATATATAAAGACGGAAAGAAACTGAAACAATATCGTGATTATAAGGGTTATCCATGCGTGATTTTCAAAAATGGTAAAGTAATTAAAAATATGAGAGTACATAGGCTTGTAGCACAGGCTTATGTACCTAACCCTAAAGGATTGCCTATTGTTAATCATATTGATGGAGATAAAGAAAATTCAAGTGCAGATAATCTTGAGTGGTGCAGTATTAAAGATAATACGGTTCATGCGTACCGTGTTTTAGGGAACAAAGTCCCAAATGGAGTAAAAAGCAGTAAAAAAGTTTTAGTAAGAGACAAACACGGAAATGAAAAAAATTTTGACAGTATTAGGTCAGCAGCCAAGTTTATAGGTTGTTGTCATCAACATTTGAGCAGTTTGCTAAAAAAGAGAACTGGGACAAAACTGGAATTTGAATTTGAATACTCATAAAGGAGACGTTAAGATGAAAAAGTTTAAATATGGAGATAAGGTAGAGCTGGTAAAAAGTGAAATTAACAGCAAGTTAGTTGGAAAGATTATGACGTTCGGATCATATTTAGAGAAACCGATGGTACTTACTGTAGGGGAAGATAAAAAAGAAGTTGAGTTTGATTGTTTTCTGTTCTATGAAGGTTATGGAGTTCTAGGGAAATCAGCTAATATGGATTTTTATTCTTGGGCGATTAACAATACTTCTGAGCCGATGAAAAAGGAAATCAAAATTAGCTTTGTGGACAACAAAACTATTGCCGAATGGTATGAGGGTGGGGTTTTAAAATTAACGAGTGTCGCTAAATGTAATCCTAAAGATAAATTTAATTATATGACTGGATCACTGGTAGCCGTAAGTAGAATTTTTGGAAAAGAATACGAAGATAGTTCCAAACAAGAAATTTCTCTTGCTAGCACTTCTAAAGAGGAAGATAAAAAGAGTGATATTGAGGTGGGGAGTGTAGTGAAGATTACTGATGCTGGTAAGTGCTACTCTACGTATGCCAGCTTCTTTTCTCAAAACGACTTGGTTTCATATGCCCCGTTTTATGTGTATGGGCAGGGTTTGAGTAATAAATACGCGACTGAATTCATCGTAGTGGGCGTTGGGACACACTCTTGGCAAAGTGATAAAATTTTGGTTTTAAAAGAAAAAACTACAGATGCTGTGTACCTGATTTCTGAAGAAGGAGTAAAAAAGGTTTGATGACAAGTAATACTAATCGTTTTGGAAACTGGTTTGATGAAAAAGTAGCACAAGGGATCATTGTAGCCAAGTATTTACATGAAAACGAATTGGCTTGCATTACTTTTGACAGTATAGGGAATCCTATATTAGACGAAAATGGAAAAATAAAAGGTTTTGACAGAGCTTTTAACAAGTTTACTGATCGTGTAAGCAGTATTTTTAGTAAAAAGCTACAGCACAAAATTAAGCAAGCTATGTATGATGCTGATTTCTTCCTTGCTGGACGGGCTTTATATGCAGCTGGGAGCAAAGGTAATTTTAAAGCTAGTATGTCTAATTGTTACATTATGCCGATGCCTGAAGATAACATTGAAAGTATTTTTGATACTTGTAAAGAGATGGCACGTATTTTTTCTTATGGCGGTGGATGTGGCGTAAATATTTCTAATCTTCGTCCTAAAGATGCTATTGTTAATAATTCTGCAAGAGCTTCCACAGGAGCAGTAAGTTTTATGGATGTTTTCGATCAGGTTGGACGTACCATTGGTGCTCATGGACGTAGAGCGGCGATTTTGATTGGACTTAATTGTAATCATCCAGACGTTGAAGAATTTTTAGAAATTAAACGTAATAATGACCGCATCCAATCTGCGAATATCAGTATTTTATTTACAGATGAATTTATGCAAGCGGTAAGAAACAACAAAGAATATGAGTTGCATTTCTATGTAAATGAGTCTGGCGAAGAGATAAAACGGACTATTAATGCTAGAGATTTTTTCTATAAATTTGCTAAAGAACAATGGGATTGGGCAGAACCAGGAGCGTTATTTATTGATAGGATTAATGAACATCATTTATTGTCGGAATATCCAAAAGAAGAATATCATGTGAACGTTACAAATCCGTGTGCTGAATTTCAAGGTAATGCTTATAACAGTTGTAATTTGGCCTCTATCAATTTATATAACTGTATTGCCAATCCGTTTACAGACAAAGCTAGGCTTGACCGCTCAAAGTTCTTTGAGTTAGTTGAATTGGGTGTCGCAGCACTTAACGAAACACTTGACTATGGATATGATATGCAACCTTTAGATAAAAATAGGAAGTGTATTGATGATTGGCGTTCTATTGGATTGGGGTTGTTTGGCGTAGCTGATGCTTTAGTGGCTATGGGTATTAGATATGGCAGTCCTGCAGCAAACGAATTTATCAATGATGTTGGGTATTATATGGCTGGGAGAGCTATAGCAGCAAGCTGTAATATTAAGAAAAGATTTGGCAAGTGGTCTAAAAAGCACGTAGAAACTTCAGAGTTTTTTAAGTCCATCCCATACCTTGATGGTGACGATCTCAAGCAGGGGCTTGCTAACGGAAGTTTGTTATCTATAGCCCCTACAGGGACAATTTCTACAATGTGCGGACATACTGGTGGAATTGAGCCGATTTATCAAATTGCTTATGAGCGCACAACTCATAGTCTTGAATCAAGCGGGAAAACATTTAAAGTGTTTGCAAAATCCGTTGAGCATTTATTAAAGCACAATGGGATTAATCCTGAAGATATAACCATTCAAGAAATTAAAAAGAAATTCCCGTTTGTTGTTGATACTTATGATATTGACCCGTTAGAGCGTGTTGATTTTCAAGCTTCTTTACAAAAATATATAGATAATGCTATTAGTTCTACTATTAATATGCGGGAAGATTGTACTGTTGATGATGTGTTTAATACATATCTCTATGCATGGGAAAAAGGGTGTAAAGGGATCACAATTTTTAGAGATAATTGCAGACGTATTTCGATTTTAGGGAAGGACAAACAACACAAACATTCAAGTGAAGAAAGTCTCTTAGAAGCAAAAAGACTTTTTGACAGAGAGTTAAATACTCTTGAACCCAAGAAAAGAGGCGGTGTCAAATCTCTTTGGGGAAGGACTTTTGTATATCATACAGCCTGTGTTAAAAAATTTTATGTGACTGTCAATATTAAGGATGGAGAAATTTTTGAGGTTTTCGTTGGTGCTGATACTGGGTGCCAAGCGAATATTAGTACCATTACAAGACTTACCAGTTATGCTTTGCGTTTAGGTGGTAGGGTAGATGATATTATTGCTGAACTAAACTCTGCAACTTGTCCTGCTTGCACAGCGGCTATGCGAAATGGAGATAAGACTATTAATAAGTCCTGTGCTTCTTGTATAGCTGATGCATTACGGGATATGCAAAATACGATTAATAAAGATTCTATTGGTAAAAGCGGAGAGACAGACATTGAACAAGAATATGAGCATAAACAAATTTACATGATTAATACCAAACATAACGATATGCTTGAGTGTCCAGAGTGTCATCAAAAAACGCTGAAGCCAGAGGGGAAATGCGTTAATTGTACTAACTGCGGGTGGTCTGGATGTTAGTCAAGCACATAATTCAGTTCAGTGGAGGGAAAGACTCTACAGCAATGCTCCTAATGATGATAGAAAAAGGCATGCAAGTAGATGAAATAATCTTCTGCGACACTGGAAAAGAGTTTCCTGAGATGTACGAACATATAAAAAAAGTAGAAGAGTACATAGGTAGAAAAATTACTTTTTTAGAAGCTGAAAAACCATTTGATTATTATTTCTCCGAACACGTCAAAACTCGTGGTAAGGATAAAGAAAATCAAAACAAAAAAGGATATGGCTGGCCGCGTATGTGGGTTAGGTGGTGTACTAGGCTGTTAAAGCAGGAGCTAACACGAGATTACCTAAAGAGTCAAGGCGAATATATACAATATATCGGCATAGCTGCGGATGAGCCTAAACGACACAAAAATATCCCTAAAAATACAGTGCATCCATTATTTGATTGGGGCATTACAGAAGAAGAAGCTCTACAGTATTGTTACTACCGTGGGTTTAATTGGGGGGGACTATACAAACAATTTAGGCGTGTAAGTTGTTGGTGTTGTCCACTTCAGGGGATTGATGAACTTCGAAATCTTAGAAAATTTCATCCTGATTTATTTAAAAAATTGTTGGATATGGACACTAAGGTAACATTTAAGTTCAGGCCTGATTATTCAGTTGAGCAATTAGAACAAAGATTTAATATTGAAGATCAAGAAGGGAAAATTTATAAGAGATTCCCCAAATCAAAATTCAAAGGAGACTATAAATGAGAATTCATAAAAAGAAATGGAATAAAAAACTAACCAATCGTGAGAAAGTTGCTGTATATGTTTATATTGATAAAGGACAACTTGACGTAAAATACAAAAAATTTATAGATGCTATGGCCAAAGCTGGTGTTAATTTGCTGACTGCTAAAAAAGAAAAGAAAGCTAAAAAACACAAACACCTTCGCTATGGATGGGGAAAATAATGAAAATTTCAAATGTTAGAGTTTATGGGTTAGAGGAAAGTATTTATGCTTCAGGATACCCAATGTTAACGGAAGCCCCAGATAGCAAAAGATTTTACGAAGGAGTTTCCGAAATTTGGGAACTGCTGTACGCATATAGAACAGGAATAGGAATTAAGTATGATGATCTGGGTAAACCGTTGGAAGAACTAAATAGACATATAGCTAGAGCATCTAAATTGGCTAATACTCCTGCTGGTAGTGGACACGCTAATTTCTTAAAGGGGATTATTGTTCAGTTTGATGTGAAAGCTCCACAATATTTTTGGCAACAATTTCAAAGGTATAATTTTGTAGATTTTGTGAGTTCTATGTCTAAAATGCACAGAATTTCCAATATTGATGTTGCAGAAACAGTAAATGAGAAAGTGTCTATAGCTGCTATTGATAACATTAAATCGCATGTTAATGACTATAAAAATAGAGAAGTAGATATTGATACAGTTTTGTCTAATGTACCAATGGGATTAGAGATGACGGCTAGAATGAGCACAAATTATCTGCAGCTCAAAACAATTTATAAACAACGTAAAAATCATAGGAGTAAGCAATGGACAGAGTTTTGTAAATGGATCGAAAGTCTCCCATTAGCCCAAATACTTATAATTAATGATTAATGTTAAAGAGTCAATTAAAGCACAAAAGATTTTTTGTGAAACAAATAAAAAACCTAACTTTGTTGGGAATGGAGTTTGTTTTAGTTGTCATAGGCAAATTTTTGAAAAAATAACGCTAGAAAAAGCACAGACCGACCTTATAACAGGTTGCCCCTATTGTAGGGTTAGTTTTTGTGAGTAAAAAAGCTATATTATAACAAACGATAAAAGGAGAAAAGATAACTTGGAAAATAAGATTAGAGGATTTGAAAAATTAACTACTATTAAGGCCGATATTCCTATTCCGACCAGAGGAACAGCTCTTAGTGCTGGATATGATATTTATGTTATTCATCCTGATGTTTACAAAGCTTTGGTTCGTGGTAAGTCTGTTAAAGAAGCATGGGATGCAGTTCCAAAATTCAAGCGGACAGTAAGACGACATCTATTTGATAAAATTATGCTTCCTACAGGGATTAAAGCGTACATGCTTGCTGATGAATACTTAAAGATTCATATTCGGAGTTCATCGGCGGTCAAAGAAGATTTAAAAATTGATAATGATGTTCCGATCATTGACGCTGACTATTACAACAATATCAGCAATGAAGGTCATATTATGATCCCTCTTAGTAATTGGAGTATCAAATTTGATGAACCATTTAAACGTATCTGTCAGGGGATTTTTACTAAATATTTGGTTGCTGATAATGATAATGCTAGTCAGAAGCGCATTGGAGGTGTTGGCTCTACCAATGACTAATGAAGATACTCGTGTTAATGTTCATGCGTATTTTTGTCGCTTTAAGAGCGAATGTTATTACGCAATGGTTATTGGCAATACTGCTGAAGCTGAAGCGTGGCTTCGTAAATATGCTGATGATGTATCTTTTGTTAGTACGCAACGGCTTAAAGAGCTTGACCTAAAAAATATGAAGGGCAATCGTATTATCGGCAGATCAACGTTTATTATTAATATGCAGTTCTGCTGCTGTTATGGTACAAAAGCCCGCCAGCGGAGTCTATAATGTCTAGGTACAATTTAGAAGATATTATAGCCGCTGTTAAGGCAGGAGAGATTTCAGAGACACAGGGGGTAGAACTGTTAGAAAGATCTGCTAAGTATCAGGAAAGTTCACAGAATAGTAAAGAAAATCGCTTAAAAGCAAAAATGGGTTTTATTGATGCCAATGTTGCTTCTAATAGAGATAACCCAGAAGAAATTCTTTTGGAACGTGAACGACTGGCAGAGTTGGTTGATTTGTGGGCAGCAGTAGAGGAAGTATTGACGCCACGACAGTTAGAAATCTTTATGATGTTTATTGAATGTCAAGAAAATTGTGCTGAAGTAGGTAGAGAATTAGGTGTGACCCAACAAGCAGTATTTAAAACCATTCAAGGCATTAGAAAAAAAATACAAAAACATTTGGGTGATATGCTTAATGAATACCGTGAAGTGTTATTACCTCCACAGTCACTAAAAGAAGCGACTAAACCTATGGGAGTTGGTTATATTTTTGAAAAAGAAATGAAAATGCCTGTTGAAAGCTCATGGCAAACAAAGTATGGGCGCAAGATATTCTATACTAAAGAAATATGCCACATACCTGAATATTTGGCAAACACCAACTCTTATTCTATCTGTACTATTTGCGAAGAAAAATGTACTAGAAAAATTGAGTTTCCCATGCAGCCAAGATTATCAGAAGAGAAAGAGAAAATTATAAAAGCAATTATTGCCAGAAACAGAGTTGCTTAAGGAGGATGTTCGTGATAAACAAAATGAGAGAGGTTGCGGAAGTTCTAGGAGTTCCGTTTACTGAAGATATAGATGAACCTAAGTGCTTTGAAGTTTGCTTCGATCGGATTTGGCATTTAGCGTTCATTTGTGAACGAGGGTTGGTTTGGTTTAAAGTAACCAACGGAACATTTGAACGGGCTGCATTGGCGGGGATTTTGATTGGCGATATCGAATATAGGATTACTCCATTTCAGCCGGAATTAGGGGAAAAATATTGGTGCGTTCAATTTTGTGGGATAGGTAACCACAAAAACATTTATGTTGATGAATTTACTTATAGTGGGGATATTAATGATTATCAAAACATAAGTATAGGTAACTGTTTTCAATGCCAATCATCGGCTGACAAGATGAAATATGAAATTTATAAGAAGATCACAGGAAAGGATTGGGAATAGTGGGAATCGTTGAAATAACACTTATATCTGGATTCGTATGTTGGTTAATTATATATTCTGGAATGGAAATATATAATTTGAAAAAACGAGTTTTTGAAATAGAGAAATCAGAGCCTAAATACAAAGTAGGAGATAAAGTTATAGACAAAAAACACTATAAAGTACATGGGAATACTCCTAGTTGTATAAACACGATTATTTCAAGAGAATGGGATGAAAGATTCAAAGAATGGATATACAAACTGGATTTTTGGGATGGACAGAATATATCTGTTATGGAGTCGGTGCTGAAAAGTGATTTTTGTTATTTAGAACCGACAAGGTATATTGCCCATGAAATCCGTTGAGTTTGCAAATTATGTTTTAAATGTCTCTAAAGATATGAACATTAGGCTAAATGTAGAACAGCTTCAAATGGTAATGTTTATGGTATATGTTGAATACTATTATAAGTATGATTCGTGTTTGTTTATGGATCACTGGATATCAGAGAACAGAAGGCTACATATAGAACATGTTTGGTATATGTTTTGCGGTTATGGTATGACTGAAATATGTCCATTTTTAGAAAGAGAAGTCCCGACTCTGTCTACGGAAGTTGAGTCAATGTGTAGGTTTTATATTAAAGAAATAAAAAAACTACTTCTGAGACAGATGGAGATGTGTCTGATAGAGGGATTTCCTCAAATAATTGTTTCTTTTGGCAGGAAAAGGTATTCTCCAAAAGAGATCAACAGGTTAATAAAACTTGAATTATCGGAAGAACAGCAGTTTTTAAAACGTTTTAGAGCTGATTTAAAAGAGCTCATAGCTGAAATAAAATCAAAAAACAATCTGCCAGAAATAAAAATAGAGGGCTAGTAAGCCCTCTATGCAATATCGTCAAAAACAGCTTTCATTTCCTGTTGCTGCTTTTCATCAATATGTAAGTAACGTTGTGTAGTTGTAATACTGGCATGACCTAAAAATGATTGAATTTTTGCAATATCAATGTCGTGATCTAAAAGATATTTTGCAGCTCCGTGTCTAAAGGCATGACAGTGGAGATAAGGGAAACCTGCTTTTGTACATATATTCTTTATTTCACGTCTTAAATTACGGGCATCCAGCATTTTGCCTGTTGATGTATGTAATAAAAATTTACTCTTGCTTTCTTTGGTATATTGGATAACCAGTTCATTAAGATTATCATTCAAAAAAATAATTCTATCTCGATGATTTTTAGGTTTTTGGATAATAATGGTTTTACTTTCAGGGTTATAATTTTCAGTCATAATCTTTATTGCTTCGTCTGATCGTAAACCATTTTTGTACATTAGAGAAATAGCAATTTTTAACCTTAGAGACATTGGCTGTTGCATGATTATATTAAACTGTTCTGCTGAAACAAAGTCAGGTAACTTATATTCTCCCGATACAGAAGATAGGATGTCTAATATATCGCTATAATTGTCAATGGTATTGTTTCGACTATAGAATTCCAAAAATGACTTTAGTATACGGCAACGTAATAACTTGGTATTTGTTTCAACAGTCCACGTTTCTAAGCGGGAAATTATATAAGGAATAGATAGATCAATATTACCATTGGGAAACCATGCTTTTAGTGCATTACAGTAAGTCTTATAAGTATTAGAAGTTTTGGTGGCCTGTATTTTTTTGAGATAGATTTCCATATTGATTTCCTTTCTTTAGTATAATAGACACATAAAACAATGGGAGCTGATTTTTTATGGGAGAATTATTAGTAAATTTAGCAATACTTTGTCTAATTATATTTTTCTTGTTTACGCCAACTGGCTTTTTTGGAGTTTTTATATTTGCAACCTTTATATTTTGTGTTATAGGTTTTCTTCTTTGGTTAGTTACAAGCTTATTTTGAATATCTAAACCAAAACTCATTTTCTAATCCCAGACCAAAAACCATTTTCTAAATCAATATCAAAAATCAAAAACGAAAACAATATTTAGTTTTATTATGATAGACCAAAAATCAAAAACGAAATTCAGTTAGGAGTGATGATAATAGCAAATCGAATTGTAGAATTAAATCTGCACGACACGGCCATATCTCTGCATAAGCAGTTTAGTATAAATCGTGTCTGTAAGATCATAAACGAAAAATACTTACCTGAAGGGGAGAACCCTATTAGTCATATGACATTTCAGAGATTTTTCAAAAATTTAGAGAAACATCCAATCGCAACAGTAAATAATGAAATTACTTCAGCAAGTGAAGATGAAGTAAATCCATATGACGAAATGAAGTCTCTTGCTGAAACGATAGACTTACGGATTGATGCACTGGACGAAGAAATCAAAGCTTTAGACGAGTTGCGTAAGTCTAAGTCAGACTTAGGTTCTGTACCGAAATGGATGGAAACATATAACCAGAAAGTATCTCTTTTGGAAAAGCTTGTAGCTCGGAAACAGTCCTTGCTTAATGACATTGGTTCATACCAAAAAGAAATAGCTACATATCAAAATATGAAAGAAGTCATTCGTATTATGGTTGACACATTAAAAAGTTATCCAGGTGCGTATGATACTTTTAAACAACAACTGGAAGGGAATACGAAGTTAATTAATCTATGCAAATGAGACTGCGAAAGCAGTCTTTTTTTTGCTATTATACTTGTCAGGCATTTCTAAAACGGCCATTATGCCGAATTCAGCAATTTTAAAAAATGTCATTATGCCTTTTTCTGCCACACGAGTTCGTAACCGAGAGTTTCTAAAAGTTTTTCGACTTCAAGATAGCGCAATGTGCCTGCTTTTATTTTACGGTTAAAATTTACCTGATTAATATTAATTTTTTTTGCTGCTTCTGTTTCAGACAATCCGCTTTCTAATAAGATCATTTTTAGTTTTAAATATAATTCTTTTTCTGTCATTTTATATTCACCTCTTAATATATAGTATAAGTTTAAAACATACTCTTGTCAATAACAAAAAGCTATAAAATATATCTAAAAGTACTTGACGAAGGAAAAGTTCAATAGTAAAATACAATTACCAAAAGCAATAGCTTTTAAAAATAAAAAGGAGGCTTTTATTATGTATGTATTGAACAAACAAGAAACAACAGAAAAAGAGTTTAGGAGGATTGATACGGCTTTAGAGTACATATTAGAACTTGCTCAATTTGGCGTATCTGATCTAAAAATCAGAGTAGGGGAAACAGTAGCAAGCGTAAAAATTGAAAGGACAGGTGTAAAAGCATGAATGTAATAAAATCTATTAAAAGTATATCAATAGGCAAAACCTTTACTATTTTGAATTTTAAGCGCAAGCTGCATTATATCTTTAGAAGCCTAGACTATGAATATTTTAATTTATCAATAGTAAATACCGACTTAAAACCCGTTATAAGTATAAAAAAGCCTATATTTGACAGACAGGATATAAAACAGCTTTTATATGACGCTGATTTTATTACTGATGACTGTGTATATATACTAGAACATTAAAAAGAGTAAAAGCAAAGGCTGTTAGATCACTAACAGCCTTTTAAGCATTATGTTTAATCTTCTGGGCAAAACAGACACAATATTAGAAATATAATAATTTCCATTCGTTCAGGCCTCCGTGTTTTGTTTTATTTGAATAAAAGTCCAGGCATGCGTTCAGGATGAAAAACATTTATAATTCTAATTTTACCTGATTGAGTAACTCTGTATGAAACTTCGCAATTTACTTCACCTGAATAGTAATCTGGCAGCAATTCTATAAGTGAAGAATTTACCGCTGTTCTTGCTATACTAATTGGGAGCCCTTCTATTTTAATTTCAAAATTAAACAAAATTCACCTGTTAGACCTGCTATATCTAAAGAGATAAAATTATAACAAGCAAGGTAATATAACGCTATTGCAAGCAAAAAATCAATCGCAAGAAAAATAGTAAGCTGCATTTCAGTTATTTTCATTTTTTCCAGCCTCCACATTCCATATAAACAGAATGGGGAACATGATAAATATAGCTACCGCAACGAACAAGACAAGCGTGTTTACCATAATATTTTTCTCTCATACCTTTGATGCTGCCTGTATAATGGAAGTTCGGGAAATGTGAGAGCATAGCCTTAAACTCGACTTTTAAATATATAACTTTTGCCATAGCTTATATCTCCGTTTTTAATAATTTAGAATAAAGGAATACCGTCTTGTTCTTCTGCTGACAACTTGTAAACCATAATGTAAACATCATCACCACAGTTTTTTAATAATATAATAAGTCCTGTATGTACATAGACTTTACATAGTTTTAAGTCACCATAATTTTTATTATTATTAGCGTCTTGGCGATAATATCGAGTTCCTCCTGTATTACGCAAGATACCGCTGTTGATACCGCTTTGACTCTTGTAATATTTAATGTTTTCTTTAAAATGTGCTTCTAAAGCTTCTAAATTTTGCAGTTGTGCATTTAATCTTCCAGCGCAAAGCAATACTACAGTTTTATCTTCTAATAGTCCAAAAAATTCTTTATGAGTTATTTTTGTCATGATAAATTCCCTCCTGTTTAAGCTGTTATCTTTCTCTTGTTACAGTCAAATTATATTTTTTGATTACTGCGTCCGCCTCTTGTTTCCAGCGTTCAACATTAGGCAAAATATATCTTGTATTAAATTGTTGTTTAGTTAAACCTGCGGGAATTGCTTCCGCTTCTTCTAAGCTAATTCTTAAATGACTTGCTAAGTGTTTATTATTTCTTTTTACAATGAGAACCCACGGATTTTTATATTCTTTTTCTATTTGATTAATGCAGTTTTTATAATAATTTTTAGGCTGATTTTTTTCTGTATCCGACAAATAAGAACGTGCGCTCAGTGCTCTATATGCTTCATGAGTAAAGGCTGTGTCTGCTAACTTGGTACGCTTTAAAAACTCTCTATAGATACATTGTTTTCTTGTCTCTTCAAATTTTTGTTTTTCTTCTTCATTTTTAAAATATACTAGCGTTCCATCTTCCTTAATTCCTTCCGCATAGTAATAGAAGCCATTTTCTAGAGGATACATAGGCAGTCCGTCAATATCCGACAAATGCAGTGCAATAATATCGTTAAACTCCTTCGTTATGGCTTGTATATCGTCATGGCAACAGCCACAACTTATTAAATTTCTTTCTGTTGTGGGCTTATCTACTGGATATACTTCACCTGTGATGCTGAAATACGGCTTTTGATTGCCTAACTGTGTAAGTTCAATATTGACAATAACCTTAATTTTTTCATTTTTAATAGCTGTTCTCATTTTGTTTTACCTCCTTATTCAATACTGATAATTATTAGCACTTCATACACACATATACTGTCTACTGTTTTATCTAGATAACGACTGGATTTTTCTAAATTGTTTATGTCTGCGATATGTTCTAACATTTTCGGCCCTCTGCGAATACCTACACTATACGGCAAATTTGCATGACGTATTTTATTTGCAAAATCTCTAACTTTCACAATGTCACCTCCTGTTATTTTTATTATCTCTCTTTGATAGAAATAAATAATATAAATAATTTAACGGGTATAAAAATATCAAGCTAATACGCTTTATATGTTGCGTTTGCTTGTTCCTTGTTACAAGTTTATTATATTACTTATATTATCCAATGTCAAGTAATTTATGACAAAAATAAATAATATTTTTTATGCGTCTTTAATATGGCAGATTATATCATAGTATTGTTGTAGGATATAGAAAATTGATACATGATCTGTTGTTATATTGTTGATGTGTGCAGCATAAAATATAGTTGAATAGTAGAAATAGGATAGATAATAATTGACATATGACATTTATTGTATGTATTATGGATAATGTTTTTTGTTGTTGTGATTGATAGCAGTAGTAGCGGTTATTATTATTAAATATAGCGTCTGACATGTTAAAACCATGCAAAATAGTAAATTTTAGCAGGACAGAATAATAATAAGGATTGCTTAATATAATTCTTTTGTTTCCGTGTTGGTTATAACTGTTATAGATTTCTAATAAAAAGGCGTAGGATCTGAACAATAAAAAATACCCTATAATTTATATTATAGGGTATAATGTCGCTGTAACAGCATGAATACAGGGCGGACAGGCGGGGATATAATAGGCGGGTAAGATTTTTCAGACCTTTTGCGGGACTCTTTCACGCTGCGAGGCGCGTTAGATATTTACATATTCTGTTATCAGAAATCACAAATCCAACAACTCAAACAATCAATATAAATACATCTTGTTATACTCCAAATATCCTAAATAGGTTAAAAATATAAAAATTTACATCAATAAAGTGTTAAAAACATATGTTAAACTATAACATTATTAAAAAATGTTATGATGTAATAGACTATTGAACTTCAGTCCAACTGTTAACAATTCCATTTATAACTTTAATATCAACTTGAGTCCCATTAAGTTTATATTTATAAATCTTAATCACAGTATTTTTAGTTACGGATTTAGAAACGCTTTCAGGATTACCTAAATTCATTCTAATACGACTTTCAGGGTCTCCGACTTTTACTCCATAAATATTTTCTGTAGAAACAGCATCTGAGCCTGTATGTATGGGGAATCGAATAGGGCTGCTATTGGCTCTTTCCTGTTCAGTTTCAGCAAATGCAACGCTAGAAGTCAGAACTAAAGTTAAAACAATAAGAAATACTTTTTTCACACTAACACTCCTTTTATTTGTATATAGAAATATTTTAACATTCTAAGTTGTATTTGCAAATCTAAAATATGAAACTATTTGTGAATTATATATTAGATATTTTTATTCATAAAACAATAATCTCAAACATTTATTCTTAATGTCAAAACAGGGTATATTTGCGGTACTTTTTGCACATAAAATGACTAACAGGTATAAAGTGTTGCGTAAATTCAAAAATCATCAAAAACCCCCATAATAATAGCTGTTTTTGCACTCAAAATTGATTTGTCAATTCTAAAAGTACAATTTGAAATATTCTGAAAATTAATAAAGCAAATCTTTACTTCATATGAATAGTCTATTTTAAGATTTTTTCCGAGCAGCGAGTAACCTCTCGCTTATTTTTTTTCTGTATCCGAGAGAATGATATTTTAAATGCCTGTTCTATCCGAAGAATAGGTATTTAAAATTTATTCGATGATTTCCAACAAATCAATCAACAACATAACCTATTAACTTTCTTTGGTTACGTTTTCTATCTTTTCATGGTCAAGCACGTAGAGAGCCAACATATAGCTTTGTCGACCAAGAAAGGCCTGTAAGCCTTTAAAATCTTTGGTGTCCGAGGGAAAGTTTTATTAGTAATATTGTTGGCGATCACAGTGCTTAAAAAATATTTTTAAAAATTTTTTAAAAAAGTGGTTGTGATTTTTGCAAAATCTGCATATATATATGAGGGATAAAATAAATACTCTATAAACGAACATCGTGAGTGCAATAGAGTATTTGAAAAGAACATATGAAATTACGAGTTTATCTATAAAACGAGTAGTTGAATATGTTCGTAAGTTGCAACTTCGGGACGAGCTTTAAGCGAAGTTCAGAAGTTAGAAACACATAGATTGCCTTGATGCAATCTATATAGAAAGCCCTTTAAAAAAAAACAGGGATTCATTTGATAAAGCCATATGTGTAATTTGCTCATTACCTGAGTAGTGTTTGTATATACTTTAGATAAAGAGCGGTATGTTCTTTGTTACACTTCACAATGTGCGCTGTAAACATTGTAATGGAGAAGCATATGTGCATATATTGGCTATGGCGTTCGCCGTATGATTGCATATGATAGCTGCAATTTATCTTATGACTGATGCGGATAACTAACCATAGCACCTATCGTGCGGCTTGCAGCAGTCGCACTGATAGTGTATAAAATGTCGCAAGGAAACCCAGTAACGGGATGCTTGTAATGGTGAAACGTTCAATCTTTGCGATTGGACATTGCCTAGCTGTAGGGTTAAATATAGCAAATTGGAATTGGCAGGTATCATGCGTGACCTGCATCATCCTGTTATATTTTATAGCAGGATGTGTACTTGATTTTATCTATTCAGACGACACTACTATTAATTTTATAGAGTGTACAAGGTCTGACGCTATAACTGTTTCCTCCTTTATCGGTTGTAGCGTAATGTTAATTATACTCGGTATATCTGCGGATTGCCGATGATTAAAATGTAAAAGCCTGACATTTGTTTAAGTTGGGCATTAGTAAGAGGCTGGTGTAATGGCAACATTATTGACTCCAAATCAATAGATTAAAGTTCAACTCTTTAGCCTCTTGCCATATCTGGATGTGGCGTAATTGGTAACGTACATGACTTGGGATCATGGGTAGAAAGTTCAAATCTTTCCATTCAGACCAAATACTCCGAGGTAGCTCAATGGTAGAGTTCTTGATTGTTACTCAAGCTGTTCTAGGTTCGAGTCCTAGTCTCGGAGCCAAACGCTGATTTATTTTAATGGTAGAAGCACTGACTTGTAATCAGTAGATGTCAGTTCGATTCTGACAATCAGCTCCAAACATAAGGCTCCCTTAGTTCAACGGAAGAACAGTAGATTTTTAATCTACCTATGCTAGTTCGATTCTGGCAGGGAGTACCAGATTCGCTTTTAGTTCAATGGACAGAATGGGAGACTTCTAATCTTCTGATAATGGTTCAACTCCATTAAAGCGAACCAAATATAATATCTATGGAGGGTTAAAATATGAGTGGTAATGCTCCAATAGGTTCTAGTGGCCTTATAGAGTTTTTCATAATTATTGTTATTGTACTTTGGGAATGTGTAAAATTTCCATTTGAGTATTTGTATAGCAAGATTGATCAATATAGGAAACAAGCATAAACCTGCGGGAGTATGCTGATGCTGAGTGTTGCGACACAAGGCATATTAATTATTGGCGAAAGCTATCTCTTGTGAGTTAGACCAGCTTTACAGCAAGAGAGAATAGATAGAATGGCTGGTTGAAGTTTGTCTGTTAAATAAAAAGTAACAGTCCCGATATTTGGTAGAGTTCACAAAAGGAAAGAAACAGCCTGTCATTGATGCTGGACACTAAAAGCATCCAGATGACTCTTTAGCTTAGTTGGTTAAAGCACTGGACTGAAAATCCAGATAGTCCGTTCAATTCGGAGGGAGTCACCATATTAAAATCTTGGCATCAACATTTGTTGGTGTCTTTTTTATTTATATTTTAAGGGGTGTATAAATGGTAACAATGACTGTAACTGGTATTATCGCAACACTATTTATGTGTTTTGGGATTACAACATTGGTATATTTCACAAAAGTATTTTGGGACTATATATTAATGAAATTTATGTTAATGAGAGTGAAAGATGCTAAAAACGCTGAAGAAAAAACGAGTAAGCAAGCAACTAAACAAGAAGAAGTATCTTGTTAATTGTTTAAACAACAAAGATAAGAAAAAAGAAATCAGAGAATATATGCGTTAAAGGGAGTGCTAAAGCATAAGCGATATTAATATTTTTAGTATACTTGATGATTTTGACTTAAAAGGTACTAAAGCAGTAAGCGACACTATTATTGTCCAATGCAAAACAGATCTTGCTTTGTTTGGTAAAACTTTCTTTCCTAATATTTTCAATAGCGAGTTTTGCGATTTCCATAAAGAAGTATTTGGTGCTTTGGAAGCTAGTACGCTTAAACGTCAAAACAAAAAATATTATTTCGTTAGAGCTGCTCCACGTGGACACGGCAAGAGTCAGATTATATCTTTCCTTTATCCTATTTGGTGTGCCGTTCATGGATACGCTAAAAATATTTTGATTGTATCGGATACTGCTGAACAAGCCCAACAGTTCATTATGGCTATAAAAGACGAATTTGACGAAAACGAATTGCTTATTGAAGTGTATGGAAATAAAGCTGGTGCAGTTTGGGCACAGTCAAAGATAGTTACGAAAGATAAAATTCAGATTGTTGGTAAAGGCGCAGGACAAAAACTGCGTGGGATCAAATATCGTCATTATCGTCCTGATGTTATTGTAATTGACGACCTAGAGAATGACGAAAATGTTGAAACTGAAGGGCAGAGAGCTAAACTTCTGAACTGGTTTCAAAAGGCGTTGCTGCCTTGTGGAAGTCCAAATGAAAAAGTGTTCTATATCGGGACTATTTTGAATTATGAAAGCTTGTTGAATAGGATACTGACTGCTCCTGAATATTCAATGTGGGACAGGAAAAGGTATCAGGCCGTTATCGAATTCAGCAAGTCCCCGTTGTGGGATAGTTGGGAAGAAATACTTCGGACAGAGAATGATCCAGATGCTGGGAAAAAGGCTGAAGCATTTTATTTTAAACACAAGAAAGCTATGCTCAAGGACACAAAGATCCTTTGGGAAGCCAAGCAGGAAGATCACTATAAAGATTTGATGATAATGCGAGTGATGAATCCTGAAGCGTTTGATAGTGAGCAGCAAAACGACCCTATTTCTGACAATACTCGTGACTTTAGAGAAGAATGGTTTCAGTATTGGACAATTTTGCCAGAGATTACAGGGGTTTATATTGGTGTTGACCCTTCTCTTGCCAAGAAAAACAAATCTGATAAATCTTCAATTATAACACTTGGCAAGGGTGTAGATAATTTTGTATATGTGCTTAATGCAAGCATAAAAAGACGAAAGCCTGACAAAATAATAGACGATCTGATAAGTGAGGTTATTACATATCAGAAAAAATTAGTAAATGTTGGAATTGAAGCAGTTCAGTTTCAATCTTTTTTTGCCCAGGAATGTGGCAAGCGTGGTTTGGCAATGGGGATTCCAATTCCTATTGAGCCAATCAACTCCACTGTGGACAAACAATTAAGATTAAAAGGTTTGATTCCTTTTGTAAAAAATGGCTATATAAAATTCCATGCTACCCAAACAACATTACTAAATGAGTTTAAGCGGTTTCCAAAGGGTGCAGATGATGGTATGGACGGGTTAAAGTTTGCCTTAGACCTTATTTTCCCGACTAACATTTCCGCAGCTAAAGGTTTTTGTTTTGGTTCTATGGGATTTAATTCTGCTGGGAAGGAGGTTGTTAGGTGAGGTTAGCTTTTGGTGACAATGAATATGAAATATCTTTTGGACGAGCAAAGAAGAGTCAACGCAGAGAAACTATTGTAATTTATGAGAGCAGAGGATTCTCTGTGTCGAAGATTCGTAAAGTTATCAGCAAGCCTGTTTCAAAAGAGGCGTTGCGTAATTTTGCTAAAATTCCTGTTGTGCGAAGAGCAATAGAGCTGAAGAAAAATGGGTTGCTCAATTTACCGTGGCAGATTGAAAAGTGTGATATAAATGACGAATATGATTACGCTGATGAAATTAAATGTCTGACAAAATGTTTTACGCAGCCTAATAATGGAGAGTCCTTCCGTGAGCTTATCGGTGCGGCTATAGAGGACATTGAAACAGGTGATTGTGGTGCTATTGAAATAGTTAAAACTAATGATTTTATGAGACCTTTTCAATTATTTACCGTTGATGGTTTTACGATAGAAGTTAATTCGACTTGGGATAATAATCCTAAGACAGTGCGATATTTACAGCGTAATCCTGAAACAAATAAGTATGTGGAACTTTTAAATTCTGATTTGATGTATCTAAAAAGGAACAATTACACATATACTCCGTTGGGGAGTTCCCCTGTTGAGGCCGCTTTTAAGATTATCCATTATTTGCTTAATTCTCAGGAATATGCTGGCACGGTTACAAGTAATGCCATACCAAAGTTTATATTAAATCTTGGTAAACAGACAGATGAAACTAAGATTGCTTCATTTAGAAAATATTTCGATGAAGATATTTATGGAACAGGTACTATTCCTATTGTTGGTGGATCAGAAGGTATTCAGACGCATCAATTAACAGCAATTAATGATGATGGTTTGTATCTTCAATGGCAACATTTTTTAATCACTATCATTGCTTATACGTTTGGTATTGATCCTAAAAGATTTAATGAAGGTTCTCAGACGGATAGGAGCACAGTAGATGAACAAAAAGAAAATATTAATGATGAAGCTATTAGACCATTGGCTATATTGTTTGAGGAAAATTTCAACAATAAAGTGCTGGCTAGGCTTGGCTTTGGTGGAAAACTAAGATTTAAGTTTGAATTTGAAGATACAGAAAGTCGAAAAACAGCTAAGTCTAAAAGGTTTATAGGTGAACATGATGACGACATTTTGACCTTGAATGAAGTTCGGCAGATGTTAGGCTATCAAAAACTTGATAATGAGTATGGCGATATGCTTAAAAGTGAGTTTAAAGCTGTTATTAACCAGAAATATAATATTCAAGGTGGATATAACGGTGTTGGCAAAAATCGTCACGAAAATAATAATAATACTGGTGGTGAGAATAAAGAATGAGTCAAATGAGACTGAATTTTAGCGGATTAAAATTTGAAGAAGTCAACAGTCATGTTAATAAAATGCCGTTTAGCGGCATTTGTATGTTCGTTGACAAACCTTCTGATGCAGTCCCATATGGTAGTGACAAGCCAGTTGTTTTCTCGAAAGAAGCTGTTGAAAAAGCACTTAATACATTTGTTGGAATGGGTGTTGATTGCAGGTATGATGACTGGATTAGTCCAGAATATGCTCTTACAGGACATGATGACCGATTTAAAATTGGTGTTGTTGAAAGTGCTGAAATAACAGAAGATGGTGTATTGATTAAAGGCTTTTTATGGTGCAGAGATTTTTATGATGTTTGTTACATGATTAAAAACGCCAAAGATTCGTTAGGCTTTTCTATTGAGGTAGCTGTCACCTCTGCGAGAGAAGATGACGAGTTTTTTTATGTTAAGGATTTCTCATATACTGGCGTGGCAATCCTTTATAAAGATTTAGCCGCATTTAAGGGCACAAGCCTTGCGGCGAGTAAGAAGAAAGAAAAAAATGAAAGAGATGGTGATGGTTTAACAATGACTCCTGAACAATTACAAGAAATTTTGGATGCAGTTGCAAAAGTCGGCATTGATTTTGCAGCTTTTAATGAAAAAGTAGATGTCTTAGCAGCAAAGGTTGAAGCATTGGAGCAAAAAGAGACAAATATTGATTTTAGTGCTGTAACTGCGGAGCTGAAAGAGATAAAAGAAAAGCTTCCTGTTGGTGAAGTAAAACCGAAAACGTATAATTTTGCTGCTAAAACTGGTGATAAAACTTTGTCGTTCCAAGAAAAATTGGCTGAAATTGACGAAGATACTACTTTGTCCAAAGATGAAAAAATGGCAAAGAAAATGGAAGCGTTCCATAATCGGAATGCAGAATAAGAAAGATATTTGAGGTGATAAATTAATATGAGTGGTGCAAGATTTTTAGATTTCGCTGCTGCCGTAGCTGATGCTAAAGGCAATGGCTTTATTCATGTTCCTGTTTTTGAATCAGAGATTACAAACTTAACTAAGAAACGTGGCATTATGCTTCAACGTATTAAAACACGTAGAGCAACTGGTCATCCAACTAGATATTTTGAGCAAACAGCACGTCAAGCTACTGCTGCTTTTGCTGATCCACATAATTTAAGTGCGACTTATGGTGGACCAACCAGAGTTGAGAAAGCTGCGTTTATTAAAGCTGTAACCAGTGGTATTAAATTTGGTCATTTTGATCTTGAAGTAGCAGATCAACAAGGGGAAGGCTTATATCTGAAATATGATGATTTGAATGATATGGTTTTAGATGTGTTGACAGCACAGGATTCTAAACTGTGGACTGGCTCTGATACAGATTTGGCAGCTCCAACTACCAATGAATATGTTGGCTTATTTACTCAGATTAAGCAGACTGGCAAAATTGCTGATGGAGTTAAAATCTCTACTGCTGTTCGTTCTGAAGTAGCACGTTTGGCTGCGAATACAAAATACGATGTTCGTCCTTCTGTTGTTGTAATGAATCCTTTAACTAAGGATATGATGGAACAAGAAGAAGAGAAGGACAATAATACTCGTAAAATCTATGAGGTGGAAGCTGTACCTGGCATTAAAGTTGAAGGTATTATGACTTGTATGGGGGTTCTTCCTATTGTTACAGATCCGTTTATGGCACTGAATACCACTGAAGGTAAAGTTGAACATAGAATCGCAATTCTTACTGAAGATTTGATTACTCGTTTCTATGTCGGCTCTGAGAATGTACGAGTTTTTGAATTCGGTCATCAAGACGAATCTCTGGCAACTAAATATATGGCTTTGCAATATGACACTATCGTAGCTAAAGGCGAAAATTATGCTCATACAATCTTGACTAAAGAGGTTGCAACAGTTTAATTAAGCATGGGGGAGACTTAGTTCTCCCTCATAATTTATTTGGACAAAATTATGGTAAATAAGAAAAAGACTACGAATAGTGTAACCGCTGCGTTGGAAAATACTGTAGCAGGAAAAGATGTACCTAAAAGAATTACTGTAAGATTAAAAGATCAACTGAAACAGGCTGGGATCTATTCTTTGTTTTTACCAATCGGAACAATTATATTTAATGATGGCAAAGCAGAGGTAACAGAGAAAACAGCGGCTTTATTGAAAGAAATGGGAGAAATTTAGATGTCCCAATATCTTTCTGAAGCTGAAATTTCTCGATACTGTACTGCCCAATTAGGGGTAACAGTAAATGACGTTATTATCGCTTCTGAATTGATAGATGGATATTTAAAAAAATCAATAACAAAAAATGAAGCGGTTGAAACAGTAAAGGTTAATAAGAAATCAAGAGGCAGATTAAGAAATTATCCTGTTATTGATATTTTAGAAGTGTCAGAGGCAGTCAGAACTCCTTTAGGAATATCTCGAACGGACATTGAAGTGAGTGAGATTGATTTAGACCTTGAAAACGATGGTTATTTTACTTATTGTGCTCCATATTCTCCGTTTGACACGTCTATTGGTTATGGGTTTGGTTGTGGACGGCAAAACAGGGTAATTGAAGTTAGATATTCTTATGGCTATGAAGATATTCCTCAAGATGTAAAAGTGGCTTGTGCCATGCTTGCTCAAAATATAAAACAGTTTTCTTCGTTTGCTGGCATCAAAAAGTTGACAACTCTTGACTATTCTGTTGAGATGGGTAATCCTTCATTTTTTACAATGGACATTAGGAACATTCTTGATAAATATAAGTGAAGGTGAAGTTATGTACGCTTTAGGTTTTTTTCAACAACAAACTTATGATGCCTATATTGTTGCCCCAAGTGGCGATAGTAAAGGAATGGAAAAAATACATCTGACAAGGCAGGGCATAGCTAATAATGATTTTGCTCATACGCACAAATTTAAGGGATTGCTTGAAAAGAATACCATTATTGATACTGGTGATTTGGTGATTATTGGTAACGACTTTGACAAATATTTAGTTATGGCGGTACGCAAGACATATCATGCAAATCAGGCTAATTTATGGTACTGTGATTGCACTTGTGACATTTACAGGATTAAAAATAAATATGCAGGGAATCAAATCTCTGGTAAGCAGCAGACTCTTATTGCTGATGGTATTGCTTGTATTCAAAAAGATACAAATGGGCGAATGAAAACTTTTGATGCAGGTCTTTTGGAGAGTACGATTAAGCTTGTTTATATGCCGACAGTTCCAGAGGTTTCATTGGCAGACAGGCTTGTTATTAACGGGAAAAATTATCAAATTGACAGCATTGATGATTCTTCTGTTAAAAACGTACTAACATTGCAATTATCAGAGGACAAAAGGAAACTATGACCGTAACTACAAAAGAAATAGAGCGAACTATGCTAAATGCAGCACTAAAAGCCATAAATAGAGAGGCTACAGAAATATGTAATACTGTAGAGTCTGTTTATAAAAGTGATCTTGCTGAAAAGTATGGTAAAGCTGAGACTGCTAAAGTTATAGATGTTATTGGCGAAATAATTTGTCTTACTATTTTTGGTAAAGGGCAGAAAGCTCTTATTGCAGAGTATGGTTCTGGCAGTCTTATGGATAGAAATAATCCTACGTTTAGTAGCTATATTCAAGATGATGTTTTTAATAAAGAGCGTCTTAAATATAATATGGCAACTATAACTAGGGTTAATGATGATTTCTATTATGACTTGGATGGAAATAAGATTGAAAGGCCTAGACCTAAGAATGAAGTGAATTTGGAAAAATATAATGTGTGGTATGCCCCTGTTGCTCCAAAACATGTTATCGTTACAACGATTAGGGAGCGATTAAACAAAATAATGGAAAATATATTAGAAGAAGTTGTTTTAAATGTGCCGTTTGAAGAATTATTTAACGGTAGAGAAATTAAGATAGGAATTTAGGAGATTGTTTGATGCGCTATAGTTTTGATTTATTGAATGATATTTTTGATTGGTGTGTTGCTGATGCAGAGCTTATGCGCTTGTTAGGCATAAAAGATATAGCTGATTTAGAAGAATTGAATGGTAAGTTAAGGCGAGAGTATCAGACAGATGACGTTATTAGTTCTGAAGATGCTCCTTTTTTATCTTATTATTTTATGCACGCTGAAAAAACAAAAAATAATTGGTGTGCAAATAAAGGTGATTTGTATGTCGATATTTATACTCACACTATGTATGATGCTGGTATGATTGCTAAAAGATTTAGGCAGATACTATGTGCACACACAGAGATTATGTTGAATTATGAAGGTCAGCATTTTAGTGGGGTAACAGGCATATACAAATATAGATTAATTTATAATCCGTTAATTGACGGAAAATGAGAAAAGGAAGGTGTATATAGATGCCTAAAATTGATACTACTAATTTAGTATTATATGGGGTTGGTGAAGCTTATTTGCTGTCTGGTGATGGTAAAGTAACTGCCAAACTTGGTTCTTTGCAAGATATGACTATTGAAGTATCTGCAACTATGGAGGACGTATTTGGTGGAGATGGCTTATTCCCAATTTTTAACTTTATTAAAGAAAAATCAGCAAGTTTTAAATTTAAAAATGCTTGTTTTGATCTAGGTATTGTTGCCGCTTCTCAAGGTGAGGCTGTGTCTGATGGTGCTTTTGCTTTTGGACACGAGGAAATTACTAAGAAAGCGAGCGCAAATAAGCTGGCTGTTACAACTGGTATTGATGTTGATTCTGTTATTGCTGTAGCTGATGGAGTAGCTTTAACTCGTATGGAAACTATTTCTGGCAAAAACGGCTTTAGCGTTTCTGCTTCTGGTGCATTGGATTTTACATCTGATATTACAGATGGTAAGACCATTGTTTTAGATTATGTCTATACTGTGACTGACGGTTCTACTGTCGATGTCAAAACCACTTCCGTACCTGGCTATGTGGAATTGCGTCATACTAGCCAACCAACAGAATTGCCTAATGGTAAGCGTGCTGTATTAACGACTCGTGTTTATAAAGCCCGCTGCGAAGGTGGCTTGAGTTTAAATTACGCACGTGGAGAGGCAACTGCGCCTGAACTGACATTTAAGTCTGTTGATCCGCTACGTACTGATAAAAAATTCGTATCTTACTCTGTAAGTTATGTTGACTAATTAAGGGAGTGCTGAAAAGCACTTCCTATTATTTTTTTATAAAGGAGAAAAAGAATGAGCGAATTAAATAAAGATCCTTTCACATCATGTGAATATATTACCTGTAGGGATGGAATTACGAGAAGTATTTACCCCGCAAAATTAAAACATAAAGATAAATTAAGACAACTAACACCAATGTTTAATGATCTTGCGATTGTTGATAATATTTTTGACTTTAATAAAGACAAGAATTCAGGTGTTGAATATACAGATAATGCTTGGAACGCTATGATGGAAGTTTTGAAGTTAGCGTTTGATGAAAAATATTCTAAAGAAGAGATTGAGGATTTCTTGGACTTGGCATTAACGAGAAAAGTATTTGAAATTTTCTATGATATTTCCAGTCTAAAAAAAAACAATCTGATGCCGACAATGGAGTAACAGAATGGAACCAACTGTATGCGTCTATCATTCAAAACACATCAATGACGATGCGTGATGTGATGGAGCTGTCAATTCCGCAGTTGGAGTATATATTAGAGGGTTGCAAAAAGAATAACGAAGAACTGAATAATAGTGATGCTAAAACATATTCTGGTGCTGACGCAATCCAATATTTGATTGATTCTGGTGCAGTGGGAAAATAGGAGGTGCGTGAATGGCAGTAGAAAATATTGGTACGAGTTCTGAAGCTCAAAGAGCTGCACGAATACAGTTGCTTCTTGACTGTACTAAAGCATTACGTTCTGTTGACAGTCTAAAAAATAAATTAGATGCAATTTCTAAAGTTAATATTATGGCTTCTTCAGAAAAAGGGCTGGGCATTGCCGAGAAAATTAATGAAGAGTCTAAAAATGCTAAACAGGCATTTAAAAGTTTTCAAAATGAGGTTAGTAAGGCAAAAGCTGAATTAGAGAAATCTATTGCTGCTAGTAATGGACAGACAATAAAAGGTAAGGTTTTAGACATTAGTACGGCGAAAGCTAATTATGAAGATGCTATTAATAATCTGAATGAATTTAAGAAACTGTGCGATTCTCTAAATTATCAAAAATTACAACAACGCAGAGAACAGCTTAATGCGAAAGAGATTGCACAAGCTAAAAAATTCCATCAAAGTATCCTTCAGCAGAAACGCCAACAAATTAAAGAAGAACAGAGATTGGAAGCTGAAAGGCAAAAAGCATTGAAAGCCGCTGAAAAATCCCAAACCGTAGGCAGTACAAAAAAAGAAACCGATTTTAATTATCAGAAAGCTTTAGCCGCTACTGAACGTCAAGCTGCCAGTTTATATCACGAGCTACAAAATTGTAATGATGCTACGAGAAGAATAGAATTGTCTAAAAAACTTTTAGAAGCGACAGAACAATATAAGAAACTTAATCGTGAGTCGGTGAAGTTTAGGAAAAGTTTTGGTGTTCAGTCTAGCAGAGGTTTTTATGACTTAAATCATAATTTAGATTATTTTATGGCTAAATTCCGTAGCCGCCTTACTTATATGTTTGCTGGCATAGCGCAACGTGGGCTTGACAGTATGACATATGGGCTGATTAATCAGATATCTCAATATGAGCAGAACTATGTAAACTTTGCACAGGTAATGCCTGATCATATTGCTAATAATCAAGAAACAATGAACAATGCAATGAAAGGGTTTATTGATGTTGCATCTGATTATGGTGCGTCTGTTGAAGAAGTTACCGAGGCAGGACGTTTATGGGGAAGGCAGTATAAAGATGTTGCTATGGTACAGGCTTTAGTTGCAAATAGTACAAAACTTTCTATTACCGATAATATGAAGCTTGTAGAAGTCAACAAAGCACTTGAGGCGACAATGCAACAGTATAATATTAGATTGCAGGATGCTAATGAAGCACAAGCTGTATCTGGTAAAATTGTTGATAGTTGGGCTAAACTTGCTGATACTGCTGTAGTAACTGCGGCTGATTTAGCAGCAGCAAATGAGCGTAGTGCAGGTGCAGCATATCAAGCTGGTATAGGTTTTGATTTTTTACAAGGTATGATTGCTACTATGAGTACGGCTACTGGCAGAGCTGGTGGAGAAATTGGTAGGTCTATTCGCTCTATGCTTGTATCTATGAATACGGATAAAGGACGTAAAGAACTTGAAAAAATAGGTGTTGCGGTCTATGAGCTTGATACTAAAGGACAAAAGCACGTTAGAAATTTTGAGAATATCATTCTTGATTTAATGCAAAAATTGAAAACTTCTGAAAAAGATGTTTCTAAAACTATTTTGGCAATGTCAGGTGGTAAGTTCCAGTATAACAATGTAATGGCATTGTTGAAAAATTATGACGAGTTGCTGAAGAACATTAAGAACTCTCAAGACTCTGAAGGTTGGGCTGACCAACAGGTAGGCTTACAGGCAGAGACTATTAGTAGGCAAATTAAGGGATTAACCGCTGATGTTGAGAACTTAATTAGAGAATTACATAACTCTGGCTTGAATGAATATATAGTCGGAACGATAAAGTATTTAAGGGAATTTATAATTGCTTTACAATATCTTGACCCTAAAAAGCTTCAAGTGTTGGGTGACATGATATTATTATTTTTAGGAATAAAGTCTGGACTGATGGCTTTACGTATAGCATCAACTTTTGCGGTTAGTTCATTCCAAGCAATAAGTATCGCTGGAACGTCTTTAAGCGCAATATTAGCTTCTGTTAGAACAGGGACATTGTCTACAGCAGCAGCATTTAGGACATTGTCATTAGCAACTGGTTATATTGGTATTGTCGTCACAGCACTAAGTGCTTTATATACATTGTATGATGCTTTGGCGGCTAAACAGAATGATGCTGTTGCTAATGCCCAAAGAGAAGCTGAAGCAACCAAAAAGAAAAATTCAGAGATTGATGAAAATATTAATAACTTAAAACGGCAAGCTTCTGAAATAGAGAATGTCCGTAAATCCCAAGCTGATAGTACAAAAACGGCTGAAGAAGTTAATGCTCTAAAAGAAAAAGAGAAAATAATGCTGGAAAACCTTACTCTATCTTTAGGTGAAGAAGCAAAAGCTAAACTTGATGCTACTGGTGATATCCAACAGGCTATAAATATTGAAATTGAAGCCCAAAAGAAATTACAGAAATCATTGAAAGCGTTGGCTGTTGTACAAGCTCAGACTGAATTAGATAGAACGAAAGCTCTTGCAGATGGTATTAGAAACCGCATTAAGCTTTACGAATCTGAGTTAGAAATTATGAAGGCAATGGGTGTTGCAACTAATAATGTATTGGACAACGCAGGTAAAAATGGCAATATTTTTGATTCATTTGTATCAAAAAGAACTGGCGATATGAGAGAAGAAATAAATGGGGCTTTACCGTCCCAAGAACAGATTGATTCTCAAGCTAATAAAATAGCTAAGGAAAAGAAAGCCCTTATTGATGCAAATAATGCAATGTTGGAAGCTGAGAAAAAATTAAAAAAAGCAAAAGCTGAAGTGCATAATGTTGATATAGGTGGTTCGCCTCAAGGATATTCTGATGATGATAGTTCTGGCAGTAAGAATGGTGGTTCTGGCAGTAAAAATTATGCGGAACAATCAGAGAGACTACGGTATCAAAGAGAAAAAAATGCTTTGTACTATGATGCAAAAACAGCCGCCAAAAATTACGAAACCGCTCTTAAAGAGCTTGAACAAGCAGAAAAGAACGAGGGTATAACAGCAAAAAACTCTATTGCGAAAGTTAAGTTATTTGATGATCGTAAAAAAGAATTGGAGTCATATCAGGCTCAACTAGAACAGTTCCAGAGAGAATTAGTTCTTGAACTTGATAGTCGAATGGCAAATGACAGTAAGCTATCGGAGATGATTGGTTATAGAGTTGATATGACTGATAAAGAAAAGTTCAAGGCTTTAGAGGTAAACCGAGAGACATTTCAGCAGCTCAAAACATATACTGAAATAGTCAATAGTATCAATGAACTTAATACAAAAATAGCTGAAACAAAAGGGAAAATTGTTGACGTTAATAATGAAATTCAAAACACGAAGAGGTCTACGAACCCAGACAAAATGTTGCAGGAAAAGTTAGACGAAATACAACATCAAACAGAAATGTTTAAATTTAGCAAAGATGGATACAATGATCCATATGCAGATCAGGAAAGCTATGTTTTTTTATTAAAACAGTTACAACAAAGACGTGATGCGATAACTGCTCATTTAGCCTATGTTCAAAATCAAATAATTGAATTCAAGGGACGAAATGATTTAGAAGATGCTCAGGCAATGGAAAGAACAGCAAGAAAACTGTTAGAGCAACAGGCTAGTATTGATGTCCAGATAAGACAAATGCGTCTTGATAGTACCAAAACCATAAGAGAAGGCTTGTTTGATGTAACTAATCAACTACTTGTTGAAGGGAATAGCTGGAAAGATATTTGGAAAAGCCTATGGAAAAATTTAGCAAAAGAAGCATTAGCCGCATTATTTAAAGTGCAGGTGCAAGTTGGCTTGCTTGGCGCATTAATGCGTATGTTTGGGCTAGGAGGAAATGTAGGTAATTTTACTACTGTTAATGGGGTGAGAGGGCAACAATTTGGAGATAATTTTGTTAGTAACAGTCCTGTCCCTAAAACGAAACATACAGGAGGTTCTATTTCTTCTGCTTTCCCTAGAATGCACAGTGGTGGTGAAGTTGTCGCTGGTCGTGTTGGTGTAGTTCCTACTTTAAAAAATGATGAAGTGCTGCGTACCTTACAGGTTGGAGAAGAGGTAAATAGCATTAACGATAGACGCAGTAATGAAATATTAGCGGCAGTAGCAATGAAAGCAATGGATTCACAAGCCAAGCAACCTACAAATGTACAAATCATGGCATTAGACGCCAAAAGTTTTGCTGAGTATCTAAATGAAAATTCAGATATACTAATGGCGGTATTGGCTAAAAACAATGCAATGGGTCGCAGAGCATAATTGACAGAAAATTTGATCGCCAGTATAATCAAATACGAAGGGAAGTGTTGTGATGCTTAAAAAAATCTTAGTATTAGTTATGCTGGCTATGACAATATGTTCTATAAGTTTTGCGAGTGAGCAGGACATTGTTAACAGCTTTACTTCTTTTACGAATGGAATAATTAGTGAGATTCAAGAAAGCCATAATAGAGGGGATAGCCAGGTCAAATGGGTTCCCTTTAATGAATACAGTTCTTCTGGATATTGGTCAAAGTTTGGTATAGACGGGTTAAATGCAAGTATAGATATTAGAAAAACAAACTCACTCGTAACACCATATATTGGGATATTAAATCTGTCAGCGGAACAATTTAGATATAAATATTCAAAGGGAGCGAACGCAAAAGCAGAATTTTCTACAAAAGTTGCTGCTGAAAATGCCAAAATTAAAGGTGCTGGAGTCCAATTAGTTAGCAGGTTTACTTATGGTTACCAAAACGAATCTTGGGTTTTAAAAAAAAGAGAATGGAAATATCAATTTATTGATGATTATTGGCATGATGGTAAACTACTAACCCCGCAGCAGGAATTTATTTTGAATTACAAGTAATTAAACCAAAAGACGCTCAATAGAGCGTCTTTTTCATTTATAGGAGAAAAATATGGAGAAACAAGATTTAAGCAAATTTGTTGGTCTCCCATATAAATTTCTTGGAACTAATTATGACGGTGTTGATTGTATTGGTTTATGTCAATTATTCTATAAAGAACATGGTATAAATTTTGAGTGGCGTGATGGCAGAGAAATTACTAAAGACTGGTTTTTAACAGAACCCTATCGCCTAGCAAGGTTTATGAATAAGTATTTTCATAGAGTTAAAGATGTAGACTCAATGGAATATGGAGATATTGTTTTATATGAAATCAATGGAGAGGGTCATACAGGGGTTTATGTTGGAGAGCATAAAGTTTTAACTATTCTACAATCATGTGAGAAGTCTATGATAGTTAGAATTAGACAAAACAATATATTTTTTAGGTGCGGATATAGAAAGAAGGTGTTTGATTGAAAACATTTAGCTTTACACCTAAAGGTGATGTAAAAAGAAACATTAGGTATCTTGATAGAACAGTTGAATTTGAATCAGGTTCATTTCAAGTACAGCAGGTAGGCATTAATCCTATAATTACATTTCAAGTTACTTTTGAAAATATAGCTTCTGAAATGTCTAAAATAGAAGAGTTTTATTTAGAACATAGAAAGTCTGGTAGATTTTATTTTAACTACAATGGCAAACAATATGTATGTCAGTTTACAAGCGACTACGCGCCTACTGATACCTGGGGATTTGATGAACGTGGACGTATCATTGGCAAGATTTCGGTTGAGCTGACATTGAGGGTGGTTAATTTATGAAAATTCTGCCTGTAAGTATGGAGAGGGCTAAAGAGCTTGCAAGCTCTTTTTTTATTGAACTTTATGTCTTACACCTTAAAACAGGAATTATTCGGATATGTAATTGTGACGAGATTATAACTTTTGCTGGTAATGAATATTATCCTGTCCCTATTCAGAGAGGCACGATAAAATCAACAGTTGATGCCAAGATCGACAACGTGGAATTGAAAATAGCCGATACAGATAACAGCAAAGTATCTGCATTATTACAAGGCTTTGATTTTAGAGGTCGGTATGTTGAGATTTTAAGAATTCAGTACCCAGAGAGTTTAGAGGATGATAATGCAGTAATGACAATGTTTTATGGTTATTTGGATACGCCAAGTTATAGTAATGGAGAGTTTACTGTTACTGTAAAAGCATCGTTTCCAAACAATAAAATTCCTTGTAGAATTACACAGTATTTTTGTAATGCCCAATTTGGTGACGAACAGTGTAAGATGGATAAAGTAAAGAGATCGGTTTCTGTAAATACAAATGACTCTTTGCCAAATAAAATAAAATTGAATGAAGAAGATATTGAAGCTGGTTTCTATAAGAATGGCCTTATTACGATCGGTTACGAAACGAAACTTATAAAAGACAATACTGTTGAAGATGGCGTGTGTTATGTATTAACTCAATATCCATTTTTAGGAGATATTTTAGAAACAGCTATTTTACAAAGAAATTGTGATAAGACTCCTGAAATGTGTGATAAGTATGGAAACAGAAAAAATTATAGTGGATTTTTAGCAGTTCCGAAAGAATTTAGATTAGGGTAAAAAATTAATTTTTTATGCCTTTAGTAAATAAAGGTGTCAATCAAATACATTTAAAATAACTGAAAAAATAAAGGTATAATACATAATTACAGGAAAGAAATAAAAAAAGAGAGCCATTAGGCTCTCTTTTGCTATTCCATAGCAATAACTTGTTTACATTTGTTAAGAACTGGCTTTGGTATGGTCAAATAATGGTATGTCTTATTTTTTTATATTGGGTTGCCAATAATCATCTTTATCTGAATATTCAAGAGAAATAATTTTTTGAATAGCTTGCGTGAACTCAATGTCTGAATTTAAGTTTATACCTTGTCTGTTCTGCTTGTTAAGAATAAGCGTTATGGGGGTTTTTGCTGTTTTTATTTCGTTGATTACATTTTGAGGGACTTCATAAATAGCAAAGAGTGATTCGGATGCTTGTGCGGGTGTTCCTGTTGTTGAATAGATTTGGGAATAAGTGGGAGATGTTATCTGTAATAGCTCAAAATTTTTGTCTCCAACATTTAGCCCAAGATAATACATAAACCGATCAAGGTTGTTTTCGCTTATTCTGATCCAATATTGACTATTTCCATTATTATCAACATACTTGACAAAATACTTATAAAACTTAAAACCCCATCCAGAATTGAGACTTTTTACATAATAGGTGACTGAATTTTTGGATTCTATTTCACAATAAATTTTACGCTCTTCAGCAAGAGCAGGCTTACAAGCCAATAAAAGCAAAAGGAAGAAAATAAAAAGTTTTTTCATATAAAGTCAACTCCTAAAGGAAAGTAGGTGAAATATTGGGTAAAGGTAAAAAAACAGGTAAATTATTGTTTATGGCTGCTGGATTTGCAATAGGATACGCTAATCCTGCTATGTTTGGGTCGAACGTTGGTGTTTGGGCAGGCGGTATGTACGGCATGTCAATAGCTTCTACATTGTGGTCTGTTATGGCTAAACCAAATGCTTTTGGAGACATGGACAGTGATTATAGTCAAGATGATTATAGCAAGTTTGATACTACAACCAACGACATCTCTCAAGACGCTGTTATTCCTGTAATCTATGGTACTAGAAAATGGGGCGGTTTGCAAGTATGGCATAATCCCTATAACGGAGAAAGATATCTACAAAAGGATGTAATTGTTTGTGAGGGTGGTATTAAGGGTGTTTACAACGTCTGTGCTAATGAAGAACTTATAAAGAATGATACTAATATCAGTATTTATAATATCCAGCATGAGGATGCAGTGGTATATCGAAGGGGAAATACCTTATATCTTAGAGCTGGTGGAAAAACAAATGAATACGTTTTGAAAGATGTAGAAAGCCAGGATCAGCAATCAGCATTATTAACGACAGTCATCGAAAAAATTAGAAATGAATGTGGCAATGGATGGAAAATTGATGGTGCGGTTGACGATAGGACGAGTAAAGGGATTAATGCTAATTCTATGCAATTTAATAAATCTGAACCAGTTGGATGTTACTGTGATCCGTCAGACCCTACAAGGAACAACAAAGTTGTTTTGGATAACAGGGGCTATCGTATTGGAACATTTACTTTTAATGATTGCGTAACCCCAGATAATTTCAATGATGTTGGTGGGTATTCAAATACTGCTTGGATTCGGGCTGATTTGGTTGCTAGTGGCCGTCTATCAGGAGGGAATCCAACTGTAAACGGCATTGTGCAAGGTAAACTGGTAAAGGTTTGGAATGGATCTACTTGGGTTGAAGAGTATAGTGAAAACCCTGCATGGATTATTAGAGATTTGTTAATAAATAAGAGATATGGCACAGGTCATTGGATTTCTGAAGATATGATTGACGATGACAGCTTTAAAGATGTTGCGGCATATTGTGATGAAGAGATTGAATATCTTGATGTAGACGGTAAAAAACAAAAAGTTCCCAGATGGAAGCTTAACATAGTTTTAGATTCACAGAAAACCCCAATCGAACAGTTGAGTTCCATGCTGGCGGTTGGTGGTTTATTTTTAACCATCAACAGGCAAATAGCACTTAAAGCAGAGAAAGCAGAAGTCCCTTGTTACGATTTTGATGATGATACAATTATTAAAGATAGTATGTCTATTGCTCAGATGTCGTTGGAAGAAACGCCTAATCGGTATAAAGTTGGATACTTTGATCCATCTCAAAATTGGACGGAAGTAAAAGTTGTTGTTGAAGATTTGGAAGATCAGATTGAACGAGACGGACGTATTATTGAAAAAAGTATTACTCTTGCTGGATGCACTTCTCAAAATCAGGCCTTGCGTGTTGCTAGGTTGTATCGGGATTTAAATAAAACCTGTGGTATTACAATTTCCTTTAGCGTGGCTACGCAGGGAATGAGTTTAGAGTGTGGGGACGTTATCAATGTCACCTATGGGGGTATTTTTACAAAAATGCCTTTTAGAATTACAGAAATAAATGAAACAAATTCAGGAATATATCAGTTGACTTGTAGACAATATAATGCCTCTATTTATAATGATGCTTTGGGTGCACAAATAGTTATCCCTGATTATACAAATAGTAATCCTCCATATACAACAACTCCACCTGCTGTTACTGGTTTAAAGATAGAAGAAAGTAGCTGGACAAGTGCTGAAGGTATATTACAAGTTGGTATGGATATTTCTTGGGATAATATCGTTTATACTTATTTAGATCATTATTCTGTAGCTTTATCGACAGACGGAGAAAATTATAAAACGTATTCTTCGACATTTGATAATAATATTACTTTGACTGGATTACAGAAAACTAAATATTGGGTATCGGTACAAGCTGTTAGCAGAGATGGCATCAAAGGTTCGCCAACAATAGGAACAATAGAAATCACAGGGAAAGATGATCCTCCACCAGATGTGAGTTTACTGGATTCAGAAGTCCTGCCAGATGGGACAAGGCGGTTTTGGTGGAATTTTGAATATCCAAAAGTCAATGATATCGCAGGATTTAAATTAAAATATACGCAGGGAAATAATCCACAATGGGAAACAGCTTTTGAGCTACACAGTGGCGTTATTACTCTACAGCCTTTTGAGACACAGGCTTTGCGTCAGGGTGTACATACAGTTATGATTAAGGCAGTGGATAATGGAGGCAACGAGAGTGTAAATGCTTCATTTGCTATAGTGAATCTTGGAGATCCTTTGGAAGAGAATGTTCTTTGGAAGGTAGATATGTCAGAAGATGGTTGGGAGAATGTTGAACATGATGGTGTTGTGGAAAATGGGGTGCTAAAAGGTAGGTCGATTAATGACGACTTATTGCTTACGGCTCATCTTCAACCATTGGCAACAGGGCAGCTATGGCTTGAATATGTGCTTAATTCTCCGTCTACTGTGAAATATTGTTTGGGCTCAGGGGCTTTAGCTTGGTCAGGTGCAAATAATGTTTATTGGAAAAATTCTATAAATTCTTGTTGGCATTTTACAGGAATATTCAAACCTTATACTGGGAAAATTGTTATTAATTCGACAGACTCATTGCATTTAGAAGTTAACTCTACTCCTGATAAAGATAAGGTAGCAGAGATAAATAAATTGAATGTTATAGTAGATGTTCCCGACAGAATGGAAGTTTTTAGTAATATAATTGTGCCAGCAGAAGGGCTGACATTGCCTATCAAAACACCATATTATTATACAACTTCGGTAAGCTGTGATTCGGTGCAGACAAATATAGTGGGTCAATATGAGATGGAAGTAGTGTCGAAAGTACCTTGTAAGATTAGGTTTTATAAGATTAATAAAGATGCTGCTTTTACAAAAACGCCGATAGAGGTGAACGCTGATATTATTTGGCAGGGATTTAAACGTGAGGTGATTTAATGATTCGTGATGATACTGGTGTTATAGAACACCGTTATGATACTAAAGAAAATTGGCGCTTGGCTAATCCTGTATTAGCTCGTGGAGAAATAGGAATAGAAATAGAACGTGGCATTGCAAGAATCAAGGTTGGCGATGGAGAAAATCTTTGGAGTAATTTAGAGTATGTTTCTATGGAAAATACAATGGTGGAAGAAAGATTAACGCTTTTGGAAAATAACAAAGCTGATAATAATTATTTAAGTATGCCATCTAACACACGTGTCCAAATCAATATAACGGCATCAGGGCAAACTTACATAGCTCCTGCCGATGGATATATTTATACTGAAAGTGTTTCAACAGCAGGAGGAGCATGGATGCTGCTAGTAGTAGATAATGTATATGCAGAAACAGCCAGTAATTTAGGTATGGAAGCAAGTGTACTTACCAATGTTCCTGTTAGAAAAGGAGCTGTTGTTAAATTCACATACGCTATGAATCATAATATTTTCTTTGTTCCCGCTCTGTCGTCAACGTAAGGAGGAACGAAATAATGATCTATTACAGACAAAATAAAGATGGCAGTATTATTGACTTTGTAGAATATGCTGCAAATGAAATCGTACCAAGCTTTATTCTTGAGCAATATACCCTAACGGAAAGAGGTATTGTCCAACTAGCAGATGGTACATTTGTGTTTGCTGATACCGTTAATATAGCAAAAGTAGAAGAAGAGATAAAACAGAAAGCGTTTAAGTTATATAAAAAACAGACTTTATTAGAAATAGAAGCTTTATTAAAAAAATCTGATTATAAGTGTTTGAAGTATGTTGACGGAGAATTATCAGAAAAGGATTATGAGGTCTTTAAGCAATATAGAAAAGAATTAAGAAATCTATATAATTTCATTGAAGCATCTAATGATATAAAAGAAATCAATGAAATATTAAATAAAACGGATCTAATGGAGGGTTTATGTAGTGCAAATTCCTAAATTTATAAAAGATATTGGTAAATATTTTATGTATGAAGGATCTGCTACGCCGACAACACAAGATGAACTACAGGCGTTTATGAAAAATGAACATAACACAGTTGCTTGTCTAGTTGATGGACTGTGGCAGCCAGAGACGGAATATCAGGCAGGGCATATAGTAAGAAGCCCGAATATGGCTGCTGGATTTATCGCGGTTGCGAAAAATACTGGATATTCTGCTACAAATGAGCCTGATTGGAATACAACCGCAAGAGAAGTTATTGATGGTTCTATTACATGGATCAAGAAGAAACAGGACATTGGTGTTGGTTCTTGGGAAGCTTCAAAAGAATATAAAGTGAATGATACCGTACAGTTAGCAAATAACAGTGCGGTTTTTTTGTTATGTACAGCTTCTGGCATAAGTGCGGTAAGTGAACCTGTTGTAACTTCACAAAGTTCTGTGACCGATGGCAGCGTTACATGGAAAGTGGTGGCTTATAATAAAGTCGCTGTTTTAAATTCTGCTGACCTAATAGAAGGTAAAAATATTCCTGATTGCTGGAAAGCAAATGAATCTGTTGCTGTAGGTACGATAAGATTTCTTTCTGACCCTGCATATGCTGGTTATTACCTGAAATGTGTGCAGGCTGGAACTACTGGTTCAAATGAACCGACAAATGTAGATTCGGGGGGGACTTCTGTATAGATGGAACAGCTAAGTGGCTGGTTTATTCTATATTAAAGTCACCTGATGCGTTCTTGTTAGGTGGTCAAACAGCAGCACAGATAATTGCGAATGCGTTAGGTCAAGTGCCAGAACAGAAAAAATATTCTAATGTTGTTGTTACGGCAGGAACAATACGTCATGGTGGGACTATTCCATTTCCAAGTGGGTATACGAGAGAGCAATGTAAGTATGCTGTTTGGTTAGAGAGTCATACCTCTTCTGGTGGTGGTGCTAATACATGCATGGTAGATCAAAAGACAGGATTAGTTACAGCGATTAAATATTCCAATGATAGTGATAGCTCTGATACTGAGTTAAGAGCAGGGTATCTTTGCATAGCAGTTAAATAGCAAATAAATGATAGCAAACAAAAAGTAAGGAGTGAAGCGAATGACGAGTGAGTATAGTAGGGGGGGACAATCCTCTCTGATGGTAGTGCAAAGTGGGAACTTTGCAAGATAGACGAAAGCGTATTAAGTAAGGATAGTGAGTTGTTACAGGGAAAGACTGTTGAACAGATTTTGGGATTAACTCCAAAGGGAACTTTTTATTGTGTAGTAGGTAGGTTAAGTGTTCCTATAAATTCAAAAACAGCTACTATTCCTATTCCATCAGGATACGAAAGGGAAAATTGCTTTTATTGGATAAGTGAGACTAGCTATATATGGAATATATATTGGGATGGAGAAACGAATATAAATCAATATGCGAGTATTGGACTAGAAAACGTAAATCAGTCTAATGGGATAATAACTTTGTCAAAAATAAATGGGGAAAGAAGTTTTTCTGTTTTATATATGATTTTTTGTTTTAAATAAATGAGGTGAAATAAATGTATTATATTTTTAATGAAAATGGTGATTGTGTTGCGTCTTGCAACTATGAACCAGATGCAGCAGATTTGGCAAGTCGTAATGAAATGGCTGTAGCATCAGAAGAAAGTTATGATATCAGTAAAATAAAATTGGTCAATGGTGCGATTATTGAAGTAATAAAAGAACCCACACTTGATGAATTAAAAGAGTCTAAACTCTCTGAAATAGATATTTGGACAGAACGTAAAATTACAGGCGGTTTCGTTTCTGAATGTTCTGGTGATACAGTGACTTATGATAGTGATAGAGATACTCAAAATACGGTTTCCAGTGATCTAAATACTATCTATCTTGCTCCTGAAGAATTTGCTAAAAACTTTCCTAATGGTTATCCGATGAGAGGTTATCCAAAGAACAGTGATGTTAAACAGATATATTTCTTAACTAAAGATCAATTATTGCAATGGAATGTAGATTTAGGTTTACATAGAGGTATTTGTAAGCAAAATGGTTGGGAAAAACAGGCAGAAGTAGATAAAGCGACTTCAAAAAAAGAATTGGAAAACATTATTTTGGATTAAGTTTTATTAAGAGTGTGTAAGATAAATAAATGAGGTGAATGTTACATGGCAAATGAAATTGTCAGATATGGGGGGGTACTGTCCTTGTAGACGGTACTTCTAAATGGGTTTTATGTAAAATTAATGATGCAGAAAGTTTAGAAGGTAAAACGGTAGCAGAGATAATTGAACAAGCATTAGGTCAAGTGCCAGAAGGATGCAAAATGGTAGCTGGGCTAGCAACACCTAATTATATAACAAGGTCTGAATGGATATCAGCTTCTTTTAATGCACACTGGGTAGATTACTATGCGATTAAGATACCCGCTGTTGATGGATATAAGAGAGAAGAGTGTAGTTTTTATGCCATTTTGTTAAATTCTGATGGAACAGTATCTAATACTGAGATTGATTCCAATTATTCTACAGGTGAAGTTATGCATCAAACACGAGGAAATGCTCCAAGTTGGCCAAAGTTAAAATATCTCTGTATAGCCGTTAAATAATCCTATCTATTCTTCTGCGTTTTAGAGAAGGAGCGTTAGTATAAATGGTAAAAAGTGACAATGTACAAATGCGTAGTGGGGGGGTACTCTCTTAGCTGACGGAACAGTAAAATGGGACGTTAGAAAAATAGGTAACGCAGAAGAATTAAATGGACAGGCAATAGAAGATTTTAAAAACGAATTATTAGCAGCAGTACCTAAGTCAAGTAAAGTGTTTTTAAGTACAGGAACAATTAATAGGAGGGGGACTATTCCTCTGCCAAATGGATATAGTCGAGGGCAGTGTAAGTATTGCGCTTGGCTTGACAGTCTTGGAACGAATAGTACATCTGCGTTCTATTGTGCTATTAATCAATCCAATGGCGAACTCGTGGGATATATAGGAGGTTCTAGTACTTTACCGGGCAGCTATGCAGTAAACTTTGGCTATCTTTGTATTGCTGTAAAATAATTAGTTATACCTGTCAGTTCTTCTGTAAATTATAATTGGCAGGTGAATTATTAATGATAAACGATGGAACAGTAAAATGGGAAATGAATAAAGTTGCAAGTGAATTACAATTAAAAAATGTAGAGGAAAAAGTAAAGGGCGTTTCTAAAATAACAAGTGTGCCTGCGTGGTGGCTTGACCGAGGTGATGGCAGTGACGGCGACTTCAGACCTACTGGAAATGTAACGATTAGTGGAATAAAACAGTATAAGAGTGTTATGATTCCCGCTGGGGTTACTGTAACTATTAGTGGTTATGCAATGATTAAATGTCAAGGGTTATTTTTTAATGCTGGGACAATAACTGCGAATGGACAAGGTGCATCTGGTGGTGCAGGAGGATATTATGTAAAGGATTCTGATGATTTATATACGGGAATGCCAGCAGGAGCTGGAGCATCTGGGACAAGTAGTGCAGGTGGAGCTGGTGGTGCAGGTATGGCTAGCATCGGCGCAGGCGGTGGGAGATATGCGTTTAATGTACTATTGGACGCATCGTCCAGCATTTCTTTGATTATGGCTTTGAATGGCTTTGGCATTGGAGCTGGTGGTGGAGGCGGTGCCTGTGGGAAACAACTCCGAAACTATTATAACGGCGCAGCGGGTGGACGTGGAGGTGGGGCAATTGCCATAATAGCTTCCAGCGTCAATAATGAAGGTCTTATTACAGCAAATGGTGCGAATGGAAACTCTACAGGAAACAGCTATTCTGGAGGCGGAGGTGGAGGTGGAGGCGGTTCAATTGTATTGGTCGCTGATACGGTCATTAAGAACGGAACGCTTACTTCTTCTGGTGGAGGTGGCGGCAGCGGAAAAGGATATGGCGCTACAGGTGGGACTGGTATTGTATTTATTAAGGAACTGGGGGTAATGTAATTTATGATCTGCGTATTAAATAATGATAACAAAATTATTAATATTGTAAATGTTGATATTACAACTGCTGATAATGAGCGCCAGTATTATCCGTGGAATCGACTGTGGGAGCAATACACAGATGTTGAGCCGTTTGATTATGCTAAAAACAGATACATAAACGCAGCGGGAGCTGAATTTGCTAATCGCCGTGATGAAGTGCGTTGGATTGAAATTGCTGGTGTTACTTATGGCTTTGATTGTGCGCCTGAAGATATAACTAACTTTATGGCTGCATATACGCCGCTTATGGTCAAGCAAGATGGAGAAACAGGCTATAAGGTTTGGTTAGACAAAGATAAAAAAGGCCTTGTTATGCTCAACTATGCTGGCATGAAAAAAGCGTATGATACTGTTCGCAGTAGCCAACTGGCCGCTTATGCTTGGTATGAAGATATAAAAGCAAAGCTGGTTGCTGTTACTGAAGCAGACGGCAAAGAAAAGCTGGAAGAAGTTTTTCCATTAGAGAATAGCTGATGAACGAAAGATAGCAAACAAAAAGTAAGGAGTGAAGCGAATGACGAGTGAGTATAGTAGGGGGGGACAATCCTCTCTGATGGTAGTGCAAAGTGGGAACTTTGCAAGATAGACGAAAGCGTATTAAGTAAGGATAGTGAGTTGTTGCAGGGAAAGACGGTTGAGCAGATAAAAAGCGAGACGTTAGCGAACGTCCCTGCTAAGACCAATGTAACTGTGGTTGTAGGCGTTGTATATACTAATGGCAGCACTGGTAGTGCTACGATTCCCTTGCCATCTGGATATACGAGAGGACAATGTCGATATTTTATAAACACAAATATTGATTTTGGATTTAATTCTTCTCTGATTAATCAATCTACAGGAATATTTTCTATTGGTAGTGATTATAGAAGTACTAAATTCGCATATCTTTGCATAGCAGTTAAATAGTTTTAAATTAAGAAGGTGTATAGATGGAAGTTATATTACAAATAATTACGGGTGTTGCAGTTGCTTTTCTGTCAAGTGTAGTTCTCGGGATGCAGAGAGAAGCTAAGAAAGTTCAAAAGCAGAGAACAGAAGAGGCAAGAAAACGTGATGATGATTTTATGGCAATTAAGGAAGGTTTGTGTTCTTTACTGAATGATAGGATAGATCAAGGGTATGAGAAATACAATGGACAAGGTTATTTTCCTGTTGAAAAGAGATATAAGTTCCATCGTATATATAATGCTTATCATGCTTTAGGCGGAAATGGAATCTGTACAGACTTGATGCAGAAGCTTGAGAAGTTGCCAACAAACCCACATGGAGAGCAAAATGTGGAAAAAGATTGTTGATATTGGTTTAAATAGTTTTCAGATTGTCAGTGATAAACTTAATAATTACAGTGTAAAGGAAATGCACATGATTAATTTCGTGTGCATTTATTTATGTGTTTTATTCACATTATTTTTGGCAGGTTGGCTATATCAATGGGTGTTTTTGCATGTGTTGGATTTAGATATGTTATTAAAAGGTGTGAATGTATTGGGGTCTGCGGGGGTATTGGCGGTTATTAGATATGTTACTGACAAAATATCAAATACTAAAATCATAATTGATAGGAATAATAATGGGATTCCTGATGACGAAGAAGGATATCTCCCTCCAAGACCAAGACCTAGAGAGAAAGAAAGTGATATGAATGTATATAAGTAAGCATTGGAGCGTAACTGAGTGGGATTGTTGGCGCAGAAGTAGTAACTCATATGCATGGGACAATGAGTATGGTAAACTTTGTACTAATGATGCAAGAACAGAAAAGTTATTCAAAATTTTAGATAGCTTGAGGGATTGTGATGGTGGCTGGGTAGTAAATACTACGAAATATCATACGGAGTATGGCACAGACTTTAAATCTGGATATAGAACGGTTGAAGATGGTGTTAATGCTGCCTGTGGTGGGGCTAGTGGAAGTTGGCATACCTATGGATGTGCTGCTGATATTCATAATGTGAATTATGATTATAGTGCAGAACAAATCAAAGAACAGATATTGACTGCTGCAAGTTGGAATGGTATTAATCCTGAAGAACTTGATATTGGTTGTTATTCTTCTGGTTGGTGTCATGTTGATACTGGTGGAGATAATGAAAGATGGTACTTTAATGACTAATAAATATCTGGCATGGATTATTGTATTAATAGCTGTATTCTGTGCTGGGTATGCTTATTGTTATCAAAAGTATGTACCTGATTATAAAGATAAGGTTTCTTTATTAGAAAGTATTATTGATGATTATAAAAGTAGAGAAACTTTAATAACTACGGTAAGCCAAAGCAGTAAAAGCGAAGTCGCTTATGTGCCTAAAGTGAGCGGTGAAAAAACAGACGTTGAGTTTAATGATGTTGGTAATCAGATAACGGTCAGATATAATGGAGAGGAAAGTGTTTTGCAGTCTGTGGTTGACGAAAAGCAGAAGTTTGAACAGGGTAAGTTGGTTATCGACAGATCGCAACAGACTGTTATTGATTTGACGGAAGCTTTTAATAAAGCTGTAGCGGCAGAGAGCAAAGCTAAAAACAATTCTCGTATAGGTAAAGTTGATTTTGGTATTTTATATAATACCGACAGTGAGGATGCTTATGCAGGAATAAGATATAATGCAAAAATGTTTGATATAGGTGCTTATCATGGCGTAGGGCATAGCGATGTGATAATCGGTATACATGGTAAATTTTAAAGGGGGTTAAGTTGAAAAACTTAACCCCCTTTTTCTTTTTTCGGTCAAAACAAAACTTACTTAAAATTATTTAAAATTACTTGACATAAATAATCAATGGAGTTATAATAACTATAGAAAATGATTTGGAGGTGATTATATAGAGATTTGAGACACAAAATATTAATATTTGTGAACCTATTGTTTTTCTGCGTAATAGCTTGGCAGATAACACATCCAGCTATAAAAATTGTCGAACAGGAGAGAGTGGTATATAGAGATATACAGATAAATGAGGCAGATAGCTTTATTGCTGAATGTACGGCTTATACTGCTGGCTATGAATCAACTGGTAAAACACCTAATGATGCTGACTATGGCATTACAGCAAGTGGAGAATACGTCAGAAAAGGAATTATAGCTGCTGATACGAGATTTCTTCCGATGCACAGTAAAGTTTATATTCAGGGAATGGGAGTTTATGAAGTTAAAGATGTTGGTGGAGCAATAGTGGGTAATAGAATTGACATATATTTTGAAAACCTTTCAGATGCAATTAACTTTGGCAGACAAATGCGTAAAGTTATTGTTTTGGAGAGGGGTTAATTTTTTGCCTGTCAAATTACCTAAAATATTTAAAAAACGGAGAAAATAAATAATGAATTCATGTTATCAATGTAAGAAAAGGTTTGTGGGTTGCCACGATAGTTGCGAAGATTATCAGAAAATGAAAAGAGAGAAAGAAGCTATTAATGCAAGCAGGCGTAAATATTATTTTGGTTGTAAGCATATTAGTAGTGATGCCTACTCTCAAAGAAATAGAAGTGCTAAATTTTATGGAGGACGAGTATGTTAAAAGATGATGTAATCCAATGGGTTAAGAAATGCCAAGCAAGAGCAATGAGATCTGTTGATGAAGAAGCAAATGAGTATTTGCGAAAGGTTTCCAAAGAAGAGGATTTTATAAGAGAAATTGTATCTAAGTATAATCAAATTGTAGATATTTTGGCTGGCATGGAGGATGTTAGTGTACTTTTCCATTTTAATCTTTCTTTCTATAGTGGATACAAATACAGCTCCTTTTGCTGGGATAATGGTGAAACTGAGTTAATTTTTAAAATCATTACTCTTAAAAGCCAGATGTATCCAGAACAAACGAAGTTTCTTGACGGGTTGGAAAAGAAAAGGCGCAACGTAAAAAGTGAATACAATCTCTTAATTGAGAAAATTTCTAAATTTAAAACGGCAGAAAAAGCAATTAAATATTTGCAAGAATTGGGTTTTGACACAAGTTCTATTAAAAGCAGTATTAACGCTGAAAACTTATTCGTTTGTGGGGATAACAAGCCTGAAGGAGACTGAAAATGTTAAAAGTTATTATTGCTGGGAGTCGTAATTTTAATGATTATGATTTGTTGAAAGCTACTCTGGATGAAAAACTAGGCCATGTTAAATTCTACGAAATTGTTAGTGGAACAGCTAGTGGTGCAGATAGATTGGGAGAGAAGTATGCTGCTGAAAAAAGTTTAGCTGTGAAGAAATTCCCTGCTGATTGGAAGCGTTTTGGCAGGCGTGCTGGTTATTTACGGAATAAACAAATGGCTGAATATGCTGATATGGCATTTGTTTTTTGGGATGGAAAATCAAAAGGGTCGTTGCTAATGATAGATTTGGCGAAAGAAAATGATTTAAAGACAGAGGTAATTATGTATGAACCTATGTAAAGTGTTGGAGACAGACGCAGATCATCTCGTACAAAAAGTCCACTCTTTTGATAAAAGTAAGATTAAATACCCTTGTATTGTTCAGGAAAAATATGATGGCGTTTACTGTATTGCGTGTCGTGAAAATGGAGAAATTCATATTTTTAGTAGGACTGGAAAAGAGTATTTTTCAATGCATCATTTGAAAGATGTTATAGATCGGCTTTTATTTATTAATAGTTCGGATATTTTAATATTTGAAGCGTATTGTGACAGTGTCCCTCAATCTACTATTAGTGGTTGGTGTCGAGATGAACAAAGCCAACATCCTGAAATTAAGGGAATAGCCCATGATTGCTTAACTTATGGCGAATATTTTGGCAGGGATAAAACTACATATAAAAGTAGGTTTGATCACTTAACTATTACTTTTGATGTTGTAGATCCAAGCCCTTTATTTGAGTTGCCAGAGCAAATTACAGCTCAATATTATGGCGAAGTTGAAAGTTATGCCAATACAGTTTGGGGTAGAGATGGAGAAGGTATTGTTATAAAAAATCCAAATGCTGCTTATAAGAGAGGAAAACGCAACTATGATTTGATGAAGTTAAAGCGTGAAGTTTCTTATGATTTAAAAGTGGTTGCACTAGAAGAAGGTAAAGGCAAGTATAAAGGGATGGTAGGCAAGCTTGTTTGTCAATGGAAAAATGGAAAGACTATTAAAGTTGGATCTGGCCTTACCGATAAACAGCGTAAAGCTTGGTGGGATAGATGTAATTACACTGATTTTTATAAAGGGATTGTTGGAAAAATCGTTCAAATAGATGCAATGGGAGAAAGTTCTAAAGGCCAGTTAAGAGAACCTATTTTTAAGGGTGTTAGATATGATAAAGAGAAAGGGGATTTTTAAAAATATGATTTTTGTAATGTTGTATAAAACCAGTTATCAACCTAGTAAGATATTTTATGAAGTACGCAAAAGTAAAAACACAGTTACATCCCTTTTAAAAAGAGAAGCCAGAGACGGAATCACCTGTCGAACTTTTACTTTTATTAGATGTATTCCAGTTGATAATCCATCTAATTTTAAAGATGTCACGCCTGAAGATTGGCTGAATAAAAAAGGAGAATATAAAAAACTATAAGGAGGTTTTATCGTGGATATACAAGATATTATGAATTACATAAAAGAGGCTGTTGAATTAAAGCATAAAATAGACGCTCACGAAACAACTTCTTATGAAAAGGTTGCTATCGAAAATATTGTAAGTGGCTTGGAAGATTTAGCTTTAATAGTTGTAAGAAACAGCAAGAATTAAGGAGAAAATTAATTATGTATGAACCTATAATTAGTCCGTGGATATTTTATTTGTCGGGATTACTCCCTTGTCTATCTATGTTTTTGTTTCTCGTGTCTGCATTTGCATTTATTCTTAGTGGATTTTGTTTCTGTATGGAAGCGGAAGACAGATGTATCGACAAAATACAATCTGTAAATAAATGGTGCAAAATATGGTTTGTTTTAGGAATTAGTTGTGCGGTTCTATGTGTCATTATTCCTAATGAAAGAACTTTTACAAAAATGGTTATTGCATCTCAAGTGACTCCACATAATATTGAGATGGTAGGAGAAACCGCAGAGAATATTATTGACACTATTGGAGAGAAGATTGATAAGGTGGCAGATAAAGCGACAGATAAGGTTGTCAGAGTGGTACAGGAGGTCAAAAAATAATGCAAATTGGATTTTGTGGATTATTAACAATTTTGTTTATCGCATTAAAACTGATGGGATACATTGCTTGGTCATGGTTATGGGTATTGGCTCCATTATGGGTTTGGATAGCTTTGATTCTATTATTTTATTTGCTTGTTTTAGCTATAGTAGTTCTCGGATCAATTTTCGGAAAGGTGTCTTATAAAAGTTAATGCAAAAGGTTTATGTTTTAACAGAACTTGACTATAGCTTAGATACCAATGTTTTAGGAGTGTTTTCGTCAGAAGAAGCAGCAATACTGGCAAGAGAACAATATTTGGAAAAAGAGCCATACCAACATGGTGTATATATAGACGAATTTTACTTGGACTATTTTAATATAGGAGGACAGAATGACTGAAACAGAACGTCAGGAGCTTATTGAAATATGCCAATCTATACCCAATATTATTCCATGTTTTGAGAGACAGATGAAAACATTGGAATCTTTCTTAAAGTCCTATAGGCCAAAGAGAAGGAAATATCATCGTGGCCGTTAATTTACACAATCACGATCACAAAGGTTCGGTACGTGATGCTATTGCGAGTCCTGAAGGTATTGTTGAAAGGATAAAAGAGCTTGGACAAACTGCTTATGCAATTACCAATCATGGATCTACAAGTAGTTTATTAACTCACTATAAGCTGTCTAAGAAAAATGGGTTAAAATTCATTTTTGGACTAGAAGCTTATATTTGTGACGACATAACTATCAAAGCTAAATATGATTACAGACATCTTTGTTTGTTCGCAAAGGATTTGAACGGATATAAAAATCTTCTGAAGCTTGCAACGTTGTCTCATACAAAGGGATTTTATTATAAACCACGCATTGATTGGGATATGTTGGTAGCTCATAAAGAGGGATTAATTGCTTCGTCTGCTTGTTTAGGTGGTATCTTAGGTATCAAGAACGAAGATGGTAGTTTTGACAAGAGACAAATTTATAACGTGGCAGAAAAATATAAGAAAGAGTTTGGAGATGATTTTTGGATTGAGTTGCACACTAATACAATGCCTGAACAGGTTCTTTTCAACAATATTCTTGTTGGAATATCAGAAGCCCTTGCTATACCTGTTATAGCTACTTGTGATGCTCATTATGTTTATAAGAGTGAAGCTTCAGTACATCGTTATTGGAATGGCATTGATGAAAATGACGAGTCTGATTATTACCAGACAGATGATTTTTATTTGCATTCTGAGCAAGAGATGCTTGATGCCTTAATGTATCTTGGAGAAGATATTGCTGCTGAAGCAGTAAGAAATACGGAGAAATTAGCAGAACAATGCAATGTGGAGATAGCTTTTGGTGAAGATAATTTTCCAATTTACAAATGTGATAGCCAAGTAGAAACGGTAAAATCTATTTGCCGTGAAGGTTGGAAAAATAAAATTATTGGCAAAATAGGTGTTTCGGAAAGGCAGAAATATTTAGAGCGATTTACAGAGGAGATGGAAACTCTTGAAAAAGCAAACTATCTAAATATGATGTTGATTACATGGGACTATATGAAATGGGGACAGGATAACGGAATACGATTTGGTTGTGGACGAGGTAGTGTTGGCGCAAGTTTAGTGGCTTATTTGATGGATATTACTAAGGTTGACCCAATTAAAAACAATCTCACTTTTAGTCGCTTTTGCAACTTGGCTCGTGTTACAACTGCTGATATTGACGTTGATGTACAACAATGTAATAGGCAAAAAGTAATTGACTATTTACGTGAAAAATATGGCTATGTTTATCAGGTTAGAACATTTAATAGCATGGATTCTCGTGGCGCATTGCAAAGAGCGGGACAGTGCTTGAATGTACCGATAAAAACAGTAAGAGAGATTAGTGGAAAAATCGTTGAAAGTTTGGATGATTTAGAAATAACTAAAGAGAATAAAGAATTGGTTGATCTGGCTCATTCTTTTAAAGGAATAACGGCAAATACGTCAGTTCATGCTTCTGCTGTACTAGTATTTCCAAAAGACCCAACAGAATTTTGTGCTATTGAGAAGCAGGGCGATAATCTAGTTGCGGCTTATGATTATCACGAACTTGAAGAATTAGGACTTGCTAAAATAGATGTTCTTGGTCTAAAAAATATGGATATCATAGAAGATACTCTTCAGCTATTGAGAGAGAGAGGAATTGAGCTTGATATAAACCATATCCCTTTAAATGATACAAAAACCTCAGAATTATTGTGTAAGGGTAATACTCAAGGTGTTTTTCAGATTGAGTCTGAAATGATGAAAGGTATTGTGAAAGGCATACAGCCAAAAGGATTTGATGATTTGATTGCGGTTGTGGCATTAGGCCGTCCTGCTCCACTTCAGTTAGGGATAGTGGATGAATATATTAAAAAACGAAAGGCGAAATTAAAAGGTATTGATTAATTGGAATGAATTAGTTTTAATTCATAACAGCAATATTGCTGTTATAGATGCGGATTTAATCGGCAGGAAGAAACATAGGTTTCCTAATCTCGTTTGCATGAAGATTAGCTCATACTATAAGGGAAAGGGTTGTAATGTAGAGTTAAAGACTGACTATAAAAATCTTGATAAATATAAAGCGGTTTTTGTTGCAAAAGTGTTTACTGATACAGAAGTGCCAAAGGAGGTTCTGGAAAGAGAAAATGTTTTCTATGATGGGACTGGTTTTTATTACGATAAAGCTGGAAAGTTGCCAAACGATATAGAACACTGTTTTCCAGACTATCACTTGTATGATACATGGGTGCAAGACAAAAGAACAGGGGGGGTAGACAGGCGAGAGCTGGTTTATTATCTTGATTATTCTATAGGTTTCTTAACTCGTGGATGCTTTAGAAGGTGTCAATTTTGTGTAAATAAAAACTCGAAAGAGTCAGTAGTAGCTTCTCCCCTATTAGAGTTTTTAGATAAATCCAAGCCGAAAATATGTCTGTTAGATGATAATTTTTTTGCATGTTCAAGCTGCATATTACTAATGGAAGAACTTAGAAAAACAGGTAAAAGATTTCGGTTTAAACAAGGATTAGATGAAAGGCTACTTACAAAGGAAAAAATTGATTTATTGTTCTCTAGTAAGACAGATGGTGATTTGATATTTGCTTTTGATGATATTAATGACCAAAGCATTATATGTAAAAAACTTGATATGATTAAAACTCAGATTCCCAATAATAGAAAAACATTAAAATTTTATATATTTTGTGGTTTTGATAGGCGTGGCATTTGGAACGAATCTTTTTGGAAAGATGACATTTATTCTGTGTTTAGAAGAATTGAAATATTAATGAGCTATGGCTCTATTCCATATATTATGAGGTTCAATAAATACGTTGAGAGTCCACACAAAGGCATATATATTAACCTAGCTAGATGGTGCAATCAACCTAATTTTTTTAAGAAAAAATCTTTTAGAGAGTTTTGTGTGGCAAATGGCAAGAATAGTGCTTGCTATAGATATATGGAGCAATTTGAGAAAGATTATCCAGATATAAGTAAGTATTTTGATATGGAATTTGAAAAGGAGAAAACTAAATGAATAGATGGAATTTGACTGAAGAAGTAAAACAAAAATATACACCTGTAGTTAAAGAGTTTCTTGAAAGTTTAAAAGTTCCAAGTGAAGAATTAAGGGAAAAAGATTTTTCTGATACAGAGCTGAATCCGTATACTCTTTGGGAACTTTTGGAGTCTTTAGGATATGAAAAGGGAGATCAATACGAAAATGGTTGGGAAATGGAATTTTGGATTCCATTTACTAAAGATGGAGAAGTTGATATTGAAATAGTAGCCTGTGGACAAACTTTTGAATTGATACTTAGGGAAAAGGAATAGAGGCTTTTATGATAATTGCAACAGGTAAATATAATTTAGCCAAAATATATTCAGATAGATATGACGAAACTGCATATAGACAAATCATTGAGTTGTGTAATCAAAAGGCTTTTAGGGATTCTAAAATTAGAATCATGCCAGATTATCATGCAGGAGCAGGTTGTGTTATTGGCTTTACTTCTACATTTACAGATTTTATTGTGCCTAATATTGTTGGGGTAGATATTGGATGTGGAGTATTAGCTACTAATTTAGGGCATATCAATATTAATTTAGAAAAACTGGATGACTTTATCAGAAATAATATTCCTGTTGGATTTGAAGTTAATGATAAAGAGAATCCAGAAGCTGCCTCATTAATACAAATGTTGTGTTGCAGATCATCTTTGGAGAATAAATCCCATTTGGCTAAAAGTTTGGGTTCATTGGGTGGAGGTAATCATTTTATTGAAGTTGATGTAGATAATAACAACAATAAATGGTTGGTTATCCATACTGGTTCTCGTAATCTTGGAAAGCAGGTTTGTAATATTTATCAAGGATATGCGAAGTCGTGTACAAATAATTATTATAATACGCAAGAGAAAATGTTAATTGATACAACTCCAAAAGAATACAGAGAGATGTCATTAAGGGTATGGAGAGAAGAGAATAAGTATAAATCAGGTTTAGAGTTTTTAACGTATCCAGAGCCATTAAATTTATATTTAGCAGATATGGATATCTGTCAATCTTTTGCTGCTTATAATAGATGGGAAATTCTTAATAAAATATTAATGTATTTAGGTAATATAGAGCCAGAAGAGGTAGTTGGTACAATTCATAACTATGTTGATATTGAAAACAAAATTATCCGCAAAGGGGCTGTATCTGCTCAAAAAGGAGAAACATTGATTATTCCAATGAATATGCGTGATGGCAGTTTGATTTGTAAAGGGAAGGGAAATTCTGAATGGAATTATTCTGCCCCTCATGGTGCGGGTCGCTTAATGAGTCGTTCAGAGTCAAAACAGGCTGTAGACATAGCGACATATGAAAGATCTATGCACGGAATTTACTCTTCCTGTGTTAATCGGTCTACAATAGATGAATCTCCTATGGTTTATAAGCCAATGGAAGAGATCGTAGAACAAATTAAAGATACAGTTGAAATATTAGGAAGAATAAAACCTATCTATAATTTTAAAGCTGGGGAACATATTGGGAAGCATGAAAACAATTAAATTGGCTAACGTAGTAGTACAGATACACGTTAGAGATGAATATTCAAAGCAGAGAGTACTATATTGTCCGTGGGTTAATTGCAAGCATTATAGTAATGGGGAATGCACTTATAAAGATAGCTATAGTTATAATGCCTGCCATTTTGTGCTAATGAACGGTTTTGTTTATTGTCAAGATTACGAGGGGGATGAAAAGAATGATAGCAATTAAAGGAATAGACATGCCTGCAAACTGCGATGAATGCCCGTTGACATATCCAGTTGGCTTTTATAGGAATCTACCATTTTCTGTTGATAAGAGCAAAGGCTGCTGTATTCTTATTCGTGAAATTAAAGATCCAAACATTAGGCTGATAGATTGCCCATTAATTGAGATAAAGGACGGTGAAGAAAATGACTAACTTGGAATATATCAGAACTTTAGACGCGAAAGAATTCATAAATTGGCTTGAAAAATTTTACAGATGCGATTGTTGCGTCAACACTGACAAATGTGAAATGCACTCCAAAGAAATATGTGACGAAGGTCTTGAAAAATGGTTTGAATGTGAGATGGTGAATAGATTATGCGATTAATAGATGCAGATGCTTTAAGCATGGAACTAACAAATGAAGTATTAGACGCTTATGCAAAGGCTGATTTTCGTTTTGCTCATGCGTTAAACGTTTTTCAAGGTTTAATAAGCAAAGCTCCTATTGTAGAGGAACGTAAGCGTGGTTACTGGAAAGAGGAAGGTAGTTGGTATAAATGTGGCTGTTGCAATAGTGCTATTGATCATGGGATAACACATGGATGAAATACTGTTCCTGGTGTGGAGCAAAAATGGAAAATAACGGAGATAACGATAATGAATAAATATATACAACAATTTTTAGACGATAATGATTTACAAGCAGGTGAAAAATTTTATATTTTAAACAGTAACAAAGAGAAGTTATATGATAAAACATTTTATATCAATAAAGATTTTGAAAAACCAGAAGATATTTTAAAATGTGATGGTGAAAAGAACGGTTATTCTTATACTTTATTGAAGTTGTTGGTTGGTAACTTTTTTGTAAAGAAAATATCTTTTTGTCCTGAATATGGTGAAATATTTTATTATGTGACTGTTTTGGGTGGAATTCAAGAAGCAAGATTTGATAAGGACTGTACATTTCATTGCATGTTACGCAAAGCAGGAAAATGTTATAGAACTAGAAACGAAGCGAAAAAACATTTACATGAAGATTTTAAAGATTTGATAATACAGGAGGAAGAATAATGTTAAGTAAGTATTTTCAACATTTTTTAGATGAAAACGATTTACAGATAAATGAACGATTTACTATTACAGATTCCGATGGGAATCCTCAATACATTAATCGTAAATTTTGGATCAATAAACAAAATGGTGGCAAGCTTGTTTGTGATGATAAAAATATTCCAGCTAATGAAGTTATGCTTTCGCTTTTAAGAAATAAGATGTTTATAAAAAAACTGCCTTATAAGCCACAAAATGATGATGTTTATTATTATGTAACCGCTAAAAAAACCGTTGGAAAAACAACTTTTTCTGACAATTTTACATTGGACTGCATGTTGCGCAAAGCAGGAAAATGCTATAGAGCTTATGATGAAGCAGAGAAACACCTTGAAGCGGATTATAAGTGGCTTAAAAGCGAAGTGCAAGAAAATTGTCAGTAATTCTGTCAGGAGTTGATGGTAGATTAGATGCTATTTTAGAACCTACCTATGGTCAACTCATATTCCAAGAGCAAGTTACTGAAATAGTACAGACTCTTGCTGGATACGATGCTGGAAAAGCAGATTTAATTCGCAAAACTATTGGACGCAAGATTAAAGCAGAACTAGATGCTCTTATTCCTGATCTACTGAACGCTTTTGTTAATTATGGAAAGATCCCTAAAGCTAAAGCTGAACTCATTGCAGAAAGCATACAGGCATGTTCAGGATACCTATTCAACAAAGCGCATAGTGTAGAATATGGGTTAATTGCATATCAAACTGCTTACCTAAAGGCTAATTATCCTGTTGAGTATATGTGCAGCTTGTTAAACGCTAATATTGGGAATACTGAAAAGGCTGTTGTATACATTAATGAGTGTAAAAATATGGGCATAAAAATTTTACCCCCTTCTGTTAAAAACAGAAATTTACTTTTTATGCCAGTAGGAAACGATATTTGTGTTGGACTTAGTTTTATTAAGGGTATCAGTAATATTGAAATCTATGTAGATGACAGTATCGGTAACGCAAAAGAATTTTTTGGGGCTAACATTGGATTAAGGAAAAATGTAAGAGAAAATCTTGTAAAGTCAGGTGCTATGGATTGTTTTGGGCAAAGCCGTGGGGAAATGCTGTCTTTAGCTTTGGATATTGATAATGAGATAGACTTGACTGTAAAGAACAAATTTAAAAACATTGATAAGTTAAACAATAAAATAGAAGAATGGAAGTGTTCAAAAAAGGGGACAAAAAAAGAAGCGTTGCTGTCTAAATCTGTTGAAAATTATAAAGAAAAGATAAGCAAATTAGAGCAAAAAATAAAAGAGCTTATCAAATTAAAGCTCAGTACAGATTCATATGATGAAGTAAAAGGTGAACTTGAGACTTTAGGATTTACTTTTAAAGATAAGTTTGCTCCATATGACACTAGGGGCATGGAGATCTATAATCCGAATGTGAACATAAATCAATTTGTTCTATGTGATGTTGTTGGATTTAAACAGATCAAAGATAAGAATGGAAACCCTATGGCTTTCGTGAAGGTTATTACAATAAAAGGACAATCTATAGAGCTGGTAATGTTCAGCAGCTATTTTCAAAAACTTGATGAAGGTAAGATATATGTAATGAAGATAAAAAATAAAAACCACCTCATTGATGTAGCTACACCTAAAAGGAAGTAAGTGTTGGGCACAGTTGAAGTGGTGAAAAGGATATCAAAAGCCACAGGCTTATCTATACAGGAAGCAACAAGGCTTTTAGGAATTATATTAGGGACTATCATAGCAGGCGTGCGTGATGATGGAAAAGTCGTTCTAACTGGTCTTTGCAGGTTTACTTTAGCTAAAATGCCATATACTTCTGATACAGGCAATCCAAAATTAAAGCATACAGGAAAAGCTTTTAAAAGACGGTGTAATCACATTAGATGTAAGTTTGCAACAGCTTATTATCAATATTTTAAACAACTGTCACGAGTATAAATAAAATAAGCCGCTATTAAGCGGCTTGTAAAAATCATTTTTTTTCTCTAAGGACACTTGCGGCGTATTGAGCATAAGCTGCAATAATGAATGGTTCTGCTTCAGTAGTAAACATCCAGTCTTTAACTTCTTTTGGGATCATAGATTCACTGTCGTTTAAACTTTTTGCAAAAAAATCTCTTGGCTTGTTATAAGCGGCACATGCTTTATCTATAAAAGCGTCTGAAGGACGAACAACTTTTTCTGTTTCATACATATGGTAGTTTGACGCAGGTATACCAATCTTTGCTGCCGCTTCTGCTTTGTTTAGGTTTAACTCAAGTCTTGCTTTTAGTAATTGCGAAGCAAGATATTTAGCGTCATATTGTATCTTAGCTGGTTTTTTAGCCATTGCTTATTCCTCCTTTAATATATTACACCGATAGATTAAGTTATTTATATTACTTATTATACATCAAAATAAGATAAAAGCAAGTGGATTAAGTAATTTTATGCAATAAGATATATTTATATGTTCCAAGAATCTGTTCCAATTTTTTGAAAACCGTCTGTATGTCTCAGTATTCAAAGAAATCGTAGAATGTGGTATAATATATACGTTTTTTTATGAGCTTTTTTGAGTTTTGAATGTGAGGTAGATGGGAATGGAACTTATATATATAACGCTTGCTGTGTATGGTATGGGTGCCGCTACGGCACTGTTTCCTAAAAAAATGGAGATGGCGGCACATTACTGTGCGGTTTTGGCAGCAGTATTTGGCAGCGGAGCTCTGCTGTATCAGTCTGCGGCTTATATGATGCAGGGAAGTGGGAGCCTGCTGAGCGGCAGCTGGGCATTTTTTACTTTCAATGCTGATCGGTGGAGCGCAGTTTTTTTATTGATTACGGGCTTGGCAGGAACAGTAACGAGCATTTATGCTTGGGGTTATGCGAAAAGCTATCTGGGTAAAAGGCTGAGACTTTTGGGCGGACTCTGGAATGCATTTTTGCTTTCTATGGTGCTGGTTTTACTGGCTGCTGATGTTTTCAGTTTTTTACTGGCTTGGGAGCTGATGGCCGTAGTAAGCTTTCTGCTGGTCAACCACGAAGCTGAAAAAAAAGCTGCACATAATGCAGCGTATCAATATTTGGTTATGACCCATATCGGAACAGCGGCAATCATGATTGCTTTTTTGATGATAGGCAGTCAGGCAGGGTCTTTAGATTTTTCTGTGCTCGGTCAGGGAGTGTTGAGTGATAATGTTCGTAATGCGGCGTTTATCACTGCTTTTGCCGGTTTTGCATTAAAAGCGGGGTTATTGCCGCTGCATGTGTGGCTGCCTAATGCGCATCCTGCTGCACCAAGTCATGTTTCGGCGCTGATGAGCGGCGTTATGCTGAAAATAGCCTTATATGGTTTCGGACGTTTTGTTTTTCAGTTTCTTGGCCCGATGGAATTCTGGTGGGGGGCTTTTGTGCTGGTGGTAGGTCTGCTATCAGCAGTTTTGGGTGCTTTATATGCACAGATGGAAAAAGACATCAAAAGGATCTTAGCATATTCATCTGTAGAAAATATGGGAATTATTTTCGGAGCTTTTGGTTGTGGGATGGTACTTATGACAACGCCACGGCATGACTATGCATTAATTGGTTTTTTGGCCGCTGTTGTACATTCCTTGAACCACTCGGTGATGAAATCACTGTTGTTTATGTCGGCAGGGGCTGTAATGCATGCTACCGATAGTAAGGATATTGAAAAAATGGGTGGCTTGGGTAAATTGATGCCATGGACTGCGGTTTTTACACTGGTAGGTTCGATGGGCTTGTCTGCCCTGCCTCTGACAGGTGGTTTTGTGGGGGAGTGGCTCGCACTGCAGAGTTTTGTTACTTTGGCCGGCAGCAGTGAAGGACAGGGGCTGCGGCTTTTAGGAGCACTGGCTTTTGTTCTGTTCGGTTTAGCAAGTGCTTTAGCAGTTGGTTGCTTTGTGCGTCTTTATGGAGTAGTTTTTTTGGGCCGGAATAGAAGCAGGCTCGTAGAACGTGCTCACGAAAGCGATTGGTCGATGCGTTTGGGAATGGGGTTGGCGGCAATATTGGTATTGCTGCTTGGTATTGTCCCGGGGCCGGTAGTCGCTGTGCTGCAAACGGCAGTGCAGAACCAGCAAACTCTTTGGCGCAGTTTTGCAGATATGCAGAAGGTTTGGTGGTTTGGCAGCGGAAGTTATGCAGTTTATGCACCGTTACTGCTATTGACAGTACTGTCGGTTGTTTTACTGGCTGTGGCCCTTATGACCTGCGGCGATAAAAGCTTTGTTCATCGTGAAGTTACTTGGAACTGCGGTACTTATCCTACAGCGCGCCAGCAATATTCAGCTACTGGTTTTTCCAAGCCGCTCCGCCGGGCTTTTGATTTTTTGCTGAAGCCCAAGCGAACGGCAACCTATCTGAAAAAGGGCAATCCGTATTTTGGGCGGCAGCTGGAATATAAATTATCGATCCCGGATCAGTTTACAGAAAAGCTATATGTACCGATTCAGCACTATATGGTCTGGTCTGCTTCTTTTCTGCGTCGTATTCAGCAGGGCAGCGTACGTCTGTATATCAGTTATGTAATGGTGGCTATGCTTTTGGTTTTGATTTGGGGGGCGATGTAAATGGCTATGCATATTTATGATTTGGGCTGGATGTTGGCACAAGTGTTGCTGCTTTTGTGCAGCGCTCCTTTAGTTGCCGGTATCATAAAAAAAGTGAAATCCTTGCTGCAGAATCGTATCGGTTCCAGTATTTTCCAGGAATATTTCGATCTTTATAAATGGTGGCAGAAGCCTACAATACTTACGCCTTATACCAGTCTGGTTTTTATTATTGCGCCGCTGGTATATTTTGCCAGTGTAGTAGTGGCAGCGGCGATGCTGCCTAACTTTTTTGGAATTCAATTCAGTTTTGGAGATGTTTTTGTTTTTATTGGTGTTCTAACGCTGGGGCGCTTTTTTATGACTTTATCGTCTCTGGATACGGCTACGGCGTTTGGCGGCATGGGCGGATCCCGTGAAATTTATATTTCTGTTTTAGCAGAACCTGTAATTTTGCTGGCTGTACTGGTGAATGCGCTGCGCAGTGGCAGCACAACTTTAGCGGGAATGGCGCTTGATTTTCAGGCGGTTTATTTAAGCGTAGCCAGCGTGCTGACATGTATTGCTTTCTTTTGCCTGCTGCTGGCTGAGAATGGAAGAATTCCTGTCGATAATCCTGATACGCATTTGGAACTGACAATGATTCACGAGTGTATGCTCCTTGAATATTCCGGACGGTTGCTGGCAGTGATCCATTGGGCAAGCATGCTGAAAACATTAGTATTTTTGGTCTTGTTTTCGTTGTTGTATCTGCCGCTTTCACTGCCGCTGGCAGTGAAAGTGCTCTTGGCAGCGACAGCGGTAAGTGTTATGGAAACTCTGAAGAATAAAATGCGTCTGTTCAAAGTTCGCGTATATCTGGCCGCAGCCGGTATTTTACTGCTGCTGGCAATTGTAGCGCAGTAAGGAGGGGTATGATGAATTTTTTGGTAATCGTCTTATTGTTCGTTGTCTTTTTGCAGACCCGTATTATGGACCTGCGCCGGGCAATCATCTGCCTTAGTGTTCAATCGGCTGTTATTGCTCTTGCCTGCTTTATTTCCGGTATTGCGCATGGCGAGGGTATTCATATTTATGCTCCGGGACTGCTGACAATTATCGTAAAAGTCCTTTTAGTGCCTTATGCAATGCTGCGGCTTGTCAGTAAGCTGGCTGATGAGCGTGAGCTCATTTCAGAGATCAATGTTAATTATTCAACTGCCGCAAGTGCAGTTTTTCTGGTTCTGAGTTATCTTATTGTTGATAAAATGCTGCCCGGAGTAGAAGGTCGCGATATTCTGGCGCTTTCCATCGTAATGATTTTGACTGGTCTGACGTTGATCGTTATGCGCAGCCGAGCTATTATGCAGATGGTAGGCTTGATAACAATGGAAAATGGTATTTACCTTTTAGGGATGGCGATGACGGAAGGTCTGCCTCTGGTTATAGAAATGGGTATCTTTTTGGACGTGCTGATTGCTGTCATGGTACTGGTAATACTGACTAACCGGCTGCGTTTGTCGTTTATGACGACAGATACCAATGTGTTGAGAAAGCTGAAGGGGTGACGGGATGCTGGAGCTGATTTATATAATTTTTGCTTTGCCGGTGGTTTGTGCGGCTTTAGCTATCAGCGGCGTTTTAGGCAGCGGCAGTTTGCTGCACTGGCTTAATCGCTTGACTGCTGCTGCTGTAGGCGTTGCAGTTATTCTTTTAGCACAGAGTTTTACGCCAACACAGCCTTTTAACAGTGAATATGTTTATCTGGACGCGCTTAATGTCTGGGTAATACTGATCATTACAGCTTTATATGTAGCGGCAGCATGGGTTTCCAAGTCATATCTGCTGCGCGAGCACAGCCGTGGCTATCTTAGCCGTACGCCTGGTTTGATTGGCCGTTATTATGCTTTGTTCCAGATGTTTGTTTGGACTATGTTTCTGGTACTGATGGTAAAAAATCTGGGATTGATGTGGGTCGCTATCGAGGCGACAACGTTGGTGTCTGCTTTTCTGGTATCATTTAAATTTACCCGCAGTGCTCTGGAAGCGACCTGGAAATATGTGATGGTTTGTACTGTTGGTATTTGTCTGGCACTTTTGGGAACAATGATCCTGTATTATGCGCAGATTTCGGCACTTGGGGCTGAAAAGGCTTTGAGCTGGCTGTGGCTGACCGAACATGCAGAACTTCTTAACCCGTCGCTGACAAAGCTGGCTTTTTTATTTATTTTTATTGGTTATGGTACTAAAATCGGTATGGCTCCGATGCATACATGGCTGCCTGATGCTTATTCAGAAGCTCCGTCTCTGACCAGCGGCCTTTTATCCGGAGCTTTATGTACCTGCGCTATTTATGTATTGCTGCGTAACATAGTAGTTGTGATACCGACTGTAGGTGTAGAATTTATCAGTACGCTGTGCCTGGCATTTGCGGCACTGACCATTGCTGTAGCTGTACCGTTTGTAGTAGTGCAGCGCGACATCAAGCGTATGCTGGCTTATTCCTCAATGGAAAATATAGGTCTGATGATAGCGGGTATCGGTGTTTTCAGTCAGCTTTCTATTGGCGCGACCTTAGTGCATATGTTTAATCATGCACTGATCAAATTTGTATTGTTCTATATAGCTGGTACTATAGTGCAGGAATATCAGACTAAAAATATGATGCGTATTCATGGAATGATCGGTGATGTACCTCATACTGCGACGTTTTGGCTTCTGGGTATTATTGGAATTTTAGGTATGCCGCCGTTGGGTTTGTTTTTTAGTAAATTTTATATTTTATACAGTTTGTTTTTAAGCGGGCACTATCTGTTGGGTATAGTGATCATTGTTCTGCTTGCCGGGATACTGATCGGTATTTTGTACCATGCCTTACGAATGCTGTGTGATAAAGCTAAACGAAAGCCTGTCGGAGACTTGCTTGAGCATGCGGATACGCCGTTTCTGGCAGCGCTGCTTTTAGGCAGCGTCATTATAGGTGCCGGAATCGGTGAAATACCTTATTTGGAAAAACTGCTGGCTCAGGCGGTACGGATAGTAGGAGGCGGTCAATTTTGATGAAGGTTAAACCAGAAGGCCTGCGGGGGGCTGCTAATATTTGTTCACGCGGTGGCAGGCATCCGCTGACAGCAATGTTCGGGGCCGATGAAACCAGCTTCGGCGGCGGGTATGCTGTTTACTGTCTGTTTGAAAATAAAGAAAAGCATGATATAGATATCTTAAAGGCTGAATTTGATGCAGGCAGTGATCTTCATTATCCAGCATTAACACCTGTTTTACCGGCTGCTGCCTGGTATGAACGTGAACTGCATGATATGTTCGGGTTTATACCGGATGATCATCCGGATCTGCGGCCGTTGGTTTTGCATGAAACTTATCCTGAAGATTTTCATCCGCTGCGCAAATGTGTTGATATTGATGCCGATGTGCGTGGAGAGCGAAAGTATGAAATGGCTGTTTCGCACGGAGAGGGGCTGTTCGAAGTACCTGTCGGTCCTATTCATGCAGGTATCATTGAACCGGGGCATTTTCGATTCAGCCAGGCCGGTGAAGCTATTCTGCAGTTAGATGCCAAGTTGTTTTTTACTCATCGGGGAATCGAAAAAGCAGTAGAAGGTAAAACTCCAGAGGAAGCACTGCTGATTGTAGAACGGATTTGCGGTGCCTGTTCTGTGGCCAATACCTTGTCGTATTGTCAGGCACTGGAAAAGCTGTCCGGTCAGAATGTACCCAGACGAGCCTGGCTTATCCGTACAATAGCTGCAGAGTTGGAACGTCTTTATAATCACATCGGCGATACAGGTAATATGTGTGCCGGAGTCGGATTTGCGCCTGTTATCAGTATGGGCAGCCGCTTGAAGGAAATACTGCTGCGCTGTAATGAGGCGATAGCCGGCAATCGTTTTCTGCGTGGCCTGATAGTTCCGGGCGGTGTAAAATATGATTTAACTGAGTCTTTATGCACTGAACTAACAGTTGCTTTAACTAAAGTTGAAAATGAATACAACGATATTGTGCAGATCATTGCCGAGCAGGACGGATTTTTGAATCGTGCTAAAACTACTGGTATTATCAGTAAAAATGTAGCGCTTGACCTGGCGCTGGTCGGAGTTGGAGCCAGAGCTTCGGGTGTGGACTGTGATTGCCGCAGGGATCTGCCATATGGTTTATATGCCGAATTGCCTTTTAATGTAATTACGAAAACCGACGGCGATGTCTATGCCAGACTGCAGGTACGGATGGGTGAGGTTGCCGAATCGATCACTTTGATTAGAAAAGCATTGAAGCTGTTGCAGCAAGACGATTCGCAGCTGCATTGCGGTGAACTGGCGTATAAAACTCTGACTGGCAGCTGGGGGATCAGCGAATCAGCACGTGGCAGTAATCTGCATTGGCTGATGCTGGATGCAGACGGATGTATCGAAAGATTATTTATCCGTTCAGCTTCCTATCCTAACTGGCCGGCGCTTACCATAGCTGTGCAGGGAGATATTATTCCGGATTTTCCGCTGATCAATAAAAGCTTTGAATTATGCTATGCCTGTCTGGATCGTTAGGGAGGAACAATAATGCTTAAATTGTTACAGGGGATTTTGGCCAATAAGATAACAACAGAAGATGTAACGACCAGCGGTGCTCCAAGAATGCGGGGACAACTGACTTGTGGAACTGACTGTAATGGCTGTGCAAAATGTGCGGCTGTTTGCCCGACTGGTGCTGTTGCGCTGTGTGATGGCAAACCAGTATTGGATTATAAACGCTGCCTTTTTTGCGGTAAATGTGTAGAAGCGTGTGCTGCAGGTGCGCTGCTGCATACTGATATTGATACTTTGCCGGAGATATTGACAGATGTACAGATGACCATAGAACGAGAGATCAGGGCCAAGCTGGGGCGTTCACTGCATGTACGGCATTTGGATGCCGGCAGCTGTAATGCCTGCGATTTTGAAATGGGTGCTTTGAGTAATCCGCTGTATGATCTGCATCGTTTTGGTATTGCTTTTGTGGCTTCACCGCGACATGCTGATATGATAATGGTTACAGGCGTGGTAACACGTAATTTGGCGCAGGCAGTGCAAATGACTTATGAAGCAATGGAAGAACCGAAGCTGGTAATGGCCTGTGGTGCCTGTGCTGCCAGCGGAGGAACGTATGGGTCTACCTATGCTATTGTCGGTGCATTGGATAAAGTATTGCCGGTAGACATAGCTGTGCCAGGCTGTCCGCCAAGACCGTCGGCTATGCTTATTGCTTTGACAGCGGCTGCCGACTTGCTAAAAAAACGCTTATAAAAATATATTGTGTTTACGGCTCAATAATGGTAATATTGAGAAAATACAAAATGAAAGGAGTGCGCCCATGGTTATTTATCGCTCTGCTACTTTTGATGATGTAGAGAAGCTTCATAAACTGCTCAATGATTATGCTGCCGAAGGCCTGATGCTGCCGCGTTCGCGTAATTCCATCTATGAAAATCTGCGCGATTACGTGGTGGCCGTTGAGAACAATCATGTGATTGGCTGCGGCGCACTGCACTTTGTTTGGGATCGTCTGGCTGAGATTCGTTCTTTAGCTGTTGATCCTGAACGTAAAACACAGGGGATTGGACGAAAAATGGTTGAACTGCTGGAAGCTGAAGGCATTGAACGCGGAGTGAAGATGTTCTTTACCCTTACTTATCAGCCGGGATTTTTTGCAAAATGTGATTATATCGAAACGGCGAAAGAAAAGCTCCCGCAGAAGGTTTGGAAAGAATGTGTATATTGCCCGCAATATCCGTATTGCAACGAATTGGCCTTTGTCAAAACGACCGTTGATTATGAACCCGGCGACATAATGTTCTAGATCAGGTATCGTTTGCTGCAAGCTGAAGGTGCTGCGGTGAACAGGAATGCAGAATTTTCCGGAGGAAGTCGACATAATTATAAAGGCTTTTTGGTGAATAAATACTGCTATTTGTGTTTGCATATTATAGGCTGCCGGAGCGGCAGAATTTGATATTGGTTAAATGATGAGAATGTCGTGATGGTAACTTCTGTCGCGGCATTTTTTATAATGTTAACTGATGTGCAGGGAGGAAACTATGGAAAAAGCAAGGTTTAAGTGGGTGCTGCGTGAGCGCAACCGGAAAATTGCAGCGAAAACGGAAGTTTTTACTGAGCAGCAGGCACGTCGAGTGCGGAGTTTTCACAGCAGTTTCAAAGAGTATAGTCCAACACCGCTGATAGAACTTACCAGTCTGGCGCAGCATTTGGGTATCAAAAACCTTTTTGTCAAAGATGAATCCTATCGCTTTGAACTCAATGCTTTTAAAGTTCTGGGCGGCAGTTTTGCTATTGGTAGTTATATCGCTAATGAATTAGGTGAAGATATAGATGATTTACCTTATATGCGTCTGGTCTCAGATGAGGTGCGCAGTTTGTTGGGGAGCAAAACATTTATTACAACTACTGACGGTAATCATGGGCGTGGTGTTGCCTGGACAGCCAACAGATTGAAGCAGCAGGCTATAGTTTATATGCCTCAGGGCTCTGCGGCAGAACGTCTGGCCAATATTCGTGCCGAAGGTGCGCAGGCCGAAATCACAGATATGAACTATGACGATACAGTACGATATACCAGTGAGCTGGCACAGAAAAACGGCTGGATCATTGTACAGGATACAGCTTGGGATGGGTATACAAGGATACCTCTGTGGATCATGCAGGGCTATATGACAATGGCTTTGGAAGCGTATGAGCAGCTGCCGGTCAAGCCTACGCATATCTTTTTGCAGGCCGGGGTCGGCTCTTTGGCAGGTTCTGTACAGGGATTTTTTGCTGATATTTATGGCAGTTCCTGCCCGCTGACTTTTATAGTTGAACCCAAAGGGGCCGATTGCCTTTATCAGACAGCCGCGGCAAATGACGGCAGCTTGCATAGTGTAACAGGCCGTCTTGAGACGATTATGGCTGGACTGGCCTGTGGAGAGCCAAACAGTATTGCTTGGGAAATACTTGGAAATTTGAGCGATGGTTTTATCAGCTGTCCTGATTATACCGCTGCTCAGGGAATGCGTATTTTGGGAAATCCGCTGGCGGGTGATACGAAAGTCAGTGCAGGTGAAAGCGGTGCGGCGACCGTGGGACTGGTGGCAGAAGCCATGCGCGACGAGCGCTTAAGTGATCTGAAACAGGCCTTGCAGCTGGACGAAAACTCGGTGGTGTTGTGCTTCAATACCGAAGGCGATACTGATAAAGAAAATTATCGTCGTATCGTTTGGGACGGAGCATGGGGGAGAGAATAAATAAAACATAAAGTTTTTTCTTTCTAATTTTATCAGCCTTTAGTATAATAAAAGCAGCCAGATTACTAAGCAGATAATCATTCATTTTGCATATCAAAAACTATTGATATGACAGCGTTAAAATATTGTTCTTATTACATTGTTTTGCAGAACTTGAGGAGGTTTTATGGAACGAACTCATCGTATCATGTTTGTTTGTCACGGTAATATCTGTCGTTCGCCAATGGCAGAATTTTTGCTGAAGGACATGATCAAAAAAGAAGGGCTTGCGGACAGGTTTGTGATTGCATCGGCAGGTACAAGCAGGGAAGAAATAGGTAATCCTGTGCATCAGGGAACACGTAAAAAACTGGCGCAGGATCATATCAGTGCGGCGGGTAAATATGCTGTGCAGCTTACCAAAGAAGATTATGAAAAATATGATCTTATTTTGGGTATGGATCGTGCCAATATCAGTAATATTCTGCGGATCATAGGCAGTGACCCGCAGGAAAAGGTGCATCGTCTGCTGGATTTTACCGAGTTGCCGCGTGACATTGCTGATCCCTGGTATACTGGTGATTTTGAAATTACGTATGCGGAGATCAAAGCGGGATGCGCAGCATTGCTGAAGCACTTGCGCCGATTTTAAAAAGTTAAAGGCTCCCGAATTTTCGGGAGCCTTTTGTTTTTTTAGTTAAACATTCTGGGGCAGACAGTCTTTGATAAAATCACTGACTGTTTGATTGAATTTTTCTGCTTCTTCATAAAAGAGCATATGACCGCTTTCTGTAAAAGCTACAAATTTACCATTGGGGATTAGAGACGTCAGGTAAGTGCCCTGCTTGATTCCCCAGGCAAAAACAGGTCCGTCGGCGTTGACGACCAGCGTGGGAACAGTTATTGTTGGCAGAACGTTAGTGAAATCTGTTGCAATATAGTCGCTGTAGATGGCTGCTGAGAGCCAGGGCGGCAGCTTGCGGAATTCTTCAATTACCCAGTCTGTGCCGGCTGGTCGTTTGCCGTCTTTAAAAATTGCGTTTGCAAAAAATTCAAAATATTCTTCCCGTTCGTTGACCAATCGGTTGACCTGTGCATTGAACCCTTCCATATTGTAGTTGCGCAAACCCTGACTGTTCCATTCTTCAGGACTGAAAGGGAATGGCGTCATATCTATCAGCCCCAGACCGATCAGATTGCTGTCGGTTTTATATTGCTGCCAATAGGAAAGCACTGTAGGTCCGCCTAAAGACCAGCCCATGAGGATAAAATTTTTCAGACCCAGAAATTCAGAAAGTTCGCGGATATCCTGTGCGTAACGGGCAACGATTTGGCCCTGCAGACCTTTGGAGGATTTGCCGTGCCCGCGGTTATCCATAACTATTACCTGAAAGTGCTTGGAAAGTTCTGGAATATTGTGCTGCCAAAATCTGGAAGAACACTGCCAGCCATGTACAAGAAAAAGTGGCTGACCTTTACCATGAACTTCATAATAAAGATGCGCCTGGTCTGAGGTAGTAAAAAAGCCGTTCGTCTGTGTCATAATATCACACTCCTTTTCTTTATTATAACTCTTTTCCTGCTTGATAGATGCTGTTTTATTTGTGAAATAAAAATGCGCAGTTAAAAAAACTGCGCATAAATTTGAAAATGGATTATTTAGTTTGTGCTGGAACCAGAAGTTTCCAAAGCAATCCTAATAAAGCGCCACAGACTGAAGGTACGATCCAGCCGAAGCCGTCGGCATAAAGGGGGATTGTGTTGCCAAGTATGGTTTCTAAGGCTGAAAGTTTGATACCTGCTGCCTTTAGTCCATCCAGCAGGGCAAAAATAGTTGTAAAGAACAGGCAGCAGCGATAAACTCGCTTATCGCCATGGAAAAGCTTAGAGGTTACTCCCAGCAGAACTAAAGCAATAATAATCGGATAAAGGGCGCAGAGAATAGGTATCGAAAAAGAGATGATATTAGTCAGACCAACGTTGGAAACAGCAAAGCTGAAAACACAGATTGCCACTACAAACCTCTGGTATTGAACCTGTTCGTGTGTTACTTTGGTAAAATAAGAGGCTGCAGAAGCTGTCAGGCCAATACTTGTGGTCAGACAGGCAAAAAAGATCATTAGACATAAAACAACATTGCCGGCCGCACCAAGATAATAGTTGGCGATATCAGCTAAAGCTACACCGCCGTTAGGAGAAATTCCCAGAATGCTGACGCTGGTAGCGCCGGTATAAGCCAATGCTACATAAATAAGAGCTAGGAAAAATGCTGCGATCAAACCGGAGTAGACACAGATTTTTGTCAGCAGACGGTCATCGGTGATACCCTTGAGTTTAATGGCATTGATGACGGTTGCGCCGAAGAGAAGCGTCGCCAGAAGATCCATTGTGTTATAACCATCCTGAAAGCCGCTGAGAAAAGGAAGGTTTATATAACTGCCTGTTGCCGGCTGCATAGGACCCATTGGAGCAAGCAGAACGTTGATGATAAGTACAGCCAGACTTAATAGCAGCATTGGCGTTAAAACTTTTCCAAGCCAGTCTACCAGTTTAGATGGATTTATAGATAAGACATAGGTTACGATGAAAAAGAAAAGCGAATAAATAGCCAAACCTGCGGTATAGTAGTCTTCAGGGACAAAAGGTCTGATACCGACGTCATAAGACACCGCACCTGTACGAGGAATCGCGAACAACGGGCCGATCGTCAGTACTGCCAGCATAACTATGATTTTGGCAAAGTTCGGATGAACAGGATCTGCCAGGGCATTGGGGTTATCGTTTTTAGTTAGTGCCATAGCAATAATACCCAAAAGCGGCATACCTACGCCGGTAACGCAGAAGCCAATCGCAGCTGACCAGAAATGGTCGCCTGCGGCTTGGCCTAATGCCGGTGGAAAGATTAGATTACCGGCACCGAAAAAGGACGAAAAGAGCATCAACCCTACTGGTAAGATTTCCCAAAACGTCAGGTTCTGTTTCATAAAAAGTCTCCCATCGTGAATAGATATAAAATTCTGATAATTCTACTATTAAGTAAAGGCTGCCCTCAGGCAGCCTTTAAATTACTGGATGATGAGGCGGAAATACTTCTTTTTACCCTTACGGATAAGCAGGCTTTTTTCTGCATCAAACATTGAAGGCGCAAAGCTTGCCTCAGGATTGGACACTGTATTTTCGCCAATATAAAGTCCGCCTTGCTGGATCATTTGCCGGGCTTCACGTTTACTGCTGAATATTTTACCTGCGGTCAAAACATCAATTATTTTACCTTCTGCATCAGCAGCAGTGATTTCAATAGTCGGGACATCGGTAAGTGCGCCGCCTCCTCCAAACAGTGCTTCAGCAGCCTGTTGTGCTTTTTCAGCTTCAGCTTCTCCGTGTACCAGCTTTGTTACCTCATAAGCCAGAACTTTTTTTGCTTCGTTGATTTCAGCATCCTGCAGGGAGCTTAAGCGGCGTACTTCTTCCATAGGCAGGAAGGTAAGCAGTGACAGGCAGTTTTCAACGTCGCTGTCGTCGATATTACGCCAGTATTGGTAGAAATCATATGGTGAAGTCTTTTCTGGATCGAGCCACAGGGCTCCTTTTTCTGTTTTGCCCATTTTGCGTCCATCGCTTGTTGTAAGTAATTTACAGGTCATGCAGTATGCTGGTTTCTGTTCTTTGCGGCGAATCAGTTCAACGCCGGCCAGCATATTGGACCATTGGTCATCACCGCCGAGCTGCATGATACAGCCGTGTTTTTTAAACAGCTGCAGGAAGTCATAAGACTGCATGATCATATAGTTGAATTCGAAGAAAGACAGGCCTTTTTCCAAACGTTTTTTAAAGCATTCCGCTGTCAGCATACGGTTTACTGAGAAATGTACACCGACATCGCGCAGCAGTTCGATATAATTCAGTTCAAGCAGCCAGTCGGCGTTGTTGACCATAATAGCCTGGCCTTCAGAAAAATCGATAAAGCGTGCCATCTGTTTTTTAAAGCAGGCTATGTTATGAGAGATAAATTCAGGAGTCAGCATTTTACGCATATCGTCTTTGCCGCTGGGGTCGCCAACCATACCGGTCCCGCCTCCTAAAAGACAGATTGGACGATGTCCGGCACGCTGCATATGGCTCATAACCATCAAAGCAATAAAATGACCTACATGCAGGCTGTCGGCTGTGGGGTCGAAACCAATATAAAAAGTGATTTTTTCCTTTTCCAGCAGCTCTTTGATCTCATCTTCGTGGGAGAGTTGCTTTAAAAAACCACGTTCCTTTAATACGTCATAAACGGACATGAAATAACCTCCTAATATTACTGGAAACTTCCTCGTGATAAAGTGAAGAAGCAAATCTTCTAAACATTATACAACGAATGGGCTGGTTTCGCAAATAAGAAAAGACGCTTCCTGAAAGAAGCGCCTTTGATGCACAAAAATGAATTGTTTTTATAATTGCGAAGTACAGTGCGGGCAACGGGTCGCATCGTCAGCGATTGCAGTTTTGCAGAAGGGGCATAAACGCGGTTCTGGAGCCGGAGCCGGCGGAGGCGTAAGCCTGTTGATTTGTTTGATCAGTACAAAAATAGCAAAAGCAATGATCAGGAAATTAACGATAGTATTTATAAAAAGACCGTAGGCTAAAATAGGGGCATGTGCATCCTGAGCAGCCTTTAAAGTATCGTAATGCTGTCCGTTCAGGCTGATGAATAGTCCGGAAAAATCCACTTTGCCAAATAAGAGACTCAAAGGGGGCATAATAATATTATCTACTAAAGACGATGTTATTTTGCCGAAGGCGCCGCCGATAACAACGCCGACTGCCAGATCGATAACATTTCCGCGCATAGCAAATTTTTTAAACTCTTCAAAAAAAGACATATTAACAACTCCCATTCATAAATTCAAAATATTTTATATATATTCGCTTTAAGTTATAATAATCCTGCCTGCTTGACTGCAAATCGTCAATAATTTATAATAATTCTGTAACAATTAGGCAGTGAAGGAGGGAAAACCATGAGAGATGACTTAGTAGTACCAGGCGAGCATGAGGAAAATTTTGTACTGGCTAAAGATGCGCGTGTAGTTACAGTGCCGTTTACTCCGCTGGAACAGCGTATGGCTAAAGAAAAGCCGTATCTGATGGAAGGCCTTGCCAAATTGAAAGAGAGCTTGGGAGAAGACAGTTTCAAACGCTTGATCAGTAATGTGCATAATATCAATTTGAGCGGACCGAGGATCATGCTGGTCGCCGATAATGAGCTGCACCGTACTAATATCGAACGCGAATGTCTGCCTGCTATCGCAGAAGCATTCAACGTTACTAATATTCGTGTAGTTACACAAGGCTGATGTCTGAAAAGCTTCTCTGGCAGCAGGGAAGCTTTTTATTTTAAAAATATAAAAAATATCATTGACAAACTATTTGTTATTTTATATAATATTCACGTTGCAGTAAGTGATGTAACTTAAGTCGGGGCGTGGCGCAGTTTGGTAGCGCGCTTGTTTCGGGTACAAGAGGCCGTGAGTTCGAATCTCGCCGCCCCGACCACTTAAAAAGTTAGCCGCAGAGCGTATCTGCGGCTTTTTTATTTTGTTTTAAAGGAAGTATTTAAAGTGATTTTTGCTGGAGCAGTGAAAAAATTTCCCATAGTGTTTCTTTTCAAATAGCTATCTGAATTTTACCAGATACGCCATATAACAAAACCATAATATAAAAACATAAATGATCAGTCTTGAAAGAGAAATCATAAAATAAACCCTTCTTTATTTCAAAAGTTAAGCTATATTGTTGTAGCTATTAATGGTGACTTCTTGTTTATCAATTATGATATCATGCTCTTGTCAAAGAAAAAAGCCGACATTCTGCTTTTATTTATTTACTAAATGTTGGCAAGCTGTTTCACTGCCTGTGGTTTTCTCCAAAGCTGCAGTTTGTATCAAGATTGATTTCGAAAATACGTGCCCAGGGCAGGTTTACATTGATGTCGATACCTGTTAAATAATAATTGCTGTCGTTATTGCGATAAAAAGGTGTACGGCCAAGGTCTCCATATAGAAGCTGAATCTTTTGACGCTGTAAAAAGCCACGAATAAGCGTTTCTGCAAAAAACTTGTTGTCTCCCAAATCAGTTGGCTTATAGCCTTTCAGTTTCAGTAATGTAGTTAACTGTGCATGCATTAATTTCTGATAGGCATAATCATCAAGTAAACGTTCAACTGTGAAGTTCAGATTTTGGGCATACAGTGACGGATGTTCTGATTGCGGTAATCGGTGCAGCTGGCCGGTAAATAATGTTGCTTGACTAAGCGCGGTTCCCAGTGAATTACTTAAAGTATTCCAGCCTGAAAAAGCTGCCAGCCTGCTGAGCGGTACTTTAGCCTCCAAAAGCTTAGGTATTAAAAGTTCGTTTTCAGTATAGTTGGCCGTAAGATCAACCAGCGCAATGTGGCGGTCTGATATAAGCAGGGTTTTAAGTTTTTGCAGCATAGCTTTATTAGGCTGATTGTCATCGTCGCCGCAGTGTACGAATAAAATAAAGTCGGCGACAGCAGCATCATCTGTAAGCTGACCGCCGATAAAATTTATTTTGTCCCGGATGCTTGCGTCAACAGAACAGGGCATATAGGGCATGATTTTAGCTGCGACTTTAGGCGAGGAATATTCTACAAAAATGCGCGGCTTGTAATTATACAGTTTATTATAATATCTGGTCAGCAGTAAAACTGATATTTCATCAGCTCCGCTTGTAATAAGCCCGCTGGAACCTAAAGCTGCATGTTTCATATATGCCAGCGCATGATTAACATTACGATTAGGAAGCCCGAATGGCTGGGCGTCGTCCTGCCCTATAGCCAAAGTCAGACCGTCTGCGCGTGCCAGCTGGACCAGTTTTTTGTTAAAACTGTCGTTATCGGCATACAGACTGCTGTACTTCGTTTTAATATCATCCGGTATGCGTGCATCGATCGCCAGCAGCTGCCTGGTAAAGTAAGGATCGCCGAATGTTTCTGCCATATCCTTTAATGTTGCATAACGCATCAGATGCCATTGATACCAGCTGTCCGGTATAAGCTGATCGCTGACCAGCAATCTTGGAATGACGGAAAAAAACGCCATATCGATTTGTGGATTGAGAGCATGCTGTTTGTTTACGAAAGTCAAAAACTTTTCTTCATCGTTAATTGTTCCCAAAGGTACGCGTGAGCCCAGCAGACTGCCGTGTACTAAAAGATCGGCTGATAAAATTGCGGCTGGATGCTGCGGCATTTCATTTTTCAGCCAGGCAAACAGTTTTTCTTTATCAGCAGGTGTGTTATAATTGTCAAGAAGTTCTTGCGGCGGTGTAATCACGTTGATAGAAGCCAGTGCTCCCAGTTTTCTGACCATAGCGCTGCAGGGAGGGCGGCTGTCTAACGGAGCCAGCAGCAGCGAAGTATCGGCTTTTACAGGCTGAGGCGCAAATGGGACAGTTGCAGGCATACCGCCGAATAGTTCATAAAAATAGGCGCAGAGCAGCAGTAATGCGAGCAGAATAAACTTTTTCTTGTTCATAGGCTGTCTCCTTTGCCGTTCTTGTTATATTTATTATATTACAGATACGGAGTTTTTTGAATGCGGATAATTACGGGAAAGGCACGGGGGCTGAAATTGACTGTGCCAAAGAATATGGACGTACGTCCCACGGCTGACAGGGTCAAAGAATCTCTATTTAATATTATTGGCACTAAAATTATTGGCGCACGTGTGTTGGATATGTTTGCCGGAACAGGTAATCTGGGGTTGGAGTCGTGGAGCCGCGGCGCTGCTGCGGTTACTTTTGTCGATGAAAGCCGGGAATCGCTGCGCCTGGTACAAAGCAACATCGTTAAATGCCGGGCGGAGGCTGATGTTCAGGTTCTCAAAGGCAGCGCGGTAAATATTATCGAACATCTGCATCATCAGGGACTAAAATTTGATTTTGCATTCTGCGATCCTCCCTATAATAAAGGCTGGGTTCAGAAAGTTCTGCAGAAAATGGAACACTTTCAAGTACTTGAAGACGGAGGCTATCTGATCATCGAACATTCGAAGCACGATGAAATAGGCGTACTGGCAGCGTGCTTTGAGCTTGTGCGTCAGGAACACTATGGTGAAACTTTACTTTCGTTTATAAGATTTGCCAAAGTATAATAAAATGTTGTAAAATAATAAAATAAATTTGTAAAAAAATAGCAGGAATACAGAAACGTACGTCGAATAAGGAACAAGATAATTGAATTTATGACCAGACTGCGTTGCAGCTTCTAGGAGGTTAAACAGTGCGTAGAGCGATCTGTCCGGGTAGTTTTGACCCGGTTACTAATGGCCACCTCGATATTTTTGAACGGGCGAGCCAAATGTTTGACGAGATCATTATCAGCGTTTTTCATAATCCGGGTAAAGATAAAGCAATGTTCACCATGGAGGAAAGGGTAGAAATGCTCAGGGATGCGACAAAACATATCCCTAATGCCAGAGTAACCTGTTTTTCCGGTCTTTTAAATGAATTCTGCAGGCAGGAAAAAGCTCCTTTTATTGTAAGGGGCTTACGTGCGTTTTCTGATTTTGAATATGAATTTCAGCGCGCTCTGCTCATAAAAAAAATAGACAATAACTTAGAAACAGTCTTTATTATGACTAATGCTAATTACTCTTTCCTAAGTTCCTCTGGAATAAGAGAATTGGCAACCTTTGGCGGTTGTATCCATGGTCTTGTTCCTGAATGTGTGGAAGATCGGATCAAAAGCCTTGTTATAAGCAAAGAATAATATTAGAAAGAGGTTGAGTTTGATGATGATTGATAGAAGTACAAGTGCGACTTTGGACAGAATTTTTGATGAAATGTATAACCTTATTTCTGAGGCTAACCGTATACCTCTTACTGATAAGATCATTATCGAAGAGAGCGATTTGGCGGGTATCCTGGATGATTTGAAGGAAGCGATTCCCAAAGAAGTCAAAAGCGCTACCAGACTGCTTGAAGAACAAAAAGCAATCGTCACCAAAGCTCATGAAGAAGCTGACAATATTGTTTTGCAGGCTAAAACCGAAGCTGACCGTATTTTAGAATTGGCAAAATCCGAATCTGAAAGACTAATGCGTCAGGAGGAAATTTCCAAACAGGCAGAAGCTTTTGCTGAAGATGTAAAGAGTACTGCTTTGCGTAACCAGCAGGAAATGAAAGACGAAGCTGATGCTTATGTTGAGCGTGTAAAACACGATGTGCTGCAATATGCCGATGATATGCTTGGCTATTTGAGCGGTAGTCTGCAGTCCGCTTTACAGGCTGTAAACGATAACCGCGCTTCCGTTAATGCTGAACGTGAAAGCGTTATGTCTTCACGCCCTCAGCGTGATATGGAACTTCTGGCGATGGAAGAGGAAGAAGACGAAGAATAAGCTTTTGAAAAAAAGTAAGCCTTCCGCTTAAGCGGAAGGCTTTTTGTTTTGTTGCTTTATTATTTTTGAATATAGATCGGAGAGACAGTATAATCGTTGTTGTATTGTGGTTGGTGGTTCTTTTGCAAAAGTGTCAGCAGATTAGTTGCCGCAATATCAACGGAAAGCTGCTGCTCGACTTTCTCTCCGTATTTTTCCAAGATGTTGCGGCCCAGTTTGATAATTACAGGCAGCTGAGCAGAATCCTGCATTTCTTTCAACAGTTCGCGGCCGCGGTCGTTAAAGGCCAGAACACGGATGTAAGCTGGGTCTTTGGCATTATCGAACATAGCGCGATACTGCTGCAGTAAAAGCTGCATCAGCAGTCTTCTGACACGTGAAGCGGGATAACGTTTGGTAACTGTGGCGCTGACTACGTCTTGGAATGTAGTGCAGGAAGCAGCTTCTGCCAGACGGTTTTCCAATCCTTCGCTGCATTGGCAGGCTGAGGCTATTTGGGCCGGTGTCAAAGAACGCAGCTTGTATAAAAGCAGATGGTTCAGAATTTTATCACTGATATCCATTCGGTGCTGAAGATCTGCCTCACGCAGCAGCTGGGCTGTAGTTGCCGGAACTGTGCTGAGCAGCGCTTCATCGATGCCATAGCCGCGATAATGCTCACGAATGGCTGTTGCGCCGGCAATAGGCCCGTTGATGGTTTTATCTTTATAGCCGCTGCCGCGGCGTTTAACGACGACAGGTTCGATCTCGTAACCGCCGTGCAGAAGCTGGCGGCAATATTCTAAAGCCAGGATATTGTTAGGATGTTCAGCAATCGTCAGCATGGAAGGGTCTTCCGCCAGCGTAAGCTCTAAAGACTTGGCATAACTGTGCCCTTCATCCAGATAATGATGTAGTGCGTCCTGAAAAACAGGCTCGTTCAAAAATTCTGCGGTGAGCATCAGCTGCTGCGAATTGGCTGCTTCCGCACCAAAAGCAAGATGTGATACCATCCCGGTAGCAGCCAGTAATTTTACAGCTCCTGCAGCAAAAAATTCCGCACTGCGGCAGGTGAAAACTGTCGGCAGCTCTAAAACAAGGTCAACGCCGCCTAAAACGGCCATTCTGGCACGGGTCCATTTGTCAGTCAGGGCAGGCAAGCCGCGCTGTACAAGGCTGCCGCTCATAGCGGCAATGACAGGCCTGTTGCCGGCTATCCGCTTTGCTTCGCGCAGATGATGGGCGTGGCCGTTGTGGAAAGGATTATATTCTGCTACGATTCCTATTGCTTTGCTCATTCATATTCTCCCTCATTTATAATGTTTATACTAGCGATTATCATTTAAATAGTGTATACTATATGATATAATAAAACGTGCTATGAGCGCAAGCTAAATTTTGCACAAATGGAGGAAAACTGTGATTATTTTCGTTGTCAACTGCGGTAGCTCCTCAATTAAATATCAGCTTCTTAATATGAACGGCGAGCAGGTGCTGGCCAAAGGTCTGATCGAACGGATCGGTATGGAAGGTTCTGTTCTCAAACACACGCCTACGGGCAAATACACAGTAGATATCAGCGCCGAGATACCTGACCATTCCGTTGGCATCCAGATGGCGCTGGATGCTCTGACTAATGAAGAATATGGCGTTATTGACAGTATGGATGAAATCGATGCTGTTGGCCACCGTGTAGTGCACGGCGGCGAACGCTTTACCGATTCGGTACTGATCAGCGATGATGTTTTGAACGGGATCGAGGCCTGCGCTGAGATTGCGCCGCTGCACAATCCGCCGAACCTGTATGGTATCAAAGCCTGTATGCGCCTGATGTATAATACTCCTCAGGTAGCTGTTTTTGATACGGCGTTCCATCAGACTATGCCAAAAGTTGCCTATTTGTATGGCCTGCCTTACGAAATGTATGTCAAATACGGACTGCGCCGCTATGGCTTCCATGGAACTTCCCATAAATATGTAGCCCAGCAGGCGGCCGAAATGATGGGCGAGCATATGAGCGACCTGCGTTTTATTACCTGTCATTTGGGTAATGGCGCCAGCATTGCTGCGATCAAATATGGTAAATCCATCGATACCAGCATGGGGTACACACCGTTGGAAGGACTTGTCATGGGTACACGTTCCGGCGAGATCGACCCTGCTATCATTCCTTTTTTGATGGAAAAAGAAAATATGAATGCACAGCAGATCGACGATTATCTGAACCGTCGCAGCGGTATTTTAGGTATCTCAGGGCTATCCAGTGATTTCCGTGATCTGGAAAGTGCCGCTAACCGCGGTGATGAACGCAGTCAGCTTGCTATAGACATTTTCGCTTATAAGGTCAAAAAATATATTGGCGGCTATGTTGCTGCCATGGGTGGCGTTGATGCCATCATCTTTACAGCAGGTCTGGGTGAAAACTCTCCGTTTATGCGTGATAAGATCTGTAATGGTCTGGAATATCTTGGTACGCGTATTGATCCGGAACTTAACAAGCTGCGCGGTAAACAGATGGAAATCAGTATCAAAAGGGCGCGGGTCAAGATCTTTGTGATTCCCACGAATGAAGAACTGGTCATTGCCCGTGATACACTGAATATCTGCCGCCGCATCATTAAATTATAATAAAAGTTACGCTTTTTTCTTGACAAAGATTTAGAGCATAGCTATAATTGATACGATTGGTGAAATATGATAAAGATAAATGTCGCAGAAATCAAGAAAAGACTGGTCGGTAAAAAAGACTTTTCCTATGAACTGAAACCAGCAGAATTGAACATTACCGAAGCGGATCTTCCGCTGACAGGAACGGTGACCGTAAAAGGCACGATATCCAATGTCGGTGATGTTTTGCTTTTGGAAGCTATGGTTGAAGCCATGGTCAACAGGACCTGCGGACGCTGCCTTAAAGCCTTTACAGGTAAGAGTACGGCTGAAGTATTGGAAAAATTCTATCCGGCAAGTGCTGAGAATATCGAAAATGATGCTTTTATTTATGAATCTGATATCGTCGATCTGACGGAACCGATTCGTGAAAGTCTCCTGCTGGCAGAGCCCCTTCAAGCTTTGTGCAGGATCGATTGTCAGGGCTTGTGTCCGGTCTGCGGCGCCGATAGAAATAAAGGCGACTGCGGCTGTGATACTACCACAGTCGATCCCAGGTTGGCGGCATTAAAGCAATTCATCAAAAATTAAATTCACATTCATTAGCTTGAGGAGGTGTATCAAAGATGGCAGTACCAAAGAGAAAAATGTCCAAAGCTCGCCGCGATTCCCGTCGCGCGAACTGGAAACTTACAGTTCCTGGCTTAGTCGAATGTCCGCAATGTCATGAGATGAAAATGCCGCATCGCGTTTGTCCCGAATGTGGTTATTACAACGGCAAACAAGTTATCGTTAAAGAACAATAATCTTGCAGCTTTAAATCCCCGTACCTTAACGGTACGGGGATTTTTGCTTTTTATTGGCTGGTACTAAAGTGATACAGGCAGAGTAAAAAAGCTGTTTGAAAACCGTCGGGCATTTGATTGTGACTAACTTGTGAATTATTAGGAAAATTAAGCATGGAATTAAAATTTTTACTTGCTTTTTTTATTGTGAGCTTTTATAATACCTCTAGATATTAATAGTTGGTACTAAAGTCGGGTGATAAAATGAATTCTTCCAAAAAAATAATACGGCAGGAAAATCTGTCCAAGATGTTGGAACGCAATCCATTTTTGACAGACGAGCAGCTTGCTAAAGCACTTGAAGTCAGTATCCAGACAATCCGTTTGGATCGCCTGCGAATGAATATTCCGGAAGTACGTGAACGTACACGTCAGATGGCCGAAAATGCGCAGACAAAATTGAAAGCCATCGACAAAAAAGATATTGTCGGCGATCTTATTGATCTGGAATTGAATAAGATCGGTATTTCGATGCTGAAAATAACGCCGGAAATGGTGCTGGAAAAAACAGGCGTCGCACGCGGTTACTATATGTTTGCGATGGCCAATACCCTGGCTCTGGCTGTAGTCGATGCAGATGCGGCCTTGACAGGGGTGGGTAATGTTAAGTATAAAGTACCGGTCTATGCCGGTGCAACCTTAGTCGCTAAGGCGGAGGTGATCCGCCGTGAGCATGATAAATATGTTATCTGGGTCAAAGTTCGCAACAATAACGAAGAAGTGTTTCGTGCTAAATTCATTATTGTATCACTGCCCAACGAAAGGATCGAGAAATAGTGAAAATTGCGGTTGATGTGATGGGAACTGACTATGGACCTCAAGAACTGGTTTTGGGAGCTGTCCAGGCTGTCAGAGCGTATGACTGTGAAGTCGTTCTCGTAGGCGACTCCGAAATTATAAAAAAACTGCTGGAGGAATATAATGCTGCTGATGAACGAAAAATCACAGTACATCATTCCAGAGAAGTTATTAATATGGATGAACATCCAGGTATAGCAGTAAAAACTAAAAAAGATGCGTCTATCGTCGTTGCTACGAAGCTGCTGCGTGATAAAGAGTGTGATGCGCTGGTATCGTCCGGAAGCACAGGGGCGGCAGTAGCCGCAGCATTGTTTGGACTGGGACGCATCAGGGGCATCGAACGTCCGGCTATCGCGACTCCTATCCCAAGTCTTACCGGGACGACAGTAGTTTTAGACAGCGGTGCTAAAGTCGACGCCAAACCCGAACATATGGTGCAAAGTGCTATCATGGGCAGCGTTTATGCTGAGTTGATGCTGAAAATAAAAAATCCGCGCGTCGGGCTTTTGAATATCGGTGAAGAAGAAACAAAAGGTAACGAGCAGGCTCTTGCTACTTATCCTCTGCTCAAGGCTGAAGAACATATCAACTTTGTCGGTAATGTAGAAGGCCGTGACATTAACAAAGGCACTGTTGACGTAGTCGTCTGCGACGGGTTTGTCGGCAATGTAGTCCTGAAGTTTGCAGAAGGTCTTGCAAGTGCTATAATGAAGTTAATGAAAGAAGCTATTTTGAATGGCGGTTTTCTGGCCAAGCTGGGCGGACTTTTGATCAAACCGGCTATGAAGGGGCTTGCCAAGCGGCTTGATCCGGCTGAATACGGCGGTGCGCTGCTTTTGGGTGTCAAGGCACCTTTTATTATCTGCCATGGCAGCAGTAAAGCAAAGGCTATCAAAAATGCAATCGGCGTGGCTATAGATTTTGCTGAGCGTGATGTAGTTGAACATATTGCCGGCAATATCGTGAAATCAAGAAAAGGAAACGAGGAAATATAAATGGAAAAAGCAGTTGGTATTTTAGGTCTGGGTTGCTATGTGCCTGAAAAGGTGCTGACCAACCATGATCTTGAAAAAATAGTAGAAACCAGCGATGAGTGGATCGTTGAACGTACAGGCATTAAAAACAGGCATATTGCCGCTGAAGGCGAAGCTACATCCGATATGTCCGTTATTGCGGCAGAACGTGCTTTGGCTGACGCAGGCGTAAGCCCTGAAGAAATCGAACTGGTCATCGTGGCAACTGCTTCTGCTGACCATGCTTTTCCCTCTACCGCTTGTCTGGTACAGGACCGTATCGGCGCTAAAAACGCAGCCGCATTCGATCTGTCCGCAGGCTGCTCCGGCTTTGTTTACAGTCTGGGCGTAGCAAGCCAGATGGTAAAATCCGGTTTGTACAAAAAAGCGCTCATCATCGGTGCTGAAACTTTAAGCCGCATTATGAACTGGGAAGACCGCAATACCTGCGTTCTTTTTGGTGACGGTGCAGGAGCGGCGGTCATTGGTGAAGTCGAGGATGGTCTTGGTGTTTTGGGTATCGATCTCGGCAGCGACGGCAGCGGCGGCAAATATCTGTTCCAGCCGGCTGGAGGCAGCCGCAGACCGGCTTCTCACGAAACAGTAGATGCAAGGGAGCATTTTATCCATATGAACGGCAATGAAGTATTTAAATTTGCAATCCAGATCATGGGCAAAACGGCTAAACGAGCTTTAGCTAAAGCAGGTCTTGAACCGGCTGATGTCGATCTTCTGGTTCCGCATCAGGCTAATATCCGCATTATTAACAGTGCTGCTAAACGTTTGAAAATGCCAATGGAAAAAGTTTGGGTAAATGTCGATAAATACGGCAATACTTCCGCTGCTTCCATTCCCATTGCCCTGTGCGAGGCGCAGGAGCAGGGCGTACTTAAAAAAGGCGGTACAGTACTGTTGGTTGGTTTCGGTGCTGGCCTCACATGGTCTTCCATTGTGCTTAAATGGAGTAAATAAACCTGCAAGAACAATTGAGCAAAAGACGAAAGAGAGGTTTTCCCAATGAGCAAAATTGCATTTGTATTCCCGGGACAAGGTTCCCAAACTGTAGGTATGTGTAAAGATCTTTATGATAACTATACTTGCGCTCGCAAGGTTTTTGAAGCTGCTGACGAAGCTTTGGGTTTCTCCATCAGCGATATGTGTTTTAATGGTCCGGAAGATCAGCTGCGTCTGACCTTTAATACTCAACCGGCTATCCTGACTGCCAGCGTAGCCTGTGCTGAGGTGCTGAAAGAAAACGGACTGAGCTGCGAAGTTGCTGCTGGCCATAGCCTGGGTGAATATTCTGCTTTGGTTTTGGCAGGTGCTTTGGACTTTGCTGATGCTGTCCGTATCGTTCGTAAACGTGGCCAGTTCATGCAGGAAGCTGTTCCTGTTGGCGAAGGCAGCATGGCCGCTGTCTTAGGTCTTGAAAGCGATAAAATCATTGATATCTGCCGTACTGTTGAAGCTGAATGCGGTGAAGCTGTACAGGCAGTAAACTTCAACTGCCCTGGCCAGGTCGTTATTGCAGGTTCTGTAGGCGCAGTGGATAAAGCTTTGGCGGCGTTGAAAGAAGCCGGCGCCAAACGCGCTGTTCTTCTTCCCGTAAGCGCACCTTTCCACAGCACTCTTATGCAGCCGGCTTCCAAACGTCTGGCTGAAGTTTTTGAAACTATTACCTTCCACGACGCTAAGATTCCTGTCGTCGCTAATGTAACTGCAACTGAAGTTACCAAAGGAGAAGGAATCAAAGAATCTCTGATCCGTCAGGCTGCTATGCCTGTACTTTGGGAAACCTCTGTCAACCATATGATCGCAGGCGGCGTCGATACTTTTGTCGAAGTCGGCCCAGGCAAGGTCCTGTCCGGTTTTACTAAAAAAATTGCCAAGGGTATGGCTGCTTTGAACGTCGAAGATGAAGCAAGCCTTGAAAAAACACTTGCTTATTTTAAGGAGGTTCGTTAAAATGCAGTTAGAAGGTAAAATCGCACTGGTTACAGGTGCTTCCCGCGGTATCGGTAAAGCTATCGCAGTGGCGCTGGCTGCTGCAGGAGCTGATGTCGCTGTCAATTATGCCGGTAACAAAGCTGCTGCTGAAGCAGTGGCTGCTGAAATCGAAGCTATGGGACGCAAAGTTCTGCTGCTCCAGGGTGACGTTGCTCAGTTTGAAGTCTGCACTGAAATGATCGATGCCGTTATCAAAGAATTCGGCCGTATCGATATTTTAGTCAATAATGCAGGCATCACTCGTGACAATCTACTGATGCGTATGAAGGAAGAAGATTGGGACGCAGTGCTGAACACTAACCTCAAAGGTGTTTTCAACTGTACTAAAGCAGCTGTCAAATACATGATGAAACAAAGAGCGGGCCGTATCGTCAACATCACCTCTGTCGTAGGTGTAATGGGCAATGCCGGTCAGGCCAACTATGCTGCAGCAAAAGCAGGCTGCATCGGTTTCACCAAATCTGTAGCTAAAGAAGTTGCAGCCCGTGGCATCACTGTTAACGGTGTTGCACCTGGTTTTATCAAAACTGATATGACCAGCGTTTTACCAGAAAAAGTAGTAGCCGATATGGAAGCCGGTATCCCGCTGGCGCGTCTTGGCGAACCTGAAGATATTGCCAAGGCAGTATTGTTCCTTGTAAGTGACGATGCTGCTTACATAACCGGTCAGACTTTACATGTTGACGGTGGTATGGTAATGTAATTATGCAATTCTTAAAAAAAGACCTTTGGAAGGAGGTGAATCGTAAATGAGCACTTTCGAAAAAGTAAGAGACATTACTGTCGAGCAATTGAGCGTTGACGCTGATGAAGTAAAGATGGAATCATCCTTCATCGATGATCTGGGCGCTGACTCCCTCGACATCGTTGAATTAATCATGGCTTTCGAAGAGGAATTTGAAGTTGAAATCCCTGACGAAAAAGCTGAAAAAATCCGCACCGTGGCTGATGCAGTCAAAATGTTGGATGAAGAAAAATAATCTTTTAGCAGCTCAAGGGAAAGCTCTTAGGAGCTTTCCCTGACAGTTGCAGTAGTCCTGAAATGGGGGATATTTGTTGAAACTACCAGTACTTAAAATAGGTGATTTGACAGCCGAAGTACCGATCATACAAGGCGGAATGGCTATCAGACTGTCTACCGCGCGTTTGGCGGCAGCCGTTGCGCAGGAAGGCGGAATAGGACTCATCGCAGCGTCCGGCATGGCGTTTGATGAGCTGCGTAAAGAGATCCGGCTGGCCAGAAAGCTTACCGGCGGGAAAGGCATCATCGGCATCAATGCCATGGTTGCGGCCCGCGAATTTCTTGGGCTAATTACCACTGCTGCCGAAGAAAAAATTGACCTGATCGTTGCCGGTGCCGGTTTTTCAAGAGATATTTTCGCCGTGGGGCGTGAACATAACGTAGCCGTAGTGCCCATCGTTTCCTCTGTCAAACTAGCTAAAATATCTGAAAAGCTCGGTGCAGCCGCTATTGTAGTGGAAGGAACAGAGGCGGGAGGACATCTTGGGACTCAACAGTCCATCAAAGATATTCTGCCTGACATTGTCAAGGCGGTCAATATTCCGGTTATCGCCGCTGGCGGAGCTACTGACGGTGCAGCTGTAGCGGAGCTTCTTAAATTAGGGGCAAGCGGTGTGCAGATGGGCAGTCGTTTTGCCGCCAGCGAAGAATCCAACGGTGCTCCGGCGCTGAAAGAATTATATCTCAAAATGACCAAAGAGGACGTTGTACAGATCGACAGTCCCGTTGGCTATAAAGGCAGGGCGATCCTTAATCCTTTTGCCAAACAGGTTCTGGAAGGTACGCAGCCGCGTCCCCGCACCTGTGATAACTGCCTTAAACAATGCTCCCGCAGCTTCTGCATCATCCGCGCGCTCACCAGAGCTCAGCAGGGCGATGTTGAAACCGGCCTTGTTTTTACAGGTGCCAATATGTGGAAGATCAAAGAAATTTTACCCGTGAAAGAAATTTTCAGAAGACTGAAAGAAGAAATAGCAAAAATTTAATTTGAGGTGATTTATTTTGAAAAGACGAGTCGTTATTACCGGTGTTGGCCCGATTACTCCAATCGGCATCGGCAAAGATGAATTTTGGGGCAATCTGATCGCTGGTAAATCCGGTATCGGTCTCATTACCCAGTTTGATGCTTCTGATCCTGGCTTCACCACTAAAATTGCAGGCGAAGTTAAAGATTTTGATTTCGCTAACTATGGCGATAAAAAAGAAGGCAAACGTATGGATCGTGTGACCCAGTTTGCTGTAGCGGCTGCTAAACTGGCAGTGGAAGATGCTGAACTCGATCTGGAAAAAATTGATCCCGTTCGTGCCGGCGTTTGCGTTGGCAGCGGCATTGGCGGCATCCATACCTTCCTCGAGCAGTCTTTAAAATATGGCGAAAAAGGTCCAGGCAAAATCAGTCCGTTCTTCATTCCGATGGAGATCCCGAATATGCCTGCCGGCCAGATTTCTATTGCTTTAGGCTTTAAAGGCCCTAATACCGCTATCATCACAGCTTGTGCTACCGGCACTAACTGTATCGGCGACGCTCTGCGCACTATTCAATATGGCGATGCCGATATTATGATCGCAGGCGGCACAGAAGCTGCTGTTTCTCCTGTTGCTATAGCAGGCTTCGGTAACATGAAAGCTCTTTCCACCAACAACGAACATCCTGAAAAGGCCTCCTGTCCGTTCGATAAAAAACGCGACGGTTTTGTTATGGGTGAAGGTGCCGGCGTAGTAGTTATGGAAGAGCTGGAACATGCTTTGGCACGTGGAGCTCATATCTATGCTGAAGTAGTAGGCTTTGGCATGAATGCCGACGCTTATCACATCACTGCTCCTGATCCGAGCGGTGAAATGCCTGCCCTGTGCATGCAGCAGGCTATCGACGATGCTGGTATGAAACCGGAAGACGTTGATTACATCAACGCTCATGGTACTTCTACCCATCGTAATGATTTGAATGAGACTTTAGCTGCCAAAAAGGTTTTTGGCGATCATGCTTATAAAATGACTATCAGCTCCAACAAATCCATGACAGGACATTTGCTGGGCGCTGCAGGCGGCGTAGAAGCAATTGCTACCGTCATGACCATTGAGAATGGTATTATCCCTCCGACGATCAACTATGAAGACCCTGATTTAGAAGAAGGTCTGGACCTCGACTATGTTCCTAACGTAGCCCGTAAAGCAGAAGTAAGAGCGGCTCTGTCCAATAACTTCGGCTTTGGCGGCCATAATGCCACCATTCTCTTCAAAAAATATCAAGCTTAATTGAGAATAGAGTGATTTAAATGCAAGACACGCGCAAAGAGCAGCTGCTGAAGTTCTGTCAAAGCCTTGGCATCGAAATGCACAAGCTGGAACTTCTAAACAGCGCTCTGACGCATACATCATACGCTCACGAATCTAAAGAATTACCGCGTCCGGAACATAACGAACGCGTAGAATTTTTAGGCGACTCCGTGCTCAGCGTTATCGTCAGTACATATATGTACTGCACTTTCCCCAACCTTAACGAAGGAGAACTTACCAAGCTCAGGGCCCATATCGTCTGCGAAGCATCTCTGGCTGAATATGCCCGTAAAATAAATCTTGGTGATTACCTGCTTTTAGGAAAGGGAGAAGGTTTGTCAGGAGGACGCGAACGCGCTTCTATCCTGGCCGACGCTTTTGAATCTGTACTTGGGGCTTATTATTTAGACCAGGGTATGGAAGCAGCCCGTGTATTTTTACTAGGGTTAATGAAAGCCGAGCTGGATTTTATCTGTACGCACGGCATTTGCAGTGATTTTAAAACAAGGCTGCAGGAAGTTGCGCAGCAGGATGGCGATGTTGATATCGTCTACGAGCTGATCGGTTCCAAAGGTCCTGAACACAACAAACATTTTGCCACCATTGTTTCCGTTAACGGTAAACATATCGGTTCAGGCGAAGGCAGGACGAAAAAGGAAGCGGAACAGCAGGCTGCTAAAAGCGCTCTTGAAAAAATGGGCGCGCCTTTGACAGGCTTTCCTAAATAAAATAAACCCTTGCCGGTTTACCGGCAAGGGTTTTCTTTGTCTGCTGTTCAGCTCAGTGTGAAGGTCCATACAGGTTCAGCAGAACTACGCCGCTGACGACCAAAGCCATACCGACGGCGCCGATGGCGTTGATGCTTTCGTGAAAGACCAGCATTGAAATGATGGCTGCGGCAACGACACCGATACCTGCCCAGGTTGCATACGCAATGTTCAAATCAATAAACTGCAGTGAACGGGACAGAAAATAAAAAGCGCCTGTGTAAGCTGCAACTACTACCAGCGAAGGTGACAGCTTAGTAAAGCCCAGTGTGTATTTCAAAAATGTTGTGCCCAGTAATTCCAAAACAATAGCTAAACCTAAATATACAAATCCCATGATATCCTCCTAATCATCTATGGCGTCACGTAAAGCCTTCATCCAGGCAAAGCCGCCTTCCAGCAGTGCGTTGCGCTGGGCGTCAGTCATATTACGCAGCGCCCGTTCTTCAAAATCATCCATTTTTTGTAAAAGCCCGTCGGCATAAGCAGCACCCTGACTGGTAAAAACCAACAGCTTGACGCGTTTATCAGTAGGGCTGATTATTTTTTCGACGAAGCCTTTGTCTTCCAATCCGGACAGAATACTGTTGACCGTCTGTTTGGGCAGCATCAGTTTTTCGCAGATCAGATGCTGGGTACAGTCATTTGGAAATTCCTTCAGCAAATACAGGGTCAGTAGTAAATTGTTATTGAGTCCGTGTGATTTGGCCCAGCGTTCATAGACGGCGTTTGTGCCGAACCAAAGGTCGTAGTAGCCGTGGCGTATCCGTTGCAGCTCTTTATGCATAAGCGCCCTCCTTTTTTAATAAAGCCCGAAATCGGACTAATTGAATTATAACAACATTTTCTAAAAAAGGCAAGTAAAATTTTGTGAATGACACCAGGGCGGATGGCTGGCATTGACCGGGAGCGGTGATACGGGTATAATGCAATTATCAAGCATGTTGATAAAAATGCAGGCGCACTAATAAGCCGCATTATAATAAACGTTTAATGCAAGGAGGCAGGGCAGTGGCAATCATACCTGTGTTTATACCGCATGCGGGCTGTCCGCACCAGTGCGTGTTCTGTAATCAAAAAACTATCAGCGGTCAGCAGACTGCGTCGTCGAGAGACGTAGAGCAGCAGCTCGAACGCTATCTGCAATGGATCAAACCGGGCCCTTCCAACGAAGCGGCTTTTTACGGCGGCTCGTTTACAGGTTTGCCGGCCGACTTGCAGACAGAACTTTTCCGACCTGTAGATAAACTTTTGGCAGAAGGTGTTATTGGCAGTGTTCGCTTATCTACCCGACCAGATTATATTGATGCCGCCCGGTTAGAGCTGCTGCAGGCACACGGCGTAAAAACGGTAGAACTGGGTGTGCAGTCGCTGGACGATAATGTTCTGGCAGCGGCAGAGCGGGGGCATCAGGCTACCGATGTTTATAAGGCTGTTTCTTTGCTGAAACAGTATGGCTTTGAGATCGGTCTGCAGTTAATGGTAGGTATGCCTGGTCAAAGCTTTGACAGCGTCAAAGCTACGGTTGAGCAGGTGCTCAGGCTCGATCCTTCTTTTGCCCGTATTTATCCCTTGCTGGTAATAAAAGGCACGCCGCTTGAGCATATTTACGAACGTGGTGAATTTGAGCCTCTGACACTGGAAGCAGCAGTTGAGCAAAGTGCTTATGTATACAGCAAATTAACCCTGGCGGGGATCAAAGTCATTCGTGTTGGCTTGCAGGCCGATGAAGAGTTGTGCAGTGAAGGTAATATTGTTGCTGGACCGTTCCACCCATCTTTTGGTGAACTTGTGCAAAGCTTTTTGCTCTATGCCGAACTGACTCCGCAGCTGCAGAGGCTGTTTTGCCAAGGCGCGGGAAACATAGTAATAACCTGCCCGAGCAAGCTGGAATCAAAGCTGCGCGGGCTGAAAAACAATAATCTGCGGCGCTGGCAGCAGCTTGCAGGACCGGTTCCTGTAAATATCAAGGCCAGGCCTGATGCAGAACGTATTATGATAAGCTGGAGGTTGGACGATGAGTGAATGTCAGAGCTTTGACCCGGTCGCTGACACAGACAGCAGGCTGCTCATTCTCGGTTCCATGCCCGGTGTTCGTTCCTTGCAGATGCAGCAGTATTACGGACATCCGCAGAATCGTTTTTGGCCGTTGGTGACGATGCTTTTAGGCTATGCTGAGGTTCCTTTTGATTATGCGGATAAAAAGCAGATGCTTTTAGATAACCGTATAGCTCTTTGGGACGTACTGGGTTACTGCGAACGTGAAGGCAGTCTTGATTCGGATATTACCTGCGAGCAGCCTAACGATCTGGCCGGATTTTTGCAGAATCATCCGCAGATACATACTATCTGCTGTAATGGAGGCAAAGCTGCCGCCACCTTTAAAAAATATACCAGACAGCTCGATCTGCAGAGGATTACTGTGCATTTCCTGCCTTCTACCAGCCCGGCCAATGCCCGCTGGAGCCTGACTAAGCTTTTGGAAGCGTGGCAGGTTATCAATACCGGCCGTTAAAAAATAAAAAAGCCTTGAATACTTTTTGTATTCAAGGCTTTTACTTTAGTTATCAGTTAGTTTTTCCTGGATATGCCTTCAGTGCTTCACCAAGGATATAAATTGCCTTTTTCAAATCATCACAATTGAGAACATAGGCCAGCCTAGCCTCATTAACCCCCAACTCAGGGTCGCTGTAGAAACCGTTGCCGGGAGCGAACATAACAGTTTCGTTATCAATAGCAAAATTTTCCAAAGTCCAGATAGCAAACTTTTCAGCATCGTCTACGGGCAGCTGCACCATAATATAAAAGGCTCCCTTCGGATCGGAAGCAACTACGCCAGGCAGCTCTTTAAGAGCGGCAACGATCGTATCGCGGCGTTTTTTGTACTCTTGATTCACTTCCTCCAGATAGCTGACGGGAGTAGTATATAAAGCGGCTGCGCCGACCTGTTCCAGAATCGGGCTGCACAGACGGCTCTGGCAGCATTTGATAATCTGCTTGGCAAGCTCTTTGTTTTTGCTGATTATGCAGCCGATACGGGCGCCGCAGGCACTGTAGCGTTTAGAAACCGAATCAATGATGATCAGGTTGTCGGCAAGCTCGGGCATTGTGCCAAAGCTTCGGTAAGCGCCGTCATAAACAAATTCACGGTATACCTCGTCAGCGATCAAAGCCAGGTCATATTTGCGGACGATTGCTGAAATCATATCCATTTCTTCCTGTGTATAAACAACACCGGTCGGATTACCGGGATTAGTCAGTAAAACAGCTTTTGTTCTGGGCGTGATCTGCGCTTCGATAGCAGCAGCGTCAGGCAGATGGTAACCGTCAGTCACATTTGTCTGTACAGCGTTGATTTTAGCGCCGAACTCTCTGGCAAAAGTAGTATAGTTAGCATAAAACGGCTCGAATACCATGATCTCGTCTCCTGGATCACATAAGGCCATGACAGCAAAAATCAAAGCTTCGCTGCCGCCGTTGGTAATAAAAATATCATCGGCAGCAAAATCCATACCTTTTTCGGCATAGTATTTGCGTATCGCTTCGATCAGAAAACCTTCGCCTTTGGAATTGCCATAAGCAATTACCTGCTCGTCATAAGTGCGGATGCTTTCCATAAACTGGTCAGGAGTTTTGATATCGGGCTGTCCGATATTCAGATGGTAGATTTTTTTACCCTTCGCTTTAGCTGCATCTGCATACGGCGACAGCTTTCTGATAGGTGAAGAAGTCAAACTTTGGATACGTGCTGAAAGTTTCATGTAAAATCCCCTCACTGCTGATAAATTTTGTCCGGGCGCCAGTACCCGGGGTTATTCTGGCACTTGGCAGCATTTCTGCTGTCTTGCCAAGTGTTCATATTATATCATAATTAAATCGTTATTTTTAGCATCAGGATAAAAAATGTAAAAATATTTTACAAAACGGCCTGAAATACAGCAAAAGTGTTTCAAAAAATACTTTTTGCTTCTCAAGCATAACGGCAGCATTTGATTAAAAAAGTGCGTTGAGTCATATAATTGTATGAAACCTTCATCTATGGTAAAATATACTGATAGAATATTGCAGATTGGGTGATTTTGTGCATTTAAAGTCATTTTCGACTTATGGATTCAAATCCTTTGCAGATAAAATTGAATTAAGCTTCGGTTCGGGCATTACGGCAATCGTTGGACCCAACGGCAGCGGCAAGAGCAACATTTCTGATGCGATCCGCTGGGTACTGGGCGAGCAAAGCGCCAAATATCTGCGCGGCAGCAAAATGGAAGATGTTATTTTTTCCGGCAGCGGCAAGCGCAGGCCTTTGGGTGTTGCCGAAGTGACGCTGGTTTTTGACAACAGCGACCATCGCCTCAGCCTTGATTTTGATGAAGTAAGCATTACCCGCCGCGTTTTTCGCAGCGGTGACAGCGAATACTCCATCAATAAAAAGAACTGCCGTTTAAAAGACATTCTTGACCTTTTGGCAGATACTGGTCTGGGACGTGGTTCTATGTCCATTATCGGTCAGAATAAGATCGATGAAATACTGAACAGCCGTCCTGAAGAACGCCGCGCTTTGTTTGAAGAAGCCGCTGGTATTGCCAAGTTCAGGATGCGTAAAAAAGAAGCTATGCGGCGTCTGGACGATACCGCTGCCAACCTGACCCGCATCAACGACATCAAAGCCGAAGTCGAAGGTCAGGTCGAGCCTCTGCGTCTTGCTGCAGAACAAACACGCAAATTCAATCTGCTGGATAAAGAACTGCGTGCCTGCAAACTGACCCAATTTGTGCACAAGATAGAAAATATTGAAAATATTCGGCAGAAGCTGAACACACAGGATGCCGAACTTGAAAATAAAGTACTGGAACGCGCTACTGCCGTCAGCACACAGGAAGCTGAATGCAGTGCCTTACAAATGGAGCTGGATAAGCTCAGTGAAGCCTATAACCGTATTCAGGACGATATCAAAGAAAAAGAAACAGCTCTGGAAAAACTGCGTGGTCAGGAAGCTGTGTTGGCAGAGCGTGTTCGGCAAAGCGAAAAATCAGGACTGCGTTTGGAAGAGCAGGGCAAAAAGCTGCAGGAACAGATCGCAGCTTTGGATACTCAGCTCAAAACGATGGTCGTGGATTATGACCGTTTAGAAGCGCAGCAGGCTGCCGCACAGCTTTTGGTAAGCAGGCTGACCGGAGAACAGGCAGAAAAAGAAACACGTATCAGCGAAGCTGAAGCGGCAATGGAAGATATGAAAACAGCTGCTTTCGATAATATGCGTACAATGGTCAATCTGCGGAATGAGATCCGTGGACTGGAGCAGGAGCAGGAACAGCGGATGCGTAAGCGTGACGCCCTTAAAAAGAGCATCGCCGAAGCAGAAACCGCAGGCGAAGAACTGCAGAGCCGTTACCGTAATATGAACGATGAGCAGAGCAATGTAGAAAACTCTTTGGAGCTTATTAAACGCGATGGCAGGGAAGTGAGTGCTAAAGCTGCCGAAGAGACCGAAGCGCTGAATAAAGTTCTGTCGCAGCATAAAGACTGTCAAAACAGGATCACAGCGCTGGAAAGCCGTTTGAACCTGCTGCAGAATATGCAGAAAAGCTATGAAGGCTTTGGCTATGGGATCAAAACAGTGCTGCAGTCGCAGGAACCCTGGCGCAGTGACGTTATCGGTGTTGCCGCCGAACTGATCGAAGTGCAGCCTGAATATGTAGTTGCAATAGAAACTGCATTAGGAGGAGCGGCGCAGAACCTTGTTATGGGCAGTTCGGAAGCCGCCAAAAAGGCCATCGCCTATCTTAAACAGCGTCAGGCCGGCCGGGCGACCTTCCTGCCGCTTGATACTATCAAATATTATGAACGCCGCAGTGAAGAAGAGGCACTGGCAAAACTGCCGGGTATTCGGGGATTTGCTGCCGATCTGATCGGCTATGATATAAAACTGGCGCCGATCTTTAAATTTTTGCTGGGTCGGGTGCTGGTAGCGGACAATATGGATGCCGCTTTGGCAGCCGCCAAAAAAAGCAGCTTTCGTATCAGAGTCGTTACTTTGGCGGGAGATGTCGTCAATGCCGGCGGTTCGCTGACCGGCGGCAGCAGGCAGCAGAAGGAAGCCGGCTTTCTGTCGCGCGGCAAAGAGATCGACGAACAGGAACAAAAGGCAGGTGTCTTGCGCCGTGAGCTGTTGGGATATCAGGAGCTGCTTGAAGAACACGAAGGCACCTTAAAAGTTTATAACAACAAACTGGTGGAACTGCGCCAGGACCTGCAGCAGAAGGAAATCCGCAAAGCTGAACTGGGCGTAGCTCTGGAGCGTTTAAGCGCAGAGCAGCGTCAGGCTGCGGAACGGCTGGAGCTTCTGCTGGATGACCGTAATCAGGTTTCTCAGGAATATATGGCAGCTCGCCAGCAGCTTACCGACCTGCGCCCGCAGCTAACGGCTCTGGAAGCCGAAGACGCACAGGGCAAACAGCTGCTGGATGATCTGCAGAAACAAACGGCCGCAGACCACAGCGCGCTGGCATCTATCCGCAATCGTCTGCAGGATGCCAGGGTCGAACTGGAATCGACTGCCGCACGGACTACGATGATGGCCGAGCGGATGCAGCAGCTTGATGCCGATATGGGGCGTATGCAGCAGGAACTCGCTGCTAATGAAGACGAGCAAAAGCATTTGCTTGACGTGATAACGGCCAGCAAAACCAGCACTGAACAGCTGGCTGCCAGCAGTACCGCATTACTGGCCGAATTACAGACCGTTGTCGGCGGTAAAGATGAATTCGGGGCCAAACGTATTGCCATTACTGAAAAGCAGGCAGTGGCAGGCGAGAGGCTGGATTCTTTGAAAAAAGAACTGACTGTTGCTGAAACCAGGCGCAATCAGGCAGCGATGGAAATGGTACGTCAAAACAGCGACTATGACCATGCTCTGGAACAGCTGGCGACTGAATACCGTATTACTCTGGACGAAGCACGTGCCAGCGGTGATCTGCTGGATGAAAGCGATGCGGCTTTACGTCGGCGTGAACTGCGTCTGGAGCGTGAAATTGAAACCTTAGGCCCGGTAAATCCTGCGGCAATCGAACAATATGAAGCTGTCAGCGAACGCTACGAATTTTTACAGCGTCAATACAGCGATCTTTCAGAGGCCAAAGCCAATCTGGAAGCAGTTATCAGCGAAATCAACTCCGGTATGGCCAAACGCTTCAAAGAGGCCTTTGGAAAAATAAACGAATATTTTTCCGACTGTTATGTGCGTTTATTCGGCGGCGGTACTGCTGCTTTAAAACTTACTGACCCTAATGATGTTTTAGGCAGCGGCATCGATATCGAAGTGCAGCCTCCCGGTAAAAAACTGCAGAGCCTCTTCCTGCTATCAGGCGGCGAGCGGGCCCTGACGGTTATCGCCCTGCTGTTCGCTCTGCTCAGCTATCAGCCTTCGCCCTTCTGTATCCTTGACGAAATAGATGCGGCGCTTGACGAAGCTAACGTTGACCGCTTTGCGAAATTCCTGGCAGCCTATGCCGAAAGCACGCAGTTTATTGTTATCACACACCGCAAAGGCACTATGGAAGCCGCGCATGTTCTGCACGGCGTTACCATGGAAGAATCCGGTGTTTCTAAATTACTATCTGTCAAATTGAGCGAAAAGGAGTGAGAACATGGGATTTTTAGAACGACTGAAAGACGGACTCAGCAAGACCCGCCGCAACTTTACTGACCGCATCGAAGAACTTGTAGGTATGTCGGCCAAAGTCGATGAAGACTTTCTGGAAGAACTGGAAATGATCCTTCTAAGCGGTGATGTTGGTGTCAAAACCACAGAAAAGCTTATCGATGCTGTTCGTCAGGCTGCTAAAAAGAAAGAAATCGAGGGGACGGAGCAGGTTATGCCGTTCCTCAAAAAATATATTGCCGAAATGCTGCAGGACGAAGGACAGCGTACCCGTATCGGTGCCAAACCTACGGTTATTCTTGTCGTGGGCGTCAATGGTGTTGGTAAAACCACTACTATCGGCAAGCTGGCCAACTATTTTCATCTGTTCAAATACAAAGTCATGCTGGCTGCCGGCGATACCTTCCGTGCCGCCGCTGCCGAACAGCTGCAGATTTGGGGCGAGCGTGCCGGCTGCGAAGTTATCCGTCACGAAGAAGGCGCTGACCCGGCTGCCGTGGTTTTTGACGCTGTCAAAGCCGCTATTGCCCGCAATGTCGACGTACTTTTTATTGACACTGCCGGACGGCTGCATAATAAAACCAATCTGATGAACGAGTTGGAGAAAGTACACCGCATCATCAAACGCGAGATACCAGAAGCTCCGCATGAAACCTTTCTCGTGCTGGATGCAACGACAGGGCAGAACGCTATCAATCAGGCCAAAGTCTTTATGGAAACCGCCAACGTCACCGGTGTTGTGCTGACCAAGCTCGACGGTACGGCTAAAGGCGGTGTCGTTATTGCTATCAAAGAAGAACTTGGCTTGCCTGTTAAGTGGATCGGTGTCGGCGAAGGCATTATGGATTTCCGGCCCTTTGAAGCCGATAAATTTGTCGACGCCTTGTTTGATGGTGACAAGTAAAAATGCTTGACAGCCTCTGCGATTTTCGATATAATACCAAAGTCGGATAAAATATGTAAAGATTTTGGTGATTGAAATGCAGGAAAACAGTTTGGAGCAAAGAGTACGGTTAGGACGTTTGTTCGATGCCTACGGCTGCCTGCTCACCGAAAAACAGCAAAAATGTCTGGAGCTGTATTTCTGCGACGACCTTTCGCTGGCTGAGATAGCCGATGAACTTGAAGTATCAAGACAAGCGATACATGACCTTATCAAACGGGTAGAGCATACTCTGGAACGCTATGAAAGCAAACTGGCGCTGCTGGCCCGCGATGATCACGATAAAAAGCTGCTGGAAGAAATGAGCCGGCTGCTGGCTGACCACCTTGCTCAAAGCGGTGGCTCGGCAGAACTTCAACAAGTACGCCGCATTTTAGACGAATTGAGCGGCGAAAGTAGGTAAAAATGGCTTTTGAAAATTTATCTGAAAGACTGCAAAATGCGATAAAAATGTTCCGCGGCAGCGGCAAAATAACAGAAGACGATCTTAAAGCGCCTCTGCGCGAAGTGCGGATGGCTCTGCTTGAAGCCGACGTCAACTTTAAAGTCGTTAAAGATTTTGTTGCCAATATCAAAGAACGCGCGCTGGGCGAAACAGTTCAGCAAAGCCTGACTCCCGGTCAGCAGATCATCAAGATCGTCAACGACGAACTGACCCAGCTTTTGGGCGGCACACAAAGTAAGCTCACCGTAGCGGACAAACCGCCTACAGTCATTATGCTGGTAGGTCTGCAGGGCGCTGGTAAAACTACTACCGCCGGCAAGCTTGGCAGCCTGCTGCGGAAAAAAGGCAAAAAGCCGTTGCTTGTAGCGGGCGACGTTTACCGTCCTGCGGCTATCAAACAATTACAGGTTCTGGGCGAACAGCTCTCACTGCCTGTCTTTGCTCTTGGCGATCAGGTATCTCCGGTCGAGATAGCGCGCAAGGCAATGGATAAAGCATTCTCACTGGCTTGCGACACGGTAATCATCGATACCGCGGGCCGCTTACATATCAACGAAGAACTGATGGAAGAACTGCGCAATATCAAAGCTGCCGTCAATCCGCATGAAATATTGCTGGTTGTCGATGCGATGACAGGCCAGGACGCAGTCACTGTAGCCGAAAGCTTCAACGGCGAGCTGGGCATAGACGGACTTATCGTTACCAAGCTCGACGGCGACGCCAGAGGCGGTGCTGTATTGTCAGTAAAAGCTGTTACCGGACGCCCGGTCAAATTTGTCGGTATGGGTGAGAAGCTTGACGCTTTGGAACCTTTCCATCCCGACCGTATGGCATCCCGTATCCTGGGCATGGGCGATATCCTGTCTCTGATCGAAAAGATCCAGTCCACGACCGACCTTGCCAAAGCTTTGGAAATGGAAAAGAAGCTGCGCAAAGACGAATTCACGCTCGAGCAGTTCCTGGAACAAATGCAGCAGGTCAAAAAAATGGGCTCGCTGGAAACTATTTTGGGGCTTATCCCCGGTATGAGCGGCATCAGCCAAAAGCTGAAAGAAGCCAACGTTGACGAAAAAGAATTCGACCGCGTTGAAGCCATCATCCGTTCCATGACCCCGAAAGAACGCCGTCATCCCGATATCATTAACGGCAGCCGCCGTAAACGTATCGCAGCAGGCTGCGGTATGCGCGTGCAGGATGTCAACAAGCTTCTCAAAAACTTTGAAGAAAGCAAAAAGATGATGAAAAAGATGCAGGGTATGGCTAAGTTTGCTTCAAAAGGCGGTTTCAAAATGCCTTTTATGAACAAATAAATTTAAATCAACATCTGGTTTAAGGAGGTGAAATAGACATGGCAGTTAAAATCCGTTTAAAACGTATGGGCTCTAAAAAAGCTCCTTTTTACCGTATCGTTGTTGCTGACTCCCGCTCTCCGCGTGACGGCCGCATCATCGAAAGCATTGGTTTCTATGATTCCACTGTACAACCCGCTACCGTAAAGATCGACGAAGAGAAAGCTCTTTCCTGGATGGCTAAAGGTGCACAACCTACTGATACCGTTAAAAACCTTTTCAGCAAAGACGGCATCATGAAAAAATATGCTGAATCTAAAGCAAAATAAGAAATGAGGCGTGATTTGCATGAAAGAATTGGTAGAAGTCATGGCCAAGTCTCTAGTGAGTAATCCGTCTGCAGTAGTCGTGGAGGAGGAAACCACCGGAACATCAACGGTGCTTCGCCTCCATGTTGCTCCTGAAGATATGGGTAAAGTTATTGGAAAACAGGGCCGCATTGCTAAAGCAATCAGAACTGTCATGAAAGCTGTTGCAACCCGTGAGAATGTAAAAGTTGTCGTAGAGATTGTCTAAGACGTATAAGGATGGTAAACGATATGGATAAAATGTTTGTACGTGTTCCGGTTGCAATAAAAGCAAAAGTAACAGAAGATCTCAAGTTGAAAATTATTGGAGATGTCCAAAACACCATAAAAACGATTAATCTGGATATCGAGCACTTCGAATTCCAAGCCAAAAAAGCTCTTTCTCAGGCCGCCAGCGACCTGAGCGTACTTCCTTCACTGCGTGAGCAGATTGAAATGGAAAGAAACAAGATCAATGCCGCTAAAGCAGAAGCCGAAGATAAACTTAAACGCGCTGAAGCTTTGGAGATCGGTGCGGAGATCGGTCACGGTACACTTGAACGTACTGTCGAGATCACCATAGGCACTGATATCGACGCTCTGATGGGCGCTGAGATCCTCACTGAGGATGGCAAGATTATTGCTTTCCGCGAATGATATGGAAAAACAAGTAGTTATTGGCACTATTATCGCTCCGCACGGTGTGCGGGGCGATATTCGTATTCTGCCGCAGACAGATCATCCTGAACAATTTTTAGAGCTTTCCTCTTTGCTGCTCGAAGACGGCCGTTCGCTTCAGATTACCTCTGCCCGGTTCCATAAACGTATGGTACTGATGAAATGCAGGGGTGTGGAAACAATGAACGATGCCGAACTGCTGCGCGGCAAAAAGGTTTTAATCAACAGTGAAGATCTGCCTCAGCTTGAAGAAGGCGAATATTATGTAGCCGACCTGCTCGGACTGCCCGTATTCGATACGGCAGGAACACAGCTCGGCACATTGAAAGACGTGCTCAGCACCGGCAGCAACGACGTTTACGTTATTGCTGTACCGGAAGGCAAGGATATCCTCGTCCCGGCCCTCAAAAAGCACGTTAAGGAAATCAATATTACAGACCGTAAGATCGTGGTCGAATTACCTGAATGGACAGATGCACCGTGAGATTTCTCTTTATTACCTTATTTCCTGAACAAATTGAACAAGCGGCTGGTCACAGCATTATCAAACGCGCCGTCGATGCGGGACTTGTAGAAGTCAGCTGCATCAATCCGCGCGATTTTGCAACTGACAGGCACCGTACAGTGGACGATACGCCCTTTGGCGGCGGTGCCGGCATGGTTTTGAAGCCAGAGCCGATGGTAGCGGCTATCCGCATGGCCAAACAGCAGCTGCCTGCAGCGAGGGTTATTGCCATGTGCCCGGGCGGGCGCACATTAAAGCAGGATATCGTTGAAGAATATGCCCGCAGCGGCCAGGATCTAATTCTGGTCTGCGGTCATTATGAAGGCTTCGATGAACGGATATTCAACTGGGTCGATGAAAAACTTTCCATTGGCGACTATGTACTTACCGGCGGCGAACTGCCGGCACTGATAGTTATGGACGCTGTAGCGCGCTTTATACCGGGCGTGCTTGGAAAAATGGCCAGTGCCGTTGAAGACTCTTTCAGTACGGGACTGCTGGAATATCCTCAGTACACCCGGCCGGTGGAATTTGAAGGACTGGAAGTACCGGAAGTGCTGCGTAACGGCAATCACGCTCTGATCAATCGCTGGCGCCGTAAAGAAGCCCTTAAAGCGACTTATCTGCACAGGCCTGATCTGCTTGCAGAGCTTGGCAAAGAGGATGTGTTGCTGCTTAACGAAATCAAACAGGAACTCGCAGGTGATAATAATGGCTAACCTTTATCTGGGGCTGGTGCATTATCCTATTTACAATAAAAATATGCAGGTCATTGCTACTGCCGTCACTAACTTCGATATCCACGATATTTCGCGTACCGCTCGCACCTATGATGTCAAAAAATATTTTTTGATCCATCCGCTGGAGGTACAGGCTGAAATCATCAAAAGGATAACTGACTATTGGCAGCATGGTTACGGCAAAACCTATAATCCTGACCGCAGCAACGCGCTGGAACGTGTAACCTATACGTCCAGCATTGAGTCGGCTATTGCCGCGGTTACTGAAATAGAGGGGCAGGCGCCGGTTACGATTACTACCGATGCCCGCACCTATCCTAATACAGTGACCTATGGCTTTGTACGAAAGTTGCTGCACTGCGGTGACAAACCTCTGCTGCTGCTTTTTGGCACCGGCTTTGGTATGGAACAGGAAACAATGAACAGTTTTGATTATGTACTTGAACCTGTTTATGGTCCCTGCGACTATAATCACCTGTGTGTGCGCTCTGCGGCTGCGATTATTTTAGACCGGCTGGCCGGTGAGGCCTGGTGGGAAAAATAACTGTCAAAATGCTCAAAAAATAATTGCAACTAATTGAACAGTATGATATAATGTCATTTGTGTAAAACGGACGGTCCGCTGTGGTGTGTTCGCACATGAACGTCTATGATTCGAGGAGGAAATTATGAATATTATTGAAGTATTGGAACAAGAACAGCTTCGTTCCGACATCCCTGACTTCCGTGCAGGCGACACCGTAAAAGTTTATGTAAAAGTAGTCGAAGGTACTCGTGAACGCGTACAGATGTACGAAGGTGTAGTAATTGCACGCAGCGGCGCCGGCGTTCGTGAAATGTTCACCGTTCGTCGTATTTCTTACGGCGTAGGCGTTGAAAGAACATTCCCGATCCACAGCCCACGTTTGGAGAAAATCGAAGTTTCCCGTCGTGGTATCGTTCGCAGAGCAAAACTCTACTATCTGCGCAGCCTTACCGGTAAAGCTGCTCGTATTCGCGAACGCAGATAATCGGTATCAAATTACAGATCGTAAATCAAGAGACCCTTTCAGTTCAGCTGAAAGGGTCTTTTTGTATTTAAATCAAGATAAATTCTACCATAATGGATAAAAACAGCATTACCATATAGGTAAGTAAAAATGTGCATCTTACTTAATAGTTATTGAAAAGTAGCGGCTGAAATATCAATAGCATTACCGCAATAATTGAGCAATTTGCAGTTGTCTAAATAAAAAAACAGACATTCACGTTTCGTGAATGTCTGTTTTTTATTTGCCTGATCCTTAATGCGCCAAAAGCTGCCGCATTTTATCAAGTGCTTTTAGCCGGTGCTTAGTAACGTTGCGTACAGTGCAGCCCAGACGTCCTGCCACCTCGGTCGGCTTCAGGTCATCTAAAAACAGCAGCGTCAGTATTTTCCTCTGTTCTGCACTTAACTGCCGCAGCGCTTCCTGCAGTTCCAGTGAAAGTAAAAAACGTGCCAGCTCGTCCAGACGCTCACCTGCTGCACAGCCTGTCTCCAGCAGGGCGATTCCGGCTTCGCTGTCCGTATCTGTCTGGGTTTCGTTTTCCCAAATTCTGCCCTGCTTCTGCATCGCGTCAAAAACAGCAAAATGCACCTTACAGCGTGCCAGTCCGGGCCAGTTTTCAAAATCAGCGCCCTTATACTGCAAAACCAGCTCGATAAAGGCCAGAACGGCGATACCTTCTGCGTCTTTTCCCAGCGACCGGTAAAACATCTCACGGCGGGCCTCGCTTTTTAAAAGCGGCTTAAAATCCGCGCATAACTGCAGCAGTGCTGCTTTATCACCAGCCTGGGCGGCGGTTATCAATGCTTTCAATCTCTCTGCCTGTTCAGGTAAATTTTTTATAACGATCAGTTCTCTCTATAATTTTATGATACCCGGCTATACTGTAAAACGTCGCGCGCAACAACAAACAGTCTAAACTTTTTCGACGAAAATTAACACCCTATACAATCAGGTGTTAATTTTATGCCTTTACTGCTTAAAATAATGGCGGGAGGGATAGCATGCAAAAATATATAGGCCGGCAGCTGAAAACAGCGCGGCTAAATAAAAAGCTGACCCAGGAACAGATCGCTGAAGCAGTAGGCTTATCGGCCAAGCACTATGGCTGTATCGAACGCGGCGAGGTCAGCACAACTGTGGCCGTACTGACACGGTTGCAGCAGGTGCTGGAATTTGAAGTGTCTATAATGATCAAAATTTAGTCTGCTTTGGCAGGCTATTTTTTTTCGATGTTTTCGCCGGGCTGCTGGTGAAGTACGTACACGCACTTGCGCTGCAGCGCAAGTGCCGCGGAGCGTAATAACGCGGCGCAGAAAAAAATTTAAAAATAGCCTTCTCGTGTCTTGTCGGGGGGGACATCTGTGATAAAATAACTAAAGAATTATATAAAATAGTTAAAAAATACAATCTAAAACAAGTTAAATATGAGTTTTATTTTAAAATATTGATTTAAAACAGCGTATTGAAATCAGGTAAAAGCTTTGGTTCCTGCGGCATCAGCCGAAGAAATATATTGTTCAACAAATTTTAAGGAGTTGATTTTGGTGTATTTGAAAACAAGTAATAAAAAACAGCTGGCAGCAGCAGTAACGCTGGCTGTAATGGGAATGGCATGGGTGGCTGTGCCGAGCCAGGTATGGGCGGCCGACGGCGGTTTTGGCGCCATAAATAATCCTATCAGTCTGGAAATTTACGCAGAGCAAAATACGAGTGGCGGTAAACTGGATACTGCTCGTAAAAACTATGAAGGATCAAATGTTTATGTATCCCAATATCACTCTGCTTATACCGATAACGAAAAAATCTTCGCCAGCGGTGATATGACAGGTAAAACTATTTCTCTGAGCAATATAACAGTCCAGGCTGTTGTTGGGAAAGACGGTATAGGGCAAGCTGCCGATCTGGCACAGCATGCAACACAGGGTCAGGACGGCGGGTTTGGTTATGGCGCAGGGCTTGTCAATCAAAACGGCATGTCTAATGCTGTTATCGCAGTTGGTTCTGCTGAGATAAATGTTACCGGCGGTGCCAGCGGTTTGATAGTAGATGAAAAATATCAGCACGAAGGCGAACAGGGACTGACTGGCAGTGCAGCTATTGGCGGTACCGGCGGCGCCGGAGCTGCGGGCGGTAATGGCGGCGGCGCTAAAGCTATCGGTGTTGCGGCAGGCATTACAGATACTGCTGAAAGTATTGTTGTAAACGGCAGCGCCAGCAAGAATATTCAGATTTCAGGTACTTCTTTAACTGTTAGTGCTACAGGCGAAGCCGGCGGACATGGCGGTTACGGAGGCAAGGGCGGCAGCGGTGCCGATGGTGCGGAACTTACGACGAAAAAGGCCGATAAAGGTGCAGATGGCGCCGATGGCACTGATGAAAATACCACGCCGGATAAAGCCGCTAATGGTGAAGATAAGGTAGAGCATGCGGCTAATGGTACGGTTACAGCAACTTATAACACTAGTATGCCTCCTGAGCAGACAGGCTGGGTATCTACTGCTGGTACAGCTGGTGTTAATGGTAAGAATGGCAGTAACGCTGATGCTGGCTCAGCAGGCAGTAATGGCTTAGCAGGCAGTACTGGTCTGGCAGGGGGAACCGGCGGCGCTGGAGCTAATGGCGGTAATGGCGGCAGCGCCACTGCTTACGGCCTGCATTTGAATACTATCAGCGGCGGTTCTGTAACATTGAATGCTTTAAATGTCGATGCCACGGGAGGAAATGGAACTGCCGGCGGTGAAGGCGGCAAAGGCGGAACAGGCGGTGTTGGCGGGTTAGGTCAAACCGGCGGCAATGGCGGCGTAGGCGGTGATGGAGCTAATGGCGGCGCCGGCGGCGACGGCGGTAAAGGCCAGAGTGGCGGCAGCGGCGTTAATTATGTTGCTAATCATGCTGGTTTTGGTGTTACTGCTACTGTCGGTGGAGCAGGCGGAACCGGTGGAGCAGGCGGAACTGGCGGCCAAGGTGGTAACGGCGGCCAAGGTGGTAACGGCGGCCAAGGCGGACTTGCTGTTGCCCAGGGTCTGGTTGGCACTGCCAATACTGACCTGAATATTACGATAGGTACTATAACTGTAACTGCAACTGGCGGCGATGGCGCTAAAGCAGGCATCGGCGGAGCAGGCGGCGATGGTGGACAAGGCGGTATAGGCGGACAGGGCGGCAAAGGCGGAACTGGTGGTGCGGCTGGTACTGCAGGTGCTGCTGGTGAAGGCGGAGTTGGCGGAGCCGGCGGTGCTGGCGGCCAAGGTGGCGTGGACGCTAGCGGAGCCCGTATAGCCAATGGTGCTGATGGTGCTACCGGTACTGGCGGTACTAAAGGTATAGACGGCACTGTAGGTATTGCAGGTGACGCGGGTAAAGGCGGTGACGCAGGTAAAGGCGGAACCGGCGGTTCAGGTGGTACAGCCGGTGCTGCAGGGACGAGCGGTGCTGGTAACAGCGCTGCTGCGACTGCTGTGAGCCTGACTGATACAGCAGGCGTCTTAAAAACAAGTTCTATTACCGCTACAGCTACGGCCGGTAAAGGCGTAGGTAAATTTAATATTGCAGATGCTTATCTCAAAGGCGATTCTACCGGTGACCCGCATGATGGCCGTACGGCTGTAGCTGATAATGCTGGTACTGACGGAACTGACGGGGATGCAGTAACAGAAACTGATAAAGCTCAAGCGGGATATCAAAACGGAGCGGCTAATGCGGTTTCTAACGGCGGTGCTGGCGGCAAAGGCATCACTCCTAGCGGTACAGTGGCTCAAAGTAATAACGGTGCTAAAGCTGAAGCCTGGGGACTTGTTACCAGTGGCGGTTCTTTGCACGTGCTTTCTGATAGTGGACTGACTATCAGCGCAGATGCGCAAGAAGGTTCTAGTGCTGTTACTGCCAAAGCAGTTGTGTCTGCAAATTCAGTTAATGTGTACCAAGTTCAAAATGATTTAACAATCACTGCAACAGCAGTTGGCGATCAAGACAGAACAGAAACAGTTAGTGAAGTTGAATATACGTATTCGGGCTCCAGTACATCCACTCAAGCTACGGCTGTTGGGCTGGAACTGACAGGCGGCAGTATGGTGGCTGAAGTTGGAGGCACCGTGACTATAGAGGCAAGTACCGACTGGGCAGGTTCTAATACTGCTACAGGCATCAAAGCTGCTGAAGGTGCGGTTATTGCTGTTCATAGTGCCGGGGCTATGGATATCAGTGCCGAGGTAGTTGGTACTACTACTGAAGGAACTAAGCTCCTCAAAGGCGCCAATGGTATTTTGGCAAACGGCAGCACAATGTATTATGCTGCAGATAATGCTGCTATCACTGTCAGCGGTGGTAAGCATGCAAATGACCATGCGGCAGACATTGAAGGTGGGGTAACTACTTTTGATGCCGGTACGGGAACCGTTACCTTTAACGGCACTGCTGACTTCACAAACGGCACTTTGAATCTGAAATCTGATACAGACGTACAGACGAAGGAGAATAGTCCTGGTTCTCTCGATATCAGCGGTACTGCCATGAACCTGACAGATAATCTGGCAGCCTTGACTGTAGAGGATAAGACTACTCTTGCTGGCAGTACGGTCTACTTCTATGACGAAAATAATCAGGCAGAGAAATACAATACTGCTGATTACCGTACTATCACTACTAATGATCTGGATGCTTCCGATACTAACGAGCTCTTTATGCGTACCAATGCCAACGGCGTTTACGGTCAGTCGGCAGGCAACGACAAAATTACTTCCACTAATACTGTAACCGGCAGCGGTACCTATAATATCACTGTTTTTGACCAGGGGATGCGCAACGGCTATAACAATGCTGCCGGCGCTGATACTAAGGGACATTTGGACCAAGATGTCGTACTGATCGAAAATGCAGATAAAGACGGCACCTACAACATCAAAGAAATGAAATATGATAACGGCGTCTGGGCTTATGAATATGAGGGGAAAGCAGACATTGTCGATGATGGTTTGAACCTGACACAGGTCACTACCAGGGCTGCAACTCAATCCTCTGCCCAAATGGCGGCTCAGGATGCCAGCAAGATCGCAGCCGGAGCGGCAGTGACTCTGTTTGGCGCTGATGAAACTTTGATGGAACGTCTGGGCGACGTCCGTAATTCTGCAGACGATAACGACGGCGTTTGGGCTAAATATGTCGGCGGCAAAATCAAAGTAGATGGACTGCAGGGCGATAACGATTATCAATATAACGGCTTTGCGGCAGGTTATGACCGTGAGATCGGCAGTAACTGGCGTATCGGCCTGGCAGGACAATATGCTAAAGGCGATACCAGCCTGACTAATGGCGACGGTGAAATCAAAACCGCGGCAGGCGCTTTATATGGCACATGGACTGGCGATAAAGGTCATCATGTAGACATCATTGCCAAAGTTGGTAAAGTTGACAGTGAAACCAGCGCTTACGGCGGCACTATTGCCCAAAAACTGGACGGTGATTTTGGCAGTACAGCTATAAGCTTTGCTGTTGAATACGGCTATCGTCAGGATTTGAATGACGGCTGGTTCGTTGAACCTATGGTGCGTGCAAGCTACGTACATCTGGGCGGCGATGATTATACCGTAACCACTCGTGACAATACTATGAGCGTTACTAACGACAGCATGAACAGCATTGTTCTGCGCGGCGGCTTCCTGCTGGGCAAAACCTTTGCGGCAGACAGCAGCGTTTATCTGAAAGCGGCAGTACTGCACGACTTCGACGGCGACATCAATACACATGTCAGCGCTGACGGCAGAAGCGCCAGCTACAGTGACAGCATCGGCGGTACCGCTATCGAATATGGTATCGGCGTCAACCACAAATTTAATAAGGATTCCAGTATGTATCTGGATGTAGAACGTATCAGCGGCGGCGATGTAACTAAAAACTGGGGTGTCAACGTCGGCTTCCGTTATAGTTTCTAAAAGCAGGATGGCAGCTTGAAAAATCTATAAAGAATATCCCTCATCCAAGTGGGGGATTTCTTTATAGTATTTCATAAAAAATTAGGAGATGAGTTTGATGAAAGGCTATAACAAAAAGCAAGGCATTAAGTTACAAAGGAAAGTATTGAGCTCGTTGTTTATCGCAGGTGCAGCGTACGTTTGCATATTAGGGGGGGACAACGCAGCCTGGGCATCTGATTATACCAGTACTGATACTTTAAGTACTTCTAGTTATGGAGAAACCTACGACAAGATCGCTATTACTATGGTTGCTCCGGGAAAAAACTGCGCCGGTATTTATACTTATGGCAGAAATAATACGACAACAGCTAATGAACGGGTGACTGTTACGATGTCGGATACTGGGGATGCCTATGGTTATAACGGTATTTTTGTGGACGGCGTATCAAAATTGGACGCTAAAAAGGGTATCGAGCTTACGATAGACAGCACAGGCGACAATAATGCATCCGGTGAATATCAGGCCTGGCGCCATGGCCTGCGTGTCGAGACTCAGGGAAAAGTAGATTTGGGAACAGCTGTCGGCTCTGTGATTACGATAAACAGTAATGCTGCTGAAAGCTATGCCAATGGTGTTTTTGTTGATGGATCCAGCGCTGGCAGCGGCAGTGAAGCCAGTATTAAGGGCGGAGATTTAACGGTCAATATCAATAAAGATAATGAACTGCAGCAGATGGATTATGCTGCCGGGGTTACTTTGTACAATGGTTCTAAAATGGAACTGGCCGGTGACCTGGACATATATTTGGAAGCTGCCGGTGTCGATGGCATCAGAGCCAATAACTTAAATAATTATTCTGATATCAATACTTTGCAGGTCAAAAACCTGGCTCTCTATGGCAAAGCAGTGAATGGTTCCGGTTCAGGGATATACCTGATGGGTGAGCACGATTCGGCTAATGTCAGTGACAGCACTAAGATAGAAGTTACTGCTGAGTATGATGCTTTCGGTATTGTGATAGAAGGCAGCGATACTGCAAGCAGTTTTGGTGCAACTACTATTGACGTTACCTCTAAAACAGAAAACAATAATGACGTTCATGGTATAAAGCAGTTTGGCGCCCAAACAGATTATGCTGATTTAATTATTAATGCTCAGTCTGATGGGGCTGATATTTTTGGCATCAGTCTGGTTGGGCATGATGGAGCCGGCATAGTTGAGGTTGCCGGTGATTTAAATATCAAGGCTAACGGAAATGGGCGTTATGTAAACGGGGTAGAGGTTAGTGCTCTTGGGAAACTGAGCGTTTCAGGCAAGACTGATATTGATCTAAGCAGCGATAATGATCAAGCTAGTATGTACGGTGTTTATGCCCAGACTGGCAGTAAACTGGATTTTGCAGACGATGTGCAGATCACGATAGCTACGCATGACGGTGACAGTAGAGCAAATATGTATGGTATTTATAGCCGTACTGCTGCAGAGGTTGTTTTTACAAAAGGCCTGACCATTAAGAATGCAAATATTGGTGAAGCTGTAGTTTCTGAAGGTGGTAATATTAAAATCAATACCAGCGGCGGTAATGATGTGAAAATCGAAGGCTATATCGAATCTAAATCAATTCCGGAAAACCCTGAGTCCGAAACTTTGGCGAACGGTACAGTCGATATCACTTTTGATACAGCTCAGTCTTATTTGTATGGCAATAGTTATACAGCAACTGACTGCGTTACAGATTTAAAATTTACTAATGGAGCGGTCTGGAATATGATGGGCAATTCATCAGTCAGTGACCTTAGTGTTGGTAAAGACTCAGTGATCAATATGACTGCTGACAGCGATCGTTACAGCAATTTGCAGGTTGGAAACTTAGAAACTGCTGACGGAACTTTTGTAATGAATGCCGGCTGGGTAGACGGAGGCGGCAGCTACAGCGATAAGCTTATTATTGATAAAACTTCTGCGGCCGGCAGTAACAGCATCAAAATTATTTCGGACGGCGGTTTAGAAGAAGCTGCCAGAAATAATACTGTTTTTGTTAAAGGAGCTGATGCGTCTACCAAATTTGTTGTTGATGGCCCTGTTTACGCTAATGGTTTGTACGAATTTGATATTACACTGGCAGATAAGGAAAATGATGGCAAATATGATTGGGTAATCGGTTCTTTGAAAAAGAATACTGTTGATAATGTTAATACAATAGTTAGTGCTAATCAGGTGGCATATACTGCCTGGATAGACGGTAACGGCACGCTGCGCCAGCGTTTAGGCGAGCTGCAGAGCGGTGCCGATAACGGCGTTTGGGCAAGAATGTTCGGCGGTAAGCTGGGCGGCGATGAATTTACTAATAAATATAAAACTTATCAGCTTGGTTATGACGCTCAGGCTGGCGAATGGCGTGTTGGCGCCGCATACGAATACAGTGACGGCAGCCTGAATTATACCAGCGGCAGCGGCGAGAACAAAATCGGAGCCATAAGCTTGTATGGAACCTTACAGGGCAAAGATAACAGCGCTTTAGACATTGTAGTTAAACGCGGCCGTATTTATGGTGATATGGATATCTATGGTAAATACAGCGATCAGGGCGATTATTCGACCGATGCGACTTCGATAGGTGTTGAGTATAGCAAACGTTTTGACGGCGGTAATAATGTTTATTTTGAGCCGCAGGCTCAGCTGACCTTCGGCCGTATAGACGGCTATGATTATGTAAGCGCTAAAGGTATAAGAGTCGCTTATGATGATATCAACAGTCTGATCGGTCGTTTAGGTATTGTGGGCGGTAAAGCCTTCAGCAGAGGTGACGTGTATGTCAAGGCTTCGCTGCTGCACGAGTTCAGCGGCGACAGCAGTGTCACTATGCTTGCGGCTAACGGCGAAAGCTATATGGAAGATCAGGACTACGGCGATACCTGGCTCGAAGTAGGTATCGGCGGTAATATCACTTTAGGTAAAAACTGTGAGCTGTACGGCGAGGTAGAACGCAGTTTTGGCGGCGATGTAACTAAAAACTGGGGAGCTAACGTAGGCTTCCGTTACAGCTTCTAAGGCGGTAAGTAAAGTAGTTGGCCGGAGGTATGGCGGCGGGGAACTAATGTAGTGCTGTCATACTTCTTACAGCTGCTTAGAGCGGAGGAAGGATATGGAAAGAATAGATTATAAAAAACTGGGTATGGAAATTAAGATTCGCAGGCTGCGTGCTGATATCAGCCAGTCTAAGTTGGCAAAACAGATCGGCGTATCACAGTCGCATTTATGTAATGTGGAAAATGGTCGCCTGTCGCCGAGCTTGCGATTGCTGTTGAGCCTGCGCAGGCTTTTGGGTTGTACGATTGATGAACTGCTGGCAGAAACTGACGTTGAGCAGCAGGAGAAAGCGTAAGATGTTACTTGATAACTAGAAAGAAGGCTGGTTGTTATCAGCCTTCTTTTTGCTTTCTCAAGCTTTTTGGATAAGTTTTTGCATAATGAAGGGCAAAAATGCAAAGAAAATTTTAGAAAAATAAGTGTTGTGTCTTGCGGGGGGGTACAAGTGTGTTAAAATTATTTAAAACAGAATATGTTCTTTGCATTAAAAATTGCAACGCAAGCAAAATAACGTATTTGTTTATGAAAACAAGCTGAATAATAAGGAAAGAGGTTGATGAGTATGTCGATGTCGGTCAGACAGAAAAAATTGACAAAAAAAGTGCTGTGTTCATTGCTGGCAGCAGGGATGATCAACGTTTGTATATCAGGGGGGGACGTTTGGGCTGCTGAGAGTGAGCCGAATATTGTAAATATTGCAAGTCCCAGTACTGATTATAATGGCGGTGCTGAATATCGCTATGCTGGAGTTTTTGTGGATGGCGAAACCAAAGAATATGGTAAAACGAATGTTGTAGATAAAATTGTCTTTAACAGTGCTAATTCTACAACAAATAGTTCTTCGAGTACTCCTGGTACTGCTTACAACGCTGCAGTTGTTACTGCTGGAGGCACTTTGGAGCTCAATGCCAAAGAGATTTATGTTGGTTCAGAAGCACAAGGAGGCGACCGTGGTTTTAGATTGACCGGCGATAATAATACATTAAATATTACTGCTGATAAAATAGTATCTTATACTGGCGATGAGTTTGTTCATGTCCGTAAAGGAGCTGCAAATGTAGCCAATATTACTGTTGGTGATTTTTATGCCAAAACTACTTGGGGCAAAGATGATTATGGTGTTTCAATATTACAGGTAAATGAAGGCGGCACTATAAACTTTAATGCAGATAAAGCTGTTTTTGATGGTTCGACAAATGTTGCTGGCGGCGTTTTTGGCTCTGGCAGCTGGGGCACGCTGAATATAACTGCCAATGAATTGAGTATTGATGGAAATATTTGCGGCACTTATGGAACTTTGACTGGTATCCAACATGCTGATGCTTTTGATTTGCATATTACTGCCGGAAATTTAGTAATGGCTGGCGATATCAATGCGGGCAGTATGGGTGATGGATACAGTAAGCATGACCGTACGACTAATATAGCTGTCAATGTTACGGATACTGCAGAACTGACAGGCGATATCAATGTTTACGAACGCGGCAATATCGCTATCAGCTCAGATACTATGAATTGGGAAGGCAGCGCCACGGTCAATAAAGGTACTTTAGATATTTCCAAAGTAAATAATCTTACGTTGACAGGTGTTACAGCAAATGCTGATGAGGCTGTGCTCAAAGTTACAAACGGCGGTACGCTTGCAGTAAATGAAAACGGCAAACTGGGCATCAACGATTTGAAAACTGCCGGTACTTATAAAATAGTCAGTGTTGACGAAAGCAGCACAGCTAACTTCTGGAAAGACGAAAATCTTGCTTATGACAGGACTTCGATGTTTGCAGAGGTCAAACAGAATAACAGAGATTATGATGTTGTTTATAAGGAATTGCAAGATTTGAGTGCTGATGAAAAAGAAGCTGCCAAAGAACAGATAGTTGCAGCAGCAGGCGGAACGTCGCTGGCAGCAACTTCTGTTATTGGGAGCATCGTAACAGACAGTGGTGCTGTTGCCAAATCTGCTCCGGGTGCAAAAGCATTTGTCGCTGCTGTAACCGGCAGCGCCGATATTACATCAGCTCAGGCTGCTGCGCATATCAATGCCGCAGTACAGATGGGTGAAACTTCAGGTACCAGTGCCAATGCGGTTTCTGTTGCCAGCAATGTTACAGGTACTGTTACAGGAAGAATGTCGTTGAACGCTGCTCCGATTGCAGAGGTTGGCGGTAAAGGCCGCAGTCTGTATGAAGATAAGAGTGGTGCCGGGATTTGGGCACAATATGTACACGGTAAGGATAAAGTGCGCGATATGGCTATGGCTGGTGGTTCTGCTTCTTACGACAGCAAATATAATGGTTTTGTTTTGGGAACCGATTTTGCTAAGATCGGCAAATTCCAAAGCGGTATTGCTTTCACTTATGGCAGTGGTGATACTACCAGTGTCGGCGGTGCCGCTTACAGCCGCAATGATTTTGATTTCTGGGGAGTAAGCTTATATGGCAGCATGAGAAATTCTGATACCAATTTGATTGCTGATATCGGTTATAGCCGCAGTGACAGTGATGTGGAACAAAATAATTTCGGCAGCCTGTTAACGGCAAATCCGAAAACTGATACGATCACTTTGGGAATCAAAGGCGAAAAACTATATCAATATGATAATCTGCAGGTAATGCCTTATGTTGGTTTAAGATATTTAAGCGTCGATACAGGCTCTTACAGTTCGGATATTGGCGGTCTGGCAGCTTTTAATTATGCTCCTGAGCGACAGAATATCTGGCTGCTGCCTGTAGGTGTGTCGCTGACTTATGAAAATATTACGGATAATGGCTGGAAGATTCGCCCGAATGTCGATTTGTCGTATATGTGGGCTATGGGGGATACTGACAGCAGTATGACGGTTGGTTTACCTGGGACTACTGCGGCAGACAGACTTGGTTATACGATAATGGATAAAGGTTCGTTTATTGGTAAAGTGGGCCTGGAAGCAGAAAAGGGCCATATGACTTATGGTGTAAGCTATAGTTATCAAAAAGGCAGCGATGCCAAAAGTAATAAATGGTTCGTTGATTTGAAGTACAGCTTCTAAAAGGCAGGCGTTTATTTCAGAAGCCTGTGCAGGATAAAACAAAACCCCGGCGCATTGCGCCGGGGTTTTATGTTTGTCCAAATTGTCAAAGGGCAGTAATTATTTTTTGTCTACAAGTTTGAGCGGTACGCCTATTTTAGCTTCAACTTTTTCGCCTTTGGCTATTTTTACAGCAGCCTCAAGACCCTGTTGTCCCATCAGTTCGGGTTGTTGAGCGATAGTTGCGGCCATAGTGCCTGCTTCTACTGCTTTCAAGCCGTCTTGAGTGCCGTCAAAGCCAACAATAAAGATTTTTTTGTTAGCGCTTTTGGCTGCTTCGATAGCGCCCAGTGCCATTTCGTCATTTTGAGCGAAAATAGCCTGGATATCAGGGTTGGCCTGCAGCATATTTTCAGCGACAGTCAGGCCTTTGCTGCGGTCAAAATCAGCAGATTGTTTGGCAACAACTGTAAGTTTTTGGTCGGCTACTTTATGGAAGCCTTCGCCGCGTTCGCGGGTCGCAGATGCGCCGGGGATGCCTTCGAGCTCGGCTACTTTTACTTTTTCACCAAGTTTTTGGATGATGTATTCGGCTGCCATTTCGCCGCCTTTGACGTTGTCAGAAGCGATGAAGGAGGCTACTGTGCCTTTATCGGCGCTGCGGTCGAGCGCCAGAACGGGGATGCTGGCTTTGTTGGCAGCTGCCACAGAAGTTGATACTGCTGCGGAGTCGACCGGGTTGATGAGCAGTACGTCTACTTTTTGCTGGATCAGGTCAGAAATATCATTGGCCTGTTTTGCGGGATCGTTTTGCGCATCGACGATTTTAACATTGACTCCGAGTTTTTTTGCTTCTTCTTCAACGCCTTTACGTACGGATACGAAGAAGGGGTTGTTGAGTGTGGAGATGGAGAAGCCGATGGTAGTTGTTTTTTTGCCGTCAGCGGGTTTTGCAGCTTTGTCACTGCTGCCGCAGCCGGAAGTGAGCACTGCCAGTACTGTGATGGCAGCTACTAAAAGAGTCCAGATTTTTTTCATTGGTGAGTGCCTCCTAAGCTTTTTTGCGGTCCATAAGTACCGCCAGTAAAATTACAATACCTTTGACAACTTGTTGATAGAAGCTGGATACGTCGAGAATATTGAGGCCGTTGTTGAGTGTGCCGATGATAAGCACGCCGACCAGTGTACCTGTGATATAACCTTTGCCGCCGGAAAGACTGGTTCCGCCTAAAACTACGGCGGCGATGGCGTCAAGTTCATAACCGGTGCCGGCAGTCGGCTGGGCCGAATTGAGACGTGAGGTGAGGACTGCGCCTGCCAGAGCGCAGAAGAAACCGGTGATTGCATAAACAAAGATTTTGACACGTTCTATTTTGATGCCGGCGATGAAGGAAACTTTTTCGTTGCCGCCTACTGCGTAGATTTTACGGCCCAAAGGGGTTTTCCTAAGGATGAACCAGGAAACGGCAAATGCCAGCAGCATGATGATTGCAGGTACTGGCAATCCCATGAAAAAGCCCTGGCCGAAGTCGTGGAACATAGTGTCGTCACTGAGACCGCTGATAGGGTTACCATTGGTATATACCAGTGTCAGACCGCGATAAATGGTCATGGTGGCGAGCGTAGCGATAAAGGGTGCTACTTTGCCGTAAGCAATGACTAAGCCGTTGACAGCGCCAAGGCCCATGCCTATGAAGCAGGCAGCAAGGATCGCCAGCATCGGGTTCATGCCGCTGACGATCAGGCTGCCCATCAGGGCGCTTGAAAGTGCCAGCAGGCTGCCGACAGACAGGTCGATGCCGCCTGTCAGGATGACAAAGGTCATACCGAAAGAAATAAGGGCGTTGATGGAAACCTGACGCAGCAGGTTTTTCAGGTTATTGGGATCGACAAAACTGTCGTTTAAGGCGGCTATGACGATAAAGGTTACGACAAGGGCAATAAAGGGGCCCATTTTACGGATACGTTCTTTAATATTCATTATTTACTGTCCTCCTGTGGCAAGGGTGATTATTTTTTCTTGTGTCGCTTCTTCGTGGTCCAGCTCTCCGGCGATCTTACCTTCGTGGATAACGAGGATGCGGTCGCTCATGCCGATAACTTCCGGCAGTTCGGAGGAGACCATGATGATGGCGACGCCCTGAGAGGTCAGTTCGTTCATTAGATCGTAGATGTCGCGCTTGGCGCCGACATCGATACCGCGTGTCGGTTCATCCATAATAATGATTGATGGATTCATACCGATCCATTTGGCAATGACGACCTTTTGCTGGTTGCCGCCTGATAGTGCGCCTGCTTCCAGGTCGATCGATGCGGTTTTGACACCCAGTTTTTTAGAAAGCGCTTCGGAGAAGGCTGTTTCGTTTTTGGCGTTGATCACGCTGCGTTTAGCAAAGGTATCGACACTGGGCAGCGCAATATTTCTGGAGATGGAGAAGTCGAGGATCAGGCCCTCACTTTTACGGTTTTCGGTGATGAAGCCGATGCCTGCTTTGATGGCGTCTTCCGGTTTTTTGATACAGACTTTTTTCCCATGCAGGTAAACTTCACCGTGCTTGCAGGAATCAACGCCGAACAGGGCCCGCATGATCTCGGTCCTGCCTGCTCCCATCAGCCCTGCTACGCCGAGGATCTCGCCTTTACGCAGTTTGAAGGAGATATTGTTGAACAGTCCGTCTTGACAGAAGTTTTTGACTTCCAGGACTATTTCGCCGGGTTCGTTTGTGCGTCCAGGGTAATATTCGGTAATAGAACGGCCGACCATGTCGCGGACCACCTGTTCCATATTGGTTTCGCGGGTGGGTTTGCTGCTAATAGCGTAGCCGTCGCGCATTACGGTGATGGTATCGCAGTGGGCGAATACTTCTTCCATTCGATGCGAGATGTAGACGATGGCAACGCCTTTGTCTTTAAGCGCGTGCATTACGGCAAACAGTTTTTCTGTTTCACGTTCTGTCAGGGCGGCCGTAGGTTCATCCATGATGACGACTTTGGCGTCAAGCATCAGGTTACGCATGATTTCTGTCATTTGCTGCTGACCCACGCTGCATTCGCCTGCTTCTGCGTCAAAAGGCAGTGTAATACCCATTTGACTGCATTTTTCTTCGGCCAGCCTGCGCATTTTTTTGAAGTCAAGCATTCCGAAACTGTTGGTTACGTTCTGCATCAAAAACAGATTTTCGAGAATAGAGAGATTGGGCCAGATATTAAGTTCCTGATGGATGAAAGCGATGCCGCATTTTTCGGCTTCGAGTGCGTTTTTGAAGCTTATTTCCCGTCCGTCTACGCAGATCGTGCCGCTGTCGGCTTTATGGATACCCGTAAGGATGTTCATAAGGGTGGATTTACCGGCGCCGTTTTCACCCATCAGAGCGTGGATCTCTCCTGATTTTAAGGTCAGGTCGACGCCTTTGAGTACTTCGTTGGAGCCGAAGGCTTTTGAAATACCCTTCATGGTGATTTCCATTAGTCGCAAAACTCCTTTGCTGTAAAATCGATTTTAGAAAATAACGCCTGCGTGCAGGATAATGTTGGCGTAGGGGGTGATCTCGCCGGTGCGGATCACTGCTTTAGCAGTTTTGGCAGCGGCTTTGAAGGCTTCGTGGTCGCTAAGGATCTGTTCCTTACCTTCAAAAAGCTCCTGCATTTTCTGCCATGTAGCAGGATTTTTACTTTCCATTTCGGAAGCGATATGTATTTTTTCGACTTCCATATATTTCAACACTTCTGTAAGGACATCTAAAAAGGAAGGAGTACCTGGTTTCAGAGCCAGATCGATTTTGGGGACACCGGCCGGAACCGGAAGGCCGCAGTCGCCGATAACGATAGTGTCAGTATGGCCTAAGTCAGCCAGGACTTTGGCGATGTCGCTGTTGAAGATTCCTATTTTTTGCATTCTCCAAGCATCCTTTCTACATCTTTAAGATAGGGCATACCGCCTTGTGCGCCCAGCTTCTGAACGGAGAGGGCCGCTGCGGCGTTGGCAAACCGTATACTGTCGTCTAGGCTGCGTCCTTCGCATCTTGCGACGGCAAAAGCACTGTTGAAGGTATCGCCTGCGCCTGTGGTATCCTGGGCATTAACGACGAATGCGGGAACAGTGTGTACTTTGCCGTTTTTAGCATAAGCAACGCCTGCTTTGCCAAGTGTCATAAAGAAGCGTTCTTCCTGCATCAGCAGGATTTCTTCGCTGGTCTTACCGGGATAAAGGGCTTCGGCTTCGTGTTCATTGGGGGTCACATAGGTGACTTTATCCAGCCATTCAGAAGGAACGGGCTGCACGGGAGCCGGATTTAAAAGTACGCTGATTCCTGCCGCTGCACATTTGCCGATGATGTAATCGATGGTGGGCAGCGGTATTTCGTGCTGGAGCATGACCAGGTCTGCGGCGGCAATGACGTTCCAGGCAGTATCGATATGTTTGGGCATGACCAGATCATTGGCGCCTTTGATGACGATAATACTGTTGTCGCCTTCGGCAAGGGTGATATGGGCAGTACCGCTGTTCTGTCCGGGCAGGACGCTGACATAACCGGTATCGACGTTGTTGGTTTTCAGGTTGTTGATGATCATGGTGCCGTAAGCATCGTCGCCTACGCAGCCTATCATGTGTACCTGGGCTCCTAAACGTGCGGCGGCAACGGCCTGATTAGCGCCTTTGCCTCCTGGTGAAACTATGAGCCTGCTGCCGATTATTGTTTCGCCGGCTGCAGGCCGTTTGCCTGCTTCTACTGTGAGGTCGATGGAACAGCTGCCGATAACAGCGATTTTGACCATGGTGATCTCTCCTTACATCTTGGAAACTTGTAATTTTGCTATAATAGTAACATTATAATATTCTACACAGGCGGGTTATATCCTGCCTATTTAATGATGATTTTGGAAAAGCTAATACTTATGTATTTTACCGCAAGCGACTGTTTTGGGCAAGAAAAAACACTATATTAATGTAAAATTTTTTCGACAATTTGCCTTTGGCGATTGACAAATCCACTAATGTTTGTTAACGTAGAAACGGTGTTGCGAACGTTGTGAGTACGTTTGCAAAAATAAAAGAGACCGCACCGATTCAGTTGATGCGTTGGAATAAGAGGGAGTATATATGAGTACTAAAAAATCAGGAACATCTTGGCAGGATACTATCAGCGACTGGCTGGTTTCGATCATTGTAGCCGTAGCGCTGGCTTTTTGTATCCGTACTTTTGTGGTAGAGCCTTATATGGTCGAGGGTACGTCGATGTATCCGACGCTGGAAAGCCACGAGCGCCTGATCGTCAGCAAGTATAAATATTTCTTTACCGAGCCGAAAAAGGGTGAGATCGTTGTTTTCCGTTATCCGAAGGATGAAAGCCGCGATTTTATCAAACGCGTTATCGCGACCGGCGGTGATACTATTGAGATGCGTGACGGTAAGGTTCTGGTCAACGGCAGTGTGATCGAAGAAAATTATATTTACAAGGATGATCCGAAGGGCCCGAATAAGTCTAATTACAGAAAATCTGTTGTGCCTCAGGGGCATATCTTCGTTTTAGGAGATAACCGTAATAATTCTGAAGACAGCCGTTTTGCCGATGTTGATTTTGTGCCGCTGAAGCTTGTAAAAGGCGAAGCAGTTGTTGCTTTCTGGCCTGTTGAAAGATGGCGTATGCTGCCTTGATAGGCGGTCGAGGAGATAATTATGGATTTTAAGATACAATGGTTTCCCGGTCATATGACGAAGGCGAAACGGATGATGGAACAGCAGTTAAAGCTGGTTGATGTTGTGGTTGAAATGCTGGATGCGCGGATCCCACGTTCCAGCAGCAATCCGATGCTGATCCAGATGCTGGGGGATAAACCCAAGGTCGTTGCTTTGAATAAGATCGATATGGCTGATCCGGAAAAGACTGAAAAATGGCTGCAGACTTTTAAAAACAGCGGTTTGCCTGTCTGTAAGGTAGATTGCAGCACCGGTAAGGGCGTAAAACAGATGGTGGCTGCGATCCAGCAGGTGGCCAGGCCTGTCACGGATAAGTGGCTGAGAAAAGGTGTACGCAATCGTTCGATCCGTGTTATGATCGTGGGTGTGCCGAATGTAGGTAAGTCTACTTTGATCAATCGTTTGGTCGGTAAAAATAAAGTTGTGGCAGCGGACAGACCTGGTGTGACTCGAGGTCAGCAATGGGTGACTATCGCCAAAGGTCTGGAGCTTTTGGATACCCCAGGTGTTTTGTGGCCGAAATTTGAAGATCCGGAAGTAGGCTTTTGTCTGGCAGTAACGGGAGCGATCAAAGAGGATGTTTATGACAGGGAAACAGCAGTAGAGCTGTTGCTTGAACGTTTGATGCATATCTATCCGGAGGATCTGCGTGTAAAGTACGCTATTGATTTTTCAGAAGCTGAGCCTGTGCGTGAGGTAATGTCTAAAATAGCCGTCGCGCGCGGCTGCCTGAAGGCCGGCGGTGTGCTTGACATTGATAAGGTTATCCAGCTGGTATTGCGTGATTTTCGCACAGGACGCTTAGGGCGTTTTACTTTAGATTAACCGAGTGAAAATAATTAAGGCCGCTGCAACGCGGCCTTTTTAATTAGGGGTGTGAATAATGAAGATCAGCGAGGTAAAGGAGATTTTGGTGGGAGAGCCTGACCCGGATCAGGTGGCAGAACTTGCTGCCGATGAGCGCAGCGGTGTGCAGAAGCTGGTTGTCGCTTATCATAAAAGGCAGGAAAAGCTGCGTTTAGAGCAGCAGCGTTTTACGGAGATGCTGGCCTATGAACGTAAATATTACGATCAGGGGGCACAGTATATTGCCGGGATCGACGAAGCAGGACGGGGACCTTTGGCAGGGCCGTTGGTGATAGCGGCTGTTATTTTACCGCAGGAGGTATTTATCAGCGGACTTAATGATTCCAAGCAGCTTTCGGCAGTAAAGCGCGAGCAGCTTTATGACGAAGTACTTGCCAAAGCACTGTCTGTTTCTGTAAATGTAGTCAGTATCAGCAATATTGACGAGCTGAATATTTATCAGGCTACGAAGCAGGGAATGACTGAGGTTCTGGAACATCTTGCGATTAAGCCGCAGGTGGCGCTGGTAGATGCAATGCCGATCGTATCGGCCGGCATTGAAACAGTTTCCTTGATTCACGGTGACGCGCTGAGTGCTTCGATAGCTGCTGCTTCTATTATTGCCAAGGTCACTCGTGACCGGATGATGATAGAACTGGCTGAACAATATCCTCAGTATGGTTTTGCCGGTAACAAGGGTTATGGCAGCAGGGAGCATATGCAGGCAATTGCTGAGTTTGGAGCTACTAAGTGGCATCGCCGCAGTTATGAGCCCATTAAAAGTATGCATCTGCCTCCTGCTGAACATGAAGGTAACAGGCTGTTTTCGCCGGTGTCAGAGAAGTGACGGAAGCGCGGCAAAGGCTGGGGAAAAAAGGTGAGGACGCTGCCTGCGCTTATTTAGAACGTAAAGGTTACGTTATCTGCCGTCGTAATTACCGCTGCCGTTATGGCGAGATCGATATTATTGCCGCTAAAGGCGGCGAGCTTAGTTTTGTAGAAGTAAAAACACGCCGCAACCTGAATTTTGGGCTGCCCCGTCTGGCGGTTACATACGCCAAGCAGCAGAAAATCAGGAGTGCGGCGCTTTTTTATTTGCAGCAGGAAAACAGGCATCAGCAAATGCTCAGTTTTGATGTGATCGAAATTTTAGTTGAGGGCAATGTGGCAAGATTACACCATTTACCGCACTGTTTTTAAAATAAGAGGAGGCGTTTTTATGTACGCTAAAGTTTATGGAGAAACAACCTGCGGTATCAATGGTGAACAGATCATTGTCGAAGTGGATATTTCTAACGGGCTGCCGAGCTTTGATATTGTGGGTTTGCCTGATACGTCAGTCAAAGAATCTCGGGAACGGGTACGGGCTGCACTGAAAAATTCGGGCCTGATCTTTCCGATGACCAGGATTACTGTAAATCTGGCTCCGGCTGATTTGAAAAAGGATGGTTCCGGTCTTGATCTTCCTATTGCTGTTGGTATTTTAGTCAGCAGCGGTGTTTTACAGCAGGAGCAGGTTGATGATACTATTTTTGTGGGCGAACTGGCACTGGATGGGACAATCAGGCAGATTGCAGGCGTATTGCCAATGATTCTGCATGCACGTGACATTGGCAGGAAAAACATTGTGATCCCTGCAGGCAACTGCGCTGAAGGACGGCTTGTTGACGGTATTGATGTGCTGATACCTGCATCGCTGCTTGAATTGGTAGAGCATCTGCGGGGTGAAAAGGTTCTGGATGTACTGGATAAGGAAGCTATCTGCGCGGCAGCAACCAGTGTCTATGATGTGGATTTTGCGGAAGTGCGCGGGCAGCAGGTAGTAAAAAGAGCAATGGAAATTGCAGCGGCAGGTGGACATAATATTTTGATGGTAGGATCTCCCGGCAGCGGTAAAACTATGCTGGCACGTCGGCTGCCAACTATTTTACCGCCGCTGACAGAGGCTGAGGCGCTGGAGGTAACAAAAATCTACAGTATTGCAGGTTTGCTGCAGCGGCAGGAACGGGTGATGCTGGAACGTCCATTTCGCAGTCCGCATCATACGATTTCTTCAAGCGCGCTTATAGGTGGCGGCAGTGTGCCGCGGCCTGGAGAAGTGACATTGAGCCATCATGGTGTTTTATTTTTAGATGAGTTTCCTGAATTTTCGCGTACTGCTTTGGAGGTGCTGCGTCAGCCGCTGGAAGATGGTTATGTGACGATCAGCCGCGTACAGGCATCGCTTACTTTTCCTGCTAATTTTATTATGTGCACAGCGCAGAACCCGTGTCCCTGTGGCTATCTGGGTGATAAAAAGCGGGAATGTTCGTGTAAGCAGTTTGAGATCGAGCGTTATCACCGTAAACTGTCGGGGCCTTTATTAGACCGTATTGATTTACAGGTGTATGTGCCGCGGCTGGAATACGCTGATCTGCAAAGCAGGGAAGCCGGTGAAAGCTCGGCCGTGATTCGTGAAAGGGTGATCAAAGCGCGTCAGCTGCAGCTGCTGCGTTTACAGGGTACTAATTTGTACTGCAATGCGCAGATGGGGCGGCGTGAGCTGAACAAGCACTGCCAGATGGAAGCTGCTGCAGAAAAGCTGCTGGCGAAGTTTTTTACGGCGTTGGGGCTCAGCGCCCGCAGCCACGATCGGATCATTAAAGTAGCGCGTACGATAGCCGATCTGGACGGCAGTGATATCATAACGGCCGCCCATCTGGCAGAGGCGGTACAGCTGCGGACAAGTTTAAATTCATAAAAAACAAAAGATGTTTTTAGAAATAATGAGAAGCAGGCATGAGATAAAAGTTATCTCATGCCTGCTTCTTTGAGCGTTTTTTATACTGCGGTACCGTTATACTGGAAGATGCTGAAGCTCCAGTCGTTATTATATGTTCCGGAGAAACTTTCAGTCTTTTGATTTTCTTTGTTTCTGGCAATAATGTTGTATTTTTTGTCGTTGGATAAATGGGGGAAGTTAGTTTGCGTAGCAGAAAGACATAAGATTTTACTGGAATCATCATACCGGCCAAGAGCGATTGGGGTGCAATTCATTCCGTCGAATTTACTTTGGGGATTAGCTGACATGTCTTCTACTACAGATAAAATTTGATAATCAATATACATTTTTATTCCTCTTTTCTTTTTTGATATCAAGTATATGTGCACACTTACTTTAACCATATGATACTTGATATTATTACTACTATGGTGGATTTTACAGAGAAGAGAAAAATTTAGCCTAACGGCTGATTATCGCAGATAAATTCAATGAGTTTTTGTTCGTCGCCGTAGATTTGCCGGCCGCGTTTGGTGACGATGCCGGAATTTATAAAAAGCGGCTTTTTAAGTGAAAGTGGAATGATATTGTCAGAGGCCGTAATGGCTTGACGCATTAGAAAAGAGGAGGCTATTTGGCTGGAAATGAGGTTTTTGACCGTATGAAGCTGCGATGAATGCAGAATTACCTTAGGCGCTGTTAAAGCCTGCTGAAAATTTTGATAGATGAGGCGATTGACGAAAAAACCACCGTTAAGCAGTACCAGAGGTTCGTTGGCAATATCTTTGGTATCGACATATTTTTTCTGCGCCAGCGGATGGTCAGGATAGGTGCAGAAGCAGGCTTCGCTTTTAAAAAGCTTACGGTAATGCAGATTGGGTGAAAAGCTGTCGTCATAATTGGTGACGGCTAAATCAAGTTCTTCATTTTCTATCATACGCAGTGAATCTATGCCGCCTGCTTCTACTACTTCCAGCTCTATTTCAGGATACAGATTTTTGAAATCGCGGAAAAGAGTTGGCAGCAGATGTACGCCGATTTGTAAAGGTACTGCCAGGCGGATGAGGTTTTTATTCTGTGCCATATCTTTGATATCGCGGTCAAGCTGCTGTAGGTTAGCCAAAATAGGAGTGATTTTACTTAACAGCAGGCTGCCGTCTTCTGTAAGCGAAAGTTTTTTGCCTTCGCGCCGAAAAAGGTTCAGCCCGCTTTCTTTTTCCAGATCGGCCATGGCGATGGAAACAGTTGGCTGAGAGATATGCAGACTGGCGGCAGCTTTAGTGATACTGCGCCATTTACAGACTTCATAAAAATAACGCATCTGTGTCAGTGTCATAGTTAGTCCTCCTTATTGTATATTATAACTCGTTTTATTATAGCATTGTTTAATAGCTAAAAACTATATTTATATTTAAAATTTGTATTTTACTTTATTGTTATCGTAGCGGATAATGAAAGCAGAGAAATAGAATGCTAAATGTGGTGTGAAAATTTACGGAGGTGGGGCAGATGAATATTGACCAAAAGTATTTTCCGGAATTCAAACAGCAACTTATCGATGTAGGTGACGGTATTAAGATCAACACTTTAGTTGGCGGCAAGGGCAGTGAAGCTATTTTACTGCTGCACGGGCATCCAGAGACACATTTGATCTGGCGGTTTTTGACGCCGGGTCTAACCGGGCGTTATACGGTAGTTATTACAGATCTGCGTGGATATGGCGACAGCAGCAAGCCTGAAGGACTTCCGGATCATGCTAATTATTCCAAGCGGGCTATGGGAGACGATCAGTTTACAGTTATGAGCAAGCTGGGTTTTGAAAAATTCCATGGTGTCGGTCATGATCGCGGGGCAAGAGTACTGCACAGGATGGTGATGGATCATCCGAAACGGCTGCTGTCTTGTACGATGATGGATATTTTGCCGACTTATGATATGTACCGTGATACCAGTCAGGAGTTTGCGACTAAATATTGGCACTGGTTCTTTTATATTCAGGGCAAAGGGTTCCCTGAAAGAGTGCTGGCGGCAGATCCTGAGTATTTTGTTAATTATAATTTGAATTTGAAGATCGGGCCGGCCGCTAAAAGCAGGTTCCCTAAGGAGATTTTAGACGAATATGTACGCTGTCTGCGCGATCCGATGACTTTCCATGGTATTTGCGAAGATTACCGTGCCAGTGCTACTATAGATATGGAGATGGATAAAGCAGATCGTGAACAGATCATTCAGGTTCCTGTTTTGGCTTTGTGGGGTAAGGACGGTGTTGTCGGTAAGCTGTGGGATGTTATGAGCGGCTGGCAGGAAAGGGCGGCTAATGTAGAAGGGTTTGCTGTAAATGAGTGCGGGCATTTTGTACCGGAAGAACAGCCGGAGGTAGTTTTAGAGGCGATGCTGCAATTTTTAGCCAAATATCCGGCTTGAATTTGTTGCGGTGCTAATAAAAGAAAAGAAAGAAGTGTAGCTTATGCATGCTATTGAAAAATTATTGGCAGAAAAAGCTGGTAAACATCAGGTCGCAACAGGCGAGATAGTTAATTGCGACGTGGATATTGCAGGAATCAACGATTTATATTTGCAGACTGTACGTTCCTTTTATGAAATGGGCGGTGAAAAGGTTTTTGATGCTGATAAGATCGTGATGTTTTTTGATCATTACGCTCCCTGTGCTACGATAACACAGGCTGAAAATCATAAGCAGTTCAGAAAGTTCTGTTTTGAACAGGGTATCGAAAAATTGATGGATATAGATCAGGGTGTCTGCCATCAGGTTTTGGCCGATAAAGGTTGGGTACATCCTGGAGAGATAGTAGTTGTCACTGATTCGCATACGACGACTCACGGAGCTTTTGGCGCTTTTGGGACCGGTGTTGGCGCTACTGATCTGGCGACGATTATGATTACTGGCAAGCTGTGGTTCATGGTACCGGAGATTTTCAGGATCAATCTGGTTGGTAAGCTGCAGCCGGGTGTTTTTGCCAAGGATATCATTCTGCATATCATAGGTGATCTGGGTGCAGATTACGGTGTTTATAAAGCGGTAGAATTTGCAGGACCTGTTGTAAATGGGTTGAGTATTTCCGAAAGAATGTGTATGTGTAATATGTCAACGGAGATGGGTTGTAAAACCAGCTATATCCAGCCTGATGCTGTCACTATGGAATATTTGCACAACTGTGTGGCAAGACCTTATAAAATTTATGAAACAGATACTGATTTTCAATATGCTGCGGAGCTTACGTATGACGTAAGTAAAATCAGGGCTCAGGTAGCGGCACCATCAAGTGTTGATAATGTTTTTGAATTGGACAAATATGCCGGCACTCCTGTTGACGAAGCTTATTTGGGTTCGTGTACTGGCGGTCGTCTGCAGGATCTGGCTGTAGCAGCACAGATCTTACAAGGCAGGCATATTCCTAAAACAACGAGGATGATAGTCGTGCCTGCTTCTAAAAAGGTAATGGAAGATGCAATGGAGCTTGGGTATATCCAAACTTTGATGCAGGCAGGAGCCACGATAACGGCTCCGGGCTGTGCCGCCTGTTTGGGAGTACACCAGGGGATGCTTGCAGGAGGAGAGGTTTGCATAAGTTCTACTAACCGTAATTTCCCCGGGAGAATGGGACATGTAGATGGCAGGATATTTCTGGCCTCTCCTGCTGCTGTGGCAGCTTCGGCATTAGAGGGGAAAATTACTGATCCGGCTGTATATTTGAAAACCGGCGACTGCGGGAATGGACGGTGATGGTAATGAAAACGAAAGTCAGGGGCAAAGCATTTGTTTTTGGGAAAAATATTGATACAGATCAGATTTATCCGGGTCGTTTTGTAGAATATACGGATGTAGAAGATATAAAAAAATATGCGATGTACGGCGCTGATGAGAGCTTTGTAAAAAACTTCGATCCGGGAGATATCATTGTGGCCGGAACTAATTTTGGCTGCGGTTCATCGCGTGAACATGCGGCAATAACATTGAAAGCAGTTGGTGCTGGAGCTGTACTGGCAGAATCTTTTGGCAGGATATTTTTCCGTAATGCTATTAATTTAGGCGTACCTGTTATTACCTGCAGCGAGATCACGAAAATTATTGCAGAGGGTGATGAAGTAGAGGTTGATATTGAGGCTGGAATAATCAAAAACCTGACTACGGGAGCAACAGCTGCAGCTGTTCCGATGTCGCCTTATATTATGAACATTCTGCAGAGCGGCGGGATCAAACCTATGATCAAAGCGATGCAGGAGACTAAAAAAAGTAAGAACCGGTGACGGCGCTGTAAAATTACAATGTAAAGATTTTTTTGAATTATAATTTGCAATGTATACACACAACTTTGCTGAAAATATGGTACAATAATAACTACCGTGTTAGACATGGTAGTTATTATTTGTTTTATGGGAAAGGATGACAACAGTATGCGTATCGTATTAACTATCGTTGGCAAAGACAAGGTCGGCATTATTGCTAAAGTAAGTAATATTCTCGCTGAGCATGGCGTAAATATCCTCAATATCAATCAAAATATTATGGAGGGTTTCTTCAATATGGTTTTGATTGCTGATATGACGGGTGCTGCTGTAAAATTACAGGATCTTAAGGATATCTTTACTGCTTTAGGCAGAGATATCGGCGTTGAGATCAGAGTACAAAGCGAAGAAATATTTACGGCGATGCACCGTATCTAGGAGGCTGTCTATGTTCACGATTAAAGATATCTTGGAAACTAACCAGATGATCACGCAGAACAACCTGGATGTGCGTACGATCACTATGGGAATCAGTTTGCGCGACTGCGGTCATCCTGATATAAAAGTAACGGCACAGAAGGTATATGATAAGATCACCAGGAAAGCTGAAAAGCTTGTTCAGGTCGGCGAGGAACTGGAAATGGAGCTCGGTGTTCCGATCATTAATAAACGTATTTCTGTAACTCCTGTTTCGATGGTTGGTGAAAGCTGCGACAGCAATGATTATGTTCCGCTGGCTAAAGCGCTTGATGAGGCAGGCAAAGCAGTAGGCGTTAATTTTATCGGCGGTTTTTCTGCCTTGGTTGATAAAGGTTATACCAAAGGTGATAGAAATCTTATTTGTTCTATTCCAGAAGCTTTGGCAGTAACTGATATTGTCTGTTCCTCTGTCAGTGTCGGTTCTACTAAATGCGGGATTAATATGGATGCAGTTGCGGAAATGGGCCGTGTAATCAAAATGGCAGCAGAACGTACTGCAGACCGTGATGCTATTGGCTGTGCAAAATTGGTTGTTTTCTGTAATGCAGTGCCTGATAATCCTTTTATGGCCGGAGCTTTCCATGGTGTTACAGAGCCTGAAACTGTCATAAATGTAGGTGTCAGCGGACCCGGTGTGGTAAAACATGCGTTGGAGGCAGTGCGCGGACAGGACATTGGCGCTGTAGCAGAAACGATCAAGAAAACTGCGTTCAAAATTACTCGTGTCGGCCAGTTGGTTGCACAGGAAGCCGCCCGTCGTCTGGATACGCAGTTTGGTATTATTGATTTGTCGCTGGCTCCGACACCGGCAATCGGCGACAGCGTTGCTCATATTCTGGAAGAAATAGGCTTGGAGAGCTGTGGCTGTCCTGGTACTACTGCTACTTTAGCTATGCTTAATGACGCCGTTAAAAAGGGTGGATTGATGGCTTCAAGTTATGTCGGCGGTTTGAGCGGTGCCTTTATTCCTGTCAGTGAAGACGCGGGAATGATCGCGGCTGTTGAACGCGGCAGCCTGACTTTGGAGAAATTAGAGGCCATGACCTGTGTTTGTTCCGTAGGGCTTGATATGATAGCCATTCCAGGTGATGTGACTGCTGAAACTATTTCAGCAATCATTGCTGATGAAGCGGCAATTGGAATGATCAACAATAAAACTACTGCTGTACGTCTGATACCGGTTCCGGGTAAAACTGTCGGAGAACAGGTAGAATTTGGCGGTTTGCTGGGATATGCTCCCATCATTGCCGTGAGCAAATTTAAGGCCGATGCCTTTATTGCCCGCGGTGGTCGTATTCCTGCACCGGTAAGGAGTCTGACCAACTAATGCGTAAACAACAACGTGAGGCAATTTTAGCGCTGCTGGAAGAAACTTATATGGGTACGGAAACAGCGCTGAACTATTCGACGCCTTTTGAATTGTTAGTTGCGGTAATTATGTCAGCGCAATGTACGGACGAACGTGTCAATAAGATTACAGCACGTATTTTCCCGAAATATAATACTCCTGAAAAAATGGGCGCACTTTCTCAGGAACAGCTGGAAGAAGAGATTCGTGACTGTGGACTGTTCCGATCGAAGGCTAAAAATCTGCTGGCAACCTGTAAAATGCTGACGGAAGAATATAACAGCGTTATTCCTGACACTGTCGAGGAGCTGATGAAGCTGCCGGGTGTGGGTAAAAAAACGGCTAATGTTGTCGCCAGTATTGTTTATAAGGTTCCGGCGATTGCGGTTGATACCCATGTTTTCAGAGTTTCGCACCGGTTGGGTTTAGCTAAGGGCGATGATCCGCTGGCAGTGGAGAAAGAGCTGCAGAAAGCCATTCCGAAGAATAAGTGGAGCGATGCTCATCATTGGTTGATCTGGCATGGCCGTAAGATTTGCAAGGCAAGGAAACCTTTATGCAGTGAATGCGTATTGATAGAATTGTGTCCATACAAGGAAAAGAATTTATAAAATAAAATTGCAGACAAGCCTGTAGTGCGACTGGCACACAGGCTTGTTGTGTTTAAGGAGCAGCCGTGCAGACAAAAGAAATGATTTTGCAAAAATATTTTGGTTACAGTGAGTTCAGAAGCGGGCAGTCAGAGCTGATAGAGCAAATTTTGAACGGACGTCCTGTTGTAGCTGTTATGCCGACTGGAGCTGGAAAAAGCTTATGTTATCAGTTACCGGCGTTGATGCTGGAGGGCTTGACACTGGTTGTTTCACCGTTGATTTCCTTGATGAAGGATCAGGTACGCAGTTTAGCGGAACATGGTGTAGAAGCGGCTTATTTGAGCAGCGGGATGAGTAAGCAGGAGTACGGTGCCGCCGTTTATGCTGCCCGTAATAATAAATGTAAATTGCTGTACGTTTCACCTGAACGCCTGCAGAATGAGCAGTTTAAGGCTTTTGCAAGTGAGCTGCAAATAGCGTTGGTCGTTGTTGATGAAGCACACTGCGTAGTACGATGGGGTGAATCCTTCCGACCGGCTTATTTGGCAATAAAGCCGTTTTTAGACGGCCTGCCGAAGGCTCCTGTTGTTGCGGCTTTTACAGCTACTGCCACGCCGGTTGTAAGACGTGAGATAAGTAAATGTCTGGGATTAGAGCAGCCGTTAGAACTGGTGACAGGTTTTGACAGAAGCAATCTTACATTTATTGTGGAAAAACCAATGGTGAAAAGACGTTTTTTGCGTAGCTGGCTGCCGGAGCAAAACGGCTGCGGTATTATTTATTGTGCAACGCAGAAGCAGACGGAAGAAGTATGTAATGACCTCAATGCCTGGGGCTATCCAGCAGGACGTTATCATGCTGGTTTAACAATGGAAGAACGGCAGCGGAACCAGAACGCTTTCATTAAAAATGAATTGCAGGTGATGGTGGCGACTAATGCGTTTGGGATGGGTATAGATAAACCTGATGTAAGGTTTGTCTTGCATTATACTTTGCCGCTTGATGTAGAAGGCTATTATCAGGAAGCAGGAAGGGCTGGACGTGACGGCTTGCCGGCAAAATGCGTACTGCTTTTTGAACGGCGTGACATAATGCAGCAGCGGCAGCTGCTGGAATATAGCTGTGAGCAGAGAGAAAGCAGTGCGGAAGACAAAAAGCTGTGGCTGACAAATGCTTACCAAAGGCTGCGTGATATGGAAAGCTATTGTTTTACCAGAGGCTGCCTGCGTAAATATCTGCTGACATATTTTGGACAGGAAACAAATGACAGATGTGGGAATTGCAGTAATTGCAGCGGCAGTAATTGAAGGTGCTTTGTGACAAGGCAGTGAACTTATTCGTTAATGGGCAGGGAATATTTTTTGAATGCAGAATATATTAATTAAGAATTTAAGCAGGGAGGGACCGTTATGAAAATCACCTTTTTAGGTGCCACAAGAATGGTTACAGGCTCTTGTTATTTACTTGAAATAGGCAGTAAAAAAATGCTGTTGGACTGCGGTATGTTTCAAGGTTCTAAAATGATTACTGCTTTTAATGAAAAGGATTTTGTTTTTGCGCCTAATGCTATTGACACAGTTGTGCTGACCCATGCTCATATCGACCACAGCGGGTTGATACCAAAGCTGATAAAACAAGGATATAAGGGTCCTGTACATTGTACGAAAACCACTTTAGAGCTGTGCACGATTCTGTTGCCTGACAGTGCTCATATTCAGGAATCTGATGCAGAGTTTGCCAACCGGAAAGGTTTGCGTGCAGGTAAATCTGTAGTAGAACCTTTGTATACTGTTGATGATGCGTATAAAGCTTTGCAGCATTTTCATACGCACGAGTTTGGTGAAATGCTTGAGGTTCTTCCGGGAGTGCAGGTTAAATTTAAAGTTGCCGGGCATATTTTAGGTTCGGCGATTGTTGAAGTTTTTGTTAATGAAGATGGCAAAACAACTAAGCTCGTTTTTACCGGAGATATTGGACAGCCTAATCAGCCGATTATCGAGGATCCGGAAGAAATTTCCGGAGCAGACTTTATAATCACCGAATCTACTTATGGCAATCGTGTGCATAAAGCCTATGACAAAGAAGCGGAGCTGTCTGAGATCATTAATGACACTGTGGCTAAAGGTGGTAATGTAGTTATTCCTGCCTTTGCTGTAGGACGTACACAGGTACTTCTTTATTATTTCCAGAAGCTTCTGCAGGAAGGTCGTATCCCGCAGGTACCAATCATTATCGACAGTCCGATGGCGAGCAAAGCTACTGCTATCACGCTTACTAATCCTCAGGAATATGACGAAGAAGCGCGGGCTTTGTATGAAATGCACGGTAACAGGCTTTTAGCGATTCCAAATCTGCGTTTCACGGCAACTGCGCAGGAATCACGGATGATTAACGAGATGCCAGGGCCTAAAATTATCGTTTCTGCCAGTGGTATGGCAGACGCAGGACGTATACTGCATCATTTGAAGCATAATCTCTGGCATGAAAACTGCTCTGTCATTATTGCCGGTTATCAGGCTGAGGGAACAATGGGACGTCGGTTGATAGAAGGTTCCAAGCAGGTTAAGATTATGGGCGAAGATATTAAGGTAAATGCCAAGATCTACAATATGAAAGGGTTTTCGGCACATGCGGACAAGGAACAGCTGCTTGAATGGTACGGTAAGATGAAACAGCCGCCGAAAGCATTTTTCGTTACACATGGTGAGTTTGATGCTGCCAGCAATTTCGCTGATGAGCTGCAGCGCCGTTTGGGTACAGCTGCTTATATCCCGCAATATGGGGATAGTGTCACGATAAATGGTACTGAATGGAATGTTACGACGTCGAATATCGTGACGACAGTTCCGGAAGTGGCGGCACTTAGAGAGTATTTGCGGCAGTTTGAGAGTTCTTATTTGCAGTATCGTACTAAAATTGAGCAGATCGTTGCTCGTGACGGTGATAAAGCAGCTGGTATACGCAAAAAGATGGAAAAAATCAGAAAATATGTGGATGACATGCTGTCATCGCTGTAGGGTTTTCAGTAAAGGAGTTTTTGAAAAATATGAATTATGTTAGTTTGTGTAAAAGATTGGCTGTTTGTACTGCTTTAGGTATAGCGTTATCCTTGCCGGTTGGAGCAGTTTGGAATACAATGCAGCCTCAGTTGGCTTATGCTGAAGAATACAGCAGCCTGCGTGGAAATATTATTGAAAATGCGTATCTTTTAGTTGGAACCCCTTTTAAAATGGGCGGCAGTTTTCCGTCAGAAGGATTTGATGGTTCCGGTTATGTGCAGTATGTTTTTGGTGAAAGTGGTATCGCGTTGCCGCGAACTGTTGATGAGCAATATGATGTAGGCAGGAGAATCGGAAAAGATGATCTGCTTCCGGGTGATCTGGTATTTTATAGCACTGATGGCCCAGGAGCGACCTTCTGCGGTATTTACAGCGGAGATGGTAAATTCATTTATGCCGGTACTAAAAATGGCGTAATTGAAGGTGAAGCGTTTGGTCCTTATTGGGATGAACGTTTTTATGGGGCCAGAAGGATCATTGATTGAGATGGTAGTTTTTATTTAGAATGATCAATAAAAAATACAGCCGCTTTTTGAAAGCGGCTGTATTTTTTTGTATTATGCCAAAGTAGTATAAAAACAATACATTTGTACAAGAAAAAACAGAAAGATAAAATAATTTTAAAAATATATTGACATAGTGTTAAGGTGTTGTTATACTTATTTCAATGTTTCGACAAATCATCAGGTTACAGGTTATGACTGGGAATGGACAGTGGAAGGCTTTCAGAAAGCCGGCGGTAGATGCGAGCCGGTAAGCGTGGAAATAAGTCCTCTCACCCAGGAACTCTTTTTCTGAGGGCGAATGTAGGGAAAAGCGCAGGGCTGCGTTAAAGGCCTCAGAGTATAATTTAGGGTGGTACCGCGTACTTAACGCCCCTATCGGCTATGCCGGTAGGGGCTTTTTTGTTGAATTTGTTGGGCAGCAAGGGAGGGGAATTTATGAACAAGCAGCGTAAAATGTTGCGTGAACGTCTGCTGAGGTCAGAGATTTTGGTTTTGCCGGGTGTTTATGATGCTTTGACGGCAAAAATTGCGGCAGAAGTAGGGTTTGATGCACTGGTTATGGGAGGTTATAGTATCGCTGCCTCCAGATTAGGGCAGCCGGATGTAGGTTACCTTTCGATGACTGAAATGGTGCAGGCTGTGAAATGTATTGTGGATGCCACAGAATTACCGGTATTTGCCGATGGTGATACTGGTTACGGAAATGCGTTAAGCGTACGGAGGACGATGCAGGAATATGAAAAAGCCGGAGCAGCTGCAGTGCTTTTTGAAGATCAGGTATGGCCTAAACGCTGTGGACATATGGTCGGTAAGCAGGTCATAGATGCATCTGAGCATGCGAAAAAACTGCGGGCGGCTGCTGATGCCAGAACTGACGAGGATTTTTTACTGATTGCCAGAACTGATGCGAGGGCTGTGAATGGACTGGAGGATGCTGTTGAACGCGGCAAATTGTATTTAGATAACGGCGCTGAAGCTTTGTTTATAGAAGCGCCGCAGGATATAAGAGAATTAGAAGCTGTTACGAAAGCTTTTCCAGATACCATACTGATAGCTAATATGATCGAAGGCGGCAGGACACCGAACCTGACTGCAAAAGATTTGGAAAATATAGGATTTAAAATAGTGTTCTGGCCCTGCAGTGCCTTATACGTCATTACGCAGGCTTTTAAAGAAGCAATGACAGTGCTGCATCAAACGGGGACGACTAAGGCCTATGAAGATAAAATGATGCATTTTACTGATTTTAACAGGTTTATCGGTCTTGATGATTATATGAAGCTGGAGAAACTCTATAAATAAAAAATTATGAGGTGAGAGTAATGAAAATGTCGCAAATGTTTAAAACTACTTTGGCTGCCGCTATGATTATGGCATTGGCAGTAACGGCCGGCTGCGGTGGGGGCGGAGATAAAAAATCTGCCGGCAGCGAAAAGGTGACTTTGAAACTGGCTCACAATTTGCCAACGGCACATCCGCTGGCCCAGGGAATGGAGGCTTTTAATAAAAAGCTTACTGAAAAATCCAACGGCACTATTACACTGAACATCTATCCTTCCGGACAGCTGTTCAACGATAAAAGTATGAATGACGCAATTATGTCTGGTGGCATTGATATGGGGCTTAATTCCACAGCAATGTGGTCAACTGTTATTCCGGCAATGGAAGTTTTTGACGTACCGTTTCTGTTCCCAAGTTATGAAAAAGTCGATCATGCCATCGACGGAGGCTTGGGTGATAAATTAGCAGGTGAATTGAAGAAGAAGGGTGTGCGTCCTGTGATCTGGGCTGATTATGGCTTTGTGCAGTTCGCTAACAGCAAAAAGGAAATTACTAAACCTGAGGATTTTGCAGGACTGAAGCTGCGTGGTTATGGTGAGCTGCCTTCAGAAACGATTAAAGCACTTGGTGCTTCTCCTGTAACTATGGGATCAGGTGAAGTTTATATGGCCATTCAGCGCGGTGTTGTTGATGGACAAACTTCTGGAACTACAGCTATGTATGACCGTAAAATGTTTGAAGTTACCAAATATCTGACTATTACTAATCATGCTTATCCTGAGTTTATTCTGGCGATGAATGAAAAATCTTTTCAAAAACTGACTCCGGAACAGCAAAAAATAGTAACCGACGCTGCAAATGAAGTGCGTGACGAACTGCGTAAAAATGCTAAAGCAGAGGATATGGCTGCTTTAGAGAAATTAAAAGAAAAAGGTATGCAGGTTTACGTTGTTCCTGAGGCTGAGCTGCCGGCATGGCAGTCTGCTACTAAACCAGTTTGGGATATTTTTGTTAAACATACTGGGGATCTTGGTAAGGAATTGATCGAAATATGCAGTAAACAATAGATAAATTCTTAATTGACCGCTGCCATAAGCGGCAGCGGTTTTTATTTTGGAAAAGAATGAGAGGAAAGAGACTTGAAAAGCGCGCTCGAGGTCTATGAAAAATTTTTGAACGCTATTACTAAAGCAGTTGGCGTCATTGCCGGCATTCTATTGCTGCTGCCGGCGTTGATGGTCTTTTATGAAGTTGTGATGCGAGGTTTGTTCAATGCGCCGACAGAATGGTCAATAGAACTTTCTGTATATTGTGTTTTAGTAGCAGGTTTTTTAGGGATGTCCGTTACTTATGCTGCTGGCAAGCACATCCATGTCGATATTGTTTTAAGCCATTTATCAGCACGTACCCGTTGTTATATCGAATTTTTTACAACTATTGTTGGTATTTTTTTCTGTGCCGTATTTGTAATGCAGTCTTTGGATATGGCATTGCTTTCATATGAGATGGATAATACTTCACCAAGTACTCTGCGAACTCCTATGTGGATTCCTCAGATGTCGCTGCCGATCGGTATGGGGCTGTTGCTATTACAGTTTGTACGTACCCTGCTTATAGATATTCAAAAAATCAGCAGCGGTGAATTCAGTAAGGAGGCGGAATAAGATGCTTGTTATTTTTACCGTTATCTTACTGGGACTTTTGGTTTTGGGACTGCCGGTAGCCTTCTCACTGGGAACGGCGGGACTTTTCGGTATGTTTGCTTTTATGGGCGGAGGATCTTCTTTGGCCCAGATACCGATTTTGGCTTACAAATCTTTGGATGATTTCGTGTTAACGGCTGTCCCGTTATATATTTTAATGAGCCAGATTCTTTTAACAGGCAAAGTTGGCAACGATTTATTTGAGCTGGGCAATAAATGGTTGCGTCATTTGCCTGGGGGGTTAGGTGTAGCTACAGTTTTTGCCTGTGCAATTTTTGCTGCGATTACAGGCTCGTCTGTTGCCTGCGCCGTTACTATTGGTGCTATTGCCATTCCTGAGATGCTGTCCCGTGGTTATGAAAGAACGTTAGTTCTAGGAGCTGTTGCAGCAGGTGGGACCTTAGGCATTCTGATCCCGCCATCGATACCAATGATTTTGTATGGCGCTATTACTGGTGAATCGGTAGGTCAGTTGTTTATGTCCGGCGTTGTACCGGGGGTTATTTTGACACTGCTGTTTATTGCTGTGGTTGTTTACAGCTCAAGAAAGCTGCCTTTGCAGGAAGCGGCCAGCTGGGAGGAACGTTTTCAGGCGCTAAGAAGTTCTTTTTGGGGACTGCTGCTGCCGGTGCTTGTCGTTGGCGGTATTTATACGGGAGCGTTTACTCCTACTGAAGCTGCTGCTATAGGTACGGTTTACAGTTTGTTTATTACTTTTGTTATTTACCGTACGCTTGGTCTGAAGGATATGCCGGAAATTTTGCTGGATACAGTCAAAACGACCTCGATGATTTTCGCGATTATGATCGGCGCAACTTTATTTGGTTTCGTTTTAACTATTCTGCAGGTTCCGCAGGCTTTGACGAGCCTGGTTGCCGAAATGGAAACCAGCCGGTGGATAGTCTTTATCGCAATTAATATTCTGCTGTTGGTTTTGGGATGTATTTTGGAATCTATCTCCATTATTTTTATCACTTTGCCGATTTTGTATCCTATTATCATGAAATTGGGCTTCGATCCGATCTGGTTCAACGTTGTGATGTTGATCAATCTGGAGCTGGCTCTTATCACGCCGCCGGTTGGAATGAATCTGTTTGTTTTGCAGGGCATCAGCCCAGATAGTAAAATGACACAGATCATCAAAGGTGTTATTCCTTTTGGCATTATTATGGCGCTGGAAATTTTGCTGCTGTGTTTCTTCCCGGAGATAGCTACATGGCTCCCCGGTATAGTAAAATAGCGGTTTTTGTTGACATAGTAAGTTAAAAAGAATATAATTAATTAGTCATAGTGAAGGATGCTTATTGACAAGCATCCTTCATTAATTTTAGAGTAGTTTTATTTGACCGCAGGCTTTTGTTGTATATGGCATAGCTCGGTTTGGATTTACAGGCGGTATGCCGTCTGCTCAAAAGAGAGGAAGATAGGATTTATGTTAAGAAATGATTTACGCAATATTGCCATTATTGCCCACGTTGACCATGGCAAGACTACCCTCGTAGACGCAATGCTCAAACAAAGCGGTATTTTCCGTGCTAACGAGCATGTCGAAGAACGTGTAATGGATTCCAACGCTTTGGAACGTGAACGCGGTATTACTATTTTAGCTAAAAATACAGCTGTTATGCACAAAGATACTAAAATCAATATTCTTGATACCCCCGGCCATGCTGATTTCGGCGGTGAAGTTGAACGCGTGCTTACTATGGTCGATGGCGTATTATTGCTGGTTGATGCTTATGAAGGGCCTATGCCGCAGACTAAGTATGTTTTGCGCAAAGCGCTGGAACAGCATCTGAAACCAATTGTAGTTATCAATAAAATTGACCGTCCTGACCAACGTGTTGAAGAGGTTATTGATGAAGTTTTAGACCTTTTTATTGAGCTTGGTGCTGATGATGATCAACTGGAATTCCCGGTAGTATTGACTTCTGCCCGTAATGGTATTGCTAAATTAACTATGGAAGAAGAAAGCGACAATTTAGAAGCTTTGTTCAAAGTGATTTTGGAAAATATTCCCGCTCCGGATGTTGAAGTAGACGCACCTTTGCAAATGCTGGTCAATACCTTGGATTATGATGATTATGTAGGACGTATCGTTGTCGGTCGTGTGATCCGCGGTACTATCCATAACGGTGAAACTATTACTTTGATGGATGAAGAGGGCGAGCGTAAAGCGAAGATCGGCCGTCTGTATACCTATGAAGGCTTGAAACGTGCTGAGACGCAGGAAGTTGGAGCCGGCGACATCGTTGCTTTGATCGGTTTGGCAGATGCCAATATCGGCGATACTATCGCTGATGCAGAAAGTCCTGAAAAATTAAAAGGCATCAGTATTGATGAGCCTACGCTGTCGATGGTATTCTCTGTTAATAACAGTCCTTTTGCAGGTCGTGAAGGTGAATATGTTACCAGTCGTCATCTTCGTGACCGTTTGTTTAAAGAAATCAAAACTAATGTTTCGATGCGTTTAGAAGAAACCGAAAGTCCAGATGCATTTATTGTTTCCGGACGTGGTGAGCTGCATTTGTCTGTATTGATCGAAACTATGCGCCGTGAAGGTTATGAGCTGCAGGTCGGCAAACCTAAAGTAATCATGCATCATGATGAAACCGGTACTTTACAGGAGCCTATGGAAGCTTTAACAATTGACGTTCCGCAGGAATTTATGGGAGCTGTTATGGAAGGGCTGGGACTGCGTAAGGCTGAACTGACTAACATGACAGAGATGGCCGGCTACCTGCGTATGGAATTTGTGATCCCCGCCCGCGGACTTATTGGTTTCCGTAACCAGTTCCTGACAGATACTAAAGGTAACGGTGTTATGAATCATGTGTTCGCAGGTTATGCTGATTATAAAGGCGAGATCCCCGGACGTACAAGAGGCAGCCTGGTTGCTTTTGAAAACGGCGAAACTACATCCTACGGTATAGGCAACGCGCAGGAACGCGGGAATATGTTCATCATTCCTGGCGAACAGGTCTATGAAGGGCAGATCATTGGTGAAAACAGCCGTGATGATGATATGGATGTCAATCCCTGTAAAAAGAAACATGTCAGCAATATGCGTGCCAGCGGCAGCGATGATACTATTCGTCTGATTCCGCCTAAGACTTTCTCTTTAGAGCAGGCTTTGGAGCATATCAACGATGATGAACTGGTTGAAGTTACTCCGAAGAATATTCGGATGCGTAAAAAGATTCTTGATCGTGTTGAGCGTGGTCGTCAGCGTTCCCGTAACAAAGCATAATAATACAAAAATAAAAATTTTTCTAAAAAAAGAAGGATTTTGAGAATTTATGTAGAAGTAGGCAGTTAGCATATCTGACAACAAGGACGTTTGGAGGCGTAAAAGATGGATTTAAAAAATGCTGCACGTAAGCTTTGGCATAGCGATGTAGAAGAAGATCAAGTTTATAGCGGTCCGTACTTAGTTAAAGGCGGTCATATGGATATTTTGGTGCGCTCTCCGCGTCAATTCAGCGACGTACGCGAGTATGCTGATTCTTTAATGAGCGGTGCGACACTGATGGTATCTTTCGATGCTGTTGATTCTGCAATGAAAAACCGTATTTTTGACTATTTGAACGGTGTAAGTTACATTATTGGCGCAACTGTTTCTAAGGTCAGCGAAAATTTGCTGATGTACGCTCCAAATCATGTTGAAGTTGATAAGGAAGCTGTTAAAAAAAGTACTCGTTCTTGGTTAGGCAGATAGCACGCACTCATCTATAAAATATTAAAAGCTCATTCCTTTTTGGAATGAGCTTTTTTTACGTTAAGGCAGCTGCTGTTTATAATTTTCGCCAAGCTTTTTGATAAAACCGGCAAAGAGAATTGCTTCACCCTGCTCGTTATATTGCATCTGTCCGCGGCAGCGCACCCAAATCCATTTACCTTCTTTGTTTTGAGCACGATATTCAACATAGTGAATGTTGGCGCGTCCGTCTAAAATTTCCTGGTTGGATGCTAAAAAAGCGCTTTGATCATCTGGATGAACCTTGGCGCCCCAGATGGCGGCAGCATTTTTGATGTATTCGCCAGGCAGAGCAAATTCTTCAACCATGGTTTTGGGATAATGGAAAACATCACTTTGGACGTCACAGACGTAGAGATAATCGTCGGTGCTGTTAACTAAAGCATCGTAGAGATATTCTGCCTGATAAGAAAAACTGTTTTTTTCAGACGGGTCAGACTGTTTTTGCAGGCCAGCGTCCTGCTGGCGTTTAAGTATATGGTAAGAACGTTTCTGCTCATACATTTTTTCGTCGACACGGTTTAAAATATCAGTAAGAGAGTAATTGCTTGTAGACTGAACTTCTAAAAGGCCATAGGTGAAAGATGGTTCATAGGGCAGAGCATTTTTTTGTGCTGAATTTTTTAGTTCAATTAGGACTTTTTGCAGTATTTCCTTAACATTTTGCAGCGAATGTTCTGTAAAAACAACAATAAATTCATCGCCGCTGAGCCGGAAAAATATATCGCCGCTGCCCAGGTATTTTTTTAAAGTCTGGCATATAGTGATAATAAGCTTATCGCCTTCACTGTGTCCATAATTGTCATTGACCTGTTTGAGTGAGTTTATATCAAACATACAGGTTATAAAACCATGGCAATTCTGATGAGCTGCTTTAATCAATTTTTCCAGAAGCTCTTTGCCTGCACGTCTGGTCAGTGTATTGGTCAGTTCATCAAAACAGGCATCATGGAAAGCTTTTTTGGAATCTGTTATATCTATAGATTGCTGCAGATGTACGATTGAGCCGTCAAACCAATTAATAAGGCTGTCATGGTTTTCGTAAATACGTCCGGTTTTAGAATTGACTTCTTCCCAGTGAATAGTCTTATTAGAAGACGGATCACGCAGTAATTTGGAAACAGGGCAGAAGTTACAGCGTTGGGACATATTCTGCTGCAATACCTGCCAGCATATTTTACCTTCAGGTGCTTTTAAGGCAAAACGGTCTTTCATCGTTTGGTTCATGAAGAGAATTTTATTAGTGTGGATATCAGTTACGTAGATGAGGTTATTCATGCCATTGATAATTGAAGTATAGACTTTCTGCTGTAATGCAGTTTGTTCAAAGGCATGCTTTTTTACAAAATATGCGCATAATATATTTACAACAGCAGTTAAACTGTCAGTGCTGAATTGCTGAAAATTGATTGCTTTTTCGTTTAATTCTAAAGCTGCAAAACCATAGAGATAATCGTCAAATCGCAGCGGATAAACTGTGGTTGGTCTTATATTATCGTTGTAACCGCATTCTGTTAATATGTGACTGAAATCTTTGCAGTTGATTTCACTCTTGAGCTTTAACTTTTTTGCGATAAGGTGAGCTTTATGGCTTAACAAAGACTGCTGTTGGGAAAGGGCTTCATTTGGATAGTGGAAAGCAGCCTGAAAATGTTTTTCGTTGCGCAGTTGAATCACAGAAATATGAGATAAATATTCTGTGAGACCAAGTGTTTTTTCTAAACTGGCAAGAAGATCATAAAAAGTATTTTTAAAAGAATATAACTTATCATATGCCTGTAAGAATTGTTGAGATTGTTTTAAATTATCAGTGCTATAGTCAGCCATATGTATCATTCCTGTCTGTTAGGGTGTATTTATAATATTATAGCACTTTTAAGATATGAATGAAATATATAAACTAAAGCAAAAATAAAATAACGAAAGCTTTAATTAAGATGAGATAAAGCGTGTTTTGGAGAAAATAAAAAGCCTGCTCAAAAGAGCAGGCTTTAATCGCTGTAGAGATTAGTCCATAGCATTGACTTTTTTAGCAAGTCTTGATTTTTTGCGGTTTGCAGCATTCTTATGGATAATACCTTTACGAGAAGCTTTATCAATCAAACCGGTTGCAGTTGCAAAAGTTGCTTTTGCTTCTTCTGGAGAGCCGGTCTCGGTTACAGCAACTACTTTACGAGCTGCATTGCGGATAGCAGCCTTGATCGGAGCATTTTTTGCACGACGTTCTGCGTCGGTTTTTACACTACGAATGGAAGATTTAATGTTCGGCAACGAATTCACCTCCTACAATTAAATACGTTTACTCAAGTATTCTACCACGAAGGAGTTAATTCTGCAAGGGATTTCTGCAAATTATTCCACAAAAGACTTTATTTGATAATTTTGGTAGCGATACGCTCGGGTTTAATGTCGGCAAAAGAACGTTTTTCAAACGGTTTGGCCGGATAACCCAAGGCCAAAGCTGAAACAGGTTTGAAGCCTTCCGGCAGTTCAAGGCTGGCTACAAATTGAGGACTTTGCGGAATACGATTTAAAAGAGCCCAAAGATAAACTGAACCAAGGCCGATATCAGTAGCAGCCAATTGCATATTTTCAAGAATACAGCCAACATCAGCTATGTAAACCATCTGGCCGTCATCTTTAGGCTTAGCTGAAATGACGATTAAAGTAGGGGCGCCGTAAAACGGATTGTATTTGGGGTTTCCGAAAGCTTGACCGCAGTATTCTGCAAAGTTTTCGAGAATTTTGGGATTTTGCACAACAGAAATATATAGTTCGTCATATGCTCCATGACCAACAGGAGAAGCCCAGCCGGCGGCTAAAACTGTTTGCAGCTGGGAATCGCTTATTTGTTCTGGTTTGTAGACTCTGGTAGAGCGGCGGGTTGCAATAGCGGTTAAGGTATCCATAATATAACTTCCTTTCTTGTAATAATTCTTTTATTATTACTTATATTGTAACAGGTTGATGCTTTGATTTGCTGTAAATTATTTGTGAAGTGACTAAAAATACCATTATATATACTTTCATAATTTTTAACATAAATATTTTTTGTTACAGCAGCTTTTATTTATAAGTGCTTTACTAATAAGAGTTAGTATTTGCTTAATTACCGGCAAAAATGATATAATATTTTGCAGTGAATTTACGGCGGATGTTCCGCTTTAGCAAGATTATATATGAAGGAGAATATGATGGACCAGAATAAGATCCGTAATTTTTCTATAATTGCCCATATCGATCACGGTAAATCTACTTTGGCAGACAGATTGATAGAATATACCGGTACTTTAACTAAACGCGAGATGGAAGCACAGATCCTCGATTCAATGGACCTTGAACGTGAACGCGGTATTACAATCAAAGCGCAGGCCGTGCGCAGCAGCTATAAGGCTAAGAATGGCGAAGAGTACATGCTTAATTTCATTGATACTCCAGGGCATGTTGATTTTACATATGAGGTATCGAGAGCTTTAGCTGCATGCGAAGGTGCTTTGCTTGTTATTGATGCTACGCAGGGGATTGAAGCTCAGACTTTGGCTAATGTCTATTTGGCTTTAGATAATGATTTGGAAATTATCCCGGTTATTAATAAAGTCGATCTTCCCAGTGCTGATCCTGACCGAGTCAAGCATGAGATAGAAGAGGTTATCGGGATCGATGCATCAGAGGCCGTTTTGACGAGTGCGAAGACAGGTTTGGGTATTGAAGATGTACTTGAAGCTATTGTTGCTAAGGTACCGGCACCTTCCGGTATAAGTGACAGCCCTTTAAAAGCTTTGGTATTTGATTCTAAATTTGATGCGTATAAGGGTGTCGTTTTATATGTGCGTGTTATTGACGGACGTATAAAACCTGGTATGAAAATTAAAATGATGGCTACCAATGCTGAATTTGAAGTAACAGAGGTTGGTGTTTTTAAACCTAATCTTGTTAATGTTGATTCATTGGAGGTTGGGCAGGTTGGATTTTTTGCTGCGGCAATCAAAAATGTTAAAGACGCACGTGTCGGGGATACAGTTACTGATGCCAATAATCCGGCGGCCGAAGCACTGCCTGGTTATCGTAAAGCTACGCCGATGGTTTTCTGTGGTCTGTATCCGGTAGAAAACTCAGATTATGATAATTTACGGGATGCGCTTGAAAAACTACAGCTCAACGATGCCTCACTGGTTTTTGAACCGGAAACATCAGTAGCGCTTGGATTTGGTTTTCGCTGTGGCTTTTTAGGTCTGCTGCATATGGATGTTATCAAGGAACGTCTGGAGCGTGAATATAATCTAACGCTGATTACAACGGCTCCAAACGTTATTTACCAGGTATTTCGCACCAATGGTGATGTGGAATTGGTTGATAATCCGTCTAATTTCCCTGATCCAACAGTGATCGACCATGTAGAAGAACCTTACGTTAACGCTACAATTATTGTACCTAAAGACTATGTTGGTGCAGTAATGGAGCTTTCTCAGGAAAAACGCGGTGAGTATGAAAATATGACCTATTTAGATGAAACACGTGTTATGATTCACTATGCACTTCCGCTTAGTGATATAATTTATGATTATTTTGATCGGTTGAAGTCAGTAACCAGAGGTTATGCTTCTTTGGACTATGAGCTGGCCGGTTATCGTGCTTCCAGCTTGGTAAAGGTAGATATTTTGCTGAATGGAGAACCGGTGGATGCCCTGTCAGCTATAGTACACCGTGAAAAAGCTGTTTCCAGGGGACGTCAGCTGGTAGAAAAACTGCGCAGTCTTATTCCGCGTCAGATGTTTGAGATACCTGTACAGGCTGCCATAGGTAATAAAGTTATTGCCCGCGAAAATGTAAGAGCGATGCGCAAAGACGTATTGGCTAAGTGTTATGGCGGTGATATCAGCCGCAAGCGCAAATTGTTGGAAAAACAAAAAGAAGGTAAGAAACGCATGAAGCAGGTCGGCAGTGTAGAGCTGCCGCAAGAAGCTTTTATGGCGATTTTGAAGATGGATTAAAATGCAAAAATGGGAACAAATCCAGGGGGTATATATACATACCCCTTTTTGCTTGCAAAAATGTTTATATTGTGACTTTGCTTCATATGCAGGTGCTGATACAGAAACTATGGAAAAGTATGTTGATGCTGTCTGCAGTGAAATAATGATGCGCAGCAATGAAGTGACTATTGCAGATCAGGCCACGCTGTATTTTGGTGGCGGGACTCCCTCGTTGCTTTCGGAAAAGCTTTTGGCGAAACTGGTAGAAGCTTTGCAAAAAAATGGATGCTGGCTGCAGCCGGCAGAGGCAACGATTGAAGTTAATCCCGGTACTGCCGATTTGGATAAGCTGCGTTTTTTTAAAGATTTGGGATTTGATCGTATAAGCTTTGGTGTTCAAAGTCTTAACGATGCCGAACTTCGGGCTGTTGGCAGGATACATACGGCCAACGAGGCTTTAGACGCTATTACAGTGGCAGAGAAGGCTGGTTTTACACGAGTCAGTGCTGACCTTATTTATGGCTTGCCGGAGCAGTCCCTTCAAACTCTGAAGACCAGTCTGCAGAATTTAACAGCGGCAGGGTTGCAGCATTTGTCGGTATATGGTTTGACGATTGAAAAAAATACGCCTTTGGCAGGTATGCTGGACAAAGGAAAAGTTGAGTTGCCGGACGAAGATTGTCAGCTGGCAATGTATGAATTGGTACAGGAGTATCTGGAAGCACAGGGACTGCATAGATATGAGATTTCAAATTATGCAGTGTCAGGTCAGGAGTCAAGGCATAACCTTGTTTACTGGCATTATCTGCCGTATTTGTCTTTTGGCAGTTCCGCCTGCAGCTTTAATGGCAGTCAACGTTTTACAGCAACAGATTCTGTAACTGATTATATTGAAAGTATTCAAAGTGGCAAAAGTTGTGGAGGCTTTGAAGATCTGACAAAAGAAATGCAGCTGTCAGAATATTTATTTATGGGTTTACGGACGACGGTAGGGATAGATTTAATAGAAACTGAACAACGTTTTGGCTGTGATGTAATGTTAGAATTTGGGGTTGAATTAGAAAAATTTATTAGAGGAAATTTAGTATTCTGTGATATTGAGCATAGGCGGATGAGGCTGACGGAACAAGGGATGCGCTTTAGCAATGAAATTTTTGAAATCTTTGTGAAGTAAGAAAAATTAGTTGACAACTGTTAAGGTCAGTGCTATTCTAATACCAAGATGTTAGCACTCTAATGAGATGAGTGCTAACAATCGAGTTGGAGGTGGGATCGTGTTAAACGAAAGAAAGAAAAAGATCCTGCAAATTATCATAGAAGACTACATTTCATCGGCTGAGCCGGTTGGCTCACGTACTATTGCCCGCAAGTATGACTTAGGGCTCAGCCCGGCAACGATCCGTAATGAGATGTCAGACCTTGAGCTTCTGGGTTATTTGGAACAGCCGCATACTTCAGCGGGACGTATTCCATCTGCTCAGGCTTATCGTTTTTATGTAGATGCCCTGATTGAACCGGGGACATTGACAGATAATGATATGGCATTAATAGATGGCTGGTATAATGAACGTCGTCGTAACATTGATGATATTTTCCAGTCGACAGCCAAGATCTTGTCACGTATGACACAGAATGTTTCCATGGTTTTGACTAACCAGCAGACGATTGCAAATTTCTGTTATTTAAAATTTTTGCCGCTTGACAGTCAGCATGCTATTTTATGTATCGTTGCCGATGATGGCAGTATAGATACGAATGTTGTTGATATTCCTTTAGGTATGTCTTCTGAAGAGATGGATTATCTGGCTGGTAAAATGAGCAAATTGCTGGAAGATCGCAATCTTAGCGATATTTCTGTGGAGATTTTGCAGAATGTCCATACAGATGTGGTCGAGGATAAACTCATTTTTTCATCATTACTGCAGGCTGTACGTAAAATGACAGGGCGCAGGCAGGAACAGAAGGTATTTTTAGGCGGAACAAAGCAACTGCTTAATCAACCGGAATTCCGTGATGTGGAAAGAGTCAGAAACCTGCTTGGTATATTAGAAGAAGAAAAGGTCCTGAAGGATCTTTTGCAGGGTGGTGAAGATTCAGGCCTTAAGGTAACGATAGGTTCTGAAAATAAATTTACCGGTATTCAGGATTGCAGTATGGTTCAGGCTACTTATCGTCTGAATGGTCAGATCGTAGGTACGATGGCAGTATTAGGTCCAACCCGTATGGAATACGGTAAGGTCATTTCTGTAATGGATTACCTGCATAAATATCTGAAAACAATTTTAGATAAGTAAAAAGACTATAAGGAGGAAGTGTTTTGCAAACAGAAGATTTGAAGGAAAGCTCAAAGCAAACAACTGCCGAAGAAACACCTCAGCAGGAAGCTCAAACGAATACAGCCGATGCTGCTAATGGAGTCGATGAGACTGCCGGGAAAAAGAGTGAGGGAGCTGCTGAAGAAAAAACTCCTGAACAGGATGAAAAGGATGTTAAGATCGAAGAACTGCAGAACCGTATTTTAAGGCTGCAGGCAGATTTTGATAATTTCCGCCGACGCAATACGTCCGAACGTGAACAGCTGGCAACTTTTGTTACCGCTGATGTTGTCGGAAAATTTTTAAAGGTGTTGGATAATTTTGAACGTGCTGAAGACGCCGCCAGAAAATCTGATGATGCCGCCGGAATTTATTCAGGTATTGAAATGATTAGGCGTCAGTTCGAGCAGACTTTTAAAGATTTGGGCGTAGAAGAAATAAAAGCACAGGGAGAAAAATTTGATCCTGAGATGCATGAGGCTGTGATGAGGGGGCAAAACCCCGATATGGATGATGACACTGTAGAGATGGTTCTGGAAAAGGGCTATAAATTACGTGATAAAGTTATCCGGCACAGCAAAGTTAAAGTTATCAGCAACGAATAGTTGCCATATAAATTAAAATTAACATATAAACCCGAGGAGGAATAAATCATGTCTAAAGTAATTGGTATTGACTTAGGTACTACTAACTCTGTAGTAGCAGTAATGGAAGGCGGCGAACCTACCGTTATCACTAATCAGGAAGGCAGCCGTTTAACTCCGTCCGTAGTTGGTTTTTCCAAAAACGGCGAACGTTTAGTTGGTCAGCTGGCAAAACGTCAGGCAGTATCCAACACTGACAGAACTATTAGTTCTATTAAACGTCATATGGGTACTGACTATAAAGTAGAAATCGACGATAAAAAATATTCTCCGGAAGAAATTTCCGCGATGATTCTGCAAAAGTTGAAAGAAGATGCTGAAAAATATTTAGGTGAAAAAGTAACTCAGGCAGTTATTACTGTTCCTGCTTACTTCTCTGACAGTCAACGTCAGGCAACTAAAGATGCCGGCCGTATCGCAGGCTTGGAAGTTCTCCGTATCATCAACGAGCCTACTGCTGCATCTTTGGCGTATGGTATTGATAAAAGCGACGACCATACCGTTATGGTTTATGACCTTGGCGGCGGTACTTTCGACGTATCTATCCTTGATGTAGGTGACGGTGTTTTTGAAGTAAAAGCTACTAACGGTGATACTCATTTAGGCGGCGATGATTTTGACCAGAAAATCGTTGACTGGATGGTTGCTGAATTTAAGAAAAATGAAGGCATTGATCTGAGTAATGACCGTATGGCTATGCAGCGTTTGCGTGAAGCCGCTGAAAAAGCAAAAATCGAGTTATCCGGTGTTTTGACTACTAATATCAACCTGCCGTTTATTACTGCCGGTGCTGAAGGTCCGAAGCATTTGGATATGGATCTGACTCGTGCAAAATTTGACGAATTGACTGCTGATCTCGTTGAACGCACAATGGAGCCGACCCGCAAGGCTATGGCTGACGCCGGCCTGTCTGCTTCTGATATCAATAAAGTTATCTTGGTAGGCGGTTCTTCCCGTATTCCTGCTGTACAGGAAGCTTTGAAAAAATTTATCGGTAAAGAGCCTTACCGTGGTGTAAACCCTGACGAATGTGTTGCCGTTGGTGCTGCCATTCAGGCCGGCGTTTTGGCAGGTGAAGTAAAAGACGTGCTTTTACTTGACGTAACTCCGTTGTCTTTGGGTATAGAAACTTTGGGTGGTGTGTTCACAAAGATCATTGAACGTAATACTACCATCCCGACTTCCCGTAAGCAGGTCTTCTCTACTGCTGCTGATAATCAGCCTTCAGTTGATATCCATGTACTGCAGGGTGAACGTGAAATGGCTGCCGATAATAAAACTCTGGGACGTTTTGAGCTTTCCGGCATCCCGGCTGCTCCTCGTGGAGTACCGAAGATCGAAGTTGCTTTCGATATCGATGCTAATGGTATCGTAAATGTAAGCGCTAAGGATCTTGGTACCGGTAAAGAACAAAAAATCACTATTACGTCTTCAGGTACTTTGGAAAAAGACGAAATCGACCGTCTGGTAAAAGAAGCAGAGGCTAATGCTGAAGCTGATAAAAAACGTAAAGAAGGCGTTGAAGTACGTAATAATGCTGACTCCCTGTGCTATCAAGCCGAAAAGACCATTAAAGATATGGAAGGCAAAGGCTCTGAAGAATTGATTGGAAAAGTACAGGTAGCGCTTGATACTTTAAAAGAGACTCTGAAAGGCGAAGATATGGAAAAAATCAAAGCAGATACTGAAGCTTTGACCAAACCTCTTTATGAACTTTCCGCAGAGCTGTACAAACAAACTGAAGCTGCTAAAGGTGCTGATGGTACTGAAACAGCCGAGGGCGCAAAAAAAGCTGATGACGATGTTGTTGACGCCGAAGTGGTTGACGAAGACAAAAAATAATCGGCTTAGGATGGTGTAAACTTTGAGTAAAAAAGATTATTATGACGTGCTAGGCGTGTCTAAAACCGCTACAGCAGATGAAATAAAAAAAGCATACCGCAAACTGGCACGTCAGTATCATCCTGATGTGAATAAAGATAATCCGGAAGCGGCTGAGAAATTTAAAGAAGCGTCCGAGGCTTACAGTGTACTCAGCGATGAGCAGAAACGTGCCCAATATGACCAGTTTGGACATGCTGCTTTTGAAAACGGCGGTGCCGGCGGTGCTGGTGGATTTGGGGGCTTTGAAGGTTTCGGCGGTTTTGGCGGCGGAGGCATGGAAGATATTTTTGATATGTTCTTCGGCGGGCAGGGCCGCGGCTCGCGTGGTTCTAATGCCGGTCCTCAGCGCGGTGCTGATTTACGCTTTGACCTGGAAATCACTTTTGAAGAAGCTGCGTTTGGTTTAGAACGTGAGATCAGTTTATATCGTGACGAACAATGTCCGCATTGTCATGGGAATGGTGCGGAACCTGGTTCTAAAGTTGAAACTTGCCCTGAATGTCACGGAAGTGGCGAGATCCGTTTTACTCAAAACACTATGTTCGGACAGATGACCAATGTACGGCCATGTCCTAAATGTCATGGTGAAGGCAAGATCATCAGCGAACCATGTAAGGAATGTCGCGGACAGGGCACTGTTAAAAAGAATAAGAAACTTAAAGTCAAGATCCCTGCAGGTGTTGACAACGGTTCCCGCCTGCGGGTAGCCGGAGAAGGCGAAGCAGGGGTTAAAGGCGGACCAAGCGGTGATTTGTATGTATATTTGTATGTTAAACCGCATAAGTTTTTTGAGCGCGATGGTACTACTGTTTACTGCGAAGTGCCGATCAATATTGTACAGGCAACTTTGGGTGATGAGATTAAGGTTCCTACGCTGGATGGACAGGTTGTGATGAAGGTTCCGGAAGGAACTCAGCCTGGAAAGGTACTGCGTTTGAAGGGCAAAGGCATTCCCAGTTTGCGTAACAGTACACGCGGCGACCAGTTAGTCAGGATCAAAGTTGTTGTGCCGCAGAAGCTGAATGAAAAACAGAAAGATGCTTTGCGTAAATTTGCCGAGATCAGTAAAGATAACATTAATCCTGAAGAAAAAGGCTTTTTGAATAAGATTAAAGATTTATTTAAATAATGACTTGTATAAACTGCGGTTTGAACACCGCAGTTTATTTTTTTATGCCAAAAAATATGATATAATGTGAGCACTTGGCATTGAAATATCTTCTCAAACTGGTAGAAAAACACTTTCATATGGTAAAATATTTTAGAATAAGCTTTGTGTTTAATATATATGATAGTTATTTAAGGAGTGAGCGCTTTGTCACAATGGATAGAGGTAAGCATACAAACTACACATGAGGCAGCTGATCTGGTTGCCGAAATTATGCGTGCTGCAGGTGCAAACAATGGTGTTGTTATTGAGGACCCGGTTTTGATAAACACTTTGCGTAATTCAGGCACTTGGGAATTATGCGATATTCCTGAGCAGGAAAACACAGAAGTGGTTACGATAACTGCTTATTATCCGGAGGATGAAGAGCTGCAGCCACGTCTTACACAGATTGATGAGGACTTAACAAATTTGGAAACGCGTATTGGTAAATGTCGCTTTGGTAATACGTGTTTTCGTACTGTTTCCGAGCAGGATTGGGCTAACGAATGGAAACAGTATTTCCATGTTACGCATATTGGCAGAACATTGGTGATTAAGCCTACCTGGGAAAAATATACATCTAAAGCTGGTGAACATATTATTGAAATCGATCCAGGGATGGCGTTTGGTACAGGAACACATCATACGACCTGTATGTGTATGGAACGTTTGGAAAAAGTTCTGCGTACTGATATGGAAGTATTTGATGTTGGTACTGGCTCTGGAATTCTGGCTATTGCTGCTGCTAAACTTGGTGCTAAAACAGTTAAAGCGGTGGATATTGATGCTACTGCGGTACGAGTAGCTATTGAAAATATTGCCGGCAATGAACTGACAGAAAAAATCAGTGTGCAACAGGGTGATTTGCTGCATGGTACAGAAGGTAAGGCTGATATTATCATTGCTAATATTATTGCCGATATTATTATTATGCTTCTGCAGGATATTCCCGGTAAGTTAAAATCCGGAGGAATATTCCTTGCCAGCGGTATTATTGAAGAACGGCAGAATGATGTATCAGCAGCTGCCTCCAAAGTCGGTTTGTGTGTCGAAGCTGTTGATGCCAAAGGCGGCTGGGTTGTTATGCAGATGCGTAAGGAGGACTGACGGTGCATAGATTTTTTATACCGCAGCCATACAGTGATACGATGACAATAATGGGTGTTGATGCCAGGCATATTTATACTGTACTGCGGATGCAATGCGGGTCCAGAGTACAGATTGTAAGTGATGATGGTGTCACGGCTCTTGCTGAAATTGCTGATGCTAATGAAAGTGTTGTGACAGTCAAATGTCTGGAGGTACTGGCGGAAAGTCATGAGCCTTCAGTGCGAATCGTACTGGCACAAGGGTTGGCTAAAGGTGAAAAAATGGATTTTATTATCCAGAAGGCTGTAGAACTGGGAGTCAGTGAGATTATACCAGTAGCTATGGAGCATTCGGTCGTACGCCTGGAAGGTGATAAAGCTGTTAAGAAAGCTGAGCGCTGGCAGAAAATTGCTGAAGCGGCTGCGAAACAGAGTAAGCGTGATATTATACCAATGGTGCAGCCAGTACAGACGATGGAACAGATGCTTGCTGATAATCCCTGTGACTGTAAACTGATAGCTTATGAATGTGAGGATAAGCTTGGTTTGAAGGCTGCGCTGCAAAAGGAGCAGGCTTTGAAGGAGCTGCTGCTGATCATAGGCCCGGAGGGCGGTATTTCCGAGACGGAATTACAGCAGGCCCGGACAGCTGGGGCATTGGTAGTAAGTTTAGGCAAGCGCATATTACGTGCAGAAACAGCTGCATTAGTAGCTGCGGCCGCAATATTTTATGAAACTGGTGATTTAGGAGGCTGATTGATGAAAAGAATAGCATTTTACACTTTAGGCTGTAAAGTCAATCAGGCCGATACTGCCAGCATGGAAGCGATATTTCGCAGTCATGGTTATACTGTAGTTGGTTTTAATTGCGAAGCTGATATTTATGTGATCAATACTTGTGTTGTTACCAATACGGGGCAGCGTAAATCGCGGCAGATGATCAATCGTGCTGTGCGCAGAAACCCAACTGCTTTCGTGGTTGTGACTGGCTGTTATCCACAGACGGCGGCAGAAGAAGTGAAGACAATTCCTGGTGTTGATCTTATTATCGGGAATCAGGATAGAGCAGATATCGTACGGTTGGTAGAAGAAGCTGCTGCTTTTCAGTCTGTTGATACAATAGACAGCGTGCGTAAGCTGAGTGCCAACACTGAGTTTGAAGAACTGAGTGCAGGTGATGTTAGTGATAAGACCAGAGCTTTTTTAAAAATACAGGAAGGCTGCAATCAATTCTGTACTTATTGTATTATTCCTTTTGCCCGCGGACCGTTGCGTTCGCGTAGTCTGACAAGTATCAGGGAAGAAGTTAAAAAGCTTGTAGCTTCTGGTTATAAAGAAATAGTGCTTATCGGTATTCACCTTGGCTGCTATGGTAAAGAACATGATGGAAAACTGACTTTATTTGATGCTGTTGAGGCAGCTTTAAGTGTAGAGGGTCTGCAGAGACTGCGGTTGGGGTCATTGGAATCAGTGGAGGTCGAAGCGAGGCTGCTTAATCTTATGGAAAAAGATAAACGGTTGTGCCGACAGCTGCATTTACCTTTGCAGGCAGGCTGTGATACAACTTTAGTCAGAATGCACAGGCCGTATGATACCCGACGTTTTACCGAACTTTTGGCCGATATCCGTAAACGTATTCCTGATATTGCCATTACTACTGATATTATTGCCGGATTCCCGGGTGAGACGGAAGAGGAGTTTGCATCTACACTGGTTTTTGCAGAAAACTGCGGGTTCAGTAAAATGCATATTTTCCCTTATTCCAAACGGAAGGGAACTCCGGCCGAAAAAATGCCCAATCAAATTCCTGAAACTGTTAAGCAAAGACGTTGTGCACAACTTGCTGAGCTTGATCATAAGCAGCAGCAGAAATTTTTAGAACGTTTTGTTGGCAGTGCTGTGGAGGTATTGTTTGAACAGACTGTTGAGGATGGCTATATAGAAGGTTTGACCAGTAATTATTTACGGGTCTATGTTCGGTCGGAAGCTGAACTATGTGGCAAGATAAGAAAAGTGAGATTATTGAAGGCTGAGACGAGTTTTTTAATCGGAGAATTGCTGAAGGAATAATAAAAAAGCTGCCGTTTAACGGCAGCTTTTCTTTTATTCAATGGTAATTAATTCATATTGATCATTACCCATGGAAAGTTCTTTCATGTAACTGAGCTGCCGCAGACCGCGACGTGATTCGATCCGTTCCTGGAGATCATGCTTAGCAGCATCTGGTAAAGCAAAAACAAGGTCGATAGAAGCCTGATCGACGGCAAGAATATCTGTAGAAGCAAGGATGCCGATATCAGGAGTTGTTGGCGGTGCCGCAGCAAGCCCGGCACAGTCGCAGTCAACAGACATATTGCGCAATACATTGATATAAATGATTTGTTTACCAAAAAAATCTGTTGTAGCCTTTGCTGATTCAGCCATATTTTCCATAAAACGCTCTTGGCTATATTCCCAGGGGTTGGATGGGTCAGAGGTATGCAGCATGGCTTTGCCGATCCTGCCATCTGCGTTGCCAATTGCTATATTTTTCATTGAACCGCCAAATCCTCCCATAGTGTGTCCTTTAAAATGCGTCAAAACGATCATGGAATCATAATTAAGCATATTTTTAGCGATCGACATTTCCTGAAAATGTTTGCCTCCTTTTACTGGCAGCATTACTGCTCCTTCCTCGTCCATAATGTCTACAGTACAAAAATCCCAGCCGTTAACTTTTAATGTTTCGCGGTGGCCGGCGGTGGTATAGCGGTCACCTTTATAGAAAGTGTTGGTTTCGACTAAATTACTGTCAGGTACATGCTGCTGCAAAGCCATCACTATTTCCCGTGGGAGTATATTGGGACCGTTCTTTTCTCCTGTATGGATTTTGATAGCTACTTTACCATGTATATCCTGGTTGATTTTATCATATAGTTTGATCAGACTTACAGGGCTGATATCCTTGCTGAAATAAACAAGAGCTTTATTATTTACTGCTGTTTTTTCATTACTTTTAACAGTTGGTTCAACAGGAGAAGAAACTGTATTGGCAGTCATTCCACAAGCGCTGAATAATAAAGTTGCGGCAGCGGTATAAAGTAATGTTGATAAAAATTTTTTCACTGTAAATTCTCCTTTCTTAGATAAATGATTAAAAATACTTTAAGTTCAGTATAATGGCTGGAGTTGACTATAAGTCAAGCGTTTTATTAAAGATTTTTTTACTTTGTTAGTTACAGTTTGAAAATAAATTGTGAACAGAGTAAATAGAAAAAGGACTTTTAAATTTTCTGACGAATATTATAAAAATTAGGATCACTAAGGGGGGAAAGAAATGAACGACTGTATCTTTTGCCGAATTATTGCCGGAGAGATCCCGTCTGAAAGAGTTTATGAAGATGACAAAATGATCGTAATCCGTGATGTGGCTCCTGCTGCTCCGGTACACGTTTTAATGATACCGAAAGCTCATACTGAAAATATTATTACTGCAGAACCGGAGCTGCTCCTGTATATGTTTGGGAAAGTTAAGGAACTGGCTGAGAAACTTGGTGTTAATGAAAAAGGGTTTCGCATCGTTGCCAATACCGGTGATGATGGAGGGCAGACCGTTAAGCATTTGCATATCCATCTTTTAGGTGGTAAAGCATTGGGGTGGCCGCCCTGCTGATACCTTGACAAAAGGCCTATCATAAGATATAATTTACTGGTAATATTGTGCGGTAATTGCGGTCTGACGATAGTCAGCAATAGTGCAAAAAACGCATGAAATGCATATATACACTTCCCTAAGTGTGTGGAGGGAGGGAGATCAGATGGCAGAAATTAAAGTTGGCAAAAACGAAACATTGGACAGTGCGCTGCGCAGATTTAAAAGAGCAACCCAAAAGGCCGGAATTCTTTCTGAAGTTAGAAAACGCGAACATTATGAAAAACCGAGCGTTCAACGTAAGAAAAAATCCGAAGCAGCCAGAAAACGTAAAACCAGATAATGGGGGCGTGCTGTATGTCTATTAAAGACCAATTGACAGAAGATATGAAACAGGCCATGAAGGACCGTGAAGCAGGTAAGCTGCGTTTATCGGTTATTCGTATGGTGCGTGCTAATATTAAAAATGTCGAAATCAATGAGAAGAAGGAACTGAATGATGATGAGGTTCTGGCTATCTTGCTGAAAGAGGTCAAGATGCGGCAGGATTCTTTGGTAGAATTCGAAAAAGCCGAACGCAGTGAATTAGCCGAGCAGGCTAAAGCAGAAATTGAGATTCTCAAAAAATATCTGCCTGAACCGCTTAGCGATGAAGAATTGCGTGTTATGGTTGCTGAAGCTATCTCCGAGACTGGTGCCGAAGGACCGAAAGCGATTGGTAAAGTAATGCCTGCTGTTATGGCGAAGGCTAAGGGCCGAGCCGACGGTAAACGTATCAATCAAATGGTACGCGAACTGCTTCAATAATGAATAATTAACTTAACAGGACCGAATATTCGGTCCTGTTATTTTTTATAGCCCTTATAACAGTTATCTAACTGTTATAAGGGCTATTTTTGTGCAAAAATGCAAAAAATCAGATTATTTTTGTAGGTTTCTACATATTAGGCTCGTCTTTAGCTTTGTATACTGAAATCAAAGAACTAAATATGGAGGTGATTATCATAGCAAAGATTGTAGAAGCTGTGGAAGCTGTTAAGCTTGTCAGGTCAGGTGATGTTGTTATGATCGGAGGTTTTGGAAATGTCGGTAATCCAAAGAGGCTGATTGATTTACTGGCAGATACAGACATATATGATTTGACTGTTATTGCCAATGATCTTGGTACTCCTAATGTAGGCTTGGGAAGGTGGGTAAGGAATAGGATGCTGAAAAAAGCTATAGGTACCTATTTTACCTATAATACTGAAGCTGCGGAATTATATTTTGATGGAAAGTTAAATTTAGAGATGATGCCACAGGGCACATTTGCAGAAAGTATCCGTGCAGGAGGCTGCGGAATTGGCGGGTTTTATACAAAGGTTGGAGCTGGCACAGAGCTGACTGCGCATTGTGAAACAAAAGTTATTGACGGCGAAGCCTATGTTTTGGCGTATCCTTTGAAAGCAGACGTAGCCTTGTTACATGCCAGAAAAGCGGATGCTATGGGGAATTTAGTTTATGAAAAAACAGCAAGAAATTTTAATCCGCTTATGGCAACAGCAGCCGCTTTGACGATTGTGGAGGTTGATGAGATTGTAGAAACCGGTATGCTTTCGCCGGAAGAGATTGTAACACCTTATATTTATGTGGATGTTTTGGTACCGCAGAATCGGGGTGCAGTTAAATGAGAAACATGTCAGAAGCGGAAACAAAAGTAAGAATTGCTAAAAGAGTTGCGGAAATGCTGCCTGACGGTGGTTTTGTCAATTTAGGTGTAGGTATTCCCACAATGGCGGTTGATTATTTACCAGCAGATAAACATATTTACATTCAGACGGAAAATGGAATGCTGGGTGTTGGGCCTAAACAACTTAGCGGGGAGGCAATAATTCCTAATCTCATTAATGCCAGTCGTACACCGGTTACTGAAACGCCCGGATGCTGTTATTTTGATAGTGCTACATCTTTTGCAATGATCAGAAGTGGGCGTATGGATGCTACAGTTATCGGAGCCATACAGATCAATGAAGCGGGAGACCTGGCAAATTGGGCTTTGCCGGGCAAAGGTGTTTTAGGACCAGGGGGAGCAATGGATCTGGTCGTTGGAGTAAAAGAGGTGATCGTTGCGACATCTCATACGGCAAAAAATGGCAGGCATAAACTGGTAAAGGATTGTACTGTGCCGCTGACTGGGCGGAAAGTAGTTAATACTTTAGTCACAGAATATGCTGTATTTAAGTTTAAGGACGGAATGATGTTTTTACTGGAACATACTTCTGATGTTACATTGGAAGAAATTGCAGCAATGACATCTGCTCATTATGAGCTGGCTGAAAAAATTAGTATAAGGGAGGTATAGATATGCTGCAGCCGGTAGTCATAGATGGAATCAGGACGCCTATAGGAAAACTGAACGGAGCAATGAAGGACATACAGCCGGAGGAAATTGCTGCCTTTTTGTTGCAGAAAATATGTGAACGTAGTCATTTAGATATCAGACTTCTGGATGCAGTAATTTTAGGGCAGGCAAAGCAGAGCAGCGACCAGCCTAATATTGCAAGATTAGCTGCATTGATGACAAAATTTCCGCTTGAAGTACAGGCTTATACAGTACACAGACAATGTGGTTCTGGTATGCAGGCTGTCCAGAATGCGGCACAGGAGATTATGTGCGGCTATGCTGACTTCGTTTTAGCTGGTGGTATCGAAAGTATGAGTAATGCCCAATATTATCTCAGAGAGGCACGGAGGGGCTATGCAGTAGGTAACGGGATTTTGCTGGATCCTAATACCGAAAGTCAGCCACGGTCACAGCCTGCTGACCAGTATGGAGTCCTGACAATGGGTATGACTGCAGAGAATATTGCTGAAAAATATGTTATCAGCAGAACGGCACAAGATTATTTTGCCTGCGAAAGTCAGGAAAAAGCTCAGGCTGCAATAAAAAGCGGACGCTTTGATGATGAGATTGAACCTTTGCCAGTAAAAAAGAAAAAAGAGATTTTGATGTTTGCTGCTGATGAGCATCCACGTTTGTCAACGATAGAAAAACTTGCAGAATTGAAGCCTGCTTTTAAAAAGGACGGCAGCGTAACGGCAGGCAATGCATCAGGACGAAATGACGGTGGAGCCATGTTGCTGATTGCTGAAGAAAGTGCGGCTGCAAAGGCAGGGTTAAAGCCTATGGCTAAAATAATCAGCCAGGCTTCAATAGGTGTTTCGCCGGCATATATGGGAATGGGGCCTGTGCCTGCAACAAGGTTGGCGCTGAAAAGGGCAGGGCTAAGGATCGAAGATATTGGACTGATAGAAATCAATGAAGCATTTGCAGCACAATCATTAGCGGTCATACAGGAGCTGGAAATTGATCTGACCAGGGTCAATGTAAATGGCGGTGCAATTGCTCTGGGGCATCCGATTGGTTGTTCTGGAGCAAGGATTTTAGTAACTTTATTGCATGAAATGCAGAAAAGACAGGTCAGATATGGCTTGGCTACTTTATGTATTGCTGGAGGGCTAGGATCAGCTACGGTTTTAGAGCTGGTGTAAATGAAAAAGAAAATGGGAAAAGGAGGCGGATTTTTATGAAGACTGTAACAAAGTTCTGTCTGAAGATGGTGCAGAATTATCTTCCGGATGCTTTTATTTTGGCTATTCTCTTAACATTTGTTGTATTTTGCGGCGGAATGTTTTTAATGAACAAGAGTGCTCTGCAAATGATAGAATATTGGGGCAGAGGGTACTCATCGATGTTTGTTTTTGGGATGCAGATGGTTTTAGTTTTATTGACAGGTTATGTACTGGCATTGACACCTTTGGCTAAAAAGATTTTGAACAAGGTAACAGGTATTCCTAAAACTCCACAGCAGGCTCTTGGGTTGACTGCATTAGTATCTATTGCGTCTTGCTATATAAACTGGGGATTTGGGCTTGTTATAGGTGCAGTTCTTGCGAAAGAGGTAGGCAAAAAGGTTAAAGGCCTGCATTTTCCGCTGTTGGTAGCTGCGGCTTATGGCGGTGAGATTATTCGCGGGCCGTCTTCTTCGATTCCGCTTGTTTCAGCAACACCAGGCAATTTTATGGAGAAGCTCGGACTGCCACTGACACCGGTTGGTGATACGCTGTATTCTTCCTGGAATCTGGTAATGACGGCTATCATCGTAATTATGCTGTTTATCGTGTATTTTAATATGAAACCTCCTGCTAATGAAATAGTGGAATACAGTGAAAAAGAACAAGAAAAACCAGAGATAAGAATTGCTAAAAAAGATATGACATTTGCCGAAAGATTGGAAAATTCTTATTGGCTCAACGCTTTGTTTGGTTTGTTCCCATTGATTTATCTGGGAGCTAATTTTTCTAAGATTGGTTTTGACCTGAATTTGAATTTGGTCATTTTGATTTTTTTAACATTGGGTTTATATCTGCACAGCAGTCCTAACGGCTTTTTAAAGGCTGTGGCACAGGGAATCGGTGCCAGCCGCGGTATTATTTTGCAATTTCCGCTTTATGCTGGTATGTCGGGGATGATGACTGCTTCTGGTCTGGTTGATATGATTTCCATGTGGTTTGTGGAAATTTCTACAGCACATACCTTCCCTCTTTATACATTTTTATCGGCAGGGCTGGTAAATATTTTCATTCCTTCCGGAGGCGGGCAATGGGCTATCCAGGGACCAATCATGATGAAGGCTGCTGAGGCATTGGGGGCGAACATTCCGCAGACAATTATGGCTTTTGCTTGGGGAGATGGCTGGACTAATCAGATTCAACCGTTTTGGGCATTGCCGCTTTTAGGAGTTGCGGGATTATCGGCGCGTGATATTATGGGATATTGCGTTATTTGGACAATTGTTTCCGGCGTTATCATCAGTGGAACTTTTGTAATACTTAGTTTTATGTGAATGATTAATGGAAGATTTGATAATCTTGAGGCTGCTTTTATAGTTGCCTCAAGATTTTTTTACCGGAATGAAAAATAAGGCGCTGGTTTAAAATCAAGAAGGTTTTACGATGGGTAAAGTTCAGCTTTTTAGTATAACAGTTTTTGAAATCTTTGGATTTGCTAAAAAAATAACTAAATAGTAAAATCGTAATCAGGATATTCTGGAGAAAAAGAAATATATGGCATTAGAAAAGAAGGTGAGATAATGTCCAAGAAAATGGTGACCTTAAATGAATTATTGGAAATCAAAGATTTTGCCGAACGTGTGACATTGGTTAATAAGCATGGGAACTTAAACAATCAGATAACACATGTAACAATTATGGAAGGGCCTGATTTGCACGAATGGGTAACAGGAGGTGAGTTTGTTTTAACTACCTGGTATGCCTTCAGTAAAAGTCCTGACCTGCAGGAAGATGGTTTTAAAAAGCTTGCTCCGCGAATATCAGCGATAGGTATCAAAACAGGTCGTTTTATCAATAAGATCCCGCTGAAAATACTGCAGTTGGCAGATCAGTACCGGCTGCCGGTATTTGAAGTGAAAACTGCAGTCAAGTTTAGAGAACTGGTGCAGACAATCACTTCTGAAATCCAGAATTATCAAACCAATATGTTGATTGAAGTAGAAAAAAACTATCAAAAACTTATTCATACTTCACTGAATTCAGATGATCTGGCTTCGCTGGTGAATGTTTTGGGAAATCAGCTTCACAAGAATTGTTTTTGCCTGAATCATGAAGGGAAGATACTTGCTTCCTGGAGCAGACGAGGTACTCGTAAACAGGATTTTCTTGATTGGACAGAAAAAATTAAAACTGGTTTTAATGAAAGAATATATACTGATGCGGGCTTTTTTATCAATGAGCTGCATATTTTCGAATGCTATGCCCGTAGTCAGCTTATAGGGAGGTTTATTATTGTTGCTGAGGGGCAGTTAACGGAAAAAGAACGGTTGATTGGGCAACAGGGAGCTTCTTTTTTAGCCATCAAGCTGTGGGACCATTATGAAACGCTGCAGAAAACAGTGGAACGTTTTTGGAAAGAAATAAAAAATGGTGAAATCAAAAGTGGAGAAGTTATTGCTGAAAAGCTTGCTAATCTGGGATTTGTGCAGCAAAAAGCATATAATTTGATTTTATTTTCTAAAGGAAGCCATAATATAAGCAATTATTTGATTGATAGATTTTTAATTGAAGAGGAAAAATTTTATATCTTGTTATGCAGCAGTAAAGAAGCTCTTACGAGCATTAATATATTCAAAAAATATAATAAGGAACAGAGTAAAATAGCTGCAGCTGTAATATCTCCTGAATTTACAGAACTGGAGCGAATTAAAGAGCATTATGAGATGTCGGTAAACGTTATCAGACTTTTATATAAATTGCATATTTCAGGAGTACGTAAGGCTGAAGAATGGCTGCCGTTCAGTTTGCTGATGCACTGCCGCAATACTTCGGAGTATAATTTTATTAAGATGACGGTGCTTGATAAACTGCAGGAATATGACAGACGCTATCAATCGAGCCTTTTGGATACACTTTCAGCGGCTTTGCGGGAAAACAGTTTAGAGGATGCAGCTGAAAGACAGCATATACATATTAATACTCTACGTTATCGGTTGGGGAAAATCAAAGAAATAACACAAAAAAATTATTTTAAAATGACAGACCGTTATTTTTTGCTGCTGTGTATTATGATCCAGAGAATGGAACATGAGCAGTTATGAAAATATATGAAAATAACAGGGCCGAAATTTTGGCCCTGTTATTTTTGTATACTTTTAAAAATATTTATGACCGGAAGCAGGGATTTTGCATAAAATAGCGTATACTATATAAATATAGGAAAAATTAATGTAAGTTCGGAAGGGTGTGAGGACAATTTCTTTAAGTAACAGACAAAAACGTATTGCCGAGATCGTGCGCCAGGATGGGCCGATCACGGGCGAACATATTGCTGAACGTCTGAATGTAACTCGTGCGGCTTTACGATCAGATCTGGCGATTTTAGTTATGGGCGGTATTTTAGATGCGCGTCCTAAAGTTGGTTATTATTTTACCGGCAAGAATACGCTGGGAATGTTGATGGAAGAAATTTCCGGCATCCTTGTACGTGATCTGCAGTCTGTGCCTGTAGCAGTCAATCAGGATAAAAGCGCCTATGAAGCTGTTGTAACTATGTTCCTGGAGGATGTAGGGACAGTATTTGTTCTTGATGAGGCTGGTCTTTTGGTAGGGGTGGTATCGCGTAAAGACTTGCTTAAAGCTGCTATCAATAATGGCAGCGATCTGCGTGAAATTCCTGTTGTAATGGTGATGACACCACTGTCTAAACTTATTGTAGTCAAACAGGAAGATTCTGTAGCTTCGGCAGCACGTAAAATTATTGATAATGAGATTGATTGTCTGCCTGTTATTAGATGTGTGGGCGAGGATAAGCGCAGTTACGAAGTAGTGGGACGTATCACTAAAACGAATTTTACCCGTCTGTTAGTAGATCTGGCAGAGGGCAAAGGAGGCAATTATCATAGCTAAATTACCGATTATCTATGCAGTTTCTGATTCTATTGGTGAAACCGCTGAGTCTGTTGTAAAGGCTACTACCAGCCAATTTGTACAGGAAAAATTTGATGTGATCCGTGTTCCTTATGTTAAAGATAAGGCGCAGGTTGAAAAGGTTATTGAAGAGGCTAAGGAAAATAATGGTATTATCTGTTATACCGTAGTTTCACCTGAATTGCGTGAACATATTGCGCATAAAGCAATGGAGCATGATGTAGAGGTTGTTGATGTTTTAGGACCGATGCTTAAGGCTATTGAAAAAACTTCCGGACTGCTGCCTAAAAACCAGGCCGGATTGATCCATGCTTTAGATCATGAATACTTTAAACGTGTCGAAGCCGTAGAATTTGCTGTTAAATATGATGATGGCAAAAATCCTTTGGGACTGGCCAAAGCAGATGTTGTTATCATAGGTGTTTCAAGAACTTCTAAAACTCCGCTCAGCATGTACTTGGCACACAAACAAATAAAAGTTGCCAATGTACCGCTGGTACCGGAAATCATGCCTCCTGAAGAATTATTTAAAGTTCCTCCGCATAAAATCATTGGCCTGCTTATTGATCCGTTTAAACTTAATGAGATCCGCAGCGAACGTTTGAAAACTATGGGACTGACAGATGGTGCCGCTTATGCTGATGTTAAACGGATCAATGAAGAGCTTGAATATGCAAAAGGTATTATGCGTCGTCTGCATTGTACTATTATCAATGTATCTAACCGTGCGATCGAAGAAACAGCAGGTATGATCTTAGAGTATGTGCAGAAAAATAAAGACCGCCGCTAAATAAAAATAACCCTCGCCTAAGCGAGGGTTATTTAAACTGTAAAACTAATTTACAAAAACTTTTTCACGGACATTGTAAATGACTTCGCCATTTTTAGGTTCACCGTTGACGATTACATTACCGTTAAAAACAGCATTTTTTGTGCTCCAGTTAAAGCTGCCGGTATCGGCGCTGATGATCATATCACCTTGAGTAAAGTTCATATTACCTGCTACGTAGGCAGTTTTTTCTTTACCGTATACATCGACTGTATCACAATCGAAGGTGATATCTCCTTCGCGCAGGGTAATATTACCTTGTCCATGTACCTCAAGTTTATACATACTTACCTGTGCGGCATCGCCGGTGATGATTCTGTCACCAATTTCAACATGGACGTTGCCCTGCAGATCATAAACTCCTGTAAAAGGGTTAAAAGTTTGTTTATCACTGGTTACCTGCGGCTCTGCCAGACAAATTGCAGGAACTAAGAGCAACAGTAAAACAAAGATAAAAATTTTTTTCATTCAGTTCACCTCACATGAGTAATTATATTACTTAATGTGCCTGGTGACAATGCTTGAAAGTGAAATAAAGGTGAAGAATAATGTTATCAGTTAGAGAAATAAGCGAGAATATAGAACAGGAAACACTGGCACCCTGGGCGGCTAAAAGTTCGCAGGCAGTACGTGATAGTGAGGAGGCTGCCGATGATCTGCGCACGGCTTTCCAGCGTGATCGGGACCGGATCATCCACAGTACTCCTTTTCGTAAGTTAAAACATAAAACACAGGTATATTTATGTCCGGGTGATCATTACCGTACGCGTCTTACTCATAGCATGGAAGTGTCGCAGATTGCCAGGACTATTGCCAGAGCATTGAGATTAAACGAGGATCTTACAGAAGCTGCTGCTTTAGGGCATGATCTTGGGCACACTCCTTTTGGACATGCAGGGGAGCGGGCAATTAATTCTTATACTGGACATTTTAAACATAATGAACAGAGCCTCCGTCTCGTAGAATTGTATGGGCGGAAGGGGAAAGGGCTGAATCTGACCCGTGAAGTTCGTGATGCTATTGTGAACCATACAGGCAGTACGATGCCAAAGACGCTTGAAGGGCAAGTGGTGCGGCGTTGTGATCGTATCGCTTATCTGTGCCATGATTTCGATGATGGATGCAAAGTTGGCATCATCGGTCCTGAAAAATTGCCAGGTATCGTCGCTATGCGCTTAGGAACAGAACCAAGCCAGATATTGGATGTGCTTGTTCATAATATTGTGGAGTTATCACTGAATCAGCCGCAAATTATTATTGATAAATATTATGAAGAAGCTGTTGAAGAATTTCGCAATTTTATGTTTGATTATATTTACTGTTCGCCCCAGCTGACGGTTGAACATAACAAGGCAGAACACGTTGTTAGGACTCTTATGGATTTATATATGGAGTCTCCGCAGCTGTTGCCAAGAGAATATGGGGAACTGGCAGATCGTTTCGGATTGAAGCAGACTGTAGTCGATTTTGTGGGTGGACTGACAGATGCAGGAGCTGTGCAGCTATTTAATAAACATTACATTCCCATAATATAAACTTGTCGTAATGCTAAAATTATCTACCGTTAAAAAGAGGATTTTTTTGTTAAATATTGAATATAATAAATCAGATGGTATTCGAGGTGACAGGAGCAATAATTATGAGTGGTATGTTTGATGATTTTAAAGAGCAGGTTCGCTCCCAAGCTAATATCGTCGAGATAATTTCTGAATATGTACCGCTAAAAAAGCGCGGCGGCAGTTTTTGGGGCTGCTGCCCTTTCCACGGAGAAAAAACACCGTCCTTTTCCGTAACGCCGGACAAGAACTTTTTTTATTGTTATGGCTGTCATGTTGGCGGTGATGTTTTTACCTTTGTGATGAAAATGGAAAATTGCACGTTCCCAGAGGCTTTAAAGCTTCTGGCAAATAAATTGGGTATTGCTGTTCCTGAAAAGGAAAAGACTAAAGCTGAACTGGAACGTGAGAAACAGGCAAAACAGGTTATTGCCGCTAATGAACTTGCGACACGTTTTTTTCAGGCCTGTTTGACGAAGACTGATTATGGAATTAAAGCACAGGAGTATCTCACAGGACGCGGCATTACACCTGAGATTATCGAGCGGTTTTCAATCGGGGTGGCACTGCCGAACTATAACGCATTGCTTTCAGCACTTGGAAAACGTGGATGTAGTGCTGGACTGTTGGTGCAGGCCGGGCTGGCGGTAAATTATGACCGTGGGCCGATGGATAAGTTCCGTGGCAGAGTGATGATACCTATTCAGGATCCACGTGGTCATGTAGTTGGTTTCGGCGGTCGTATTTTAGAGCAAAATTCTCAACAGATGGCAAAATACATGAATACTGGTGAAACAGAGTGGTTTAACAAAAGAACTCTTCTGTTCGGGATGAATGTGGCTTTAAAGGAAATAAAGAAACGCAGGCAGGCCGTGATTGTTGAAGGTTATATGGATGCAATCAGTTTACATGCTGCTGGTATCGATTGGGCTGTTGCTTCAATGGGGACGGCTTTTGCGCAGGAGCAGGCTAAACTTTTAGCTCGTGCCGCTGATGAAGTAGTTTTTTCGTATGACAGCGACGCAGCTGGACAACGGGCCACTGTAAGGGCAGTAAGCATTGCTAAAGAAGCCGGGCTTAAAGTCAGAGTGCTCATAGTGCCTGATGGGAAAGATCCTGATGAATTTGTGCGTAAGCACGGTAAAGATGCTTATCTACGGCTGATTGAAACAGCTGTTTCAGGTATAGAATTTCAGATGCAGTATGTCATTTCTCAAAATAATGTTTCAAATTTAGCAGGAAAAGTTGAAGCTGTGTCGAATATACTACCATTCCTACTAGAGTGCAAAAATGAAATTGAGGTTGCACAGCATATCAAAACGCTGGCCCAACGTTTGACAATTGACGAAGGGCTCATCATGAGTGAATATCGTAAGCTAAGCCGTAAGAATGATCGTGGGGAAGCCGTGTCTAAATGGCAGATACAGCCCAACGTACTTTCAACTGAAGATTTAGCAGAGCAGCTTTTGCTTTACGTTATTTTAAAAAATACCGATTTGGCGCTTGTTTACAGAGATAAAATTGATAGTGTCGGTTTTATGTCAAAATTTCGCGGAGAAATCTATGAAGGATTGCTGAAGCAGCTTGATGCCGGCAGTAAGAGTGCTGCTGATAAGCTTTTTACAGAACTGTCAAATGAAGCGGCCACGGAGCTGGCGCAGATTATGACAAAAGATCTTGCGGAAGAAAACGGTGAAAAACTAGTAGATGATTGCCTGCGGCAGATGCGCAGGGGCGCTTTGGAACGAAGCTATGAAGAGCACCGTCTGCGCGCCGACGAATATGAACGTTTGGGGGATGACCGCTTTTTGCAGGAACTTGCGGAAAGCCAGAAAATTAAAGATGAAATCAAAAAATTATATTAAAAAACAACAGCAGATATTAAGCAACGAAAGGAGGGAACACCATGGCTAATACTAAAATTTCTGCCGACCAGGTAGAGGAATTATTACTTAAAGGCAAATCTCACGGCGGTGTTCTCACTTATCGTGAAATTATGGATTCTATGCAAAACGTAGAAGATATGACTCCGGACGATATGGACAGTATGTATGAGTTGATTGCCCAAAAAGGCATCGACGTAGTCGACGAAAACAGCGATGATGATGTACTGCCGGTCAACGATGATGATACGGAAGAAATCAATGAAGCAGAGCTGGCTAATCTCAGTGTGCCTGAAGGGGTAAGCATTGATGATCCGGTCAGGATGTATCTTAAGGAGATCGGCCGTGTACCGCTTTTGATCGGCGAAGATGAAATCAAGCTTGCTAAACGTATGGATAAGGGAAAACAGGCCGAAAGGCTGATGAATTCGTCATTGCCTGCAGCTTTGGTTCCTGCTTACAGCGGTAAAGAAAAAACTGCTACTCTGATCAAAAAAATCAAGAAGCATTTGGAACAGGAACATAAAAGCTGTGAACTGCGCAATGTTGAAAAAGTGCTTGGAATTATTGCGAGGGCGGCTGCAGCGGGTACTCCCTGTACATTGTCTGAATATCAGGATCTTATTGTTGAGTTTACTAAAGATGAGCGTTTGCATTTACAACGTATGATGCAGGAACACAATGTGATGATCCCAGACTGTGATAAAATGGTAGTCGATCGTCAGACCAGTGATAAAGAAGTACATGCGCTGTTTGAGATCAAGACTTTACTTGACGAGATCAAGCGCCGCTTACCAGAAGAAAATGATGCTGCTGTTTTTGATAGCTATATGACGTTGGAAGAAGATTACGGAAAACTTTTGGAAGAAGTTTTTGAAGAAGGAGAAGCCGCAAAACGATGTTTATCGGAAGCTAATCTTCGTTTGGTTGTCAGCATTGCAAAACGTTATGTTGGCCGGGGAATGCTCTTTTTAGACCTTATTCAGGAAGGTAACCTTGGTCTTATCAAAGCAGTAGAAAAATTTGATTATAATAAAGGCTTTAAATTCAGTACTTATGCCACTTGGTGGATTCGTCAGGCTATTACACGCGCTATTGCTGACCAGGCCCGCACCATTCGTATACCTGTGCATATGGTTGAAACAATCAATAAACTGATTCGCGTATCACGTCAACTGCTGCAGGAACTTGGGCGGGAACCTATGCCGGAAGAGATTGCAAAGGAAATGGATACTACTGTTGATCGTGTTCGTGAGATTATGAAAATCGCACAGGAACCGGTATCATTGGAAACTCCTATCGGTGAAGAAGAAGATTCGCATTTGGGGGATTTTATTGAAGATCATGATGCACCGGCACCAGCTGATGCTGCTTCGTTCACTTTATTGCGTGAGCAGTTGGAAGAAGTCTTGGAAACACTGACTGTGCGTGAAAAGAAGGTTTTAGAACTGCGTTTTGGTTTGGAAGACGGGCGTTCACGTACCCTGGAAGAAGTAGGGCAGCATTTTGGTGTAACCAGAGAACGTATTCGTCAAATCGAGGCCAAAGCTTTACGTAAGCTGCGTCATCCAAGCCGCAGTAAACGGTTAAAAGACTTCTTGGAATAATCGGTTTAGCTTGACAACTCGACCAAATTTGTTTAGAATATTACTGTTGACCATTGAGACAACGCATGGTACTATGGGCCTATAGCTCAGTGGTAGAGCCACCGGCTCATAACCGGTTGGTCGCTGGTTCGAACCCAGCTGGGCCCACCAAATAAAAAGTAAGCCGCAACCTTTGGTTGCGGCTTTTGTGTGTATTTTTTAATATTTAACAGCTCTTGGATAGTATTACTGATTAATCAAGATGGGCTGCATTATGTTTGATAAAAGTTCCTTTGTCAAGTTCTTTAAAAGCCTCATTTAGCTCTTCGCGCGTATTCATCACAATTGGTCCACCCCAAGATACAGGTTCTTTTAAAGGCTTAGCAGAACAGAACATAAAACGTAATTGTTTATCTGATTCAGCACTGACAGATATTTCATCGCCCTCACTAAAGAGCACGGCAGTTTTTTCTGGAATATTGGTGCCGTCTATTATAGCATTGCCTTCAATCAAAAAGATAAAAACATTATCCTCAGTTTTAGTTGGCAGTGTGATTGACTTGCCTGCCTGTAGTTCTACATCATAGATAGTTGCCTTGATATGAGGTGGTTCAACACCTTTTATAGAGTCATATTCACCTGCAAGCACATGTATTATAGCATTATCTGTTTTTTTACTGCCTATCATATTTCCGGTAATGTCAAAATAGGTTGGATCAGTCATTTTTTCTTTTTGGGGCAGGTTCAGCCAAAGCTGTACGCCAAGCATATGTTTGCTGGCCTGGGGCATTTCCTGGTGCATGATACCACTGCCGGCAGTCATCCATTGGCTTTCGCCGCTGCGGATTGTTCCTTTATTGCCTAAACTATCCTGGTGTGTCATTTCGCCTTGAACAAGATAAGAAATAGTTTCAATACCTCTATGAGGATGGATTGGAAAACCCTTAATGTAGTCGGTAGGATTATGTGAGTCAAAAGAATCCAGCATTAAAAACGGGTCATAGTCCATTACTGTATCGTGGCCAAGTACACGGACCAGATGTACGCCTGCGCCATCAATTGTACGTTGTCCTGTAGTTAATTTTTTTATTTTTCTTGTAGTCATAAAAATCAGTCCTTTCTTGTAAAAAAATAGCTTCATAAGAATTCCAATGATTTTCTTGAAGTTTAATTTTACTTTCTGAATTAATCATATTAAAGAAATATGAATTAAGCAATGCTAAAAAACTTGAAAAAAAGTTTAAAATAATTGTTTTTAGAGGGAATGGCTTGTTTAGAAGCGTTATTACTCCTTATATCGAATCTAAAATGCTTTTTACTAATTGTTTCGATTATATTTTGGAAAATGTTGATAATAGTTACTTTTAGAAAATGTTTTGAAAATAAAGTAAGAGGTTAACTTTATTGTCACACTTTTTTTAACGGATAGTGCTATAATTTACTACGTAAGACTGGAGGTTGATTATATGAGCAGTTTAAACAGGCAGTCTTTAGGTGAGGAAATAGCTAATGCCGTTTCACATGGCATCGGCGCACTGTTGGCTGTTCTTGGTACTGTTGTTTTGATCGTTTATGCATCCTATAACAGCAGTGTCAGCGGTATTGTCAGTGCGGCGATATATGGTTTTTGCCTGATTTTTCTTTATCTGATGTCTACAATATATCATGCTATAACAAACAGTACCGCGAAAAAGATTTTTCAGGTGCTTGATCATTGTTCGATTTTTCTTTTGATTTTAGGTAGTTATGTACCTATTTGTATTGTTTTATTACCGCCTGAGTTAGGTTGGAAGTTATTAGGGATAAATTTACTGCTGACAGTTGTAGGGATCACTCTCAATGCGATAAGTCTCAGCAGGTGGGAAAAACTGTCGTTGCTGATGTATGTGCTTATGGGATGGTCTGTTATTATTGCTTTGCCGTATTTGTGGAAAATGTTACCTGCAGATGGTCTAATGTTGTTAGTAAGTGGTGGATTAGCTTATACAATAGGAATTTTTTTCTATGCTGATAAAAAACATAAATTTATGCATTCAGTATGGCATTTATTTGTGATGACTGGCAGTGTTTTGCATTATTTTTTAGTGCTGTATTTTATTTTGTAAATAATAAAATACAGCACTAATATCAGGAGATGGTATAATAAAATCAGCGGGGTATAATATATTGGGGTGAAGATAATGAAGCAGCAGGATTATACTATAATTTTTGTAATTTTTCTTTATATTTTCGTGTTACGGCGTTTAAATTTCAATATCTCTGACAGCGGGGATATAGTAACGCTTTTATTATGTTTCTTTCTGGTATTTCGTAGTGCCTTTAGAATTTATAGTGATAAAAATAATTCGGATGAGAATCAAAAGTAAAATAAAAAGAATACCATATGGTATTCTTTTTATTTTATAATGCAGAGGAATTTAGGCAAGGGTTACAATGTACTGGTTGTTGTTTGCGCTATCTTGAATATAAACATTTCGATTATTTATTCTAGCTAACGTCAAATTGTCGCCTACAGTAGGCGACAGTGTTCCAACCACCACCGTAAATGTGCATGGAACTCCGTTATTACCAGTAGTGTAGGTACCGCTATAAGTGTTGCTATTAAAGGTTAAAGTGTCCATAACTATCATCTTCTTTCTGTTATTATTGTAGAATAGGGAGATTTTACGATGGTGGAAGTAATAGAGTTAATGATATATGAAATGTTTGAATTGCCAGATAGTTATTAAATAACTGAGCATATGTAATAAGAAAGCACTGTATAATTTTAAGAAGAAATGTCGGTTTAGGAATAACTAAAAAAATATCAATAAACCCCTGTCGTTTTAAAACGACAGGGGTTTATTGATATTTTTACTATATAAATTTTATTTTTGATCAGGGACTTTAAGTACAGCGCCTGTTGCTGCTGAAGAAACCAAGGCTGCATAGCGAGCTAAGTAACCGCTGGTTACTTTAGGAGGCGGGCATATCCACGCTTCACGACGTCTGGACAGTTCTTCGTTAGAAACTTTAACATTAAGTGTGCGGTTGGGAATATCGATTTCGATGATATCACCGTTTTGTATAAGTGCAATATTACCGCCTTCACGTGCTTCAGGGGAAATATGACCGATGCAGGCCCCGCGGGTCGCACCGGAAAAACGCCCATCCGTAAGGAGTGCCACATCTTTATCAAGTCCCATACCGGCCAGTACTGATGTGGGATTGAGCATTTCTCGCATACCTGGTCCGCCTTTGGGTCCCTCATAACGAATGACTACGACATCTCCTTTTTCTATTTGTTTACCGCAGATTGCCGCAATAGCTTCATCTTCGGAATCGTAGACTTTAGCAGGGCCAGAATGTACAAGCATTTCTTCGGCGACGGCACTTTCTTTGACTACGCTGCAGTCGGGGGCGATATTGCCTTTGAGTACAGCAATGCCGCCTGTTTTGCGATAAGGATTCTCAACGCTGTGAATAACATCAGGACGGGTGATAACAGCATCAATAAAATTTTCGCCCATAGTCTGACCTGTTACTGATTTTGCTCCCTTATGAATCAGGTCGAGTTTACTGAGTTCATGCATCACGGCATTGATTCCGCCAGCTTCATTAAGGTCAATGATATGATGGCTGCCACCAGGGCTAAGTTTAGTCAGATAAGGAGTTTTTTTGCTTATTTCATCAAATAATTCTAATGGTAATTCTAAGTCTGCTTCGTGGGCAATCGCGGGTAAATGTAAGGCAGTATTGGAAGAACCTCCGATTGCCATATCAACAGTTATGGCATTTTCGAAAGCGTCCATTGTCATAATATCACGCGGACACAGGTTTTGAGCAACAAGGTCCATGATTTTAGCACCTGCACGTTTGGCAAGAGCGATACGGGCACCCTGGTAAGCTGCTGGTATAGTACCGTTACCGGGTAAGCCCATACCAAGTACTTCAGTAAGGCAGTTCATAGTGTTAGCAGTGAACAGACCAGAACAGCTGCCGCAGCCTGGGCATGCGGCATGTTCGATGATGCTGAGTTCTGTTTTGTCGATTTTTCCTGCTTCAAAACGACCGGCGGCTTCAAAAACAGTGGAAACACTGATGTCGGTTCCGTTAAGACGTCCGGGAAGCATAGGCCCGCCGCTGACAACGATTGCGGGAATATTAAGACGTGCGGCTGCCATAAGCATACCCGGCACGATTTTATCACAGTTTGGAATGAGTACAAGACCGTCGAACGCGTGACCGTTAGCTACAGCTTCAATACTGTCGGCTACAAGTTCGCGGCTGGCGAGAGGATATTTCATACCGTTATGGCCCATGGCAATGCCATCGCAGATACCGATTGCAGGGAATTCGATTGGAGTTCCGCCAGCAGCTAAAATACCATGTTTAACAGCTTTGGCAATCTGGTCGAGGTGCATATGTCCGGGGATTATTTCGTTTTGGGCGTTAACTACGCCGATAAGCGGTTTTTTTAAGTCTTCTTCGGTGTAACCCATCGCATAAAATAAAGAGCGGTGAGCTGCTCTGGTTGAACCAAGCTTTACTTCTTCGCTACGCATAATTTTAATAACCTCTTTCCCTTAAATGTCTCTTTTATCTGTCTGTCTATCCAAGTATAAGGATATTAAAAAAATTTTACGGTATTTTACGAAAAATGTCAATTTAACAGATAATTGTGTAAGCCATGATTTCACCGTTTTTTTACAGGATAAGGGACTTTTTAGGTAGCCAAGGAACAGAAGATTATTATATAATATAAAAGCAACAGGTTTACATAATAAAATTTAAGTTAAGAGGTGTGATATATGAAAACAAAGATCACTGAGCTTTTAGGAATCAAGTATCCTATCATTCAGGGTGGCATGGCCTGGACTTCAGATGCAAATCTGGCAGCTGCTGTTTCCAATGCCGGCGGCGCTGGTATTATTGCTACAGGTGGCCGCACTGTAGAGTGGACCCGCGATGAAATCCGAAAAGCCAAAGATTTGACCGCTAAACCTTTCGGCGTCAATATCATGCTGATGGCTCCTAATATTGCAGAGATTATTGATGTGGTTTGTGAAGAAAAAGTTGCCTTTGTAACTTTGGGCGCTGGCAATCCTGTTCCTCATATCGAAAAATTTCATGCTGCAGAAATTAAAGTTATTCCTGTAGTTCCAAGTGTCAAATTGGCAAAGCGTGTTGAAGAAGCAGGTGTTGATGCCATGGTCATCGAAGGTATGGAGGGTGGCGGGCATATAGGTCAGCAAACTACTATGGCTTTAATGACAAACGTATTGCCGCTAATCAAAAAAGTACCGGTTTTGGTAGCAGGTGGTATTTCAGATGGACGTGGAATTGCGGCAGCGCTTATGATGGGGGCTGACGGTGTACAGATGGGATCACGTTTTATTCTGACGGACGAATGTCCTACCCATCCTAAAGCTAAAGAAGCCATTATTAAGGCTACTGATACTGATTCTGCTGTAACTGGTTTTTCGCGCAATAATGCTGTTCGTTGCCTGAAAAATGAGTTTACCAAAGAATATTTGGAAAAAGAATGCAGCGGTGCGCCGCAGCAGGAATTAAACGATTTTGCTACGGGAACTAACCGTTTAGGTGCGGTGGAAGGCGATATTGTCCACGGAGCTGTTTTAGTAGGGCAAAGTCTGAACGTTTTAAACGACATTCTGCCTTGTGCTGAAGTGATGGAAAGATTGATAGCTGAAGCAAGAGATACTTTAGCTAATGCGAAAAATATTGTGCTGTAAGCATAGTGATTAATTGAAAACGCAGCCGGGGATGACTTCGGCTGCGTTTTATATATCTTAATGTTAAATAGTGGTATCGAAAATAGTTTGAATAAATAATGGCTCTATAGTATAATATTATGGTAAAAATATCTTGCGATTTGTAAGGTTTAAAGATTTAGGGGGAATATGACAATGTCCGGACATTCGAAATGGGCAAACATCAAACACAAAAAGGGTAAAGCTGACGCAGCACGCGGTCAGATTACTACCAAAATCGGCCGCGAGATTACGATTGCGGTAAGAATGGGTGGCCCTGACCCTACCGGCAATATGAAATTGAAATTGGCTTTATCAAAAGCTAAGGCCAATAATGTTCCTAAAGATAACATTCAGCGCGCTATCCAAAAAGGGCAGGGTGCTGCAGATGCTTCTAATTATGAGGAAATTACTTACGAAGGTTATGGTCCTGCTGGTGTTGCTGTAATGGTAAGCACTTTGACTGATAACCGTAACCGTACTGCTGCCGATGTTCGTCACGTATTTTCTAAATACGGTGGGAACATGGGCGAGACTGGTTGTGTAAATTGGATGTTCAAACGCAAAGGCGTTTTTAGTATCGACAGTGAAGCCGGCTATACGGAAGATGATTTGATGTTGATAGCGTTAGAGGCAGGTGCTGAAGATGTTAAAGCTGAGGAAGAAGGTTTTGAGATAGTTACCGAGCCTGAGGATTTTGATGCTGTTGAAAAAGCTCTTGCTGATAATAATATCGAAGTCATGATGTCTGAGATCGCAATGCTCCCTGACACAATGGCAGAACTGTCTGACGAAGACGTTGTTAAAGTCAGGAAAATGCTTGAGGCATTGGAGGACTTAGACGATGTGCAGGATGTTTATACAAACGCAGACCTGCCGGAAGAAGACGAAGAATAAATTGTGCGACAGGCAGGCTCACCAAGGCCTGCCTGCTTTCTATCATAATCAGGAGGGAGCACGAAGAGATGCTGGCAATTGGAATTGACCCTGGTACTGCTATCTGCGGCTTTGGCCTGGTGGAAATGGTAGGGAATAAACTGACTCCTATCCATTATGGAGCTGTGTTTACGGATAAGGATATGCTGCCTGAACTCAGGTTGAAAAAAATCTACGATGAACTGAGCGTCTTATTGGATGAATATCGTCCGGATGTGATGAGTGTGGAACAATTGTTTTTTAACCGCAATGTAACGACAGCAATAAGCGTTGGTCAGGCTCGCGGTGTGGCACTTTTGACAGCAGCTAACCGCGGTATCCAGATCACGGAATTTACACCGATGCAGATCAAGCAGGCTGTTGTAGGTTATGGCGGCGCTAACAAAGAGCAGGTGACTTTTATGGTGCAGAAGCTCTTGAATATTCGTACAAAACCTAAACCAGATGATGTCGCTGATGCTTTGGCAGTGGCGATTTGCGGATTGCATACGGCAGCGACAAGACGATGGCAGGAGTTGAAGTAAATGATTGGATCAATTAAAGGAAAGGTGGCCTATCTGGCAAATGAATATTGTTTGTTGGAAACTAACAGCGGTGTTGGCTACAGGGTCTTTATGCCTGCGGCTCATTTGGGACAACTTGCTGTAGGAATGGAAGCTAGAGTGCACACTTATATGGCTGTGCGCGAGGATGCTATTTTACTGTTTGGCTTTCTGAATCAGGAATACTATAATTTATTTTTACTTCTTCTTGGGGTCAGCGGTGTTGGTCCTAAGGTTGCATTAGGCATTTTGTCTGCCGTTAAGCCGGATGATTTTTATCTGGCAGTGCAAAGCCGTGACCTTAAGGTTTTAACAAAGTTGCCAGGGATTGGTAAAAAGACCGCTGAACGGTTACTTTTAGAATTAAAAGATAAAGTAGGCGGTATAGGCGGTGACAGCGACAGCGGTTTTGCCGATACTGCATTTGGCGGCGGTAGTGCTGCTGTGGATGAAGCTATTGAAGCATTGTGTGCTTTAGGATACTCTAATTCGGAAATCATGCCTGCTTTAAAACAGATTCCGAATTATGCAGAACTTAGCAGTGAGGTAATTATTAAGCAGGCTCTCAAATTGTTTGCCGGGAGGAAATAATGCAGCCGGAAGAAAGAATTATTACCGGACAGGAGCAGGACGCCGATGTATGGCAATACAGCCTGCGTCCTCGCCGCCTGGCCGAATATATCGGGCAGAATCAGGTAAAACAGAATATGGAAGTATTCATCAAGGCTGCTGCCGACAGGAAAGAAGCGCTAGATCATGTGCTTTTATTTGGGCCGCCTGGTCTGGGGAAAACCACATTAGCAAATATTATTGCCAATGAATTGAATGTTAATATTCGTGTTACGTCAGGCCCTGCTATTGAACGACAGGGTGATCTGGCAGCGATTTTGACTAATTTAGGTGATAATGACGTGCTTTTTATTGACGAGATTCACCGCTTATCCAAAACAGTGGAAGAAATCTTGTACTCAGCCATGGAAGATTATGCTTTGGATATCATTATCGGTAAAGGCCCGAGTGCACGCAGCGTGCGGTTAGATTTGCCCAAATTTACGCTTATTGGTGCTACGACACGTTTAGGAGCCATTGCGGCTCCTTTACGTGATCGGTTTGGTGTACAGTGCCGGCTGGAATTTTATAAGCCTGATGAATTACAGTTTATTATTACACGTGCTGCTGAGATTTTAGGTGTTGAGATCGCTGCTGACGGAGCAGAGGAAATTGCACGCCGCAGTCGCGGAACTCCGCGTGTAGCGAATCGTTTGTTAAAGCGCGTGCGCGATTTTGCACAGGTGTCAGGTGCTGCGGTTATTACTGGACAAATGGCAGATGAAGCTTTAGCACGCTTAGAGGTTGATCGTTATGGCCTTGACCGCAATGATCGACGCATTCTTCAAACGATTGTTAAAACATTTTGCGGTGGCCCTGTTGGTATTGAAACCATTGCGGCTGCAGTAAGTGAGGAAACAGATACTATTGAGGATGTAATTGAGCCATATCTTATGCAACTGGGGCTGCTTCAGCGTACACCGCGGGGGCGGATTGCCACACGTGAAACGTATCGTTATTTGGGAGTGCCTTTCCAGGAAAAGGGATGATGTGATGAAACTGCTATTGCACGCCTGCTGCGGACCTTGTGCATGCTATCCTGCAGAGAAGCTGTTGGTTGACGGCAAGGCTTTTGATATTTTGTATTTTAATCCAAATATCCATCCATATAAGGAATTTAAACGGCGATTAAATGCTTTACGAGAGTTATGCGAGAAAAAACGTTATAAGCTGATTGTAGATAAAAGCTACCCTCTGGAAACTTGTGTGCAAGGGATGCTGGATGAACCTGTAATACGCTGCGCTTACTGCTACAGAGTGCGGATGCGTTATGCAGCTCAGTATGCCAAAGAAAATGGTTATGATGCTTTCTCAACGACTTTATTAGTCAGTCCGTATCAGAAGCATGAACTGATCATACAAATGGCTGAAGAAGCTGGGAAGGAATTTGATATCCCGTTTTACTATGAGGATTTTCGCAAAGGTTATCAGCGTGGTGTTGATATAAGCCTAAAGCTGGAGTTATATCGTCAGCCATACTGTGGCTGCGTATTCAGTGAAAGGGACCGTTATGAGAAGAAGCCTAAGGTAAAGTTAGAATAGTTTTAGAGAAGGGGGCGTCCTCATGAAAAAACTGCTGCTGCTTGTCGCATGGGTATTCTGTATCAATTGTGGCATAGTAATGGCTTCATCACCTGATATTGCTGTTGCTGTCGTACATGGTCAGTTTGCAGCTGAGCTTAGCTGTGAGGATGAACTGATGGTAAGAGTACCAGATACCGGAGAGGAAATGGTTTTGAAACCGGATAGGTATTTTGTAAATGCTGAGGGTGGTACTGTCAATTTGGGTGCGCAGAAGTTTGGCGCCAAAACGTTACGTTTTGTGGTAAAAGAAAATGGCAAGCCCATTGAAGTAAATAAAAAAGCTTACCGTGGCAGCTTTGAGGTACGTATTTCCGCTGACGGAAAGACTTTAGATGTGGTCAATGTACTGCCGTTAGAGCAGTATTTATATAGTGTTGTGGGCGAAGAAATACCTGTGATTTTCCCTGATGAGGCAATTAAGGCCCAGGCTGTAGCAGCAAGGTCGCTTGCTTATAACAGGCTTGGAAACCGCAGTCGTTTAGGTTATGATCTGAAAGCCAGTGAAGAAGGGCAGGATTATTATGGACTGACAACAGAAAAACAGGCTATTAATAAACTGGTCGATGTCACAGCGGGAATGGTAGTCACTTATAACGGGCAGCCAATTGAAGCTGTTTATCACCAAAGTGGTGGCGGGCAGACGGAAAACAGCCGCGATGTGTGGGGTAGATATGTACCTTATCTGCGCAGTGTGAAGGATTACGACTGGGATGCACCTATGTATAACTGGGAAAAAGCTTTGCCTGCAAGTGAGATCGAACGACGTTTATCGACGCGTGGATATGCTGTCGGCAAACTTGAAAGCATACGTTTATCACCGCTGGAAGGCAGTAGCAAAATGTTTGGAAATGATCGCACTGCCAGCGGACGGGTGCAGGAAATGCTATTCAGCGGCAGCGGCGGGACATTTCTTTTTACAGGACAGCAGGTGCAGGAAATATTAGGGCTCAACAGTACTTTTTTTGAAGTGGAAGTCAACCGTCCTGTACCAAATTCTATTGAGATTCCTATTGAAAATCCTTATGGAATAGAAATCGGCAGGAAGGAAGTCCCGATAAAAGTCAGCGAACGTAGTATTAGTTTTAAAGATATTTTAAAGGATCTGCATTTTGTCAGCGGTGAAAAAGGTGAGATGGTAACTTTTAAAGGTCGTGGGCAGGGGTCCGGACTGGGGCTTTCCCAGTGGGGAGCACGTGGGATGGCAAATAGTGCGCCGCCACGCAGCAGGGACTATTATAAAGAAATTTTAACTCATTATTATACAGATACCAGGGTTGAAAAAATTTACTGAAACCGGAGATTAAGATGCAGGTAAAAGATTTTACTTATGAATTGCCGCAGGAATTGATTGCGCAGTATCCGTTGGAACCGCGCGATCACTCAAGATTGCTTGTTGTAGATAAAAATACGGGAACAATAGAACACAGATATTTTTATGATTTATGTGAATATTTGCGGCATGATGATTTACTGGTTTTTAATGATACACGTGTTATTCCGGCACGTCTGCATGGCGTGAAGGATACTGGTGCAAGAGTTGAGGTATTTTTGCTGACTCGTTTAAACAGTACGGATTGGGAAGTTTTGGTTAAACCTGGTCGCAAACTGCGCGTTGGGGCAAAAATAAAATTTAGTGATGATTTGTCCTGTGATATTATTGCTGATACGGATTTTGGCGGAAGAATAGCGCGTTTTTATTATAATGGCGTATTCGAAGAGATTTTGGATCGTTTGGGTGAAACGCCGCTGCCTCCGTATATTACGGCACCACTGGAAGATAAGGAACGTTATCAAACAGTCTATTCAAGAGAGAATGGCAGTGCTGCAGCACCAACTGCCGGATTGCATTTTACCAAAGAACTTTTGCAAAAGATTAGGGATATTGGCTGCGAAGAGGTTTTTGTAACACTGCATGTTGGTCTTGGCACTTTTCGCCCTGTCAGTGTTGATGACATCAAAGATCATGTGATGCACAGAGAGTTTTACTCTGTTTCACCTGAAGCGGCTGAAGCTATTAATAAGGCTAAAGCTGAAGGTCGGCGTATCGTTGCTGTAGGAACTACTGCGGTACGTACTTTAGAAGCTGCGGGTGAAAGTGGTGTGATTAAAGCTGGCGGGAACTGGACAAATATCTTTATTTATCCTGGATATCGCTTTCGACTGGTAAATTCATTGATAACTAATTTTCATTTGCCGCAGAGCACGCTTTTGATGTTGGTATCAGCCCTGTCAACACGTGAGATTATGCTGTCGACTTATGCTGAAGCTGTACGCGAACATTATCGTTTCTTTTCTTTTGGTGACGCTATGTTTATTACTGATTTGAATAAATAATTTTTAGGAGAATTTATGCACGCAGTTACATATGAATTAATAAAAGAGTGCAGTCGGAGCGGCGCGCGATTAGGTAAATTACATACTCCGCACGGAACTTTTGATACGCCGATGTTTATGCCTGTTGGAACACAGGCGACCGTAAAAACATTAGCGCCAGAAGAATTATATGCTATGGGCAGTCAGGTTATTTTGTCTAACACTTATCATTTGTTTTTACGGCCTGGCCACGAATTGGTCAAGAAAGCCGGAGGTTTGCATAATTTTATGCGTTATGACCGGGGGATGCTGACAGACAGCGGTGGATTTCAGGTTTTCAGTTTGGGAGCCATGAGAAAAATCAAAGAAGAAGGTGTGACATTCAGGTCGCATATTGACGGTTCAAAAAAATTTCTGTCGCCAGAGATAGCCACAGAAGTACAGGAAGCATTAGGCGCCGATATAGCAATGGCTTTTGATGAATGCATTCCTTATCCGGCTGATTTTGATTATGCAAAAGAATCAACTCTGAGAACTACGCGTTGGGCCAAACGCTGTTTAGATATACACACCCGTGAAGACCAATCTATGTTTGGCATTGTTCAGGGTGGAATGTATCCGGAACTTCGAAAAATGAGTGCTGATCAGCTGACGGAAATGGATTTTGCTGGTTATGGAATCGGTGGACTGAGTGTTGGTGAACCTAAGCCGCTGATGTATGACATTTTAAACCAAACAACTGAGCATATGCCAAAGAATAAAGCCCGTTATCTAATGGGAGTTGGAACCCCAGACTGTATAGTAGAGGCAGTAAACCTGGGTGTCGATATGTTTGACTGTGTATTTCCAACAAGGGTAGCGCGTAACGGTACAGCAATGATTCCAGAAGGACGGCTGGTTGTACGGAATGCAGCATATGCTGAGGATTTTCGTCCTATTGATGAACGCTGCGGCTGTTATACTTGCCGTAATTTTTCACGGGCCTATATCAGGCATCTGTTTAAGGCAGAAGAGTTGTTTGCTCTGAGGCTGCTTACGATTCACAATCTACATTTTCTGCTTGATTTTACAAAGCAGATTCGTTCTGCTATTGCCAGTGATACTTTCCCTGAGCTGCGCGAAAGATTTTTAGAAAATTATCGAGGCTAAAACAGGATTTTTCGTTTTTATGGCGAATATAATCCCAGATAGGGGAGAATTATGAAGGAGGTGTTCCCATGCAAGGTGGAGATACTATGGCGATGATCAATGCGATCTGGCCGTTTATCTTAATGGGCGGTATCTTTTATTTTATGCTGTATCGTCCTCAGAAACAAGAACAACAAAAACGTCAGAGAATGCTTGATTCTTTGAAAAAAGGCGATAAAGTAGTGACTATTGGCGGTATGTTTGGTGTGATTACCGCTATCAGTGAAAAAAAGGTTACCTTGAAGCTGGCTGAAGACGTGGAAGTTGATTTTGCACGTTCCGCTATCAGTGCTTTTCAAGATCCCGTTAAGCAGGAAATGGCAGAAAAATAATGAAGAAACAACAATTGCGCAAGGAGTTAAAATCTTTGCGCAATCAGCTTTCTAGGGATCAGGTTGACCGCTGGAGCAAAGAAATCTGTGCAAATATTATGCTTTCGCCACAATATCGTCAGGCTGACGTCATTTTTGGTTATCTGGCATTCGGAAACGAACCGAATATAGACATTGTTTTAGAGCAGGCGAGACTCGCTGGTAAAACGGTTTGTATTCCGCAGATAATTTCAGAAACAGAGATTTGTGCGGTGCGGTTTGAAGGTTTTGGCCAGTTATCACTTGACCGTTACGGAATCCGCAGTGTTAGTGGTACAGATGTTGTGATAAATCCACATGAAATAGCTTTGGTATTGGTGCCTGGAGTTGGGTTTGCTAAAAATGGGAACCGAATAGGCATGGGTGCAGGTTATTATGACCGCTTCTTGGCACAGGTTGATAAAGCTGTGCTGATGGGTGTGACTTATAATGCCCTGTTATGCAGTAAAATACCAGTAGATTATTATGATAAACCGGTGCAGTATCTGGTTACTGAAACAAACGTTACTCTTTGTGAGTAGCTTGTTTATAAAAGTTTTGATGAACTTACTAAAGGGGGCAGCTAATTTTGAGATGGAATGAATTAGGCAAATTCTTGATTATCTCGTTGGCGATAATCGGGGGTTTCTGTGTTTATATTTCGCCTTTGTCAAATTCCATTAAACAGGGACTTGATCTGCAGGGTGGTACACATGTTGTGCTTCAGGCTGTTGATACACCTGAGTTAAAGGTTGATGATGATGCAGTTAATCGTTCAGTGAAAATTATTGAACGCCGTGTCAATGAACTTGGATTGACTGAACCGGTTATACAGCGTCAGGGTAAGGATCGTATTATTGTTGAGCTTCCTGGAGTTAAAGATCCTGATAAAGCGATTGCGATGCTCGGACGTACCGCACTTTTGGAATTTAAAGATGTCAGCGGGAAAACTGTTCTGACAGGTAAAGACTTAAAGGATGCTAAAGCGCAAATTTCTCAGGGCAACCAGTCTGTTGTCGGTTTGGAGTTCAGTGATGAAGGCGGCAAAAAGTTTGCTGATCTTACCGCACGTAACATAGGTAAACCGATCGCTATTGTGTTAGATGGTGAAGTGCTTACCAATCCTGTAGTACAGGAAGCTATAACTGGCGGCAGAGCTCAAATCTCAGGATCACGTACTATGGAAGAGGCTGAGCATTTGGCTATTTTACTGCGTAGCGGTTCTTTGCCTGTGAAAATTGAGGTTATGGAAAATCGGACTGTTGGACCTACATTAGGTCAGGATTCTAAAGAAAAAAGTATTAAAGCTTTTGGAATCGGTGTTATCGGTGTTTTTGTATTTATGATTCTGTTTTACCGTTTATCAGGTATTGTAGCTTGTATTGCATTACTGCTTTATGTAATGATGCTGCTTTTAGTGATGCGGTATCTGAATGCGACGCTGACTCTGCCTGGTATAGCTGGTATCATCCTGTCTATTGGCATGGCAGTAGATGCTAATGTCTTGATTTTTGAACGATTTAAAGAAGAAATTCGCAATGGTAAAACTTTACGTTCAGCAATGGATGCAGGATTTAATCGTGCGTTTGTAACTATTTTTGACTCTAACGTAACGACTTTAATGGCTGCCGTTATTCTTTTCTATCTTGGTACTGGACCGATTAAAGGCTTTGCAGTAACATTGGCTATTGGTGTTATTTTGAGTATGTTCTCGGCTATTACTGTGACTAAATTTTTGCTGCGCTTTTTGATTTCAAGCAATTTCACTAAAAATCCCGCTTTCTTTGGCGTTTCTGCTCCGAAGGAGGTGAATAAATAATGTTTTCGATCGTAAAGAATTATAAAATTTTCTTTTCCATCACCATTATTTTTCTGTTGATCGGCTTTGGTTCTATTGTTACCCGTGGTTTTAATCTTGGAATTGATTTTACAGGCGGCAGTATTGTTGATTTGACTTTTGAAAATCCAGTCAATGTGGCACAGGTTCGGGATGTCCTGAAAGAACATGATATGGGCAATAGTATCATCCAACTGGAAAACAGTGATGGCAAAACTGAAGCCAACAGTGTATTGATTCGTACTGGTGTTGTGGAGGATACTGAATTAAGAGCTACGATGAATGATCTGCAAAGCAAGCTTGGAAATTATCAGATACAGCGTGTTGAGCAGGTTGGCGCTACAATCGGTTCAGAACTGGTACAGCAGGCGGCTATGGCAATAGTTCTTTCCTGGGTATTGATGATTGCTTATATTACCTTTAGGTTTGAGTTTAAATTTGCAATAGCGGCAATTATAGCACTTATTATTGATGTTTTGGTAGTATTGAGTTATTTCTCATTGTTCCAAATGGAAATGGATTCTTCGTTTGTTGCAGCACTGCTGACGGTAGTCGGTTATTCTGTTAACGGTACGATCGTTATTTTTGACCGTATTCGTGAAAATCTGAAAATACATCGACGCAGTGAAAGCCTGGGCGAGATGGTCGATAACAGCATTTGGCAGTGTATGACAAGGACAATTTATACTGTGGCAACATCATTGTTTGCTATAGTGTCAATCTTCCTTTTTGGCGGAGAGACTATACATAATTTTTCTTTCGCTATGCTGGTAGGTTTTGCCAGTGGTGCCTATACTTCGATTTTTCTGGCTGGTCCGATGTGGATGTTCTTGAAAAATAAGAAAATTGGCATTTGATGAGTAAATAAAATCCCCTGTGCAAAGCACAGGGGATTTTTCATTTATCTGTGAATAGTATTGTACTGATACAAAAATGAGATCTTTTTTCATAAAAATGCTTGATAGTACCCAGAAATAGATTTCGTTTTTTTGAAGCGTCTATTTAAATAGAGCGAAATAACCGTTGATAAAAATTCCAAGAACGATCAGAGGCAAAATATAAGTGACATAAAACCGCATCCATTTAGGAAATTTAAGACCGTTGCCGGTATCAGCTTCTTTGATAAAATTGTTCCAGCCCCAGCCATAACGCTGTGTGCAAAATAGCAGATAAACGAGGCTGCCTAATGGCAGTAGATTGTTGCTGATAAAGAAATCTTCTAAATCAAGGATACAGCTTCCAGGACCTAACGGCTGGATATGGCTCCAGACATTGAAACCAAGTATACAGGGCATAGAAAGCATTGTTATCAGCACTATATTGATATAAATAGTTTTACTGCGGCTCCAGCCAGTAAGATCGCGGATGCAGGCAGTTATATTTTCAAAGACTGCAATAACAGTAGAATAAGAGGCAAATATCATGAAGAGGAAGAATAATGCTCCCCAAAATTGACCCCATGGCATTGCGTTAAAAACGTTAGGTAAAGTTACAAAAAGGAGGTTAGGTCCGCTGTCCGGATTAACACCAAAACTAAAGCAGGCTGGAAAAATGATCAAGCCTGAAATAAGTGCTACGGCTGTATCCAAAATAGTGATAAATACTGCCTCGCCTGTTAGAGAACGTTCTTTGGCAATATAGCTTCCGAAGATAGCCAGAGCACCTATACCAAGGCTGAGTGTAAAGAAAGCCTGTCCCATAGCGGCGAAAATAACTTCGGAAACACCTTTTTCAAAGACTTTATTGAAATCAGGATAGAGGTAATATTTAAGACCAGCTTCCGCTCCTGGTAAGAACATGGAGTTTGCAGCTAAGGCTAACATGAGGATGAGCAGGCATAACATCATTGTTTTTGTGATTTTTTCTACACCGGCCTGTAAACCTAAAAGACAAACACCAAAACAAACCAGGACTGTCAGGACCATATTGAAAGTCATAGTCAGCGGATCACCAAGCAGGCTACCAAAAAGAGCGCCTACACCCTTAGCATCAAGCCCTGCGAAGTCACCAACAGCCATTTTATAAAAATAATACAGCATCCAACCAGCAACTGTTGTGTAGAACATCATCAGGATATAGTTGCCGGCAATAGCTCCGTATTTATAAAGGTGCCATTTAGTTCCTTTGGGTTCTAAAACATCAAATGAAAGTGCAGCGCTACGGCAGCTGGCACGGCCTACTGAAAATTCTGCTACCATGATAGGCAATCCTAGAATGAGCAGGAAAAATAGATAGATAAGTACGAAAGAGGCGCCTCCGTACATGCCTGTAATAAATGGAAAACGCCATACGTTACCAAGGCCGATAGCACAGCCAGCAGAAATAAGGATAAAGCCAAGTCGGGATGAGAAATTTTCACGTTCCATAGTAATAAAAGTCCTTTCACTCTGCATACACAGCATATGATAAAATAATAATTATAGTAAAAACAATTATACAAAAGAATCTGATTTTTGTAAATTGTTTGTGAACTTAGAATGAAATGAAAGTAAAAAGCATCTTGAATTTTCAAGATGCTTTTTTTGTAGAGGTAGTTCTTTTTCCTGTTAATAATAAACCTAACCAAGGAAGTTTACCTCCTAATTTAGTTATGATAATACTTGAGAGTACAGATAAAGTGACAAGAAGACAGTAGATCAAAAGAATTTTTTTGCTGGTCATAACAATTCCGCCAACGTGACAAAGCCTGCTGATGATATCCATCCAAAAGGGATGGATAAGATAAACAATAAGCGAGTTTACTGATAAGAGATGAATAAACTTTCTGATAGGATTCGAAAGACTTGTTTTGGCAAAGACTGCACAGAAAAAAATCAGAGAACCTATTGTGTAAAGGAACCCCTGCAGACTTAATTGCTGAAGAGTGTTTACCAGAATGATCAGACTGGAATTATGATAAAAATAATAATAGTAATAACTGCCCCCGATAAACAAGAGCGTAAAGATGTAGAAGACACTTACTTTTGTGAAATGTCTGATAATAAATTTTATAAAAGTATTATAATAAACTGCTGCCAGGCCGCCTGACATAAAAATAAATAAATAATGCAGAGGCAGGTAATTTAGACGATAGTTAAAAAGGTTTTGTAAAAATACTGGTAAGTCAGTACTTTTAAGATTGGGATGACAGGTCCAGTAGTTGAAGACGATCTGCAGTAAGAACAGCAGTATAAAACCAAGTTTAAGACTGCTGTTTTGGAAAAAAGAAAATAATTTATGCCATAATGGGAAAGTAAAATAAAACCATAGCAGTATGACCATAAAATATAAGTGGTAGCAGGCTAAACCATAAAAGAGCAGGAAAAGGATATTTGCTGGCTGCCAGTTTATACATCCTGGCATAACAGCAGAAAAGTAAAGCAGATAAAACAGTGACCAGATAACATAGGGAAGTCCGACACTTTGCAGCCGTTTTTTTAAAAAAGGCAGATAAGCTATAGTAGTTTCTGGTCGGTATTGGCAGAATAAACCATAACCGGAGATAAAAAAGAATGCGGGAACACTATAGCGTGAAAGTATTTCCAGCAGCATATATAAGAAACTATTGGGATAAGGTGCTTCTAGGACAAAAGAACCAACGTGGATACCGATGACTCCAAGCATACAGATACCGCGCAGGTCGTCAATTATTTGATTGCGTTCCGGCATAAGATACTCCTTTTGAAAGTAGATTTATTGATTTATATATTATACTCTAAGCCTGCAGGGATGGCAAAGGAAAGTATGAACAAATAAAAAAACAGACTCGTAAGAGTCTGTTTTTAGGAGGTTATAAAACAATGTTTAAGGATTAACTGTTGCGCGGTAAACCTGTTTGCCATCTTTAAATCCAACTATAACAGCACTTTTTACTGCATCGTGGGAAGCGTCTAAAGAGGTTTTGCCTGTTACTGCCTGAAAATCTTTGGTAGCAGCTAATGCTTCTGCTACTTTTGCTGATTCATAGACACCTGCGCGTTTGATGCTGTCGGCTAAAAGCATGGCTCCATCATAGCCAAGCACTGCGGGCGCGTCAGGTTTTTGCTTATAAGTTTTAGCATAAGTATTTACGAAAGCTTTGGAAGCTTCATTGGTAGAATCCGGGCTGTAATGGTTTGTGAAATAGGTATTGTTAAGAGATGATGCACCTGCTATTTCGACTAATTTAGGACTATCCCAACCGTCACCGCCGATAATAGGAACTGTAATACCTAGTTCACGGGCTTGCTTGCATATTTTACCTACTTCTTCATAATAACCAGGTACATAAATTACTTCAGGCTTTGCCGCAGCTATTTTTGTCAAAACAGCTTTAAAGTCCGAATCTTTTTGCAGATATGATTCTTCAATGACAACTGTACCGCCTTTTTCTGTATAAGCTTTTTTGAAAAATTCAGCCAGACCTTTGGCATAGTCACTGCTGTTATCAATGTAAACAGCAGCTTTTTGAAGCTTCAGTTCATTTAAAATAAAATTAGCACCGACAGTACCCTGAAACGGATCGATGAAGCAAACTCTGAAGGTATTTGGTTTTACCTTACCTGTTTTTTCATCTAAGGTTACTTTTGGATTAGTGGCTCCAACTGCAAGAAAAGGAACCTTAGCGGCTTCACTTACGTTAGAGGCAGCTATGGCACTGGAACTGGCAAATAATCCCATAACAACGGGAGCTTTATCCTGATTGACCAGTTTACTCATTGCATTAGCAGCTTCTGCAGGTTCAGATTTATTATCGGCAACGACCAGTTCAATTTTTTTGCCAAGCAGACCACCGGTATCATTTAGCTGCTGTACGGCAAGTTTGATTCCATTTGTAATGGATGTTCCGTAAGTAGCGTTATTACCTGTCAGCTCAGCAACAACGCCTATTTTAATAGTGTCTGCTTTCTTGTCGCTGCCTGTACTGCAGCCGCTGACTAAAACTGACATGGTTATAAGGGCACCGCCTATGGCCAGAGCCAGTTTTTTCTTAGTAAATTTCATGATAAATCCCCCTCATAAATAAATTAATAATTACGAAGAACAACAAGGTATTGTACTGGAGAGAAAAAGTCGAATTAAAAGCTTTGACTTCTCGAAGCTGCAGTACTGGAAAACAGTACGATAAAAGTACCTTGATACTATTCGATGAGATAATTGTACTTTGCAAAAAAGCAAAAAGCAAGAAAAACTTGATAAAGCATAAAAAATGAAGAAAAGTGTAAACAAAGGTATAGTTTCCATATCAGAATAGTATAATGAATTACCAGATTTACGGCAGGATTTAAATATTTAACAGCGAATTAAGATTTATAAAACAATATATATTCAAAGATGAAAGCAATATTTTAACAAGGGTGTGGAAGGTATGCAGTTAACAACAGTACAACTTGTGAGTATAGTTATAACACTGGTTTTAACGATTTTGCCAGGTATATATGCCGGTCGTAAAATAAAATCTGCTGATGACTATGCCTTAGGTGGACGCAGTGCCGGGATTGGTATGGTCGCAGGCAGTATTATAGGAACTATTGTTGGCGGTGCTGCTACCATAGGCACAGCACAGTTAGGCTTTCAGCTGGGACTAACCGCTTGGTGGTTTACTTTAGGATCTGGCATTGGGTTTATCATCATGGGACTGTTTTATGCCCGTCCGCTGCGTAATAGCGGTCTGATGACGATTTCTGAGTTTTTAGTTGTAAACTTCGGGAAGAAAGCTGGTCCGATAGCGAGTTTATCGGCTACGGCAGGTATATTTTTCAGTATTGTTGCAAGCATGCTTACGTCAATACATTTAATAGTGGGCCTTTTTCATGTAAGCCTGGTGGCTGCTGCGTCAATAATAATTGTTATTGTTGCGGCACTGGTTTTTTTTGGCGGTATCAACAGTTCTGGAATGGCTGGTATTTTTAAAATATTACTGGTTTTTGCAACTGTTTTTGTAGGAGGCATTCTTTCTTATAATGATTTGGGAGGATTGACGGGAATTCGTGAAAGTTTTCCTGCGTTTCCATGGCTCAGTCTTTTTGGTAAGGGCATTGAAGACAGTCTTTTTAGTTTATTTTCTATGGTGATTGGGGTTATTTCTACACAGACCTATGTACAGGCTCTGTTTTCGGCCAAGGATAGTGCAACGGCAGCAGCAGGCTGTGTCACAGCTGCATTGATTGTTATTCCTGTCGGGTTACCGTCAGTGATGATAGGTATGTATATGCACGCGATGCATCCGGAGATTAACGCTATTGATGCACTGCCGTTTTATCTATGTATATATTTGCCTGAATGGCTGGGGGGCATTGGTATTGCAGCATTGCTGCTGTCTTCGCTTGGTTCTATTTCTGGTCTTGCATTAGGAATTGGGACGATGATTTCACGAGATATTTTTAATGATTTATTCGGTCTTCGCGATGTAAAAAGATTATTGTGGATTAGTAGATTTTCAGTGCTGGCAGTTACATTTGGCGCAGTAATATTCGTTTTTCATTATCTTGATTCACTGGTTTTGCATTGGAATTATTTGTCAATGGCATTGCGGGGGGCAGGAATATTTTTACCATTGACATTTATTGTGTTTTTTAAAGGCTTAGTGCAAAAAGAGGCTGGCTTTGCCGCAATGATTGCTGGTATAATGGTAGCCTGCCTTTGGCCGTTTATTTTCCCGGATTCGGCAAATGCCTTATTCCCAAGCTTGGCTTTTAATTTGTTGTTTTTAGTACCGGGAGTATTATGGAGTTTATATAAAAATAAAGATAGGAGAGTTTGATGTTCAGCATCACTTTGCCGCTATTGGCAGGTGATGCTTTTGCTTGAGTAGCAGTGCATCCTTAAAGCAACTGGTGTTTGCCTATATCTGTTGTGGTATAATATATGGTATAAAATTAATAAAAAAATCGATGCTTTTTCGGAAGGAGGACTGTTGTGAGCGTAAATTTTACACATCTGCATGTCCATACTCAATACAGCCTGCTTGACGGTGCCGCAAAAATAAGTGATCTGGTTGCTTATGCTAAAGAAATCGGAATGAAGAGCCTGGCGATAACAGATCATGGTGTAATGTATGGTGTCGTTGATTTTTATCAGGAGGCAATGAAGCAGGGAATCAAGCCTGTTATAGGCTGTGAAGTATATTTGACAAATGGATCACGATTTGAAAAAACTAACCGTGATGGGATGTACCATTTGATTTTACTGGCAGAGAATGACGAAGGTTATCACAATCTGATGAAGCTGGTTTCACTTGGACATTTAGAAGGGTTTTACTATAAACCTAGAATTGATAAAGATATTCTAAGACAATACAGTAAAGGTATTATCTGCATGAGCGCATGCATTGCCGGTGAGATTCCTGTGCAAATACTGCGAGGCAATTTAGAAGGAGCTGAAAACAGTTTAAAGGATTATCTGGACATTTTCGGGAAAGACAATTTTTTTCTGGAAATTCAGGATCATGACCTTGAAGAAGAACATACTGTTAATACTGAACTGAAACGCCTGGCAAAAAAATATGATCTTGGTTTAGTGGCTACTAATGATTCTCATTATGTGAAGCGCGAAGATGCAGATGCACAGGATGTATTGCTGTGTATTCAGACAACAAGTACTGTAGATGATCCTAAAAGAATGAAATTTCCTAATGATCAATTTTATTTAAAAAGTGAAGCTGAGATGCGCGAAAAGTTCGGTGATTGTCCTGAAGCTTTAGAAAATACAGCGAAGATAGCAGAGCGCTGCAACGTGGAATTGAGTTTTGGTCATTTATTGCTGCCGGAATTCCCTATTCCAAATGGATTATCGGCAGAGGAATATTTGCGTAAGCTGTGTTTAGATGGGATGCCGGGGAGGTATCCTGAGCCGACGCAGCAGGTTTTAGATAGGCTGGAATATGAATTAGGTATTATCAATAAAATGGGCTATGACTGTTACTTTCTGATTGTTTGGGATTTTATAAGTTACAGCCGCAGAAATGACATACCTGTAGGACCTGGCCGCGGAAGTGCGGCAGGCAGTATTGTCGCTTATCTTTTAGGGATTACTAATATTGATCCGCTGAAATATGATTTGCTGTTTGAACGTTTCTTAAATCCTGAACGTGTAAGTATGCCTGATATAGATACAGATTTCTGTTATGAAAAAAGGCAGCAGGTTCTGGATTACATTATTAATCGTTATGGACAGGAGAAGGTTGCCCAGATCATAACTTTTGGTACCTTACAGGCTCGCGCGGCGGTTCGTGATGTTGGCAGAGCGTTGGAAATGCCTTACAGCATGGTGGATAATGTAGCAAAACTTATTCCGCGTGATTTGGGTATTACATTAGAGAGAGCGCTGGAGGCCAGTAATGAGCTGAGAAGTTTATATGAAAACGATGCGAACATCAAACGCCTGATTGATCTTGCTCAAAGCGTGGAAGGCATGCCGCGTAATTCAGGTACTCATGCGGCGGGAGTTGTTATTGCCCCGGATGATTTGAAAAAGTATGTGCCGCTGCAGTTGTCGAATGAAAATTTTATTACAACTGAATATGATAAAGATAAGATTGAAAGTCTCGGACTTTTAAAGATGGATCTTTTAGGGCTGCGTACTTTGACAGTAATTGGTGATGCAATCAAGTTTATTTATGAAACTACTGGTGATAAACTTGATATTGATAAAATTCCTCTTGATGATGAAGCAACGTGCAGCATGCTGAGAAAGGGCGATACTCAAGGGGTATTTCAGCTTGAATCAGGCGGAATGACGAAACTGGTTATGGATTTGGGACCGGAAAGTTTTGAAGATCTTATTCCTTTAGTTGCATTGTATCGTCCTGGACCATTAGGAACGGGAATGGTAGAAGATTTTATTGCAGGACGTCATGGTGAAAAAACTGCAGAGATGCTGCATCCTTTATTGGAACCGGTTTTAAAAGATACTTTTGGCGTTATTCTTTATCAGGAACAGGTTATGCAGATCACTTCCGTTCTGGCAGGCTTCAGCCTCGGGCAGGCAGATATTCTGCGGCGGGCTATGGGCAAGAAAAAGGCTAAGGAACTGGATTCTATGCGTGAAGCCTTTATTGATGGAGCTCAACAAAAACATGGTATCAGCCCGCAGCTGAGCAGTGAAATTTTTGCTCTCCTACAGCATTTTGCCGGTTATGGGTTCAATAAATCGCACTCTGCCGCGTACGCATTAGTTGCTTATCAGACTGCTTATCTTAAAGCACACTGGCCTGCAGAATTTATGGCAGCTTTTTTGACCAGTGTCATCAGTGACAGCGAAAAGCTGAGCTGGTATATAAGTGTGTGCCGCAGTATGGGGCTGAAGATTTTACCGCCGGATGTTAATGAAAGTGGCCGAAGCTTTTCTGTAAATAAAGACAGGGTTATCCGTTTTGGTTTAGCAGGTGTGAAAAATGTAGGTGAAAATGCGATCGGCAGCATTTTACAGGCACGTAAAGAGGGACCTTTTAAATCTTTGATGGATTTCTGTAAACGGGTGGATAATAGAGCTGTTAATAAACGAATGTTGGAAAATTTAATAAAATGTGGCGCGATGGATTCCTTTGGTTATAAACGTTCCGAGTTGTTAGCCGTTGCAGAACAGGCTATGGACATGGGCAGTAATTATCAAAAAGATTATCAGAGCGGACAGATGGGGCTATTTGGTGATGACAGTTTTGCTGATGTTAATGAGCTAAGAATACCTGAATTGGAAGAAATCCCCAAACGCACGATTTTGCAATATGAGAAGGAACTGATCGGTTTTTATGTAACCGGTAATCCTTTAGACGCTTATGTCGGTTCCTTGTATTATTACACTCCATTGCGTAAAATATCAGATGCCAGTGAAGTGCTTGACGGTAAATATTTCAGTGTTGCCGGCATAATTTCGGATTGCCGGATAAGAAATACGCGTCAGGGTGACAGTATGGCGATTTTAACATTAGAAGATTTTAACGGAAAGATGGAGATTGTGGTTTTTCCAAAAGTTTACCGTGACGCTGCCAGGCTGCTTTATCAGGAGAATGCAATCAGCGTGGAAGGAAAACTCAGTATCGATGAACGTGAACGAAAAATTCAGGCGTTAAAGATTAAACCTCTGCAGGAAGTGCCTCCTGATTTACATATAAAGATCATGAAAAAGGATGAAAATGGTATTGTCCAAAAAGGCTTAAAACAGATTTTTGAAAGTTTTTCGGGCGATACACCTGTCTATCTGCATCTGATAGATTCAGGAAAGATGATCAAAGTGGAGCGCTGCTTTTGGGTGGATGGGAAGAATGCCGGTGTTTACCAGGCTTTAGATGATTTATTGGGAGAAAATTGGTATTTAAAGGGGTGAAACCTTGTTGAAAAACAGGGTTTTGCTTGCCACAGTCAAGTAAAGAATGTTACAATAATAAATATGTAGTTAAAACCTTTGGCATAAATATAGAGGAGGGCTCACATGAATATCGTAGTATGTATCAAACAAGTTCCTGATACGGCAGAGGTAAAAATTAATCCTGAAACCAACACACTTATTCGCGATGGTGTTGAAAATATTATGAATCCTTTTGACCGTCAGGCATTGGAAACTGCCTTGATCCTTAAGGACACCAGCGGAGCGAAGGTTACCGTCGTTTCGATGGGACCGCCGCAGGCGACGGATATTTTGAAAGAGGCCATTGCGATGGGCGCTGACGACGCTGTTTTAATCAGTGACAGGGCTTTGGCTGGTTCTGATACTCTGGCTACAAGTGTTGCTTTAGCAGCTGCTGTACGTAAGGTAGGAGAGTGCGATTTGGTTTTATGCGGTAAACAGGCAATTGATGGTGATACTGCTCAAGTTGGACCTGAAATGGCCGAACATCTTGGCATTCCACAGGTTACCGGGGCTTTAAAAGTAGCGTTGGGAGCAGATGGAAGACTGCTTGTTGAACGAGAGAATGAAAGCAGCTGCCAGACTTTGGCTGTTACATTGCCGGCTGTAGTTACTGTTACTAAATCTGAAAAAGAACCTCGTTTTGCCAGTATCAAAGGAAAAATGAAAGCAAGAAAAGCAGAGATTCCCGTAATGGGTGCGGCTGAGTTGGAGATTGATCCGAAAGTGATAGGGGTATCAGGTTCTCCGACTAAAGTTTTGAAAATCTTCACCCCGTCCGTACCACAGATCGAAAGCGAAATAATCAATGAAGAAGATACAGACAAAGCTGTTGATATGCTGATCGAAAAATTGGTACAAGCGAAAATTATTACTCATTGAGGTGAATGAAGATGGCTATTTGTGTAGATAGAGAAAAATGTATCGGCTGTGAATCCTGTATAGCAGTATGCCCGGTTGGCGCGCTCAATATGGTTGACGGTAAGGCTAATATCGATCAGGACACCTGTATCGCCTGTGGCGCCTGCATAGGGGAATGCCCTGTTGAGGCAATTGAACGTGAAGAGATTGTCCGTGAGGTAAAGAATAAAGAAGGTAAAGATTTATGGGTCAATGTTGAATTAGAAGACGGAGAGCCTGTTGGTGTTGTTTATGAATTGCTTGGTGTCGGCGCCGAATTGGCGGCTAAAGCAGATCAGAAATGCTGCGCTGTTTTGATTTGTAAAGAAGCTGGCAGCTTGCCGCAGAAACTATTTGCAGCCGGTGCTGATATTGTTTATGTTGTCAGCGGACCTGAGTATGCAGAGTATAATACTGATATTTATACTAATGCTTTTTGTGAATTGGTTGAAACCTATAAACCAAATGCTGTTTTATGCGGAGCTACTGTAGATGGCCGAGATCTTGCTCCTCGTATCGCCGCACGTTTAGGCACAGGTCTTTGTGCTGATTGTACGGCATTGGATATCAATGGAGAACTGGTAGAATGGACACGTCCTGCTTTGGGCGGTAATATTCTGGCTACGATAATCTGTGATGAGCATCGTCCGCAGATGGGCACTGTACGTCCTAAGGTCTTTAAGGCAAAGGATGTCGATGCATCTAGAAGCGGCGAAATTGTAAATTATACTGTAAAAAATGCTGTTACATCTAAGGTAGAGTTGGTTCGCAAAGAGATTTTGGGGGCCAGTGGCGCTATTAAAATAGAAGATGCGGAGATTATTTGTTCAGGCGGTCGTGGATTAGGCAGCTGTGATAATTTCAAAATGCTTGAAGAATTGGCTGCTTTATTTGAACATGGCAGTGTTGGGGGGTCTCGCGCTGTTGTCGATGAAGGTTGGGTAGATCATGCGCATCAGGTTGGTCAATCTGGAAAAACTGTAACGCCTAAAATTTATTTTGCGTTTGGTATTTCCGGTGCTATACAGCATTTAGCTGGTATGTCTGCTTCTGATATTGTTATTGCCATTAATAAAGATGCCAATGCACCAATTTTCAAGGTTGCTCAATATGGTATCGTAGGCGATGCACGTGAAATTTTGCCCAAGCTGATCGCTAAAATCAAAGCTGTTAAAGAGGCTTAAGCTTTAAACTTGGAGGAAAAACCTGTGTGGAAGGTAGTATACATTGCGCAGACCGCTGAAGCGGCTGCCAGGATCAAAGAAGTATTAGCCGCGAACGGTTTTTTGACGCAGACTAAAACTACGAATTCCAAGCACGGTGGCGTATATGAAATCAGTGTGCCGCTTTCCGAAGCTGAAGATGCGTATGAGGTCATTTGCGAAAACAAGTTTCAGTTGTAATTCTAAGGAGGCCGGGCAATGAAGAAAACAAAAATCATTTGCACCGTTGGTCCCAGTACTGATAATATCCCGCTTTTAGTTTCTATGCTGAAAGCGGGAATGGATATGGCCCGCTTTAATTTTTCACATGGAAGCCATTCTGAACATGCCCAAAGATTGGGGCTTGTCAGAGAGGCGGCTGAAAAAGTCAATAAACCGATCGCTATGATTGCCGATACCCGGGGGCCTGAGATGCGCCTGGGTATTTTTGAACATGATAAAATTACGTTGCAGGAGGGCGAATCTTTTTGTCTGACAACGAAGGAGCAGATCGGTAATGAACAGATTGCTTCAGTTAATTATTCAGGTTTACCTGATGAATTAAAAGTAGGCGATGCTATTTTATTGGCTGATGGATTACTTTCTTTAGAGGTAGAACGCATCAACGGAACTGAAATCTATACGAAAGTAGTGCATGGTGGACAGCTGGGCTCACGTAAAAGAGTCGCCTGTCCGGGTGTGGAATTAAAACTGCCTTTTTTGTCTGAGCAGGATATAAAAGATATTACTTTTGCAATAGAACATGATATGGATTATATTGCAGCGTCTTTTGTACAAAAGGCAGAGGATGTTCTTGCGATTCGTAAGGTTTTAGAAGCCGCAGGATCGGGGATGGGGATTATTTCCAAAATTGAGAATCAGGCAGGTTTTACGCATATTGATGAAATCATAGAAGTTTCTGATGGCGTGATGGTTGCGCGTGGTGATTTGGGAGTAGAGATTCCCGCTGAATATGTTCCTTTGGTGCAGAAAGAAATTATCAGGCGCTGTAATAAGGCTGGTAAGCCTGTGATTACAGCTACGCAGATGCTGGAAAGCATGGTCAACAGTTATCGTGCAACCCGTGCAGAGGCCAGTGACATCGCTAATGCTATTTTTGATGGAACTGATGTTATTATGCTGAGCGGTGAAACTGCTTCAGGTTCATATCCGCTGGAAGCAGTTCAGACGATGGCCAAGATAGCATTGCGAACAGAAGAGGCATTGGATTATGCCGCTATTTTTAAAGGAAAAGGGATTAGTGATAAAATACATTCTACTGAGGCTATAAGTCATGCTACAGTGCAGATTGCACAGGAACTGGATGCAGACGCTATTGTTACGGTTACTGAATCTGGTTTTACGGCTCGAATGATTGCTAAATACAGGCCTAAGTGTTATGTTGTAGGCGTTTCACGGATACCTGCAAGGGTAAGGGCGATGCAGTTTTACTGGGGAGTAAGGCCGCTTTTGGGGCCTTCTAGTGATAATACTGATGAAATGATTGAGATATCATTGAAATGTGCACGTGAACACGGTTATGTCAAAGACGGTGACTCGGTTGTCATTACAGCTGGAGTTCCTGTCGGTAAACCAGGTTCAACGAATTTGATTAAGGTGGTTAATGTGGGAAATAAATTAGTAAGCGGTGTTGGTATAGGTAAACGTTCGGTTACAGGTAAAATATGCACTGCTGTTACATTGACAGATTTTAAAGAAAAGTTTAAACCTGGTGATGTTTTAGTAGTTGGAGTATTGCCGGATGAAGCGGCAGCTTATGCGTCTAAAGCAGCTGCTATTATTGCAGAGGAGGGTGGACTGACATCTTCAGTAGCCATCATAGCAATTAATTGTAGTATTCCTGTAGTTGTTGGCGCTGAAAATGCGCTTAACCTGCTTAAAGACGATATGGAAGTAACTGTGGATACTGTAAGCGGTATCGTTTATGAAGGTGCTATCAATATTTAATAGAGGATAGAGGTAGAGATGGCTGAAGAATCAACCAGGATAGTTCATGGTCCTACGTTTAAAAATCTTTTAGATAATGTAACTAAGCTGGAAAAACAGACACAGAAAAAAGACCTGTCTTCAGATGAGAAAAGTGTTCTGGCACAGGATCTGCTCAGTTGTCTTCTGGATGCGTTAGATATGCAGTCTGAGGCGGTTATGTCGCAAAGCGTCAAGGAACAGATGTCATTGACGATTGAGCGAATAGTACGCCGTTTTAAGCTTTTGGCAGAACAAGGAATAGCCTGCGAAGCCTGTTTGGAGAAATTAAAGAATTCCTGCATCTATTTCATGCGTGCTAAACATGAAATTTTAGCAAAAGAGATAGTAGCTGTTTTTCAGCCTGTTTTAGTGACAAATTCGCATCTGCGTGCAGAAGGCATACGTAAATTGGGTATGCTTGGCTGCCTGGCAATGAAAGATGGACTGCCGGAGGTAACGATACAGTGTGCGAATATAGTGGTTATTGTAAGCAATGAATTAACAGAAACAGATGCTGATTTGGAACAGGAATTGCTGCAGATGCTGCAGGATATGGCAGTTATGGCTGCTAGAATGCGTGATGAAGCCAGATTTTCTGCTATTGTATCCAAAGCTGTTGTACGTTACAGTGCAGAGAGTACTGTCTATGCCGGTTCTAAAATGGTAGAATTTTTGCTGACGCTATTTTTTACGGCTTCGGACAGACGTTATGTTAATGCATTACCAATGTTGCGTTGGATGAGTTTGTTATTGACCAATAATAAATCATTAACTGCAGGAGAATTACAGTATTTTGTGCGTGAATGGACACAGCTGATTGCACAGATTGCCCGGAGAAAATGGGAAAATGAGACCAGGCAGTTAATGGACGGATTATTTGTTTTTCTGGTGCGTGAAAAAGATTTTGCCTTAACGCGTAGTACGCTGATGAATATTGCCTTACATTTTCAAATGTATGCAGGCTGGGATGGTTTTGCTAACGCGTTTAAATTATATGCTCCGTGGCAGAATTTTATGCTGGTTTTACTTGATCAGGCTGTTTCCAGCAGGCGCAGTCAGCAGCAACGGGAACAAATAGGCAGTTTGGTGCTGCGTACTCAGCGGGATTTGATAACTGCTGTGGCGAGACTGACTATGCAGGAAGAAATGACTGTATACGGAGAGTGGCTGCAGTTTGGTTTATTTGCTGCTAAAAGTGAAAAAAATAAGATCAGAGTACGCAGACTGGTACAGTTAACAGTGGGCTATTGGGCTTCTCAGCAGCCGCGTACAAGCAGAGAACAGCTTAAACATTTACTATATGTCTTTGAACCAGATTTGGTAAAGGGAAAATATCTGGAGCTGTTGGAGAAAGTAAGATAGCTTAAATATCTGAATTGGTAAAAATAATAGTTAATAAAAAAGACGTTTTTCCTTAGAAAGACGTCTTTTTTATTTTCTCGTTCACTATTTTTTCACAAATATCATTAGAATGAGAGGGAGTATAGTGCAAGAATAAAGAATACCTGAAAATAATGGAGGTGTAACAATGCAGTTGTACCGCTGGCGAGCACGCAGTATGGCAGGAAAACTTTACCAGGGAAGTTATTTAGCTGACAGTAAACAGGAAGTAGCAGCATTTTTACACGAAAATTATGATTATATTACTGGGATAGAAGAAGTACAAAGTTTCACTGTTAAAATAAGCCGTTTGTTTAATAGTGGTAAAGTTAATGACAAAGAACGCAGCCGTTTTTTTCAGCAATTGGCAGCCATGATTGGCAGCGGTATTCCGTTGTGCAGAGCATTGGAACTTTTAAAAACACGCTGCCCGGTTTCTTTAACAAATGTCTGCTGTTTATTGATTGCTGATTTACAAGCTGGAAAAGCGTTGTCTGCTGCGATGAAAAAACACGTACATATTTTTAGACCTGTTACTGTGTCAGTAATTGAGGCAGGAGAACAAGGGGGCATCTTACAGGAGATGTTGTCTGAACTGGCTGTTTATTTTGGGCAGAAGGAAGAAATAAACAGATTTTTAAAGAATATCTGCTTATATCCATGTTTGGTATTATCATTAGCTATAGTAACTGGTTGCTTATTTGTAGTTAAATTACTACCATTGTTTGCCGACTTATATCAGTCTTTTGACCTTGTTCCAACGTTGCCTTTACAGGTAATGATGTTTGTACGTGAAATTGCTGTTAAATATTGGCAGGCAGCAGCGTCTTTAAGTTTATTTATTTTATATTATTTATGGCAGCGAAGGTATAGTCTGCTGAAATGGTGCTTCTGCCTGCCTCTTATCGCAGGTTATCGACAGACGTTTTTGGAAATACGATTTTGCAAAATACTGTCGTTGCTTCTTAATAGTGGAATTTCGTTGCCGGTGTCGATAAAAACTGCTGCTGCTGGAAGTGCGGATAAAAAAATGACTGCAAAAGCAATGCTTTTTTCAGAAGCGATCGTTCGCGGCAGCGATATTACCAAGGCAGCAGCATTAGCTTCTCCGCTTTTTAGTTCACTGACCATAGAATTTTTAATCGTCGGAGAAAGTTCAGGGGCTTTAGCAACGATGCTTAAGGAAGCAGCATTATTACTGGAGCAGGATTTTACCGCAAGTTTAAAAAATTTTAAAGTTTTATTGGAACCTGTACTTTTAATTATTATATCGTTAGTGATTGGTGCTATGATTTTTACAGTAGCGTCACCTTTACTGACTTTTTTAACGGAAATACCTGAATACGAATGATGGAAGTGTTATGATGAATTTTTATAAAAATTTATGTGGAAGAAAAGGTTTCACTTTGATTGAACTGGTGGCTGTAACGGCTATGTTGGGTGTGTTGGCTGGAATGCTTCTGCCGTCTATTGATTCAGCTAATAAAAAAGCTAAAAATGCCAAACTGAAAAATGATCTTTTAACAGTGGACAGTGCGATTCAGTTATATAAAATGGAAAAGGGTAAATGCCCAGAAAAATTAGAAGATTTGGTGAGTGAATACATTGCCAGAAATAAAGGTTTTCAAGATGCTACTAATACTGTTTTTTCTTATGCCATTGCTGATAATGGACTGAATTACATCCTTAAAGGTAATGATGCCGAAGGAAAAGAAGTTGTTTCAGATGGCAGTAAGCAGTCGTAATAATTCTGGATTTACACTTGTTGAAATACTGCTTTATATCAGCTTTTATGGCTTAGTTATGGCATTATTGATTCCTTGTGCAGAGGGTATTATTAAAGTAGACAACCGTTTGGAGATGGAAGGGTTTTGTCAGCGACTGGCGGCGGAAGTAACTGCGTTGCAGCAGGCAGCTCTTTGGGGAGCGGGCTTACAGAATAAGTTGACTGTTGATTTAGACCAACAGTGTTATTATGTTTATCGCGAAGGTAAAATTGTAAAAAAAGTAAGGCTTCAGGAAATCGGGCAGGGAAGTCTGTATTTTTACAGTCCTAATACTTCAATAATACGCTTTTCTGCAGAAGGTGCACCGCAGGTTTATTTTTCGGTTTTAATAAAAAATAGACGGCAGCCACAGCTGGTAAAAAAGTTTGAAGTACAGCCTGTAACTGGAAGGGTCGTTGTAAGTGAAATTAAATAAGCAGGGATTTATGTTGATTGAGGTGATGCTGGTTTTACTGCTTGTCAGTATTACCTGCTGTTCATTATTGACAGGTTATAAGGCTTGCGTTTTAGCAATGCAGCAATATAATCGGCTGGAACTGGCATTTGAATTGTTGGAAGTAAGGAACGTGGAGGCGGCAGATGCTTTAGCGGCAGAGCAGGGGCTGTTTATTGAACGTAAGGAATTTATTGATAACTTGCAAATTAAACAGGAAATAATTACAGTCAGAGAATGCAGAAATCAAAAGGTGCTTGTTAATAAGGTGCGTTATGCATTGTCGGAATAAAGGATTTTTATTAGTCGAATTAAATTTGGCTTTAATATTTATTATAACGACGAGCCTGATGTTTGCAGGCGGGGTGCGACAGCTGCTGCAGGGCTGGCAGCGTATACAGTCTGACATTATGCTGCGGCGGGCTGCAAATTACAGTTTCTCATTACCTGAGAGAGAATTGTTTTTACATGCAGCAACAGTAACAATCAGTAATACAGGGTATAAAGGCAGCAGTAAAATAATTTGTCAGGATGTTTTTGGCAGTCGTCAGATAACATTTTATCTGAGTGGTAATATTTTATATCGTCAAACTAAAAGTAATTCTTTGAAAGGCGTTAATGTTTTGTCTTTAGCATCTGTAAAGATCGAAGAGTTTCGGGCAGAACGTTTGAATTACAGAGAATTGATGCTGACCATAAAAATCCAGGATACTAAAAGCGGAAGAAGGATAACCAGCAGTAAGGTACTGCTTTTAGGTAATGGAGTCATTGAAGGATGAAAATAAACAGATATAGCAGAGGCAGTGTAAGCATTGTTGTATTGTTGGCATGTGTTGTGTTGAGCGGAGCTGTTCAGGCATTATATTATTCGTTGCGCGAAGAAATTGAGGCTGAAAGCAAAATTGTTTTACATAATCAGCTGCAGGCTGCAACTGGTGATGTTATGAGTTGTGTGCTGAGAAAAGAGCAGAGTAGTAATCTGACAGAAAGCTTTAGGCTTGAAGAGCAAATGTTATATCCTGGTCAAAAAGTAATGCAGACAGAAGTTGTTTTAGAAAGAGCTGAAAGTCTGCCAGGGCGTAAAGTGAGTGTTATTTCAATAGCAGATGATATGCAAATAAGATTGGCAGAGGTTTGTTTACAGCCGCCGTTAGGACGCGGACAGGAGTTTTACGAAAATACTTTAACTGCTGGTCGTAAGATAAATGGTGATTTCAATAAGTATAATGATTTAATCTGTGTTGGTGAAGCAGGTGATATTTTAGAGACATTGGACATAGGCGCTTATAAAAAATGGAGCCACTATAGTTTTTTGACCGATGACGAATATCGCCAGTTGGGGTTTGGTAAGGGAATTTATTATAGTGATGATTTATATGGGGCAAGGTTACCTTGTATAGTGGAAGCATTAAAGGGGGATGCTTTCCTGATTTCCGAAAAGAATATTACTATAGAAAACAATTTACATTTGTTGGGAAGAGTAACGATAGTAGTTGGTGATAATCTGATTATTGGTGATAATGTGCAAATGGAGCGGGCGTTACTGATAGTGAAAAATAATTTAAGGATTGGTACTAATTGCAGAATAAAAGGGATTGTAGCAGCTGGAGGTGAAATAACTATTGGTGTTAATTTTTCACTGCAGCGTCGTGAGGATGTTTTGGAACCTTATTTTGCAGCGATGTATTTAGAATGAATATAAAAATAACCTTGCCTATGGCAAGGTTATTTTTATATTTAATTATATCTAAATTATTTTAATTCAATACTTTCACCTGGTGCTACAATTAAAACTTTAGATTTCGTGCTTTTTTCGACAGCTTCTTTAAATTTAACTGGATCCTGAGCAATCAAAGGCCATGTATTATAATGGATTGGAATTACATATTCAGCTTGTAAGAATTCGGCTGCAATAGCTGCGTCTTTTGGTCCCATTGTGAAATTATCACCAATGGGGAGAACTGCATAATTAAAGGCATCCAATCGTTGTAAAAGCTGCATATCGCCAAATAAAGCGGTATCGCCGGCAAAATAAAGTTTAGTACCATAGAAATCGACAATAAAACCGCAGGCATGTCCACCAGGAATGCCGCTGCCATGGAATGCTAAAGTAAGGCGCACTTTACCAAAAGGAAATTCGTGCGTCCCACCCAAATGCATAGCATGGTTTTCCACGCCGGCTTCACTAACAACTCCGCAAACCTCAGCCGTGGAAATAATTGTTGCATTGCACGCTTTAGCAAGCTCTATTGCACTGCCAAGATGGTCGAAATGGCCATGAGAAACAAAAATATATTCAACTTTAAGATCATTGATATCCTGGGTGCTGCCATCGAGATAAGGATCAAAAATAATAGTATGTCCTTCATGTGTCATAGTGAAACAAGCATGATTGATGAACTTAAAAGTAGTGGGCATAATTTATCAACTCCTTAAAAAATTCTTTATTTATATTATAACATAGAAGATGCGTATTTTTTGTGAAGAAGCTGAATAAAACTTTACAGTATCAGTAGAAATGGGGTAAAATTTAACTATCAATATATAATAAGCAGGAGAAGTGACGTGAACTTAAAAAAACAACAATTAATAGCTATTTCTTTGGCTTTTTGCTGTGCTGCGGTGATGCCGCTTCAGGCAGAAGCGAGGAAGAAAGAGAATAAAACCAATGAAACTCAGCCTGTAGTATCATCTGTACCGCAACCACGCAGTCAGAAGCAGGTATTGATACAGAATACCCCGACCGAATCGCGGCGTATTACAACGCCTAATCAATCTAAGGTACAGGTGCGTACTATTGCGGCAGCGCCGCAGTTGACTGCGAAAGAAGCTAAAAAGGCGGCTAAAGAGAAAGAAAAAGAAGCGAAAAAGAAGTCTAAAGAAAAAAATAAAACTAAGCAGCAAAAAAACGAGACTCCAATAATCAACAGAAATAATGATAAAGCAGGCAGTTCTGCCACCGCTCAAGGAACTTTGCCTAAGACGGTTGTAAGTCCTGCCTTGCCGGTCGGTTATCAGGAAATTGGTATTTTTGGAGAAGCGGTCGCCAGTAAATCTCAGGCTGTGGCTTTGCTAAAACAAAATAATCCGGATTTAAAATTGACCTGCAGTGCAGAAGAAATTGTTGATTTATACTGGCAGGAAGCCAGTCGCGAAGGAGTGCGCCAAGATCTTGCTTTTGCCCAGGCTCTTGTAGAAACAGGTTTTTTCCGTTTTGGCGGCGATGTGAAGCCGGAACAGAATAATTTCTGTGGACTTGGTACTACAGGCGGCGGTGTAAAAGGGGCACATTTTAAGACTCCTGAAATTGGTGTACGTGCACATATTCAGCATTTATTAGCCTATACTACGCAGAAGCATCCTTCGACGAAGATCGTTGATCCGCGTTATGATTTGGCTCATGCTATCAGATTAGAGCGTGGATTGTGTGATACCTGGTATAAGTTGAACGGTACCTGGGCCATGAGCCCTAATTATAGTGAAAAAATTATGGGAGTATGGCAGAGAATGCTGGGAATAGAAGCTGTAGAAACAAAATCTGAAAAATATAAAAATGAGCATGATAAAAAAGATAACAAGGTGAAAGAGGAAGTAAATACGACAGAAGATCAGCATAAAATGCGTGAACTTGTTGATGAACTGTTGAAGAAAAATAAATAATGTAAGTGCACAGTCAGGTGACTGTGCATTTTGCGTTTCTAAAATTTGAAGAGGTGAACATTTTATGCATATCGTTTTAGTAGAACCAGAAATTCCGGGTAATACGGGAAATATTGCACGTTTATGTGCAGCGACAGGTTGTCATTTGCATTTAGTGCGGCCGTTAGGATTTTCGGTCGAAGATAAATATTTAAAACGTGCTGGATTGGATTATTGGGACCTGGTAGATGTGCACTACTATGACAGCGTTTATGAAGTGCTGGAAAAGTATAAGGATAATGCTAAGTTTTTGCTGACAACAAAAGCACATAAGCGGTATACTGAAGTATGCTACGAAAAGGATAGCCTGTTGATTTTTGGTAAGGAAACGGCAGGATTACCTGAGAAACTGCGTATGGAATACGAAGACTGCTGTGTGCGTATCCCGATGATTGCTGAAGCAAGATCGCTTAACTTATCAAATTCAGTTGCTATCGTTGCTTATGAAGCTTTGCGGCAGCAGGATGATTTTGCCGGCTTGACAGTTTAATTATTTTGGAGGTGGGCTATGTTTGTTTTAAAAGAGTTTGAATTTGATGCGGCTCATTATTTACCAGAATATAATGGTAAATGCGAAAGACTGCATGGGCATACTTATAAATTAGTCGTGAAAGTAGAGGGAACTCCTGATAAGGAAGGCATGGTAATCGACTTTATCCGTCTTAAGAATATTGTCAAGGAAGAGGTTTTAAGTAAATTGGATCATGCCTGTCTTAATGATATTTTAAAGCAGCCTTCAGCAGAAAATATTTCTGTTTGGGTGTGGCAACGTTTACAAAAAATGCTGCAGGGGCCCAACTATAAGCTTTATGAAGTTGAAGTCTGGGAAACTAAAACCAGCGGCTGTATTTACCGAGGTGATCTATAATGAAGGATGTACAGGGTGAATTAGATCGTCGTAATATACCGTTGAAGCATGTTGGCATCAAAGATCTGCGCTGGCCGATAGCATTGAAAGATAAAGAAAGGGGAACGCAGAACACGGTCGCTACAGTAAGCCTGGCGGTTGATCTTCCTCATGATCTGCGCGGAACGCATATGAGTCGGTTTGTAGAGTGCCTGCAAACGCTAGGACCAGTGACATTAGGTTCTTTAGAAAATATTCTTGACCATTTGAAGGACCGGCTGCAGGCAGAAAAGGCTTTTCTGCAATTAAATTTTCCATATTTTATTTATAAAACGGCTCCTGTCAGCGGTCAGAGAGCACCGCTGGATATCGATTGTGTTTATACGGCTGAAAAGGATGAGCAGTTTTCATTGCGCATTTCTGCGGAGATTCCTATTCAAACCTTGTGCCCATGCTCGAAAGAGATCAGCGCTTATGGCGCTCATAACCAAAGAGCTTTGGCTAAATTGGAAATTAGATCTGCTGAAATGGTTTGGCTGGAAGAACTGGCTGCTATTGCTGATGCAGGAGCAAGCGCGCCTGTTTACGGTCTTTTGAAACGTCCTGATGAAAAGTTTGTAACTGAGCAGGCCTATGATAATCCGCGTTTTGTTGAAGACGCGGTCCGCGAAATTGCTTTGCGTCTGGAAGCCGATAAACGCATAATATGGTATAAAGCAACTGTGGAAAGCATTGAAAGTATCCATAATCATAACGCTTTTGCTTGTGTCGAAAAGGGTTGGAAGGACGTGGGGATATGATTCTGAAGCTGGAACCGCAAACACTGGCCAATGAATTCAGTCAATTGGGTATTCATCCTGCCAGTGAAGCGATTTTTTTGCATAAAAGTGAAATTGTTCCCTTAAAAATTTTGGATATCCGTACTCCTGCTGCCAATATTATCAAACAGGAAATGCTGGCTTGTGGTGGAGATTGTGCAATTCCAGCCGGGTGTGTAGTTTGTGCTGAAGAACGGGTAGATGTAATTCTTCTGGGAACATATAAACATTATGCTAGGCTGCTGGAAAAATTAACGCAGATGCCTTATTTTGGTATGGCAGGAATAAAAAGTGAATTGATGGCTATATTAGATGCGCCGATTCCTCAAACTATTTTATCTGACGGCAGGACACTGAATTATGATAAAATGTTGGTGATGGGTATTTTAAATATTACACCAGACTCGTTTTACGCAGGTTCGCGTGTGCCGCAGTTGGAACAGGTAGTGGAAAAGGCAGGCGAAATGCTTAGACAAGGGGCGGCTGTTTTAGACATTGGCGGGGAATCTACCCGCCCTGGCAGTGATGCCGTAACTGCAGACGAGGAACAAAAGCGCATTGTTCCTGTTATCAAGGCATTGAAAGAGCGTTATCCGGCTTGTGTTATTTCTATCGATACTTATCGTGCCTCGACGGCAGAGGCGGCTTTAGCAGCCGGCGCAGATATCATTAACGATGTTACTGCGATGGAAGGTGATGCTGCTATGTCTGACTTAGTTGTCGGCAGTAAAGTACCGATTATTTTAATGCACATGCGAGGCACGCCTAAAAATATGCAGCAAAACTGCGAGTATAAAAATGTAGTAACAGAGGTTGCAGCTTATTTGCTGCAACGGGCTAAAATCCTGGAAAACCGTGGCGTGGCAAAAGAAAAAATAATTTTTGATCCCGGCATTGGTTTTGCTAAAAATATTGAACAAAATCTGCAATTGATGCAGGGGCTGAAATCACTGACAGGTTTAGGCTATCCTGTATTGCTTGCTGCTTCACGCAAAAGTACTATTGGAAGTGTACTCGGCGGAATTCCAGCAGAAGAACGCCTGGAAGGTACGATTGCTGCCAGTTGTCAGGCTGTGTATGCAGGAGCTCAAATGGTACGAGTGCATGATGTACAGGAAAATCTGCGGGCTATAAGGATGCTGGAGGCAATTTTATGTCCATCGCATATATAGCTTTAGGCAGTAATTTAGGTGATAAGGAAGCTAATCTCAGACAGGCTTTAAAAATGTTGTTGGTCAAAGGACTGCAAATAAGGTCTGTATCAAGCTTTTTTAAAACTGAACCTTATGGTGTGACAGATCAACCTGAATTTATTAACGCTGTTGCTTGTGTGAAAACTGATTTAGCACCAGAAAAGTTGCTGAAGCTGCTTTTGGATACTGAACTGGAAATGGGTCGGGTGCGATTACGGCATTGGGGTGAAAGAAATATAGATTTAGATTTACTTTTGTATGATGATCTGATCTATTATAGTGAAAAACTGGTACTGCCGCATCCTGATATGCAAAACAGACTTTTTGTACTGCAG